>JAABUP010011533.1_pt1 | contig 10037 bp, 15 predicted proteins | sample 5559201 | NCBI WGS metagenome assembly JAABUP01 (sample SAMN10711887, study PRJNA513373) | rock metagenome | isolation source: Antarctica rocks | place: Antarctica | reverse complement strand
TAGATATAATGAATCATGCCAACAGTGCTTGCATGTCCGTCTGGCCCTTTGTTTTGTCCATGTTGCAGCTGACACCAGCAGCAGTGCACCAGATGCTGTTCTGCAACTGATGCACAGCAGACAAGCCATACTTTAGATGTTGACAAGTTTAGTGTGATTTGCAGGTGGTGCTGATTGCCAATGCAGTTGTGTATCTTGCACTGAGCTTCATCACAGTCCCCCTGTACAGCCTTGGGGTGCAGATGGGGTCAGACTTCCGGCCCCACATCTTCTCCCCTGATGTGAAGGACCGCCTGCTGCAGATCGCTAGCGCAAACAAAGAGAAGGTGAGCACCAAAACCATGCGGCCGTATTTTCTCTCAAGTAAGCAGAGTTTCAGTGAAAGCTTTGGTGGTCGTGTTTTTTGTGTGTTGCTGAGCAGCAAGACTGGAAGTGATTGTTGCGTGAGTCTGCAATATGCGTGACCTTGTGTGCGTCAGAGAGCTGCACATCCTCACTACTGCATTATTATGTGTGATTTTGCAAACATTCTTCTCTCTGCCATATGCATCTGCAAGGTTACTCCAGCGCTGAAGCAAAGCAGACAGTGAGGTTACAGAAGCACATGGACACAGCTACACCATCTCACCTGGACTGACGCATATGTGCACATACACTGTGACTGCTTGACTTGTTGCCTGCGCAATGCAATATGCAAGCAGCCGGGCTGTCATCCCATTTGAGTGTGCGCAACCACTTGACTGCAGCACCTTGCTGACAGCAATTTCAGACCTGTCACTCACCTTCACAGCCCCGGCTCCTGCAGACTTTGGCCCAGTGGGTCAAGTTTGCACAATTTCCCAGCTTGTGGATGAATTCTCTTCAGGATCATTTCTGGTTGGGTATGCAGGTGCGTCAGCGCAAGTTGCAAGAAGCTGGCAGTGGAAGTGGCAGCGGCCATGGACTGGGTAGCAGTCATCCAGGTGTAGCTCGTTGAATACCACGGCCATGGCGTTACTCGTCGGCTGTGCTGTTTGCAGGAACCTTTGGACTCTTGCGAATATCCCCCCTGGTACTCCAGCCCAAAGAATGCTGAGGTAACCGCTCATAGCAGGTGCAGAAGCAAACCTCGCGTGTGGGATGCTTTGCCACTGCCAGTTTCAATGTCACCAGGTGTATACACCGTTGTTCCAATACCAAGAGGTGCAGAGCCAGTTGTTGTCGCTTATCAAGAAAGTTGACATGCTTCACGAGCAAATGAGCCCGCAAGCAAGCAGTCTAGGTAGTCGCAAGGCCGTTGCAATGAAGCGCCCCCGCTCAGGTATTGCGAATATACACAACAGCTTTTGTTGCTAACCAAAACTTGGCATGCAGCATTCTGATAGGCGCTTTGCCAGTTTGAATCAAATCCAAAGCGGTTACAAGCTTCACTGTGGATGTTGCCACCGCTTGAGATTTATGTCAGCTTTGCATCCTGCTGCAGGAACCAGGAGCAGCAGAGATGACCCTGCCAGCCCAGCATGCAGATTATGCTGTGAGGGCGCACGCCTGGAGACACAAGCGGAGACTTCCATTAGTGAATGCTTGCTATTGCATTTGCAGCTTGTAATGCTGGCAAGCTCTACCCCCAATACCTGTTCAGGTTGTCCAGACCTGCAGCATTTGAATTAGGCAGCCCTGATTGACTGAAGTGTGCTTGTAGTCCGGCCCAAACGGACTGAGGAAGCTGCCTGATGGACTGAAGGTGCTGGCTCAGAAATTACAATATTTACATCAGGTAGCATCATAGCAGTTTTTGGTGTTGTTGCACCCCAAAATTGCATGCTGAATCCTCCACAAACAAATGTAAGGGGTGCTGAGCTTTGTCTTGCAGCAACATACTCACAGCAGCTTGCAAGCAAAATCAAAGCACTTGTATGACAGCAACCCAACATTGAGGGTCACATTGTTTGCAGGCAGGAAAAGAGGATGATCACCTGATGTCTCTGACATGTCAAGTGTATGCACACCTTGCATGCGACGTCAAGCAGAAGGCAAAGGGCTGCCCTATCACACACTGCATTTTCAGAACACAGGAGTTCAACAAAGTGTTGGACCATTTGTTTGTGAAGGATTGCTCTTGTCTTCAGTTTTGGCTGGTAAGCACGGCTGCCCATCCATCCTTTGTGACTGCCTGTAACATTGACCTTTGCTCAGCTCTGCTATTTGCATTGCATTCTCCCGCACCATATTTGCAACTTTTGAGGCTTCTGCAGCAAGAACGGCAAGCGGACCAGAACCCCACAGAAGGTATGCCACTTGTTCCTTTGGTGTGTGCTTTAATGACAGGCTTTTTCAGTCGTTGACCCATTGTGTGCTTGTAATCTCTTCTGGGCAGTATTGATCATCATTCTGTCAGAGTGTTCTGCAGGCTGCACTCTAGTGAAGCACATGCAAGCCATGGCGGACAACTCTCCGATTGCAAAATCACAGTCTAATGCCACACGGTCAAGTCCTCCGCCAGAAGCAGGGTCACCATCAGGTACGTCAGATTCATTGCATGTTTTACCAATTCAGACAATTCACGTATGCTATACCAGAAACCAGTGGACATCTGTCATCTTGCAGCTTGCCCGGGTGGTTGAAGTTAGTCTTTTCATGCTTCTATTCTATCTTTCATGCTCATGCTGCACAATATTGGACATATACTGATGCCTGACACATGCAAAAACAGGTGCAGGTCTTCAGCACAAGCACCTTTGGTTGTGTGCCCTTACATGTTTCATCTTGTTTTATTAGTTCACAGATGCAATGACGCAAGCCTAGATACGCTCAAACATTGCACAAGCCTTCCTGCGCAAATGGTGATTCACCAAGTTGACATTTGGCAGCTTGCAGCATGTTCACACTACAATGTTCCTGCCTGCAGGGGCATCTAGCTGGCAGCCTTCCAGCAAGATAGTTTCCAACAGGTGTGTGACTTCACTAAATTGGGTCGCATAATCGAGCCCTTAAGGCCCCCGTATGCATTCACCTAAGATCGTGCTAGCGTTGGTGTGTTGCACAGCTTGGCCCTGAGCTTTGGTAAAATTTGCGGTGACAGGGCAATTAAGACTATTAAGTTGGTTCCAATGAGAAACATCAAAAGCTGGATATGTTGTTGTGTAGGGATCCCAGGCAGAAGCCTGGAAATGTGTGCATGCTGGAGTTTCAGGTGGCTGTGGACTCGACACAACTCCATCAAGTGTATGAGGAACTCAGAAATTGTACATTCTACAGTAGCATCAAGGAAATCAAGATTGCGTCCATCCTTGTGGAGCTGGACGCTGCCAACATCTCAGAAGCTGATCAGGAGCGTGTGCTCAGGGAGTTTGTTGCATGCGTGCAAAACGCGCTGCCACAAAGTTCTAGCACTGGTGCAAGCTTTCAATTGAATCAGAGGGTCCTCACTGTGCAAGAGGATGGCAGCCTGCAGGCTGAGACTTGCACTCAGATCCCTGGCATCATCTCAGCCAAACTGGCGAAAGCCCGGACAAAGGACACCGACAGTGGCTGTCAGTTGCTTGTCACAGTCACAGACCCACAGCCAGATGAGGTGTACAGGCTGCACTTCCTCAATGATGTCCAGACAGCTCGAGTCACTGCACCTGACCAAGGCAGTGCATCCACTGCTGGTCAGTCTCAAGAGGTGCTTGTGGATGTCCCTGGTGGCAGACCAGCTGTAGTGGCTGTGGAGCGCCTTCGTGGCGACTGGACTTCAGGCATAGTTGCTGTTGACGACTTTCAAGAGCCAGTCAGGTCAACTATTACTATGCATATCAGCAATGCTGCACAGGCTGAACCGTTTTCAACCAATAATCATCAAACAATCCTCTGTCAATCATCAATCATTGTGCTAATGCCTGTGCATCAGTTTATTGTTGAAACACAGGTCAGGCCCTTGTGCTGCATGTACCTGACAGCATTTCTGCTGTCCGATACTGTGTCTCCCCTGATGACTGCCACTATCTTACCTACCTATGTCTGGGTTCTGCCTGAAGGGCTCAAGCATATTGCCTCCTGTTGGAAAACACAGCTGCTGCTCAAATAGCAATGGTGCTACAATTGAGCTTGCTGACCAATTTGTGCTCAAAATACAAATGCTTAAGACGCACAGAGAAGTAGAGACATTTCATTTTAAATTTGACCATCAGATGCTGGTCTGTTACACACATCGTTTTAATGAAGCATTGCCAGCATTGTTAATGCTGCCTGCAGAAGCAGCAATGCAAGGAAGATTGCGGAGGCAACCACTGAAAAAAAACCTACATCAGCAGCTTCTGCTAAGTCCAACATACTGAGAGTACTGAAGCTGCTTGCAAGACTGGTTGGCGTCCTCTCATGGCCAGCAGGTCTGTGGATCACATTGGCAGTTGCTCACCTACTTGTAGGGTCAAGGAGTTGCTGCTGTATTTCTGCTGTGCCTGTGTTGTGTGGTGTGGGCTGTCACGTGGTGTCTTGAACAATGCTGCAATTGGCAGTCATGCATGTGTATTTGCACAAGCTCTCCAGACCTAGATTGGCGTTCAGACAATGCAGTGATCAGCATGATGTTAATGATGTTCCTGCGCACTGCCTTTTGGGTTAGTACATGCATCATTTGCCTTTGAATTGTCGTTACATGCTGCAGCATTTAGCTTATGCATAGTGTTGAACAGACTGATGTTTTTTGTGGATGACTGTGCAGACAGATCTTTGACTCCACAGAGCCTGTCTGCTGTGCCGGCTGTGCTGCCAACCCCTCCTTTGGTGCCGACACCTATCATTCCACCAAGATTTGACCAGCTTTCACCAGCAGCTGCTGCTGTGCGGACACCTTCCCCTCTGCAAAGACCAGTCATTGCGGCACTACCTGTTTCGCCATTACCTGTCCCTCTCACGTCGTCTGCCACTTCCTCCACACTTCCTGACAGGGGCTCAAATGCTGGCACAGTTTACTTTGCTGCTGGCTCTTTTCCGCACTCTGCTGGTCTTGCTGCTGGCGCTGCTGCATACTCTGCTGGCTTTGCAACTTCTTCTGATATCACCTACCAGTTCAGCCATGACTTGGAGCCATCAAGGGCTTTTCAGCCCCAGAACACATCCACAGACACTGTCGGACAGGTGTGGCACCTGTGTGCAGTCTCAGGTAGATTGATCATGCAGCCTGCATGTGATTGGACACTGCCATGGGTAGTCATGCTTGCAGTCTTCATGCAGCGCTTGTCTTGAGCATGTCAGCTTCCAAATTGTGCATGGATGTAGAGCTTCCCAAACATAATTGTCTATAGAAGCTGCCATGAGGTGCATTTGTCAGTAAGGCTTCTCTCCCTCATGTTAGCAGCATGTCATGTATGCGCAGGTCCCCATCAATCACTGGGCAATGGTGAGGATGCATGGCCTGCCATCACCTTCCCCACAACAGGTATTCAGTGATGTCCAGTTGGTGTGCACGTCACGCTACTGTGCAGAAAGACATTTATTTGCTGTGGCCTTCTGACAGTATGTTTTGTGTTGCAAGCCTCTGCATAGAGAAGCAGCAGCCTTGTCTTGTTACAAGTATGCTGATATGTCGTGACTTCAGACACAAAAAATACATTGCCAAAGCTTGCAGCTTGCATGGGAATGGACTTACTGACAGTACCTCGCTGCATTGGCAGAGTTGTATACACGCATTACAGTGCGCTTGTGACAATGCTCGTAGTTGCAGACATAGCCAGAGGGTACTTGAGTGACATGCAGCACGTGACAGACACATACAGAAAGCGTCTGTACGTGCAGGTCATTAGAGTGAGGGGCAGTGGAGGAGAGGCTGTTCATGTACAAGCTTATGGGGAGCATGATATTTGTTGACTGACTACAGCAGATGGCAGTACATATGTATTAATATGCAAGCCGAGCTGATGTGTCTCTAGCAAAATCATGGTGTACGCAACACAGAGCAGCGCAGAACATGTGTGTATGTATTGGTTGCCGTTGACCAACATGCAGATCATTCCAGAAGATTGCATGTACCGTCATACCCAAGCTGTTTAGCCGCTTTGTCTGGCTACAATTGGATCAACAATAGAAATTGTCGATGTTGACTAGGTTCGTTATCCCATGCTAACATGGCGACAATCTGCCAGATCATTTACATAGAAGGTGAGTCTAGCCTGCTTAGCGAAGACAGCTACTGTTGAGGCCTGACATGTGAGGCTCTGTGCAGGAGATGACGTCCTGCAATACAAAGAGCTGGCCGTGGAAAGATTTTGTAAGGTGGGGTTTGTTTCACTGACAGGCTGCTACTGCAAGGCCGTGTTGCTGAAGCTGCCATACGTTACAGGACGTGGAAGCATCTGCTGATTTTCCCGGATCCAGGCAGATAAAAATGGTTCTCAAGCTGACAGGTTCAGCTCCATACGCTACTGTCAGTGCTTGGCGTCAGTTGTGGCATGGCAAAGCGTCATGGACAGATTTGGCCAAGGCTGTGTGGACAGATGCTCGTGCCCTTGTTCCCTTTCCTGAGATCATTAAAAAAATGCTTCAAGACGTTTGGGAGCGGTGAGAAAACACAAACCTGCACATTCATGCTTTCTTCCCTTGTAACCACGCTTATGTTCTTGTTTTGTGCACACAAATCTTCATGCACTCCGCAGTGGTATCCATGCAGGCTAGCCCTTTTTATGCAAGCCAGCCCCATTTACGCAAGCTAGCCCTTTACAAGTTCTTACATTGGGCACAGTCCACATTTGATGGCACTTCATCAACTTGTGTAGGGTGAAAAAGATGATCTCACAGAGGCCAAAGGCTTGCGTGGGTTTTGCTGTGGGTGCTGCCGTGGCACTCGGTTTAGTACTATGTTTGGCCAAACGGGAGTTTAGCTGGAGCAACATAGCAGATTTAGCTTCGAACACTGCCATCAGCAGCGCATTGAGTAAGCAGATATAGTGCGCTCACACTTCCTTGCTTGGCCTCACTTGCACACTCATTCTGCACAGGCCACCACCTGCTGTTTGAACAGGCAATGCATGCAATTGGATTATCATGTAGCTGTCCACTCTCTACTACAAGCATGATGATTTCTGTGGCTGACTTGGACATCACCTCAGGCATGATGCCACAGTTGTGACTATACAGGCTTGCTCATTCCCGCTGTCGGGCCAGTCTGGACTACTGTGCCAATCATTATTACCGTGGGCATTGGTGCATGTCTCTTAAGCGGAGCATGCAAGGTGGCGTGGCGCAAAGCATACAGGTTGATGTGGCCCCAAGTGGAAAATTGCCATCATGCGTGATGTGCTCAGGCCCAGGAGCACCACAAGCTACAAGAATGCTTTCTTACTGCCAGTTCCATGCCTGCTGTAGCTGCCTCTCAGTTGGCAAAAAGCCATTATTGAGTCATTGGACTGTAAGCATAGAAGTCAACTAGAACCTGAAAAGAGAGGTGTTGTTGCATGGGATCTGGCTGAATCAAAGTTGAGGTGGTATTTGTGCCAGGACCACACTGTGTTAAGCTAGCTATATCCTTGCTGTAAGCAGAACTTGAACGATTTTTTGTCATGAGTGACTGCAAGCTGTGCTGTTGATTGTTGTGCTTATACTGATTGCCGCCTATTGTGTTTTGCTCATCAGTAGTGATGTTGCTTGCATTATTGTATGTGTTGTGATAGGGTTTTACTGCTGCTCCTACAGTCCTTAGTGCTGCAGTCTCAGCTGCTGCTGCAGCAAGCGCATCAACATAGCTTTGCTTGATGTCTGTATAGCCCTGCAAGTAAGCCGGGTCACCCTTCAGCCATAGGAAAATCAGGAACATATCCAGATTCATCCTCATGTACAGAGGCTGACTTTTTGCACTAGCAAATATGCCGCAGCAGATCAAGTCCCAGCCAGCATCGCTTTCCACAATGCAGACCCTCAATTGCAGCCACCTGTTAAGCACCTTTTGTTATGTTAAGCATGATGACATGCCTCGAGTTCCCCGCCCAGCCCAAAGGATGCAGCACCAGCTGAGATGCAAGATCCCAATCATGATAAGGTCACATCTCAGAGGGCGTTCTGCAATCAGCCATGGCGGTGCAAAACACTGCTACCAGGGTTTGCCCTACCTTGCAGCCAGGCAAAGCTTTGTCTGACTACGTAACAGCATGTGCTTGTTCAGAAGCTGCCAAAGCACCAGACGCTGTGCAAGCCAGCATAGAGAGCACTGTTGCTTATCAATTAGCTGCAGGTATGCTTTTGCCTCATCAGCCTTCAGCTTTCAAGGATTGAAAGCTTTGGAGGACTCAGTCCTGTTGACACTCCTCTGGCAAGTGCTGAAGATGGCATTGAGTTGGAAGAGCCAATGCTCTGATGCAAATGCAATTCTATCACTAGCATGCTACTCTCACACTTGATAGCTATGAGCAAATTCATGCCAGGCTTAGCTGCCACAGGTCAAAAGCCTGCTCTACTGCATGAGACCTCTCTTGCTCCAGGACTTGTTCCACGAATTGTTCAGTTTGCACGTCAAAAGTGATTTGTTTTGCATGAGGAGTGCCTTCTTGCAAGCTCAGTGCACTGATGTACACCGTACTAGCTCACAGATTGAGCAAGCAGCTGCATGGCGAGCTGCAGCAGCTGACAGACGCCAAGCTGACGCAGCCGCAGAAGCTGTCAGACAGCGAGCTGAAGCAGCTGCAGAAGCTAACAGGCTGTAAGCTGAGGCCACTGCCACTTCTCAGAGAGAGTCTACCATGTCTACTAAGCTGCTCACGTGATTGGCAGTACCAAGAAGGTGGCCAAAGCATGCATCTCACAAATCATCATGCTGGTAAGTTTAAAAACAAAATCAGGCACTTGGGGATGTCTTGTCCAAGACGGTATGCAGAGCATGATTTCCACAAGCAAAGCCTTGATTCCTACTTGTTGTCACATCACTTTCAAGCAATCCCTCACTCACCCACTTGCCTATGTAAGCAGGCGTGGTTACCCACCAGACTTCCTGTGTCCCTTCTGAATGGTATCCAACTTTGTAGTCCAGTTTTTTGACAACTATCTGTTGCATCACTATGTATCATGCCTTGTCCATCTTTAATAAGCAACTTTCTGACTCATCACTGTCTATCATGCTTTGTCAATTGATGAGCGGTGTTGGTCTGGTTGAAGTATGAGGTCACACGCGCTGCTTGACACAAGCTCTAAGTTGCAATCTTTTACTTTAGTTCTCTTGGATGCATGCTACAATAGCAAGGATATGAACTGGGTCCAACATTGGTACAACATGCCATGCTGTCAGGTGCATACAACTGGCTTTAAGGTGTCGAGTCCGCCTGCAGAGGTGTGCATTCTTGCAAGAGCTGTATAAATAGACAACCTGGCATTCAATACTGCTGAATAGCTGAGACTGCATTGCCAGAGCCATCGGTCTGACATCTGCAGGCTGTCATTGCTTGGATGGTGCCATACTTGTGCACAGCGCAGAGCATGTAAAAGTGCAAGTCCCAAAGAGGAGCGTCAAGATGACATAGATGAAGGCAGAATAATTCGGATGACTAATGGCGTGATCATGTACATCAATTAATTTTTGTATATAGCACCCTGGATATGATATCCGAAAGTGAGAGGTGTTGTACAGTCAGAGATTGCAAAGAAGGGAGATGCAATCATCAGCTCAATTGCTGTGTCGGTTCATAAGGATTAAACTCTCGTTGAACACATTTGTTGGACAGATGTTCATTTGAGTGTTACTTTGATACGTCAATAAAATAGTCCAGACTAATCAGGCCTGACGGAGAACTTGTTATTTTAGTGCCCATGACAGTTTGTGACTATCATTCATTCTTTGGAACATGGTGTGACTTCATCCATTGAGCGCTGCATACTCTGCATGTGATACAAGCACAGTCTGTTCAGAAGTGACACCATTCCAAGCTCCCTAACAGCATGTGGCACCTCTGCATGCCGTTCAATGGTTGTTTCAAGGGGCGAATCCAGATGCACAGCTGCAATTTGGTGGAAAAGTGCAAGGTGCGGTTAGCAAGCAACCAACATATACATGATTGTCCAGCAGACTGCTGCTATTAAGCATGCGATCAACAGCA
>JAABUP010011530.1_pt1 | contig 10038 bp, 10 predicted proteins | sample 5559201 | NCBI WGS metagenome assembly JAABUP01 (sample SAMN10711887, study PRJNA513373) | rock metagenome | isolation source: Antarctica rocks | place: Antarctica | reverse complement strand
AGGTCGCGCTTCACCGTCGCCCACACCGGCTCGTCCAGCGTGTTCAGCGGCGCGCTGCCGAAGCCGCTCGCCTCGCCGCCGCCGCCGCCGCCGCCGCCGCCGCCGCCGCCGCCGCCGCCGCCGCCGCTCGCGCCGTTGCCGCCGGGCGCCGTCGGCGACAGCGGCGCTTGCGCGGGCGTGGACGTTGGAACGGACGGGCCGCCCTGGAAGAGCTGTGCGCGTATGCCGGGGCTGGTGAGTGTGATGCGCCTGGTCAGCGCGGCCCCATCCCACCACGAGCAGGACAGGCCGGCACGAGCAGGCTCTGCTGCAGCAACTGCGAGCTCTAGCCATCAGGTAGCAAACAAGGACTTGCCGTGACAAGACGCCGCCGCAAACAGCTGCTGCAGATGGGGTGGGCGGAGTCAGTCGGCAGGCTTCGCAGCCAAAGACTTTGCACGAGGCCCGCACAGCAGGCCGAGCGCAAGAGGCGATTTGGGGTGCACCGCTCTCCGTATTCCTTTGCAGGTTGAACGTGCTACACATAGCATACCAGTGGCACCAGTTCAATCTGAAGGCAGGGCAAGGGGCGTATGCTGGGGCCGCACACCCGATCAACATCCTGAGCAAAGTTTGTCTGCGACATTGCGCGGCCTCCCAGCAGCGTGCGACGCGGGCGAACTCGGCGCTGCGCTACCTCCGCGATCCCGCTGGCACGCACATATCCCCTGCAGGCGTGGGACCTCTGCGTCTCACCCGCGCGGCAAATCAAGAAGGGAGGTGAAGCTGGAGCTTGCGCACTGGCGACTCTGAGCTCTACCCCGCCCAGTGCAGCCTAGTGCCTCCTCGTAGACAGGCTGTGTGGGGCGCAGGCTTGCAGCAGCGCGCGACTGATGAGGCCCTCATCATGAGGGAGCAAAGCTCCTGGAAGAGCTCTTGGACCTGAGCCTACTTAGGCTGCAAGCTCGACTTTGTCAAGCTTGCACAATAACTGGCCCCAGGTGCAATTTCAGCAGCTACAGATAAACTTGTAACAAGGAAGCTGGCTAGGACGTACAAGGTGCGTGCCATGCTACGCGAGCGGGTTGCGGCGGTGCAGCAGCAGGGCCGCCTGCGCTACCACGCGGCGCCCCTGGCCGCAACACGCACCACACTCCTTCGCAGTGCGCGCCTACCATAGGACGTCTGCCGTTTCATAGCCTGCTGAGGGCTTGCGCCTCCGCAAGCGGGCGCGAGCAGTGTGTGCAGTGAGTTGACAGGTTGCGGGCCACCAACACAGGGGTGGTACAGAAGTGTGTATGGGTGGGTTGTGACTCATCCAAGGCAAAGTTGGCCATCTGCGCTCCGGGATTATATCATCATTAGCTTGCGGTTTGGGCTTGTCAGGTGGGTGCGGAGCAGCTCGCGAGAATGAGGCAGGGACGGCTTTGCTGTACGTGCTGCTGTGCTGTATTGCGTCGCGGTGCTCTGTGTTGTATCGCGTCGCGGTGCTCCGACGCGCACTTGCTGGGCGCCCACCTGACTTGCGACGCACGCCACTCGCGCCCGGCAGTTGCGCGCGGTCTACAATAGCCCTGGAGCCGCGCTACCTGGGGACGGTCGTCCCCGACACGCTGGACGCCGCGGCCGGGGACGGCCAGGACAGAATAACCCAGTGCGGCCTCTCCCCGGGCGCGCACGGCGTCCCCGCCGCGCCCGCCGGCACGCAGTGGGAGACCAGGAGGCCCCTCGTCGGATGCCCCCAGGGCTCACTCGAAGGCGTCGGCGCTGCGGCCTCGCCCGCCACTCCGGGCAGTCTGCCGTTGGGCAGCCAGGCCGAGGGGTACCGGGCGCGCGGGGTGGAGAGTGACGCGCGCCTCAAGCAGGCGGGTGCGGCTGCGGGCGGCGCGCCCGCGGGCGCGACCGGCGGCGCCGGCGCCGGCGCGGAGCCGCCGGTCGCGCCGGGCGAGGGCTGGTGCCTGCAGTGGTCGCCGGCGCAGAGGCGGGCCGTGCGGCGGCTGCGCAGATACGACAGGCACGCCCGACGCAGCGGCGCGGCGCAGGAAGGGTGCATGGTGTGCCTGTGCTGCTGAGCTGCTGAGGAACGGAGTCCGCGCAACTCCACATCAATGTCCATGATCATGTCTTCTAATTACGCATAGCAGCTGTGCGCGACGCGCGCTCCTCGTCAGAGCAGACCTGCAGGCGCTCGGCGTGGCCCAAGTGCACCCTTGTTTAGGGTGTGGCTCTTCAGAGTAGCCCAAAGTAGCCCATCTTGGCCGGCCACTGGTGCGTGCATCTGACGCACAGCGGCATTCCATGACAAGCACGGAGCAGGTCCGCACTGTGTTGCTTGGCCGCGCCGGCCTGACGCCCTGCGGACGACCGCGCAGCCGCGCAAGCGTGCAGTACGTGGACCCGGTGGCGCTGCCGAGCGCCGTCCAGCCGGGCGGCGCGGCGGGCGGTGCCGGGCACGGGGGGGCCCTTGCCGCGGGGGAGGCCTGGTTGGAGCCGCGCCCGGACGACCCCGCGTCGCTCATGCAAGGGCCCGTCAGCTGGTGCGCGGCGCCGCGGGCTCGCGTGCGCATGCACGCAGCGGCGCCTGCCGGCTGGCAAGCTTGGTCTTGGGCTGTGTGCGCACCCGATGCATGGCAGCCATGCGCCCCTGCCGTGAGTGAACCTGGTTGTTGTAAGGCATGTGCGGCAGCGTCCGACCCGCACTTGCGCACCCTGGCGCAGCACAGGCGCCAGACGCGCCCACGCCGGCAGGCGGGGTCTGCAGGCAGCTCGCCCGCCTGAGAGGGAGGCCGCGCGACGCTGGCGCGCAGGACATATGCCGTGCAGGACCGTGACATCGGCATAGACAACCTGTGGTGCCGTTGGTGCTCCGCGCGCATGACGTGTGCGCCTGTGCTCCGGCGCCAGCCAAGTTGGGCAAGTCACAACACTGTAGTGCCGTCGCCGTAGACACCAGATGTGATGCATGGCATTGGCTGACACCTCGATAGTTCGGCGTGGGCGGTCTTGAGGAGTGCATTGAAGTGAGGGGGCGATGAGAGCAGGTCGCGAGGAAAGTAGATTGCGTGTGCACCCGGGTGATTCATTTCGATGGCCAACTGCTCAGGAAACCTCGACGAGGCAGGTCTTTGGTGAACGCCTCTGTGGTGTCTGCAATCATTCAGCAATACGTGCATCCCCGCTGTCAGCAGCGCTCTGCGCTCCCACAGCGCCGATCCGCATGCGCTACGGAGTACAAGGCGCGAGGGCGTTGCGCCACGCCGCGCGCAGGCCCGGCGAGCTCATCTGGTCGCCGGACTGCGCGTGCCGCTTGCGCGGCTTCCAGCGCCGCGGCTGCCTGGGGCTCGAGCTCTGGGTGCACGCGGCCTGCCACGTCACGGCCGTGCGCCACGGCCTCCCCTGGCCGCCGGGCGCCGCGGCGCCCGCGCCCGCCCCAGACCCCGCCTGGGTCTGCGCGACGGACGCTGCCCCGCCGTGCCCTGCCTCCGACGGGCCGCCGGGTACAGCTGTGCAGACGCCCGCGCGCGTGCCGCCCGGGCTGGCCGGCAGAGAGCGCCCGCGCCTGGCCGAGGTGGGGACGGAGCCAGAGCCTGCGGCCGCGGGCGGCTGGAGCGGCGCGGGGCAGCCGCCGGGCGCGTGGGCGCATGGACAGGACAGTGCGGCAGGCCCGAACCCTAATCCAGCCGCTGCCCAGGCGCCCGCACAGCTGCCGCAGCTCTCGCCCGGCGCGCCCGGGACGCCCGCACAGCCGCCCCCGGCGGGCGGCGCGGATGAGCAGCGCTGGGGCGGGGCGGTCGACGCGCAGGGTGTGCCTATCGCGGCTAAGCTGCGGCGCGCGCGCGAGCGGCGCGAGGCGCTGGCGCGCGCGCGCGCGGGCGCCGCGGCTGGGGCGCCGACACCGCACACGCCGCCCACGCAGCACATGGCGCCTGCGGAACCTTCCACGTACCATGCAAACGCTGCCCCAGCGGGCACCCTGGATGGCCGTATTGCCCTATCCCCGGAGGACAGTGCAGGTCGTGAGGCCCTTAAGGCTGCGTTCGCGGCCGAATGCGCCAGCGGCGCGCCAGCGCTCGGGGCGGCGCCCGCGCCGCAGTCCCACCAAGGAGGCGGCAGCGGCGCGCCCGCAGCCGCGCCAGCGTGGGGCGCCGCGGTCGATGCAAACGGCGTGCCGATCGCCGTCAAGCTGGCGCGCGCGCGTGAGCGTCAGGCCGCCGCCAAGCGCAAGCGCGAGGCCGAGGCGGCGGCAGAGGCCGAGGCGGCGGCATTTCTTTGACGTTGCTTCGTCTTGCCGCGCGCGCATGACGGTATGGTGACCAGGGGATTCACCAAGGGTAGAAAACCCTGTTTTCCACGATAAGGTTGTGGAAAACAGGGTTGTGTGCCAACCTTTTCACGACGGCTTCAAGACATACATGGGGCCTCAGTATGAGGTTGAGGACCGGAAGCATGAAGGGGATGGTGTTTGACCTCTTGTGTACTGGACAACGACTATCGGAGCTCTGTTACAGCAGAGCCGCGGTCTTGTCCTGTTTTGTGTCGCTTTATCAGCTGGTACATTGCCACCTTTGACCTACGCCTCATCTTGTCCTTGTTTGTGCAGTGTGAAGTCCGCCATGCGGATGGCAGTGCCTCAAGCAAGTAGAGTCAAATGCTCTGACTTGTGTGTGCCTTGGTGTCAGCCCGCCCTGAGGAAAATAACGATGCTGTGCATTGTGCCCGTGAGTTCAGTATGAGAAAGCTGCCTGCTGACCACAGCTTTGTGTGTACAACACACTTGTGTGTGCATGTCTGTGAGTGGGCTGCTTGTTTATTAGTTAGGAGTGCAGTGTAGTACGCTCTTTGCAGCTGTGGCCGCCGAGTCGCTGTGTAATCAGGTCACATTGGATGAACGCCAGTGTCCAAGCATGTTCATGTGAGGGTCCCACTGCTACCTACTTGCAGCATGCTGTGAAACACGTGAGAAGCCAATTGAAGGCTCTGTACATGTGCTGCGGGTGCTGCTGCAGGTGTGCGCGCAAAGCTCACGCGGCCTGGGGATCCCACCCTAGCTGCCATAGCTGTCACTGCGCATTGAGACCTGGAGCACACAGAGCGCGTTCAGCAGACGCGCACAGGCCGGCACGCGGTCTCCCAACCCCCGCACTAACAAGCTGCGACAGCAGCGCGCAAATGTGCATACCCCAATCAGCGGCACGCTCGACCGGACCAGACATAAGCCTCCAGCAGGCCCGGGCGTGTCTGCGTCCTACCACCCTGGCGGGCGTGAGTATGCCCGCTGAGGGCTGCTTCCTGGTCGCAGCGGCCGCCGCAACAAGCGCACCCACCCCGAGCACTGAGCAGAGCCCTCGTCCACCCTTTCCGTAGCAAGGCTGCTAGGCGATCACGGCCGGCAGCGGCGTGGCAGCCTGTAAAGCAAGGTACCCGTCACCAACATGGAAGCCAAGGGCAGGCGCATGCCCTGCGACACGCCGCGGAACCTGGCACCGCAGCGCATCCCCAGAAGGCGTCTCCTATGCAGCCCTCATGAACGCCCCATATGAGTGACCCCCGCAAGGCCACCAGGACAGACATCATTGAAAGTGTGCGCCACTGGGGTGCGCGCCTGGCAGCAAGGACAGCCCTGCCGGCGCGCGGCACTCCCGCTGCATGGCGCTCACGTCAGCGCTGCCAGGCCCTGCAGCGCGGCAAGCCCGCCCGGCAACAGGAGCTCCGCTGCCAGCGGGCGCGCGTCGAGGGCCACATCAGGCTCTGCCTCTCCGAAGGGCACGGCCTCTCCGAAGGGCTCCGCAGCTGGGACCAGCTCAGGCGGCAGCGCGGCGCCCTCCATGGGCGGGCACCCCGCCGCCAGCGGCAGGGGCCCCTTGTCTCGCTGCGGCCCAGCCAGCACGCCCTGGACCTGCGCATGACAGGCGGGGCTGTCAGCTGCCCGCCTCACGCTTGACCGCTCAGACCGTTGGTGTCAGCATGGTGCGTGTTCTTGCGTGAGGTTGCGCCGTGCTGTCGGCGCTGCGCCATGCATTCCCTGGCGCCAAGGCTGTGCCGCCAATGTGCAGGCCAGCGGGTTCGGCTCCGTAGCCACATCGGCGGGCGGCAGACCGCACCATGCTGCCGTCTGTCGAGGCATCCTCCGCGGCCACGGCGGCGGCCGCGGCCAGCAGCTCGGCGGCCGGCAGCGGCAGCCCCACCAGCCCCACCCCGGCCCCGGCAGCCGACGCCGATGAGCCCGCCGCGGAGCGCTCCCAGGTCTCTTCACTGGGCTCCTCAAACCCGGCGAGGGCCTCTGCAGCGCGGCCGCCCGCATCGGCGCGCAGCCCAGCGGGGCCCCGCGCGGAGCCCTGGCAGGGGCCTGGCGCATGGCGGCCCGGTCGCGCCGCTCCCGCGCTTGCCGCGGGCGAGCGGCGCTCCATGGCACCCACCCAGGGCTCCGCGGCCCAGGGTTTTGAGCCTAGCGCAGCCGCGGCCGCAGCCATGCGCGCCGCCGCCGCCTGCGCTGCATGCCACAGTGTGGACCGCAGGGGTTGGCGGCGCCAACTCCAAGGCACCAGGTCCTCCCAGCCGCGTTGGTCGGCCTCGCACGCGCTTATGACAGGTGCGCACGAGAGCGCGGCAGGGGCCATGCTTCCGAGAGCGCGGCAGGGGCCATGCTTCCGAGAGCGCGGCAGGGGCCATGCTTCCGAGAGCGCGGCAGGGGCCATGCTTCCGAGAGCGCGGCAGGGGCCATGCTTCCGGTCCAGTCGGGGCGCGCCTGCGCCTCGCCGCCCACCGGCTGCAGCTGCCCCGCGGGCGCGAGCGGCGGCCGCGGGCGCGGCTCGGCGGCCGCGGCGAGCGCGCGCCCGCGCCGCGCCACATGCGCCGCCAGGTGCGCCGGGCGGAAGGTGCACTCCGCCATCGCGGCGGCCTGCGCGGCCGCCTCGGCCTCGCGCCGCCGTGCCGCCATCGCGCCCGCCACGTGGAACAGCGTCTCGTGGACCGGCTGGCGCGTGGGCCGCGCGCGCGCCGCCAGCGCCTGCGCGGCCGATATGGTAGGGTTCAGGGTAGGGTGAACTACGCCCTATCAACGCGTACATGGAGCTCGGCGGCATGCCAGAGAGTGCGAGCGAGGTCCAGCGTGGCGCGGTGCCCCGCTCGGCGCACCGCGGAGCGCGCGAGCGTGCGCGGCTGGAACAGGCGCTCCGGCGGCGGCCGGCGTGCGGCCGGCGACGGCAGCAGGTACGCGCGCGGCGGCGCCGGCTGCCGCGCGACGACCTCGCCCAGCAGCGCGGCCAGCGCCTGCGCGTCCACGCGCGGCGCGCCCGGCGCCGGCAGGCCGTCCTCGCCGAGCAGCGCGCTGAGCGCGTCTCCGCGCGCGTGGCGCTCGCGCTCGCCCCCGCGGCCGCTCGGCGAGCCCGGCGCGTTGGCCGTGCCGCGCGGCTCGCGCAGCCCGCCGGGTGCGCCGCTCCTGCCGCGGCGCGCGCGCTGTCGACCCAACAGGCCTGTTCTTTTGGCGCCCCGCTGACGCACTGTGTCTGCCGCCAGACAGCGAGACTGTCGCACGGAACCTGCGCGCGGGCGTTGCATGGCGCGGCAGACTGCAGGCGGCCATTCAGGAACCCTAGGACAGAAACCCTAGCGCGGAGTCCGGGGCGCGCCCGGCGAGGACGCGCTGCGCGAGCAGGTGCGCGGCGGCGGTGACGTCGGCGGCCACCTCTGGGTCCAGCGTGGCCAGCAGCCCGGCCGGGTCGGCCGCTACCAGGGCGAGCAGGTCGAGGTCGGGCGCCCCGTCCTGCGCGCGCCCATGCAAGCAGGGCATAAACAGGTTGTCTGTTCTACCGGAGCACTGCTTACTTGCAGAGCAGGTTGCACGCCGGTGGCCCCTGTCCCGGCGCTGCTCAGCGCCGAAGTCGCCCGACTGCGTGAGGTCCATGCGCTCCTGTGAGGCCTACAGCCCGTGCGGGGCGGCGGCGGCGTGTAGGCCCAGCAGGTCAGGGTATGACATTAGGGCTGGGGCAATATCATGGCATGCCCACAAAATGTTGCGGACTTGATACGCGGGAGAGCGCATTGCGCCAAGAAAGGTCACACGGCTGCACAAGCTGCGCGCGGGGCGCCACGCCGGGCCCGCGCCTGCGCGAGGTACTTGAAGATCTGCGCAAAGCGCCGCGCCTTCAGGCCCTCGGTGAGGCGCAGCGAGAGCGCGTTGGTGAAGCGCGCGCCCGCATCGGCCGCGCGCTGCAGCTCCGCCAGCTGCGCCAGCCGCGCCTTCTTGTCATCGACCTCCGCCCTGCCGGCCCATGAACCGCCTCATTCCCTATCATGAGCCCTCCTGGGGCTCACAATAGCGCAGCATCACAGAGTATCCTGAACTAACAGAGGCGACGCCACCGACGAGGGTGCGCAGGACTCGGATGTGCACATGCACAGCAAGCATCTCTCATGCAAAGCAAGGAATGTACGATGAGAGTCAGATTTCACACGGATCGAGACGATATTTGCCCGTCTCAAAACGTTGCCTCTGTTGGGCGGCGGGCGCGCGCACTGCATGCGGTACAGGTACTCGCCGATCGGCACGCCCGCATGGTTGCGCTCGTGCACGGGCGCGCGACCCGTCGCCGGCGCGAACAGCGGACGGCCCGTCGCGGGGTCGCGCGGGTGCGCGGCCTCGGCAGCTGCTGCCGCCGCCCGCGCGTCGGACCGCGCCTTGAGCTTGTGCAGCCTGCGCTTTGGCCCTGGCTCGCTCATGTATGGGCCAGACAATTGCTGGTAGTTGTGGCCTCCGCCAGGCGCGCATGGGCGTGTCTAAGCTGTCGCATTCATAGAGTAGAGTCCGGGCAGGGCCGCGCGACATGCCTGGACTCTGGCAGTGGTTCGAGTCGCAGCTGCACCGGGCACGCCTGGCGTAGCCCTGCATTTGCACCTCGGGTGCAACAGCCGGCAGCACCCGCCAGGCGCGCGCGCGCCTGTCAGCGACGGAGGCGGCGGCGCCGGGCGCGCTCAGCACGCGCGCGCGCGGCGCGTGCAGGCGCGGCGCAAACGTGGCGCCCTCCGGCACGCGCAGCGCGTCGGCGGCCGCGCGCGCCTGCCGCCGCACCGCGTCCTGCCACAGGTGGTCGTAGCTCTGCACGCGCTGCTCCTGGGCGCGGCAGCAGCGACGGGGTTAGGTATAGGGTAGGTAAGCCACTGCACCGCGTCCTGCCACAGGTGGTCGCAGCTGTGTACGCGCTGCTCCTGGTCACGGCAGAGAGCGCGGGCTTATAGGCCTAGGGTAGGGTATGGATGGGTCAGGATAGGGTTAGCTCCCGGGACGACATTGCGTCACAGCCGCGGCCCTGCCGCGGCCGGCGGGCAGGGGCGCGCCTGCAGCGCCTGCGTGCGCTGCGCCATGAGGCTCTTGCTGCGGCCATCGATGGCCGGCGCGAACGTGCACTCGGCGACCTCCGCCGCGGCGGAGTCCCGGCGCAGGGCCGCCAGCCGCTCCTGCACGCGCCGCCCGCGTCCTGCTGTGTGCAGCCCGCGGAGCGCCAAGATTGCTGACTAAGGAAGCCTGAGCTGCATGGCGGCCTGCAGCAGACATGCTCAGCGCTCCCGCCGCGGCAGGCCAGTGACGCGCGCGCTGCGACAGCGGCCCCACAGGTGGGCAAGCCCCAGCCCTGCACCTGGCTGCGCGCGGACGACGCCTGCGCCAGGCGCTGCCAGGCCTTGCGGTTGTCGGCGCGGCGCAGGTCGCGCGCGAGCGCGCTGATCTCGGGCGTCCACGTCGCCTGCGCCGCCTCGGCCTCCTCCGCGGCCGCGCGCTGCCGCTCCGCCTGTGCGGACGCCCAGGAGCTGAGGCGCCGCCCTGTGACCCTGATCGGAGCCTATGGCGGCCTAAGTCGCGGGAGCCCATTACGGAAGAGAGCTCAAGCCAGGCGCCTGGGTGGAGCCCCCGGCTCGGCCTCCTGTGCGCTCTGCGGCGCTGCGCGGCATCCGAACAACGCAGATTGCACGCCCCGCTTCATGGCACATCATCCGACATGTGCTTTTAACACTGACTGCACCGGCCTTGATTCCCAGCATGTGCGGCTCTGCCCGTGTCAGCCCTGG
>JAABUP010011529.1_pt1 | contig 10039 bp, 13 predicted proteins | sample 5559201 | NCBI WGS metagenome assembly JAABUP01 (sample SAMN10711887, study PRJNA513373) | rock metagenome | isolation source: Antarctica rocks | place: Antarctica | reverse complement strand
ACCCACTACAGCTGCTTCTCCCGTCCCTGTCCCCACCACTGGCACTCCTGTTCCCTCTCCAACTAGCAGCCCCATCACTGTGGCCAGCCCAATTGCTACTTCCCCTGCTAGTCCAGTCACAGTGAGCAGTCCTACCACAGCTGCCAGTCCAGTCAGTAGCAGCAGCCCTAGTGCGGTCAAGAGCCCTGCTGCCACCCCTGGCCCCACTAACATCCTGAATGGCTACGTGGGCAAGCCGACAGAGAGCCCCTCACCAGTGGAATCTCCAACCAGTGTGTCCAGCCCTGTGGCCTCACCTTCTCCAACCACAGTAGCCTCTCCAGTGGCATCCCCAGCCACTGTGTCCAGCCCTGTGTCCACACCTTCTCCAACCACAGCTACAAGTGAGTGGCTTGCCCTGAAGGGAAACCCAGTTGCTGGTGTCAATACAGCGCTGCTGGCCTGTCGTATGTATACTTTTTGGGTGTCACTTTGACTCTGATATTTGCACTGTAATGGCTGACTGCAGTCTCGAAACTTTGCTGCACATCAGATAGGCTTTGTTGGTTGTGCATAGTGGCTGTGCTCGTTTGAACTGACCAACCCATGGCTCACTGCTTGCCTGCACTCATGCATGCATTGATTGCATCACTGCATGCGGTTTCATGACCTCTGCAGCACACAAGCAAGGTTGGCAAAATCCTGTGGTGACATTGATGTACAATTCTTGCAGGTGGCTTGCCCAGCAGCAATGACACCTTCAGCATCTCGCAGACCACCGGCACCAGTCCCAGTGCTGCTGCTCCAGGCACATCTGCCACTGAAGTGCCGGTGTCAACTGCTACTGCAGTCACTGGTGGAGGGGTCCCTTCACCTGCTGTTGCAGACCTGCCTGCTGGAGTCACCCAGCAGACCTGCCAGCAGTTCCAGTCTGCCTGTGTCTCTTCTGAGAGCACTGCAGCGCCGTTTGAGTTCACTGTGACTCTTACATGCAATGTTAGCAGCAGCTCTCAGGTATGCTCTTCAACATGGCAGCTGCAAAGATTTCACTGTGGTGTTTGCATTAACATGTGCATGACAGCAATGTAGCAATAGCCCAGCTGCTTTAAAAGGGCCTGTCCTTGCTGCCCAATGCCTCCAATTTCATCGAAATATGACCTCTGACTTCTTAAAGTGTGACCAAAAGTTTTGGCTGGCTAAAGCAGTACAGTGTATGTCCCTCTCTCTCTGTATCGTGTTACGGATGGCTCTTCAGGCGCAGATGTTGTTTGTCTGACATTCACAACTTAAACCACTACACCCATGATGCTGTGAACAAGCCTGTCTGGGGGGAACTGACTTGCATCGCACGTACCTGATGCCTGCTGGCCAAGTATACATTTCAATTATTATTATTATCATTGTTATTATGCACAGCTCATTCACTGCCTATGTCAACCAATCGTACATTTGACACTGCATCAGCCATGAGCAAGCTAATTTACTCTGCAGGTGACCTACAACTCCAGTCTGGTGTACACAGAGGGCGCCTCCACAGGCTGGGCAGCAGTGGTGCCAGCCACAGGCACCCTCACTCTGGACCAGGCTGCCAGCTTCACCATTGAGATCACCCCCTCAAAGGCTGACACCGGTTACAGCACAGTCTACCTGGCTCTCATGCAGACCTATGCTTCAGATGCAGCTGCACAGACTCTCATGGGCACTGTCCAGATCAGCTACTTCAACTTTGGTGCCACCAGTGTCAACTTCACTAGCATTGTTCCCAGTGGAGATGGCACAGCCAATGTGAGTGCTACTGTTGGGGTGGACTTCACAGCACCTTCAGGCTTCTCGGTCCCAATGTCTGGGGCTATCACCACAGATGCATCCAATGTGTCCACAGCCTGTGCTGCTGCTGCACCCAGCTCCATTGTTGGCTCTACATCCATGTACACGTGTGAAGCCTCTGTGCCCATCAAGGTGGGTTCTGCCTCCCCCATCAGCTGCTGGGAGTCCATTTTGTATGCTGTTTTGCTTATGTGCCAACTATGAGTCAATTTCAGTCATCCTGTCACCTGTCACCTACATAAGCACTGGTCATGACCACTACCTTGTGCAATGTTGTGCTTGACTGATGATTGACACCATGCTGTTGAGTCTGTCCTTGCCTGATGCAGCGCTGCTCCAAGGCTGCCTCTCATTTTGCTTGGATTTACTCTGTGACTTGCTAACTGAAACAGCAATACTTGAACAAAGTGTGCTTGGCAATCTTGTTGTGCAGAATTTGATCTGACAATGACTGTGACTATGCAGGATGCGTATGAGTGCCTGCAGACCTCCTTTGCCTTTGACGCCAACTTCTCAGCAGCACTGCCTGCCAGTGCCCAGTGTGGGGCCTTCTCAGCGACAGGCAACACCACCTATTGCCAACAGCCAGTCTGCCAGATCTACTCTGTGGACATGGCCTTCTGTGGGCAGGAGGGCCTAGTGACTGACCAGTCACAGGCTCTCTTGGTCATGGTGTGCACACAGGAGGTCAATGTCTGCCTGGACTGCTTCACGGTAACCATACTTGGCCTTGCACAGTCATGCTGTGTTACATCACTTGGTACAAGCCAGTCTATGCATTGCCTGCCCTTGCTGGACGGTCTGCCTTCACTGATGCAGCCTGGATCTGGTGCAGACTGTGTTGCTTGCACTTGTATGTGAGCCTGTCTGCAACATATGTGTCCTAAGTGTTGTATCATGCTTGTGCAACCCGCTTTGTGGTGCATGCATCCTAACAGGTTGTGCTTGTGTCTGGGCCTGACTGCGGTGCATGAGATACTGAATTTTGGCTCCTTGCACTCCAGGTGACTGGCCCCGGCAATGCTACTGTGCAGTACTTCAACTATGCACAGAATTCTACTAGCTCCTACCAGTTGCTGGTGCAATGGGATGATGCTTACAGAGGCAACGTTACTGTGGACCTGCATACCAACAGGTGGGTACAGTTTCCTGCTAGTCTGCACATTGGACATCAAACACCTGAATTGTTGCTGTTGTTAGTTGTCATGTGATTCAAGTTTTGGAATATAATTTACCTGACTGTCTGTTGCTCCCTAACCTGCTCACTGCTCATGCATGTGATGAACCTGATCAAGATTGGCTGCTTGCAGAGACGAGAGCTACTGCAACCTGGACCTGACTGATCCAGTATGTGGATATGACACAGTTGCACCTGTTGACGCCCTCAGCTTCACAGTGCAAGACAATGTACAGGTCAAGGCGGTGGCATACAAGATTCTGTATGACTGTGATGGCGGGCAGTGCTCGTACACCTCCTAGGTCCTCGAAGGCTTGTGAGATGTGACACGCATGATATGTGTCAGAATAAACTTTTGCTCAAGATATAGCTGATTTTCCTTCTGCCCAACAAATGTCGGAGCCCTTTTTCCATATGCCCAACAACCCAATAAAACACAGTGTATATGTGCTGTGTGCACAGATGTTGGCTCTGATTGTCTTGCTCTGTAGAGTTGCACCGTTGAGTTGCAGCATGACGTAGAACACTGTCATCATCCTTATTGTGTTGGATATCAAGTGACTCTTACAATAACGACAATGCAATATCAGCAAACCATCAAGATTGTACTTAATCTAGTCCTTGATGTGCATTATTTTGTTGCAATAGCTTTGACTCCTGTACTCTCGCTGATATGATTGTAAGACAATGTTGCCTGCGCCATGCAGAACATGACCTGACTTCCTTGACATTGCTCTTGCAGCAAAGCAATGCTGAATCTGTTCTGCTCATTGGTAGGATGTACTGCCAGGTCCTGTATGTTGTGTTGATCAAAAGGTACAGGCCGTGCTGGTTATCTGCTTGAGAGAGACACTACCTGTTACAGCAGGGAGCAGACAGAGGCTCTGCCCAATATGGTTGTTTGTTCAACTGTGCAGAGTCAGGGAACATGTTTGTGTCTAAGTATCAGCATGTGTATACTGTGCACATCATCTGCCAATCTCAGCACTCAACTCTACTGTGACACTTACAAATACCATGTAGTTTACTTCTTGATCAGGCACTTTGAGATTTTCATGTCATCATGTTGCCGTTCTTGCTTCAAGCCAATATCTGGTTTGCAGACCAAAATCTTCCTTGCACATCAGCAGGCAGACTATGTGCGTAATGAATGCAGCGCCAGTGCTACCAGGTAAGACAAGAACAAAGGGGGGCCCAAGGGGGAGGGGCTGTGCTACATCAGCGATCTGCATCTTTTAGCAACGGTGTCACATATTGTACACACATGATACTGTCCTGCCGGTGTCTTCTGGAAAGTTCGCAAATGCCTAGCCTAGCGTGAAACACTGCAACTGTACTCTGAGCTGTGCTGCAGTCAATCAGGCAAAAATATACGACATTCAAATGCAGCAACAGCGGACAGGGCCTAGCTGAGGGCAGAGCTGAGGGTGCCCTAGGGTGCCCCAGACCGGCGGTTAGGTCAGCAGAGTCCGACAGCTGCACTGTCAACGAATTCAAGTTGGAATTGACAAACATGCTCACCTGCCAGCGTTGATCAGGTCTCAAGGCACTTCTCGGCTCACACCTTCATTGCCACTGGACATATCCTATCTGGTCTTGGATGACGAGCGAAGTTGACGACGATCAGTCTATCGACCTAGAGGCAAGCATAAGCGCAGATGAGGTTCATACTTGAATCAACGTGGCTAATCTGACAACTCACTACTGGCGCAGTGGAACTTGGGGTTTGTGCAGACACCTGCAGACTCTACAAGCTTGTTGAGACACCAATTCCGGAGCAAAGTTGGTGGCAGACCAGTGAGCGCAACAGCTCCATTTCTTTGCAGATTCTGTGTTGGATTTGGCTGCAACAATACTACATGGGTTGTTTGTTGTGCAGGCTTGGCTGGACCCCGTGCACCTGCCTGCCCCTGAGCACTTGATCTGCAACAAGACCGGAAAACCTCTCAATTTCCTCCTGCAGGTGTAGTACCACTTGTTGTTGCAGCAGCAAACATGATTTGATTTTAACACAACTTGCCTCTGCATACTTCCACTCAAATCACAGTGTCAGTTGCATTTCGAGAACAGACCATGGAATTTGCGCAGCTGACTTCAGGTGTATGCCCCTCCACCCCAGGAAAGCCCAGAGGCATTTCATAGGGTCATATTCCTGTTTGTATCACAACAGGTGAAGCTGTGCACATCAACAGCATGGTGTACACATTTTGCTGCAGTCATATCTGTCAGCAGGGCCATTGCAAGGACACCGCCCAAAACCTGTCAGCAAAGCTTGCAAATCAGTCTACTTTTGGATGCATGCATGCTACTTTGATCATTGGATGTGTTACCCATTTTGTGCGTGCGCTAGTTTTGCCTGTGATTAAGCTGTGAGCACCTGCTGCAACCTGTTTCAAGCCTCTTGTGGTGCTTTGCCTTGGTTTCAGTTCCACCTGTAACCCAAGGAAGCAAAGTCTTGTCCCACATTCGACCCAGTTGATGACATGACAATGTTGCATGTCAGGGGTCTCAGCTGGCACTTCCAGGCGCTGCAAAAGCCTTGCGGTGTCAGTTGCCCAGGAGTAACCCATACTACAGCCCTGAGCCCCCCACCTCCAAACAAAGACTCCCTCCACCTCTGCAGGTTGCCATTCTGTGCTTGTCCGCAACCACATGGCATACTGCAACTAGCACTGCCCTGTGTTGTGTGACACATGTCCAGCATCTAAAAAGCTGAAAGTCACTCATTCATTCAGTTCTGATGCTATTGCTCACAGAGCACCAATGCCAATTCCAGTCATCTGCATGCCACTCCCAGTCATGTGCATGCTGATCACAGTCATGTGCATGCCAATCTCAGTCATGTGCATGCGCCCCCCCCCTCCCAGTCATTGAGCACAGTCATATTTCCCAAAGCAGATCAAGCCACGCTGACACCCTGCTGACATGCTTGCTGTGTACAGGCAGGTCAGGTTGCGCAAGTAGCCAGCATTGATCCATGGCAAGTCGTGCAGCATGAAGCAGCGCTTGCTGCAGGGGAAACAGGTGCAACCCTCTCAGCAGACCCCCCGACAGGGGTACAGCTATACAAGGAGCTAGAGATGGTTGTGGAGCCCGAGTCACAAGGCAGCACTGCTGGCTCTGATGAAGAATCACATGTGCAGCAGTGAGTACATACTCAAGTCAGGCATATTTTTCGTTGTTGTATTACAGTGTCTGAACTTTGCACTTGTTGGGACATCTTAGCCCAGTGAGACTGATTCACAGACGCATTGCTGCAGCATGCTTGTATTAGCAACACAAATCTGAGGGAAACAAATCATCGAATCATACCTACACCAACAGGGATGAGACCTGCTGCATGCAGCATGGGCAAGCACAATTTGTTAGATGGCTCATGTGTTCTGTCCTGTAGGCATGCCTGCCTCAGACCCTTGTTGCACAATGCAGAAGTTCTGCCAGAGCCTGCCAAACAAACTGCATATGCATACACAAGTGCAGTGCTGTTGCAAAACAAGGGATGAATGCAATTGCCTGCGGCACTAAGCATAGGCCATCTGTGTGTATCTTGCATCTGACGATGTGTGCGTGGAGTGCTCAGGCTGATGAGGGATTATGAGGGCACGCGAGCCACTGAGGGTGAATTGACAGAGCAGGATATGCCGTCAGAGCTGCTGGCTGATGTGGAAGCCAACCAAACAGAAGATGACAGGTTAGCCACCCAGTATTCATGTGCCATGACACGCTAGCAAGCTTCACTTTAGCCTGATGACGATGAAGCTATGACATATTACTAAGCTCTAGTTCTGATGGCAGATGCAAGCAATGACACTCACGTGCTTGTGCAGCAAATGCTCTCTGACACAGCTGCTGCTTCACTCCCTGATCATATTTTCCCCTCAACCTTCTGCTTTTTTCAATATAAAGTCCTACTTGTGCAGTATGTCAGTATTGGAGTATGCAGATGCTTTGAAACTCTTGAAAATTGCTATCAACGAAAATTGGCAGCTTGCAACAAATGCTCTCTTTCTGCAGAAATCTGCTGTACTGGTATGGTGTCCACTCACCCAAGCAGGCATTGCAGCCCAATTAGCCAAGTGCACAAAGTATTGTCAGAGTCTTTATACCTTTGCCTATACCTTTGGCCGTGTAGCATGTGCCAGGCAGTGAGTTTCGACGCTCTGTCTAGCCGCCAGAGCGCTTTCGTCACGCAGGAGGCTGCTGAGCTCAAGCTGCACTGGTGACTATGCATGTGGTATCATGTGGTCTAGGTGACTCCCGTAAACGATGTATGAACCCCTTGGCTGCAGGCAGTTTGCTCACTTTGCAGCAGTGGTTGCAGAGGCCCCCGGGCAGTGCCTGCGCTACTGCTTTGATGAAGGTGCTCAACCGCTGTGGCCCAGTTGCAAGCACATCCCCACACCTGAAGACATTCCCCCCTGCCCACACTGTGGCACTCCCAGAAGATTTGAGTTTCAGGTAATCGGTCATACTCTGCTAGTACTGACCATCACACTGGCTGACTATACTGCTTTGCGTGTGAGTGCTTGTATGCGTATTGGCCTTTTGCACAGCTTGAACACTTTCACCTGCATCAACTGAGCACTGCTGCTTGCCACATGCCATTTCAATGTTGGCAAGAGACTGGTACAGGTGAGCTATGACACAGGCATGTCTCGATATTATCAGACAGCTGTGTTGCACTGGGCACTGCAGGTGCTTCCACAGCTGCTTCACCACATGGATTTAGATGCTGAAGATCCTGAGAGCCCTGATTGGGGCTGCATAGCGGTCTATTCTTGCCCCAAGAGCTGCAGCAGCTTTGTTGACACAGACAAGTCTGCATACACAGAAGAGTTTGTCTGGGTTCAAATGCCTTGAGGTTGCATGTAGGCTGGACTGACTTTTGTGCACATGCATTTTGCTGCAAAGTGTATGTCAACCCCCCACGAGCACAGTATATCATCAGCAGTTGGCTGTGCTTGAGTAGCTGCTCCTTGAAGACTCATTGCGTGGCAGCACTTGTTTGCCATTAGGGCCCGCCCCCACGGGGCATGCACTTTAGATAAGTGTCGCATAGTTAGAGCCAGACAGAATTTGGCATACCAGTCCGCAAGCCAGCAGGCACAAAGCTAGGCTGGTCACGTTGAAGCTGAGTTATGGATGTGTTAGTCAGCGGGCTCCAACAGCCCACAGCCCTGATCCATACTGATGAGCCGGCAGCAGCAATTGACATTGCAATTGAATTTCAAACCAAACCATACTAAGGTCATGCAGGCAAGGAGCGCTTGTTAGCACACAGGGATTGCAGATCTCGTTTATTTTTTATGAGCACAAATGCAAATGAATCAGAGCAATGAGGCCGTGAACTTGGAATCGAGACAACAGGGCTATCAAAATTGAGGTAGTGAGGTAGGTCAGCTTGATCAAGGGCAGCTGGCATTGGTGAAACAACAGCGCAGCCATGGCCCTTTGCACTTACAATGGTTCTTGTCCAAATTGAGGGCCAGCACCGTTCCAGGTTGCATTTACTGGCCATAATGCAATTTGCTCTTGATTGTAGCTGCAGCTTGACTCCAGTCAGAAGAGTAGTTTGTGCCTTGCTGAATTATACATTTACAGATAGTTGGGGTTTAGAACTTTCTTCATTTGGGGCCTATGGGTTGTATCTACATTTGTAGAACACACAATCATAATTACAGATATGCTGCATTGGACAACAAAGCTGAGCTCCTTGAGGCGATGAAGCCAATGTTGAGACTCCGTGGAACTGAAGCGACTGATGCCATGGCAGACTGGTTATAAACAGGCGCTGCCCAGTGCAAGTTTCTCTAAGCTGTGATGATGTCTCTTTGGTTCTAGGAATAATGACATCCTGCTCTCCGTTAAACTCTGTTACCTGATGCTTGTGGCCGTCAGAACTATCAGCTAGCACCATCAGCAACTGCTCAGACAGCAACACAGCCGGCAGCTTCAAGTTGTACTACGGTAGTACTGCATGACACACTTTGCACTGCACACTCACACTTCCCAAGCTCTTACACAAACAGTTCGTTTTGCACCTACAGTGATGCCACTCTGTCTAGACGAGATCTCCATTCATGATGATACAACAAATTCTATATCAGAGACTGCTGATGTTGAATAGACTGCTGACTTTGGTTGCTGCTTGGTCTATTCATTGCCATGCTTCCAGGTCTTTGCAATCCCCCTAACATTGGCCCTTGACTGCTGCCCACGGTGATGGGAGGTATCAGCCCTTTTGTTGCTGTCTGATTCTTCCATTGCAATCCCACACCACTACCTTGAGTCCCAATGACAGTTGAGCTGGTAGGAACAGCAGCTGGCCGGTTTGAAGCAGTCGCCCCTGCAGAACATAGTTGCGTATCTACAAAACGGCCTCAGCTGCTATTGTCTCTTTGAGTAACTTCACAGGACGCCTTCTGCCTGACTGAGATGTGTAGGAAGCTGCAATTTAGGGCCTAAGCAATGGCGGATGAATGCAAGACATGAAACCATCTCCACAAATATAATGCACTGGACAACCAGGCAGAGCTGCTCGAGCTTCTTGTGAAATGGCAGGCTCCATTGCAATCCTGAAGAGTAAATCTTAACAGTAGCAAAGACAGATAAATAAGCAGACAACCACTGTTACACTCACCAGAAGAGCCGCGCGAGAGGCTGAGTTGTGAAAATGGGTCAGCAGCAGCACTGCTCTGCATGCTTGGGGGGTTGGGCTGAGCCAGTCTGGGGGGTCCCCCTTGCCCCATCCCCATCCCTCTCCCAGGCCCACCCAGATCAGGGTCTGTCCAAGATGGATCCATGAACAGGGCATCACTCCTGTCATTACTCATGACACTTGCTAGTTGATCCCCAGGGTGTGGGGCCTGAGGCTTGGGCCGCTGATAGGAAGTTGAAGCAGGCCCTGCAGTCAAAGGGGCACACAGTCAGACAGCAGACACAGCAGACAGAGTGCAAGTAGACATGCAGACTACTTGGCATGAGAAGCCATCACAGCCTGTGTGGAAGCCATAGAGAACAAAAGCAAGGAAAGGTGAGAGAACCTGCAGGTTGGGT
>JAABUP010011528.1_pt1 | contig 10039 bp, 12 predicted proteins | sample 5559201 | NCBI WGS metagenome assembly JAABUP01 (sample SAMN10711887, study PRJNA513373) | rock metagenome | isolation source: Antarctica rocks | place: Antarctica | reverse complement strand
AGGGCAGCTGGAAAGAAGACATTCAAGTTGGTTTTTAGGAAGAAAAGAATTAGGATTAGGGTCGCCCTCGTTAATAAAGGGTCTCTACGGAGCAGGATACCATTACGATCGCCCCTGAATGGGGTCTCTACGGAGCAGTTATTCAGACTTCGATACCACACTCGCCTATCTTACAGCAAGCCACGTTAAAGAAGTCTTAAACCGAAGACATTCATCACGTCCACCAGCACTCTTCCCGATTTTCACCTCCACCAGCGAATCACGAGCAAATTAGGAGGTTTTACGGGTTTGACGAGGCTTTAAAGCAGGACATTCCGAGAAGGAACACGGTTTTAGGGGAGCAATACGACCCCCAGGGGAGCAACACCAAGGGTAGCCATTCCATGAGGAGCTACACCATCAAGAAGCTACGGTTTCAGGCCAGCATATTCAGCTCTTTTGCTGATAGGGGAGTGTTGGAAATCAGCCTCAGCCCTATATGCTTGGCATGTAGCATAAATATGACACGTCTCCCATAGAACCAAATCAAGTCGTTCACCGAATTCTAACACCTTGTCTCTTCAAGATACCAACAGTGACTCTTCTGGCAGATATTGAGTCCACCTCCTTCCCTCCAATGTCTTCAATGACCATCATTTTGAAGCTGATGATCACCTCCACTTCAGCAAAGAAAACGATGCCATCTCTTTTTCTCATCTAGCCACTTGTTCCACTTGTAGAATTCCCAGATTCTTATAATCACATTCGAACGTTAAATCCAGATGTCCTAAGGGCCGATGATCTGGTAGTGGGATGAGATACGGAGCCAGTTCAGAGTTGCTCATATTCGTTTTCCTGCGCCTCATGATTCATGCGTAAGCTTAGCTAGCAGCAAGTTGACCCATGCTATGTCCTTGTATCACGAATAACAAAAGAAAGAGGTGTGGGGTAATAGCTCGGCCTGGAATAGATATTCTACACTGCCACGCTCGAGCACTTTTGTTTTTCCGTGCCCCTAATTATGTATATTGCGAAATCCTTTCATCACAAGTGCCACAGCTCCTGTACATTGCCGGTATCACCCAAGGGACGGATAAGGAGCAAAAACCCGTTCTAAAACTGCAATACTCTTGAAGTGCTTGAGCGCTGCTAAAAACCTCAGCCTTTCAGGCGTCGAATGTAAGATCTGGCACTACCTCGGCGTCATTGCGCTTATGGTAGAGGGCACCAGAAGTGATGTTCAAAGGGTGTGCAGTAGCGAAGGAGAACGCGGATCGGAACATCTTCAAGCCTTGATCAAAGGCACGCCACAGCTCTGGGAAGGAATACCTGCATACTAACCCAACATCATTGCCACGAAGTAACTCCATGAAGCTCTGATCCTGTTGACGCGCACTAGCCGCGCTTCATGACTTTCGTTAACATATTTTAGCTCTAAGTCCACTTGGAACCATGCCCAATATTTCGTATCAACCCGCTGCTAGCGAGCCACAGACATCCAACCGGGGTACTTTGACCTACATCATTTTGCAACTTCATACCCAATCTTCAAATACCCGCCCCCTTCCCTTGTTGTCTGACAGGGAAATACTGGTGCTGTCGTTGCGGTCGCTGTTGTGCGTACTGGTCATGGGCAAGTCAATGGTTTTCATGGTCCGACTGCCTGGTACACGTAACCCCCAGTCGTGGCCATCCTCAAAGCCGAGTTTCTGCGTTGATGACTGCATATCCATGCCCGCGTCGGCACTTTCTCTATTTAGCCTTTTCTTCAGGCTATGTCGAATCTGAGTATAGTGGCCTTTGACCTTAGGTTTAAGTATTCCGTATAGGGGTCGCATGAGTGGCATGTTGACTGCGATGATACCAATATTTTCCTCGAGTCTGTGAAGACATTAGAACTCCTTATACTCTCATCGTTGAGGAGCAGACAGTACGTACATAGCCGAGATTTGAATGAGCGTTTGACTATCTAGTTAATCGGTCAACTCTCACGTATCAACCTCGAGCCAACAGAAGCCAGAGAATACTCACATGTTGTATCTGTAGCTCCAAGATGAGGCAAAAGTGCCATCTTGAGAATAGAAAAAGCAGTGGCACTAAATGCGGCAAACAAATTAGCAGAAGCTACAGGTGGTGAGGGAAACACCACATACATGAGGCCCAAGCTCATGAGTCCACACAAAGCCAATTTACTCCGCGGGCTAATCTGGACTTTCCGAAGGAAGATGCTCGGAAGAAGAGAGCAAATAAAGTCCGTCACTACAGCAAAAGCTTTGGAAGGTTTCAGTACCATAGGCCTCGTTGACTTAGATGGTTCAGCTTACCTCCAGCAATCCACCCAAACGTTTTCAGCACATCTACTTTCCAGCACTGTCCCTTGATACGAACATCCCAGACCTTATTAAAAGGTCGGCATTGCGTGACAAGTGCAATGACAACCGCTAGATTGACAATGATCAAGGCTGCGCTCAAAGCATACAGAAGTCTGATCAGGTACTTCTTGTTCACAATACGGACAAGGAACAAGCAAACCGAGGTTTTGATCAGGGCGGTACATATATACAGCTGTATCTGAGAAAAGGCGTGCCACTTGAGCTCTTCAATGATTTCTGGCCGCTGCAGATAATATTCGTGTCGACCGGCTCCATTCCTAACCTGCTCGCAGTTGATAGCGACCGCCACCACCGAGATTGCCTGGCTCAGTATGAGTCAGCTGTACGAAAGCTGGGATCTATAAGTAACGGCAGTCACTACGTACTGCGGCAGCGGCTATCGTATAATCATCCAAGCCGACTGAACGTACAATAAATGTACGACTGACTATTCTGACGATTGTGGTGATAATTGCCAGGGAACTAGAAATGATTGCAATTGCTAGTATCGCCGGGCCATAATTTTGGTCTCCTTCAGGAGGAGGGATCCGAGACATGGCCATTGCAGATCCAAGAGAAACAACGCAGGAATCTGGAAATCAGTAGCGCTAATCAGGGAAATGGTATCGACGTGATGAGATCCTGTCTTAGCCTCAAAGAACGAGCCATCTTATGATATACTTTCATAATTGATCTCCCAGCTGACGTCCCACCCGACTTGTACAGAGGGCAATGGTGTGGTGACAAGGTCACTAGCCAACTCAGCCCCACGAGTGCATGAGGAGGCAGCCACGGGAATCCTGCGAGTGCAACAGCACCACTCAGAGCCTTTTGAGACATGCTTTATGTCGAAGCATCCTTTCCGAAATCAGACGACCTCCGCCCATCTCTGGAGTCATCGCACTAGAGCCGATGACATTGCGCGATGATGCATGTCCCCCTCGTCCAGCTCCACCCCGGTCCTCTGCCACATACGTGCTGTAGTCCGATCGGCGTAGTAGAACTACGGTTTCATCGATCACCGTCCGAAATGGAGTTTTAAGAGAAAATGTATGTGTCAGTATGCAAGGACGTGGCCTCGCGATCGTGTACGAGCATGGCTTCATCCACACACTTGCCGACCTCCAAGTTTAGCCGCCGAGATCCATGCGACATTTCATCACCGTGTGGACTAGACCCTCTTACAATACGGTTTCCATTTGCAATCGTTGAAACCAAATACAGCTATTATTTACGAAAGGTCCGGAATGTAAGTTATTCTCATCACTGGAGAAGCTCGTTTGCAATTTTCCTAGTGTGCAGCAAATTATGGCAGCTCCAGCGAATCGGTACCCTTTTGGCAACGATTTCTACGCAATAGCAAGGTGATTAGAATATTTGCGTCTTCCTGCGCGAGATCGATACCAAGTAACCTCGCAGACTCAATTATCAGCATTCGTTGTTCAAAGAGCGCATTGGCTTCCTATTGCATCCACAAATTCCCATGGACGGTAGAAATGACCTATTCGTTGCCGACATCGGTGCTGGTACATGGTTCGTATTCTTAGCATCGACGATCAACATGTCCGCTGGCTAATGCTTGGATCATCAAGCAAATGGATTACAGAGCTCTCTGATCAACTCCCATCTACAGCCCGTCTCGATGCTTTTGATATCTCTGCCTTACAATATCCACCTCAACAATGGCTACCGGATAACATCTCGCTGCGAGTTCAGGATGCATTCTTGCCCTTTCCTGAGGACGCTGTTGGAAAGTATGACATTGTCCACGTGCAATTATTCATCTCCCTCATCAAAGCCAATGACCCTTCTTCCCTGATAGAGAATTTGATGTCTTTGCTAAGTAAGTAACCTGGGATCCTGCTCCTTCTTAGCTGTCACAATCTACAGCCACTAACCATACCACATCACATTGCAGAGCCTGGCGGATTCCTTCAATGGAATGAGATCGATCCTACATCAGGAAGGATAATCGAGTCTACAGAGAAATTAGTACCAACAAATGCGACCAACCGGTTCATCAAGTTTCTGCAAAAGCCCCAAGCAGGTCACTCTATCAAGTACGTGGACTGAGTACTTGTTTGTTGTCCTTCCCTTATCTCGCTTCCATTAAACTGAATAAATTTCAAAGCTGGGTTTCGCAGCTCGACCGAAGCTTTACAGAGCAAGGGTTCTCAGATGTCAAACTCACTCGGTACGAGATTGCACCTAAAGACTACTTCGGCTGGAACCTAAATCGGCTGTGGGCAGCGGACGAGCTTGGTAAGAACTTACATCTCGAGAGCTCAAAACAAGAAGAAGCTCGCAGCCTAGTTGAGGAGACTTTCAGAGAGTTCCAGCAGGGCGTGGCAATAACGGCAGATCTCACCGTTACTATTGGAAAGAGGCCCGTTTTGTAGTGGGTAGGCTGTACTGTAGTTTTCCCGAAAATGTACTCAAAGCATCCTCTCGTTAAAAGAGCTATCTTTCCCTTCTTCCTGTAGTGTCTTTATGTTGGAAGATTTGATCAGCTCAGAGCCCTAGAAGTGACGAGGGACCTAGAGCCCCATATGTTTCGAGGCTCAATTCTAGCAATGCAAACAAGATGGGTCAAAACGCTTCACGGCCTATAGATCGATCACCTTGCCATTTTCACGTCCTCGGAAAACTCTTCATCTTTCTCAGAGACTATCTTACTCGACTGTCTCTCTTCAATGGTCATCCACTGATCTTCGTAGATGCTGATTCCCCTGTCATTGGATCTCCAGGGTTTTGCTGGTTTAGCCGACCGAAAATGGAAATCTCTGAGGAGCTAGGTAGGCCACAATAATCAGCCTGATTGTGAACAATAGATCTTGGGCAATCACTCACCTGCAGACAAAGCTTTTGCGCTTCGAATTGTGCAAGATTCTTTCCTATACATGCTCTTCCGCCGTAGCCAAATGTGAATGTATACTTCTCCATCTCTTTACTTTTTTCAGCACTTTCAAGCCATCTCTCGGGTCGAAAGGCATCGGCATCTTCTCCGAAGATGTCTTGATTACGATTTGTCAGCCACGGGTTGGCACCTATCTCGGTTCCTTCAGGAAGATATATATCTCCCAAATTCAAGCCACCTTTGCACACCATTCGCGGAAGGATGATCGGCGTGGGTGGGAAAAGGCGAAGAGTCTCGTTGACACAGGCCTTGAAATAAGGCATTATATTCGTCTCATCGTACAGAGCTACGGGCCGGGACAATCTACCAGAGGAATCAAAGTCGGAAATTTCGAGCATAAGCTTTGAGTATACGTTTTTGCGTTCTGTTATACAGCTCATCATTGGGGAAACCAGACCAGCCGTAGTATCTGAAGCGGCAATCATAAAGCTCAGGCACTCCGCTTGGATGTCCTGTATCGGTATAGGATCTTCGCCGTCAAGGGGCTTCGTGTTCAGGAGGCTGTTGGTACGAATGAGTGAAAGGTGTTATGAAGGGAGTCTTAAGATGAAGACTTACACGTTAAGTACATCGTCATGATCTTCCGTACTTGGTCTGTCCAAGCGCTTGAAGACTAGCTGGTCTCGACGCTAGAGGATTACTTTAGCAACGCAATGTGCTAGCCTAGATCGTGATGATAGGGAAAAGGTTTGTATGTACTTCCATAATTTTCCCACTTCCAGATTTGTCGCCCGGTCGTGGCAAGAGATACCGTTTCAACAAAGGATTTCTGATGAGCGGTCCCATAAGCCAGGGTAGTGCCGCCACAAGTCCAGTCATAATGAACATGCTGTGAAGAGCTTCAATGAGTCCGTCCACGTCGCTCTCTGTCTGGACGCATCCGGTCGGTTCCCCGAAAGTGAGATGAGTAATGGCATCGTTCAAAAACCATCTGACAGGAACACATCAGCAACATTTGCCCTGGAGATAAGGCAAATAGGGTAGAGGAAGGCATAACGACTCTCGGAGTAAACAGATGACAAATTCCTTACCGAGCCCACTCAGCAAAATCAAAAACTTCACCGGTTTGAGTAAATTTTCGCCGAAAAGTCTCCCGTAGCTTTATGATGCGCTCGTCAATCACCGACTCATGATCTCGGAAATACTTCATTGAAAGCAATACATTGCTTTCAGCGAGCTTTTCCTTTTTGACTGCCTGGAATTCTCTGTGGGGCTCTGGGGATAAGAGCTTACGGAAGGCGCAAATAGTCTTTTTTTAAGTGCATGTTCCTTGTGATTCAAGGTCCAGAACATCGACGGAGTCTCTCCCATAACCGCTGGGGTATAGAATGTACTTTTATCAACACACTTGTGATATACCTCGGGAATCATCCTTGGGTCATCAAAGGATACCAAATTTGGGGCCAGACGAAGAAGCGGTCCTGGAGTATCATTCAGTAAAATCCATAGTCAAATATACTTACACTGAACGAACCGAATTGCTGATGCAGCTCCATCGTTCCAGAAGGGATATGCCTGCAGGCGAATATATAGACCTTATAAAAATCTGTAAAGCCTCCCAAGAATGGACCAGGAATATGGCGCAGACTGTGAAAATAAACATTGTAGAAACCCTTTGACAGGAAGGCAACAACCAGGACAAACATGAAAAATAGGTAGTAATGGTATTCAAAAAAATTAGCAATGGCTGGAAAGGGGCTCAAAAGGCATATAGAAGCCATTCGATTCGTTACTGTATTCATGGTGGTCATAGTAATCTTTATCTGTTGAAAATGCAAAGATTCAGGAGTTCAAATTCAGATCTCTTCTCTTGTTGGCTTTTTGAGGACCGGACTCTTAGTAAGGTTGCCATGCCTGTATTCAATTACACGTCATTCATGATACAGTCATTAGACTCTCTCCGTCATTTTCGACTCCATCTGCCTCAGCAGCCCATCGGAAACCCAATCTAAATCCACTCATCGTTCCAATCAAGGACATATCCATGGCTTCAGCAGCCTTCAAGGGTGTGCTGCGTCGCGGCACAGCGTACGGAGATGCCACGGCCAGATCTAGGCTATCGGTTGTTCGTATCAATTGAAATTGTTGCCTTCAAGAGCCCGTGAGGGTCTGCTGTATCCCGGCGCAGGCTAGCGGTGCTCTGTTCATGTGCTCGTCTACAGGACGCTTCAGCTCAAAAAGGTTTCCGGCTTTCAGCCCCAGTCGTTGCCTGAGCCTCTCTAAGCGCTGGCATTCGTGTGACTGGGCCTCACACCTTGACGTCCTCGATGTATCCCCACCAACGAATTCATAGACCCTACCTCGAATTACCGTAGGATTCGTTCAGCATGGACAGGGCAGTCGCTCCAAGAGCAAGGTTTCTGTGCCCCGCGGCAGCATGCTGCTAAGTAAAGTAGAGAGTAGGTTTCGTTTCCTGCACGATCAGCTGTCAGTACATTTCAAATTGCGACAGGGCGCGCTAGCCTCGCGCGCACGCGGGCTACACATCCCCCCGTGCCCCCTAAGTCCCGGGCCGGTCCTGTAGCCATGACATTGGCAAGAAAGTAGATATACATTGGGAATTTTACGCTTTCTTTCGTCATGGATGGTGGACAAATTCAAGCTTGCATCTGATGCTACACCCAGACGGATCTCATGCTGCGCTTTTCAAGTTCTCACACCTGCTGCTGTCAGACGGCTCAGTAAGGATCGACGCGAATCCTTAAGGGGGGCGCTCGGTACGCGCTCCAGTGATTTACCCCAGATGCAACGATCTGTGAAAGCCTCGTTATTAGCCTCCCATCCTTTGGAACCTTGTTCATCATGTCCATGGCCTTTGGACCATTCTCGGAGACCTGCCCAAAAAGGCAACCCTCCCACTATCTCCCCTGGAATCTATTCCTACTAGTGCGAATTTGAAGTAATAAGATTGCATCATGGATAGGAACTGTACATATGAAAGGATCATAGCAAAAACGTGAGAATAAATCAGCTTCTATTTGCAAGAGAGAAAAGGAGACTATTTTTGGTTGCCCTGCAGACCGTGCATATGACAACGTCGGAATCATTCCGTACCAGACACTTTTCACGTTCTTGTGTCTTCCAGTGGTCCCTCGGCTATCACCCTACAGGATTTCCAGTTCTCCACGCATTCAATCTAGACTCAAAGCTGCCTGCAGTCCGCCATGGCTGCCACGTCTAAGAAAATCGAAACTAAAATCGAGACCGTTGTGAAAAAAATGCGGGCTTTCTTTGCACAGTCTCCCATGCCATCCATCTCCACGCTGCAAGGGAACAGCTTGAAATCACGCTCTGTTCGTGGAAACCTGTGGGTCAGTCGAGTCAGCTTGCCTTGCCCAGAAGATGCAGTACGTACGATTTTATACCTTGGAATAAGGAGTCTCTCTAGTGATGGATGGGAGACTCTGGGTTTGCCAAGCCTTGTGCCCATAGAATTGGAATGGACGGGCTATAAGAAATGGGCGGAATCGGGGGATCTCGAAGCCCCTATGTCCGAGAAAGAGAAGTATGATAATCTCATGAGAGAGGTGAACAGCGAAGTCACTCTGCTCTATGTACATGGAGGAGGGTTTTAGTATGCCTCCAACCTCGACCATTGTGGATATTTTCCTAATTTCTGCTAGTCGTGGCGATCCTTCCGGCTTTCGACCGTCCGTCTGCAGGTTGGCTCAATTGACTCAAGGTCGATGCGTTTCTGTCCGCTATCGCCTTGCCCCTCAGCATCCCTTTCCGGCTGCTCTGCTCGATGTTTTCATAGCATATCTTTCTCTTCTCTATCCACCGCCAGAATCCTTCCACGAACCAATACCCGCTTCCAATATCATCATAGCTGGTGATAGTGCCGGTGCCAATCTCTGCCTCGCACTCGTTCAATTGATTCTCCAGCTTCACCGTCGGAATGGGCCAGCCTCTACGATCCGATTTTTTGGCAGAGATGTTGCTCTTACTCTTCCTGCAGGTGTGACAGCTTTCAGTGCTTGGACAGAGGCCACATCTGCCCTCCCTTCCTTCACTGCCAATAAAAAGCACGACTACTTCTCCGCCACAACGGCACTCGAACGGGCTGTTCCCTGTGACATTTGGCCCACATATCCTCCACGTGGCACTCTCTACTGTGACATATCAACGCTTTGTCACCCACTGGTGAGCCCGACAATAGCAGACCATTGGGATGGCTCACCACCTATGTGGTTTTGCTGCGGGGAGGAAATGCTCGTGGATAATAGTAGAGTGATCGCTCAACGCGCTGCAAATCAAGGCTGCACTGTCATATGGGCTGAGTATGATGCTATGCCACATTGTTTTCCTTTCATCTTCGATATCCCGCAAACAGATCATAGCTTCAAAAGATGGGCCAGATTCTGCTCCGCTTGCGTGGAAACCCCGGGCAGTCTAAGAAGTGAAGGCGTAAATGTCGACACATCGATGCAGACCCAGTCAGTAGACGTGAGGGCTCTGATCGATTTGAGCTACGATGAGGTGAAAGAGTGCATGCGACGAAATATGCAGACTATGGCGAAACGATATCAAGAAAAGCATAGTACAGAGCCAAAACTTTAGCGATTGTATGATGAGGTCAAGCTTGATTATGGTTAAACTGAGTCTCGCAATACCGTCATACCCTTCTTACCCTTCTTGTCATCTCTCTCGGTATTTGGTCTTACTCATAGCAACATCACACGTAGAAGCGTCATCAGATGAGCTTTTCGTAAGAAAATGCCCCTAGGCTTTACCAGAGTCTTCTTTTTGTGTCTCTGCTTGCGAAATAATG
>JAABUP010011526.1_pt1 | contig 10040 bp, 16 predicted proteins | sample 5559201 | NCBI WGS metagenome assembly JAABUP01 (sample SAMN10711887, study PRJNA513373) | rock metagenome | isolation source: Antarctica rocks | place: Antarctica | reverse complement strand
GCAGAGCAGGGCGCTCAGACCTCGCAACATAGACTCCATGCGCGCTAGCGCGGCACAGCACTGACCACGCATCTTTGCAATAACATGCGCAATGACGCAGTGCAGCAGGGCCCCTCATTTGCACGGCAGACCCCCGATCACTTGCTGTGCAGGCACTCGTTTCTAGGCTGCTCCCTGCGCATCATGTGAAACCTGCACATGCACTGCTGCTTGTTTGAGGTGCAGGTGACTTCGCACACACACACAGCAGAATGCGCTGCACGCGTGCAACACCCCGGCTGGGGCTTGACAACATATCATATAATCCTACACTAAGCACCTACCCTACCTGCAGACATAGCCATCCCGCTCCCAGTGCTCCAAGCACCGCGGGCTCGCACCATCACCGCGCCCGCCCGTCTCCCCGGCCCACGTACCTCCCTATCAGGAACCCGCCCAACAGGCCAGCGACGCCCGCGGCGATGGTTCCCGCCACGACCTGATTCCGCGCTGTCTCGTACGCGTCCTGGAAGGGCTGCTGGAGTCCCTGCGGTCGCAGCGAACCCCGTCCCTCAGGCGCATACCCGCACTCGTCCACAAGCTCGATCGAGCTGGGTGCCTCCCCAAGTTTGTCATCAAAAGGGCAGCATGGCCCCTGGATTTGCATCATCCACCACACATGCCTGGATGTGCATCATCCATCGCACACAGAACACAGGCCGCATTGCATAGAAATGCATAGTTAAGAGTACAATTGCGCCCTTGATCAGCTGTTGTCATGCAATCTGAAAGCGCACAGCGCACCTCCAGGAACGGATCCAGGAGCGGGTCAATGACCGGGTCCAATGGCGCCGCCTCATCTTCGGGGTCCTGAGCCTTCACCGAACCTGATCCCAGCTTGCGCAACCGCGTCAGGTTGCGCAACAGCATTGCAGCTTGCATAAAGAGCTGAAGTGCTGCTGCTGAACTCATGCATGCATGCAGACAACAATCAAGAATTTTCTCTTTGTAGCAATCAGCAGAGCGGAGCGGAGCGGAGCGGAGCGGCTCGTGGCAACGGAAATAAGCTGCACGCTCTCAGCCCATTGGCTGATGGGCCCAACCACTGCCTTGCGCAGCCCCCTACGTGGGCAGGCTGCGGCCAACTTATTTGCCAAAGCAGTGCAAAGCCCTGTTGAAGCGTTTATTAACGACCAGGGCTCACGCGCCTGGCGCAGTCTGCGCCGGCGATGAAAACATCTCCATCAGCTGCTCGCCAACGGAGCGCCCCCGCCGCCGGAGGGACGGCGCGTACTCCGCGCAGGCCTCCTCGTACGACCTTTTCAGCGACAAGTTTGTGTCCAGGAGCCAGGACAGCGCGCCGCTGCTCTTCCCCGCGCCCTGCGCAGCCAGCGGGTGTTGCAGTGCACGTGCAGTGTCGCACTGCCTGCGGCAGCGCCAGCCTGACTGGTCCGGCAAGTGCGGAGCCTGCATTTGCAGGTTGCTGCACACCCGCCAACAGCAGCACTGCAGGTGCAGGCACGGCACGCACGCATCTCGCGCGCACATTCACGCATCTACATACAAGCGAGAGCATGCGCTCGCGTCAGTGTGCAACCACCTGCTGGGGTTGCGAGGCTGTGGTGCTCCAGCGCTGCGCCGGCTCCCCGGGCCTGGCAGTGCCAAAGGGAAAGTACGGTTTTACGTCCGGCAGGTCGTCGCCGAGCGTCATATGATCGCGCTGCGTCTGGCAGGGGCTTGTGCGCTGTGAGTGGGCAGCGCCGCAGCACTCACACACACAAGCTAAAGTCAGGCGTAGTCTTGCGAGGCCAGGCAACACACTGCTGCCTCGCTGCTCCGGGGTACGGACCTGCACAGACCAGCGTTGGGGCCGTGCAGCCTAGACAGGACGCCGCTCACAAGTTAACCAATGCACAGCAACACCAACCAGCTAGCTAACACACCACCGCACAGTAGGTCGTGCGCAGAGCTACTTTGTAAATCTTGGATTGGCAGCGCAACGCAAGAGAAAACAATTTTGCCGGCCAAAAAACCAAACACAAAACAAATACGGGCATAACGGGGGTTTCCAAAGGAACAGAAGCTTGCCTGTATTTGCGCGCAGTTTACTGTTGACGTTAGCGTTGCTCTAGCCTAGAACCGCTACCTGTTGTTTGCCAGCACGTCAGCGCTGGCACAGTGTTGGTGTGCACAATGACGCCGTGCTGGTTGTGGCAGCTGTGCAGGGGCCTGCTGCTACTTGCACTTTGCGGCCACCTGCAGGCTCTGCCGCTGACCAAGGGAGCACAGAAGCTGCTGCACAACCAGAACCTGCAGCGGCATAGCGGAGACACGCCCGGCGCAAAGGCTGACAGAGTCAAGCACCTGCCCGGCTGGGGCCGGGTGGAGGACAACGTGTATGCGGGGTGCGTCACGGCGCAAACGTGCTGCGGCAGTGTGCAACTCCCCACTGCCGTGCACACGCCGGCCGCCCCCCAACATCGTGCGCGCACTTTCACGGCTTGCCCTGCTGGCACACAGTGGCTTTGAGAGGTCGTTGGCGTACGTGCAGGTATGTGACCGTCGACGGCGAGGCCGGGCGCGCCCTGTTCTACATCCTTGTAGAGGCTGAAGGCAGCGCGGCCGGGAAGCCCGTGATTCTTTGGACAAACGTGCGGACCCGGGCCTGCAGCTGGGCGCAGAAGGCTTTGCCACGGCGTCTGTGTCAGCAACCAAGCTCCTGCCAAGCACCTGACGGTCCCAGCGGCTGCCTGAACCAGAGCGCACTTGATGAAGTTCGGTACATCGGTAGCTATACTGCGCTGCGCTGCTGCCAGGAATCAGGCAGCGCCGCACGCGCAGGGGGGCCCCGGGTGCGCGTCGTCGGGCGGCGGCTTCCTGCGCGAGCACGGGCCCTGGTTCCCAAACGCCCACGTGCAGGACAACGGCCTGCGGCGCAACGAGTTCTCCTGGAACCGCGCCGCCAGTGTCATTTACCTGGACCAGCCGGCGTACACGGGCTTCTCGTACAGCAACCGCTCCTCCGACCGCTACGCGGGTGCGCGGCGTGCCCTGCCCGCCCCGGCAATGCGGGGGCGCTGGCAAGCATGCGGCAGCCCTATGTGTCCGCGAGCTCCCTGTGTGTCCGCCAGCGCAGCACTGCCACAGCGTGCTTTTCTGACACCAAACAGACTTAATCAGCTATGTTTTACCCCTTGCAATGCGTGGCTGGTACTGACGTCTGGCCGCCCGGCTCCGAGCAGTTATCACACGGAGCGGAGCGTTAGGGTGCAGCTGCATGGGGTTCGGGTCAGCCGCCCGCCGCCCGAGCATGCGAGCATGCGCGGCTGCTCACCCGGCCGCCCTGCGCAGCGGATGAGACGACCGGGCATGACGCGCGGCTGTTCATCGAGCGCTTCCTCGACCGCTTCCCGCGCCTGCGCAACGCGCCGCTGTGGCTGTCCGGCGAGAGCTTTGGGGTGCGCGCGCACAGCAGGCGAGCCGGCTCCGGACTGCGGGTTCTTCGTGCGCGCTTTGGGTCGCAGGAGAAAGTGTGCGACCCTGGTCGGCGTGCGGCTGTCCGGCAAGGGCTTTGGGCGCGGGGCAGAGCGTGCGAGCTAGCTCTGAGTACGGCTTGCACGGCGTGCGCTCTGCAGATGCATGCCGGACGGCGTGCACTAGAGCAGTTGTGCATTGGGGCGCTTCGCTCTTACTCTGGGTGCTTCGAATGCAGGAGTGTGCGACAGAGGCAGACTCAGCCGATGCATGAGGTTCAGCATCAACCATGTGCAGCGCACATGGTTGGTGCTGAACCTGAGGCAAAAAGCTTTTTTGCCTCAGTGCGGATGTTGTATGTGGTATCAGTGCGGGTATTGTATGTGGTAAATATTTCTAATTTGAGCTGCTCTTGGTGGGCGACCCAGGGCCACTACGTGCCGCAGCTGGCGCAGATGATCCTGGAGGGCAACGCCAAGCCGGGCGCCAGGCAGCTCAACCTCAAGGGCTTCCTGCTGGGTGCGGCCGCCACTGCGCTGTGTGACGCCCTTCTGAATGTAAATGTAGCACGTCTCTTCTGTCCCTGTTCTTCATATACACGTTCATGGCAGGTGCAAACCCTGCTGCATGCAATCAGGCTGTGCAGGCAGGGCACGAGGCTGCTTACCACTTGTTGTAAGCTTGCACAGTACTTGCGACCTGCCGCGGCGCTCAGCCAGCTCAGCTAGCCTGGGCCGAGCTACGGTGCCTTGACGCAGTGTGCTGCATGATCAGGGCGAGGTCACTCTGTCTCTGACCTGAAGCTGCAGGATCTTCATCGCCACCCTAGAAGGGCGTGGTGGCGCCTGACCCTAGGAGGGCGTGGTGGCGCCGCAGGCAACCCGAGCACGGAGAGCCAGATCGACAACACGGGGCGCATCGAGTACTGGCACCAGAAGGGGCTGATCTCGTCCAAGACGCGCGCCGAGGTCTACGCGGCATGCGACCTGGAAGAGGTGCCCGGACAAAAAAAAAAAAAAAAGGCGCCTGCAGTGGGGCGCCCTCGTGCAGACGCTGCTGCCTTTTTGTCTGGCATGCGTGTGCTGACAAGGCACACGGCTGTGTGCGACTGTGGTGGCAGTCAGCGCGCCGACGTGGCAGAGGCGCCTGCATGCATGCGCCCTCGCACATTCGGCGTGCACGCGGAGAGTTGCCTAGCTCAAACCAAGCGCCACATGCTTTATCCAGACCCTGAAGTCCTTACAGGAAGCGTTTGCGTAAACTTCAGCGCTTGTGACGGACCCTGCAGGTCATCATAGGGCCGGGGGACCTGGTGGACATGCGGCAGCCGAAGCGCGACTGCCTGGACGCCATCCACCGCGCCAAGCGCGAGTTTGGCGACACCGACATCTACGACATCTACGAGGACGTGTGCCGTAGCGACAGCTCGTGCGCCCCTGGGCCGGCAGGCAGTCTTCGTGCTCGCCTCAGCAATAGGCGCTTGACAGGGCCCCAGGGGCGCCGCGCCAGCTGGAGCGGAGCGAATGTGTAAATACTAAGCTGAACGGAGTCATGCTGAGATGCATACGCGAGCCCGCCCTGCTGGCAGCGCAAAGGCGCGGCCACAGCCTAGGCCGAAAGGCGCACTGCAATACTGCTTCACTGCCATTATTGCAGTCGCCTCCGCTTTGCCACCCGTAAACAAGATCGTAAAAAGAAAGAAGTCAAAATCAAGTCGTGTGGCGGGGCAGGGGCGGGCGCGGCACAGGCAAGGACCCCAGCCCGCGGCCGGGGGACCTGGACCCCTGCGTCGGCGACGAGGCCGTCGCCTACCTGTCTATGCCCGAGGTCCAGGTGCGCGCGTGCAGCTGGCAAGCATCATCAGAACCTGCACGCTTGCACCTGCAGTCTTGCATGCAGATGTTTGCTTGCGGTGCTGCTGCCTGCGCAGTGCGATGGCGTGCAGCGGGGGTGGCTGGGGAACGACCCAAGGCGGGGAAAGCGGGCCTGCTGACAGGGCCTGCGTGCGCCTGCAGGAGGCGCTCCACGCAAACACGACGGGCCTGCCATACCCGTACGACTCGTGCGGCATCCGCGGCCTGGAGTATGACAGGTGCCACTTGTTCTCGCCTACCGCAGACAGGGCGCCCGGAGGCTAGTCTGCACACAGCGCATCAGGATCGTGTTTGTGACTGATCAACTTCAACTGATTGAAGGGCAGGTACCTCTTTGTCAAAACGCTGCGCCTACTTTATCTGCACTGTTTGCACTTTGACTGAATTATCAAATGAACAGTTTCTGGTGGCCATGGCCACCCCGGGGGAGCTCTGCGTGCGTCCGCCGCGCACGCCCGGGGGCTGTCGCGCCGCGCGGCCTGCCGGGCTGGTCTGCGAGCGCGCCGCGCGCGCTGGCGCAGGTCGAACCAGCTGCGCACGATGCTGCCGACGTACCAGGAGCTGGTGGCGGCCAAGGCGCTGCGCATGCTGGTCTTCTCGGGCCTCTACGACGGCATGGAGCCGCACCTGGGCACCGAGCTCTGGCTCGCCAAGCTCAACCTGACCGTCGCGGCGCCCGCGCGGCCCTGGTTTGACCCGCTGGTGCGCGCGCCGGCGGCCATGCCGCCCCTCCCCTGCTGCCTGGTCTCACGCTGACTGCCGGTCCCCTCGAGGCGCACGCTCTGGCCTGCCAGGGCGCGTGCTCATCGTGTGTTCTATGGTCTGCTTCGCGCCTGCTTATGGGCTGCCGTGTTGGGCATGCGCCCGGATGGTGTGCTGAGCGGCCCGAGGCGCAGGAGGGGGACGTCGAGGCGGGCGAGGTGACGGAGTATGATGGCATCACATACGCCACCATCAGGGTGCGCCGCAGTGATCGCCCAGGTTGCAATCTCACCCATCGGTGTGAGCAGTGGCGCTCTGCGCTTGATAGCAGTGTCGCGGCCCTGTGCTTACAGTTGTAGTGGACATAGCGGGTAGGCGCCCGCTCTGGACCAGGTCAGCCCGCACTGCAGGCCCCAGGGGCGCGCCGAGCGACCTGCAGCATGTGCGTGGCGCCCTGCAGCAGTCGTGGCGATTCTGGAGGCTTGGGGCTGACGCGCGGGGCGCTGGGGCTGCCGCAGGGTGCGGGGCACATGGCCGCCTACACCCAGCCCGCGCGCACGCTGGAGATGGTGACGCGCTGGGTGAACAACCAGCCGCTGTGAGGCTCTGCCTCATTTTGGCCTCCCTGATTTTGGCCGCGCCCCCGCCCCTCTCACTGACTCTGGCAGCCAACCTGGTTTGGCTGCGCTCCCCTCCCTCTCTTTTTCTCCGGCAGCCGACCGGGCTTGTCTGTGGCACTTGCAAGACTTGGGTTTTTTTGTAGTATGCCGGGCAGGCATGCCGCGCTGTGAGCTCTGGCATCCATGTAGTTGAGGGATCAGAGCACTTTGGAACTGTCGGCCTGTGGGCAATTTTTCTTAGCAGAACGGCGGCGTGGGCGTGGTTGGGTTCTTGTAGGCAGCAGGCTGAGCGGGGGCAGTGAAATGCAGGCTTCACCCGTGTTTGAGAGTTTTGGACAGGCTGTGACCTTCCCTGGTAGTATTGATGCCTCTGCTTGCACCGCTGTGTTGAGTTTGTAGTGCAGCGATGTTGCGCTTGGGTGTTGAATCTAGGCTGGAAGGTGCGAGGTCATATTGTTGAGGAGGTGCGTGTACGCGGTTGTCAGTAACCACCAGCACGATAAAGCGTCATGCTGCGCCCCTGCCCAGGCTCGCGCGTGGCGGTCCACAGTGAAAAGTACGACGAAGCACAAGGCGGTCTGCTGCACGCATATACACGGTCACCATACGTGCGTGCATGAGCAAGACCCCTGCCTGGCAACAGCGGCAGCTTGGCGTTACAATGGGCACGATGGCATATCACAGCTCGTCACCTGCAAAAGTACACGCTGCCTGGCACCCACAACAGTGAGGCGTCTCCAACACAACTTTGCCACCCCCGTTCACACGGGGGTCAAGCCAACCTACAAACCCCCTGCTTGCAACACAGGTGATCACTTCGTTCGCCCATAATCTGGCTATGACACCGTCACCGGGGCATCAGTACTCCCGACATGGATGTGCAGGGACTCCCAATGGACTGTCTAGGTGCCAGCATGCGTAGGATACCAAAACTTCCACGTCCGAACATTATCGTCTGCCAAGTTGGGACCCGCAAGAACTCTTGATGGCAATACTCAGCAATGCAACTCGCAGGAACATTTTGGATTGGTGTCCTGCACTGCATGCCCTCAACTTGCACACAGGGTTTCGCAAACACCTTGAGCGCTGCGGACACGGCGGGCTGAAGTGGTGCGCAGCCCTCAGCTCAGCCCAGCTCCGCATAGAAGGCCAGCACCCGCGGGTCGGCCGCCAGCGCGCGCGCGTTGATCCTGGCGCCCGTCAGCTGCAGCTGCTCCAGCGAGCGCACGCGGCTGCGCGCCCGCGCATGGCATCGCCCACATGCGTGCAGCTTGCTGGTGCATGCCGAGCCGCCAAGCATGCCGGAGCTCGCCAGCAACAGCGCAGCCTGTGGCGGCGCAGCAAGGTTGGCAAGCAGGTCGTGCGAATCATGAGGGTCATGCCCTGCTCCCGGTACGTATGCAGAGGCACTGCTCAGGCGGCAGGTGCCGGAGGGAGGAGAGCAGGGGCGGCGCGGGCGCTCACCTGAGCGCGACGTAGGCCATGCCGGGCTCGAACGCGCGCTCCAGGTTGACCGCCGCGCGGTCCAGCGTCGCGCCCTGCGCCTTGTGCACCGAGAGCGCCCACGCGAGCGCCAGCGGCACCTGCCGCGGCGCGTCTCTGGAGTCTGGAACACTGAAGGACATGGCCAGTGCAGTGGGAGTGGTGGACTGGGACGTGCAGCGCTCACCCAGCTATTGGGATAGGGTAGGGTAAGGGTTGGGTATGGCAAGGTCTGACAAGGGCTGGCAAGGTGGCCGGCCCCCACATGTGAGCCGCCGGGCGGACTGCAGGCGCAGGCTTTGTGAGAGAAACGGCGGATCTCCAGCCACGCGCCACAGCGTGCCGCCCAGCCCGTCATCGAGCGCTGCGCGCGCCGTGCTGCCGCGCCGCTGAAGTCGCGCGCGACGTGCATGCTGCCAAGCGCCAAGGCCTCACAGTGCAGCGCCACTGGGCGGCGGCGGGGCAGGAGCGCGCGGGCGCACCTGGCTCCTGGCCGCCAGCACGCGGCCGCCCGCACGGAGCGTGAAGCGCTCCGGGCCCACGGTCACCACCAGCCCCTGCAGCGCGCGCAGGGCGCCCTCCCAGGTCAGCCCTGACGCTGCAATTGTGCTCGAGTTTATAGCCTGGGTGCGCAGCACGGGGGTCCGCCTGCGGCTGCGCGAGGACGCTGGCTACCGCCTGCCATGCGTGCGCAGTGGGCAAGTTACATGCAGGTGGAGGCGCGCATAGCATGCACGGCCTGAGGGCACGGCCACGCGTCTGGCGCGTCGCAGCATCAACAGGCTGCGGGGCCGCACGCAGGCGAAGCGCACGACGGGCAGGCGCGCGCCGGCGCCGGCAAAGCGCTCGACAACGCCGCGCGCGCCGTTCACGAGCCCGCGGCGCGCGTCCGCGTTGCGCGTGAGCATCACCTGCGCGCCGACGCACAGCGCCAGCGTGCGCGGCGCCTGCCGCGCGCGCCGGGGCGCAGCGAGCCTCAGGCATTGTAGGTAGGGCAACACCATGGGGGTTGCCTGATAGGCGTGGGCGTCGGGGCAGCAGCGAGGTGCGCACAGCGCGTGCACGTTCTCTGAGTAGCGCTGCAGGCTGCTATTGCATGGTCACACACATGCAGAGATCGGCAGGCCAGGTTTGCAAACATCAGCCATTATGCAGTGTCCACCATGTGCACTGCTTTCTGGGACCTCGCCGACCGCTTCAGTACTGCACCGCAGCAAGAGCGTGCGAGCGCAGCCCCGCATGACATTCAAGGGCTCACTGCGGGCCCACCAGGCAGGCGGCGAGCGCCTCGCTGCTGCCCTCGTCCCGCGCCTCGAAGGTGACGCGCTCGCCGGCGCACCGCGCCAGCTCCGCCGCGTTGAGCTGGTCCACGTCCGCGCGGTGCGTGAACAGCTGCGCGCGCGGCTGCAGCAGTGACGTGCTTGTCGGTACGCCCCATGACATGAGAAGCGGCCCACACACGCACGATGCAAGAGCAGCTGCTGCTACGCAGGCCGCAGCATGGTCTCGCGCTTGCATTCCTGCAAGTGTGCTATCTAAAACACCTCGCTAACCTTGCACCACCAGCGTCGGTCACAAGCAGGTGCATCTGCCCGGCGTCGCGGCGGACGGCGGCGCGCATGCATCCGTCACCTCAGGGTCATGTGGCAGTGGCCCGACCCTGCCAGCCCTGCTGGTGCAAGATTGTCGCTTCGCCTCTGTTGCAGCGCGTGAGACACGGGCCGGCACGGCAGCATGCGCGGGGCATCCCATGATAGGGCGGGGTCAGCCCGGCGCGCCTTGGTGGGCTGGATGCCGTCGGACGCGTCCAGCGGCCGCGCGCAGCGCCGCTGCAGCGCGGTCGCCGCGGCCGGCGTGCACGCGCCGGCGCGTATGCTCGCCAGCAGGTCCACGAATTCGCTGTCCGCCT
>JAABUP010011524.1_pt1 | contig 10042 bp, 8 predicted proteins | sample 5559201 | NCBI WGS metagenome assembly JAABUP01 (sample SAMN10711887, study PRJNA513373) | rock metagenome | isolation source: Antarctica rocks | place: Antarctica | reverse complement strand
TACGAATTGGAAATTGCAAGGCACGTGGGGCAATATATATGGCTTTATTTGGTACCTTGTTCGTAGCTCTACGAGTGTCTGCAGGCAAAGTCTTCGTCTAGCATGTCTTATGTACCTTGAGATGTAAGCAATGAATCGCTAAAGCGAGCGTGAAGATATCTGGGTATCCTGGCACTCGCATCGTATCATAAAACATTGTCAATCCCATTCCAAATGTATCAAAACAGCCTGAACCCCTCTGTAGCCTTTAGGGATATCAATGCCATGAAAGTCAATCTCATCAAGTCTTCACCCGCTTAGCTGCCTCATTCCCATCGCCCTCGGGACTCTTTCTCTTCCGATCCGAATCGTCATCTCTAAAGCTGGGCCCGCCTATCACAGGCGTTGGGAAGTTTAGAGGACTCGGGAGCATGTTGGTCTCGCCCCCAGAGCGACCAAGATTCCATTCAGAGAAGAAGGATGAAGGCGAAGGTAGTAAGCCATCGGCCACAAATCTCGATGGCAATGCTGACATTGGTGTATCGATATTGTTGTTGCTGCTGTACGAGTTGCTGTTTTGCTGCGAAGGCGGATGTGGCCGGGCAAAAGGATTTGGTGGACCTGACGCGCCTGCACTCAAAATTGCGCTCGCGCTTGGGGATGGCGGTGGTAGGACAACCCCCGTGCCTGAGGAATGACTAGCTTCGGTGCTGGCTTTCCTAGGTGTAGCACCTGACTGATGGGGAGAGGATCCCGCAGTAGCACTATCACCATCCGACTGTTCTTCGGGTATCTGCACCTTGAGTCTGGGTCTTTTGGCATTGGATTGGGAAGTGTCAGTACGGGAGGGTGGTGGAAAGTCCATAGAATTTGTTCTTTTGGGTACCGGGGCATCTCTTTGTGGTCTCGGTGGGGGAGGTTTGGGCTTCGATTGCGGTACTTCTTCCCTCTCACGTTTGATATCAGGCTTGATTTCGTTGTTGCTCTTGCCTATGCCCCAATGTTGAGCTAGGAGCGATCTACTGTCATCAATAGGAGTAAAGATACTGCGGGATTTGGCTGCTGTAGGCTTCTGAAGTCGATTGGACTGATCATCCTGAGAATGCTGCTCGCGCTCAGGCTGCGGGGGAGAGGGTATGTGTTGCTGCTGGCGCTCATGTTGAGGGAAGGTGGGAGGAAGGGACTGTCTTCTCTGGTCTTGCAAGTAGGCTTGCTGGACTTGAGGATGTGAGACGGGAGGCTGGTGTTGGCTGTAGTATTGAGACTGTTGGGCTGCTTGCTGGACTGCTTGCTGCTGGGCATGATGAGGTGCAACAGGCATGCCTTGAGCGGCCTGATAATTGTTCATAGGGGGCGTGCGCATGTAAGCGTAGCCATTGGCCATTTGGGGTGCCTGACTGACTTGCTGGAGCGAGGAGGGTCCCAGGTTGGTGCTGCCTCTACGTACATTGCTGACACCGCTGTTCCTAGATCCTGGGCGAGAGATCATCTGAGCTTGTGGGGTATGTTGCCTTTGGTATAACGGGACGCCGTTTTGGACGGGTGGGGATACGGAAGGAGCTGGTCTCATGTAGGTGGAAGCATTTTGCATGTGTGGTGGCAGGCTGTGTTCTCGTGGCATGGAGTCTTCGAGTGGTGGTGATCCCATATCGTCATCGTCGTCATCGTCCATCCCACCGCCATTGAAGTCGGCTGGGCCTTTATGTTCATGTGCACCGCCATACTCCAAGGTGTCAGCCTTGGGAAGAAATCTCATTCATTGGCACGTACGTATTGAAACCTCCCTATAGTCTCATTGATATCACCGGAAGAGTATTCGTATAGCTTCTTATTATGACCAAAAATGATGACGGCGACGTCGACGGAGCAGAGGACGGAGAGTTCGTGCGCCTTCTTAAACAGGCCACCTTTGCGCTTGAGGAAAGTACTGAGCAATAGTATTAGCAAGTGTTCAGATTCTATAGCCACAATATATGATTTGCTATCTTCTTTGCGTCTCAAGAGTTGGCGAGCACACAGAGTTATCTCGAGCTGCGGGTAATTGCTTTGGGTTGCCGCAAAGGTGGGGATAGTGCAGACATACACTGATCGATTCCTATCATCCTTGATCGCCTTGATCTCGATCTTTCTTCTGCCCATGATGGCGGCGGCTGTGCCTTCTCTTAAGAAGGAGTGGGGCAGCCTGATGCAGGACTCGAAGGTTGTGTTCGAGGTGATGGGAAGGTACGAAAGTGTCCCTATTGATATGGGAGGCCGGAATTGGCGACCGATGCGACACGAAGGTTCCGTGTCGATGGTATCACTGGCAACAATGCGCTCTATCAAGTGGAATGAATGTAGACCATATACTCTTGAGTTCAAGCTGTTTACTGACGTGGATTGGAGTTGTGCAGATGATTGCTAAAAATAAAGGGAGGGTTCGATGGGACTGGAAGTAAAGTTGGCTGGCCTAGCATTTGACGGCGGAATACATGTTTGACGCTACGCCTTTCTAAGAGTCAAACATTATAAATAGATCCCGAAATGGCTTTGAATACAGCTAATACTCCGTACAAGCCAATCAGATCCGTGCGGCGTTTGAGAAAGACGGTTAATTTTACCTCTCCAGGCGTAGCAACACTTCACGAATCTCGCGTGTTCGAGGTCTCGAACTTTCAGGTCAGGACGTTTGCACGAGCTCCAAGTGTTCCACCGCGGCAGTCTCAGGAATCTTTGGAAAGATCAACGGCTTTTGGGATTCGTCCGTATTTAGCACATGATCCATCACGAACTTTCCTGAGTCGCTAGAAAAGCGTATATTCAAGCGAAAGCCAGGGGTCAGCGAGGCCTTCTGCTCAGCATTGTAGGCTGACTATCAGCTATGCCGTATGCCAAAATGACTGTACGATATTCTCAGGACAGCTGTATGCCATGCAGCCTCTCGTTACCTCCTTGCCTTGAAGGTTACCATTCTTTCACCTGCCAAATATGGAGTAAACACCTACCGAGGAAGTTAAGGGGCGGTAATTCATCTGTTTGAGGTCAAAACGGGCTGTAGACCTGCATGAACATCCAAATTAGGTCTTCTAAAAGGATATGTAGGATTTCGTGGCACAGATAACGGCAGGACGCCGAGGAGGCCACCTGAAGATATCTCATGCGGCTCTTCGCAAGAGTCGCCCTACCCTACACTAGTGTGGCGGGGGATCTATTCCTGTCCACCACGTTTTCCGTCACCTATGGCTTGCTCGATATTAACATTTAAGTATTGTCATAACTTTTCTGTCCCGCTTGAATGATTGGTGTTTTAACAGGCTTGAGAACAAGAGCCGACCAGCGCGGAAATGGTAGTGTCGTATAACTAGATCGAGATCGACGAAAGATCTAGAACTACAGACAGAACGCAAAATGCGTCCTGAAAATCGCACCCTCGAACGTCAAAAAGTAGATCAAGAGACGGACCACAATCTATGAACAAGACAATGAGATATCCCCCAGTTTCCCTGAAGCACGGCAAGATATGTGCTGATTTAGAGATAAGCAGGTGATCGCTATCTCGGTGGCCTCACGAACCATGCTCTGCTATCCCTTACCGGTTTTTGATATTTATCCTCTACCGAGGAAAACTTCTAAGTCTTCTGTGCATCATGACCCAAATTCTTCAAAGACTTATAGCTCTTGCTATTTGTGTTCTGTTTTACTTTTTCTTCCTGGGCAAGATGACGCTTGTTATAACTGACGACCTTTCTCATGTGACCAAGGTCTTCCTCATCGTACTTTGATGGAGCTTTACTGGGGTTTTTCTTCAAGATATCAATAATCTTTCGGCCGCTGGCATCAACTGTGAGCCTTTGTTGGTCTGATGGAACAATGGCTAAAGGCCGTACCTCTCGTGCCCAATTGTCTCACCCGATCCATCGTCCCTGGACCAACCTGAGGTCTCTGATTGCTCTTCCTTCAGCCACTTCTCCAACTCATCAGCTGTCATGTTGACTAGCTCATTGAATTCCCTGTGCTCGATTAGTACCACCATACTTCTCGAGACAGGCGGTATAAGTACTGGATGACAGTCTCATTGTCTTTGACCATTTTCGGTGCTGTTGTTGAAATCCTCTGGTCTATCTGACGATGAATTGGCCTATGTGAACGTAGCTCCGTACTTGCCATAGTCTTCTGGACTGACCAGCGTAAATTGAGCGACACAAAGCGTGCCTCAAGATTAGAGAGCCAGACAAAATGTTAATGAATGACATCATCATTTCAAACACCTGTGATCAGCAGAGCGGACCGCAGATGCGTTGTTCCATGCCAACGGGAAAACGCTATAAGCAGTACAAAAACGGACATCTCAATGCTCAACGCTCATGATCAACGTACTTACTTCAGTGGTAGCCAGAGTACAAGCATATACTTTGTGTCGCAATACGACGACGTCTAAAGCTTCATCCAGGCCCTTTTCTCGAGTACGTACTTATCTCTACTAGTCTTCATACTCGTACCCTCAAGACCCACAATGAAACAGTGAATCAACCAAATCCAGATACTGGGCAATGAAATTCAAATCCAATAAATCGGAACTCGGACAGCTGCAGCAAAAGTTGTCCGTCACAGAGCGGAGATCATCGGCTGGTCACAGATTGAAGTGGGAACACCCCATATGCTCTTGCCTTAGCATGACGTACTCACCCCCTAATGCTGTCAGCCAGTGATTCGGTGAAGGCAAGATGGTAAATCTGAGTAGATTTGTGTGGGCGCCTGTCATTTAATCTTTTGGGTTGGAAAAGTCGTAAATCGCTTTCCCCATGGCGAACGTTTGGCTAGTGGCCGGCTTGGCAAACTCCCGACGATTGGGTTGGACGCGTTTAATTGACCCTCCCCTTTTTGGGGGGTATGAGCTGTCACGACTCAAAAAGTATTCGCATCAACATATTCTTTCCTTCTTAGGTGTATAGCAACTTGCCACACGCTGGGCTCGTCCATCACAAATACATATTCGCGACCGGTCGTCACCTTACGATCCCAAAATTAGATTTCGACCTGATCGACCATCCGTTTCCCTGCTTAGAGGCTATCAATATACAGTAGCGCGCCGCGGCGGCCCCTTATTTCCAAATTACCTACTTCGGCGAATGTGTAGCGAAAGCAAAGCGTCAAGAATTTTATCTTAGAGCCTGCCCTTGCGATCATACCGACCGTCTGCACTGCAGCTTTACGAAACAGCCCCGCGATTACCACCAGGCACAATGTCCATGACCAACACCTTAATCGCCATATAAGTCCACCATTCATCATGGGTTTCTTTTCGAAGTTCAAGAACAAGGAGAAGGATGGGGGGATAGCAACACCGAAGTCAAAGAAATCGAAAATTGCACATTCAAATGGCGCTGTGCCTGCCCCACCGCCCAAGCCACACTGGGACGATGCTTGGACGCGCAAGGAGGTCGAACCCGAGGAGATTCAAGAGCTACTTAGGCTCTGTACACAGGAGATGAAATCGAGAGGTATGTTGGGCGAATCTGCACAGAGTCTACGTTTGCGACTTGGCCTTGTCTGATCACCTACCTAGCTCTCGACATGCCCTTCCTCCTGCTACCGTTCAGACCAGCCTCAGACCCAAGCGCAGCGCGTACCTTCATCCGGAACTTCTTCAGCATGGAGAAAGGTGCAGATATGAAGGGAGATCGCCTGGAGCAAGAGCTGATTTTGACAGAGCCAATGGTGAGCTGCTACAGATATGGTCAAGTCGCGCAAGGTGCTGACATGACTTAGGTCATAAGCAGCGTTATGAAGTGGTGCTGGAGCAGGCTGTCAGGAGGCGTTGTATCGTGGGAGGCATACGAGCTATTCAAGATTGGGGAGCAAGGTATGACCCCGGATCCCCATCTGGAGGCCCCTACTAATATTTCACACAGATTCGGACCTGGCTCGCGATGCCTTCGCTACTTTCATACCCCTGAGCGTCGAATCCGACGCCAGGACCAAGATTATATTCGACTTCTTCGACCTCATGGCGGCAATTGCAGCACACGGGAAGACGAATGGTATGGGTGGCCGAAAATTGTCAAGATTAGCTGGCTGGTGGGCTTTCGAGCATGTCAACGCTGGAAACGGCTTTGATGGCGGCTACAAGGCCTGGTCGAGGTAAATCTCTTGCTAGGCTAGCTGAATACAGAGACTGATTTGCCATAGCGCTGCCGACGCCACGAGCCACCTATTCTTCGCCTACCTTCGCTCACTCTCCCCAGACTCTGTTCGAGGACTGAACGGAATATCGGCTTTGCCTATTTCCTTACAAAACCTTGTCAATGAAACACAGTACCCGCCGGATTATCCGCCCTTCGAGTCTACTTCGAAGGTGGTGATGGTTGTAAACTCTGTCTCGCCAACACCCTTCGCTCTGCTACGCCGTGCCAAAAATTTCGAATATCGAGACGATGACAGAACACTGCAGGAATTTTCAGATTTTGAGGATCCTGTACAGGCTCTGACTGATGAATGTCGACGGGTTCTGAAGAGTATTTCTTCAGCAAACCAATCTGCTGCTTCCACAACCAAAGCCTCCACGAGTCTGGGCGATTCATCCTGGTCACGCTTCGAGGACATGGGATTTGGCTCATTGGGAGATCTTGACGAGGACGAACACGAATCCGCTCTTGGCAGAAAACAAAACGGTAACGCACCGCAAGGATTGAGATCAGCACCACAGACTAAGACTAATGACGTGGGCCGACCAACGACACCCTCATGGGCAGACTTTCTTTCATCTGGATTTGTCGAGGAAAACAACAATCCTGCCCCTGCACCGTTGTTTCTTCCTCCTGATAAGATCTTGCCGCCTATTGATATAGATAGGAGAGGACAGAGCTCGCAATCACACAAACGAAGGATCGACGACTCGAACCTTGAGCCAGGCGAGCTTGCAAGCATCAACGCTATAGAGCTAGACGATGCCTTCTGGTGGGTCTGGATTACTAGTCTTGCAGGCGAAGAGACTCCAGTACGGAAGTCAGCCTTCGGCCGTTGCGCGCTGATTGAGACTAAGATCGGTGGAAGCACATGGCTGGTTATCGAAGAAATGGTCAAAGGTGCCGCTCCTGAGCCCGAGGCTGGGGCCTATATTGCGGAGAAGAAAAGCCGATTTACGTTTCGAAACAAAAACAAGATGACAGGAACAAAGTTGATGGGGAGAAAGACGCCTCCGCCGGGGCACATTCATCCTTTCATCAGAGAAAATCAAGCCATACCACAGAGCAAGACCAACATCGGACCTGATCAGCATGCCAGGATCCAAGCAGCTGCAGCGGCGTTGCAGCAAAAACAAAGACAACAAGAGAACGGCCAGATCCAATTCAACGCTAGCCCTCAGAGAGGCCGACACGGCGAAGCACAATCAACCAAAACTAACAGCGTTTTCACCCTACAGCCTGTTATCATGAGCGAAGCAAGTCCTGCCATGGAATGGGCTAACGACTACGACAAGAAAGCGATTCGAGCTAAGTACTTAGGCAGCAATTTTGCTGGTAAAGGATCCACCACAGACTTTGATACACCTCATGGCTACGACGCTGGCACGCAAGGCTCCGTCACGCCTCAACCAGTAAAAGCTACAACCGCAAAGTCAGACTATGGGTTTCCACAGCCGCTCCCAAGAGGGGACTCTGGCGTTGACACAAATCGCACTCTTCCTGCTTTACCTGCCGAGACGCCAGGCGAGCGAACACTGCAGGCTCCTACAGGTCCCCCGCCAGCAGTCCCAGCTCCACCTGCGCCATTGCCGGTGGCGCCTCAGCTGCCTATGGGGCCACCTCCTCCAGCGCCCTTACCTGTCGAACCCCAGGCTCGGGCTGGTGCGAATGCTATAGCCTCTGATGCGGCAAAAGTGCCTTTGCCTGCTGTTACCCCGATTGAATCATCTGACAAGCCTCTGCCTACACCTGAAGGCGAGGACCTAGAGCCGACGCGGACGATCACAAACACGCAGACTAACGGCGTGGAATCACCAGAAAGTACCAAAGGTGGAAAGAAACTCAAGAAGCAGCAAGGCGCTGGAGGTTTCAAGGGCTTCTTCGGCAAGAAGAAAGGCCCAGCTCCACCCGCCCAACCAGCGCCTGCGGACAGCGCTGCCGTTGCCGCAGCTCGTGCAGCTTACTCGGGGCCCGATATGAAGCCCAACTACCAGCCCGCAAACTCGCTCAGCCGTCGCCTATCCGGCATCGGAAGGCGAAAGACGCCCCCAGTTTCAACGCCAGCTTCGCCACCGATCCCAGATGCTGAAGAGCCACTTCCAGAGACACCTGCGCCGTTCAAGGATGGGTACGCATCCCAAGCCAGCCTCAGCCGCGTAGACAGCAACGAACAGCGTCACGCCGATCAGGAATTCAAAACGTTCGACTTCGGCCAAGGGCCAATGGACCAGCCCGCTTTCGTGCCCCAAGACACCGAGGACTCGCCACGACCATCTTTTGTTCCTGATCAGTCTGAAGGCCCATCTCGCCCTTCTACGACTGGTGGCGGGCAAGGACCCCACTTCGAGCCACCCCTGGGCCGCGGGCAATATGAGCCATCAGTATCTTCAGACGAGCGGCCGCGGACCCCATCGCCTCCTGCTGATCGATGGGCGCAGATTAGGAAGAATGCGGCGAAGAGGGCGAACAGGATGAGTGAGAATCAGCACACCAGTATGAGCCAAGATAAGACTGAGGATGGAGACGAAAGTGGGGAGGAGAGTGAGTTCTTTACATTCTTTTACGAGCCTCGAAATCTGCTTACGTACCATAGCCATCGAGTCCCGTGTCGCCCGCATAAAGGCTCGAGTTGCCGAGCTGACAGGCAACGTGCAATCCACAGAGCCGAATAGGGCATAAAGATTTTCCCTTTCATTCACATTTCCGCCACCATTCCCGGCCTTGGACCAGATATCCAAATGCGATTACAACCTTTCATATGTCACATTCGTCTTCGAATTTTTGCGAGAGAGATACCCAGTGATGATATTCCGCAGATTGACAAATTGATACCATACCCTAAGCGTAGAGCGCTATAAATAATACTGAAAGTCCGTACAACATGAAAGCAAGCAAGCGAGCCTGACGCTGGACACATGGGCGAAGATTCGATTCGTTGGCTTTGTGGTGTGGGGAGGGTGGATGGTGTGTAATAATCCATCAGTACACGTATACATAATAGAGCATCTTGCTCCATCATCTCAAATCAGTATAAAATGACATATGGTGTGTTTTATATCTTTTAAAGACACGTCTGTATTAAACGTATGTGGGTATCACCAACGACCGTCTGGTCTCTCATACTGGATTGCTGAACCTATACTCCGAAAACTCGCAACGTTCCCAGCGCCCTGCTGACCAACGCAAACGAAGACCCAGACCAGATCAAGTCAGGAAACTCAGTCTCATTCAACACAAGACCTCTCTCAGCGTTGCCGTAATATCTCTGTCCACGCACATTAGCATCGCCCCCCATCAAAAGGCAAGTTGAACCCACCAGTCAAAAACTCCTCAAAACTCAATGTAATATACCCATCCCGATCGTCATCATATCTCTTGAAAACATCCGTCATCCGCTTCAACACAATGCAACTCTGCACAAACAAATCAAAACTCAACCTCCCCTCGCCCCCTTTATCAAAACTCCCATACAACAGCCCCACAAACCCTTCACTCAACCGATACCCAAACTGCACCAACGCTTTCGTATATTCCTCAAAACTTATATAACCCGACCCATCTTCGTCGAAGCGTTCAAAAAGAGCGCGCCAGGCTGCCAAAAAGCCCCATAATGCGCAGAATTCGGAGAAGTTGATGGAGCCGGATTTGTCGAGGTCGAACATGCGGATCATCATTTTTACGGTGTGTGGGTCGAATTGGGTGAAGTCGCCGTTTACGAGCGCTTTCCCTAATTCCCGTTCTGTCAACTGGCCGGTACCGCTCTTGTCCACTGCCTTGAATAAGGGGAAGAGGGAGGCGTCGGCGCTGCTGCTGGGGCCTGGTGCTGGTGTGCCTGGGGGACGAGATGGTGGAGGAGGGCGGTTGTGCTGTTGGGGTGGGGGACCGAAGCCATAGTTTTG
>JAABUP010011499.1_pt1 | contig 10042 bp, 13 predicted proteins | sample 5559201 | NCBI WGS metagenome assembly JAABUP01 (sample SAMN10711887, study PRJNA513373) | rock metagenome | isolation source: Antarctica rocks | place: Antarctica | reverse complement strand
GGTGTGCTCGCCGGGCCGCACGTCGATCAGGTGGCGGTTGGTCGCGTCGAGGTGGAGATAGCGGTCGGGGGAGCGGCCAAATTTTGGTGGATAAGTACCGTTATGCACCACTGCCTCGGTGGGGGAGCTGGACGACCGCCTGGGTGTGGTCGGTGAACTGCTTGACGGGTCGGCCGTGCTCTGACCCCGCGTAAAGCGGGTGCCCCGCCGGCCACGCGGGCTGACGGGGCACTGCCCTGCGGTGCGGCTGTCGCGGGAACCCGCCAGCTCGCGTTCGGCCAAGTGGGGTCAGTCGGCTGGACGTCAGGCGTTCAGCACTTCCCGTCCGTCCTGGCGGACAGGGCGGTGGGCGAGCAGTTGCGCGGCCCGCTGGGGACTGATGCCCATCACCCGGGCCACGTCGCGCCCGGACAGGGACAGCGCCGAGGCCAGCTCTCGAGCAACCGCCCGGTTAGCCCTCGCCGCCCGCTCCTGCTGCTCAGTAGCCGCCGCCATCGCCGTCCGCGCAGCCTCCAGCTCATCGCGCAGCGGCGCCGGCAGAACAACCTCGACCTCCACGTCGAAGGAATCCACCGGAACCTCCAGCACCGTGGCGATCGCGTCGCGACCCCACTCCTCGACCTCGTTCAGTCGCCGAGCCTGCGAGTTCGCACCCCGCACGTCCGGCGAGGAGATCACCCACCACTTGCCGTCCTGCTCCGCTCGGATGCGGTACTTCATCGCCACCACCCCTCCCCAAGGTCCGGCTCCAGGTCCTTGAAGATCGCCCGAGCGGTTCCCGACGCGATCTCATGACTGCCGCGAGGGACCGTGGTGATGCTGGTCTCCCCGATGCGGACCCGGCTGTGCTTCGCACCTTCAGTCACCCGGACCGGTAAGCCCACCTCCCGGGCGCGCCGGCCAATCTTGGCCATGACCTCGCTGCGCCTCATGTCTACAACCTAGTTGGGGTAGACACAACAGTCTATGGGGGCTAGACCCCAGTCGGGTCAAGTCCGGCCCTGGGCGCCGACGGGATCCGCAGCGTGACCTGAAGGACGAGAGCGTTGACCGTGAACACGACTGCGGGGGGTCCCGGTCGGTGCAGGGAACCGGCAGTCGTGGGCCCCCCGGCGAAACTGGGCGATGTCCGTCACCGGCTTGGGATGCAACCCCGCGACTCGTCCTCACCGGTGACGTCGGGAGCGTCCTCCACGGCGAGCAGCTCCCCGGGCCCGACGGTCACCGCGCCGGCCGGGACGACAGCGCCGGGTCCGTACTCGGCATCAACCGCGGCCGAGATCTCCCTCCCGCGGGCGTACCGGCACAGCCTCCGCAACGCGGCGACCACCGCCAGGCAGTGGTTGGCCACCCCGAGCAGCGGCATCGCCGCCTCGACCTGCTCCACCAGCCCCCGCGACACCCACACGGTCCAGCTGATCGACGGCGCCACCGGCGAGCCGGCCACCGCACTCCCGCCCTCGACCGCCACGCGCGGGGACGTCAAGAGAGTCGGGCAGAACCGCTCGTTCCAACGTGTCCGCCTCGGTAGCGATGACTCGGTCGACGGTGCTCACGGCTCACTGTCCCCGATGTCGTTGCGACCCTCGCCGGTCAGCGTCCTCGGCCCCGGCTCTGGGTCGGCGGCGGCGGGGTGGGCCGGCACCCGCTGGCCGGCCCGGGCGCGGGTGCGGCGGGGCGGCGGCGGTCCAGGGCGGCGCGCATCTGCGCGTGGGTGCGGTCGTGGGCGGCGGTGAGGTCCTCGGCGTAGGCGCCGGCCAGGTCCCGGTACACCGTCGCCAGCAGCGCCCGGGACTGCCGCCGGTCCGCGGCCGCCTCCAGCGCCGCCCCGACCGCCCCGGCCATCGACATCAACGCCTGGAGCAGTTCGGTCTCCCGCTCCCGGCGCTCCCGGTCCTCCCCGGACTCCCCCGTGCTCCGCATCAGATACCGGGCGGCCCGCGCGACCCCGTCCCCACCACCACCGGCCCGCGGCCAGGCCCGGGACTGGCCGGCGCGGTGCTGGGCGACCCGGGCCAGCTGGTCCGCGGTCCGCGCCAACGGCCCCGGCCGGGTTCCCTCCACCCGGGCCGACATCGCCGCGAACAGCCCGGCGGTGTCCCGCGCGGACCGCACCCACCCGGCGCTGTCCCCGACCTGTCGGGCCCGGCCGGCGCGCTGCAGCTCCCGCAGCTCGGCCATGACGGCCGCCCGCTCCGGGTCCGGCACCGGCCGCGGCCGCGGGCCCGGGTCCGGGAACTCCACAGTCCCCCGGTCCCCCACCCCGACCGACACGGAGCCCGCACCGGCGACCGCCGGCGGCGCCGGCTCAGGTTGCGCCCGGCCGGCCCGGCCGGCCCACACCGGCACCGCGTCCCGTTCCGCGGAGTCCGGCCACGCCTCCCGCAGCCGGGGCAGGGTGAGGTCCCGGTCCAGGCGTCCCCCGCCGAACCACACCACCGGCTCCCCCGCCCCGGGCCGGGCCGCGACCGAATACCCGACCACCACCGCGGCCCCGCCCGGCGCGTACCGGGGGCGGATCAGCAACCCCGCCTCCCGGACCGCCCCCACGAACTCCCCCTCGTCCCGCGCGGCCACCGCGGCCGCCCGGACCGTCCGGGCGACCCCGGCCCGGGCCGGTTCCGGCTGGCCGAGCCGCGCGGCCTTGTTGTGCTCGGCGCCGGTGACCCCCGCCGACCCGCGGCCCAGCGCGCGGGACTCGATGACGGTCAGCCCGTGCCGGGCCTCCAGTTCCGCGGCGGCGAGGCTGGCGCGGGCGTAGTCCCGCCACGTGTCGGCCTTCGTACCGTCCTCGCGGACCAGACAGACGACGACGTGGACGTGGTCGTTGCCCCCGGCGGACACCCCGTGGCGGACCGCGGCCCACCGGCACGGCGCCCGACCCCCGGTGTCGGTGAACCCCATCGCCGCCACGAACTCGGCGGTGACCGCCGCCCACCGCTCATCGGACAGCCGTCGGTCCGCGGCCGGCAGCGCGAGGGAGGCGTGCCACACGTGGCCGCCGGCGACCTCGGTGCCGGTCACCTTGCGGGGCTCGTCCAGGTGCGCGGCGACCGCGGCGGCGGCGGGCCGGTTCAGCTGCGCGTCGTCCCACCACACCAGCACCGCGGCGTCGCCCGCGACCAGGTGCGGGTCGGTGTGCTCGTTCCTCTTTCCCGGCCCGGCCAGGTACTGCACGAGCCCAGTCATCCCCGACCCTCGGGTGATCCGCACGATCACAACCCCACCCCCGGCGACGCCTCGAGCGGCTCCGCTGTCACGTCGGGTCCGCGGTAGGCGCCGAGCCCGCCCCCGCCGGCCCGGCCCGGCGGCGGCCTCAGCGGGGCCCGGTTGCCCGGGTCCGACAGGTCCGCGCACGCGCGTTGGATCCGGGGGATCAGCTCACGGACCTTCTCCCGCACCGCGACCGCCTGCGGAGGGAACTCCGCCCCGGCGTTGGTCGCCCGCGCGAGCTGGTTCAGGTTGCCCGCCACCCCCGCCAGGACCCGGGACACCGTCATCAACTCGACCACCGCGTCCCGGCGCTGCGTCGAGGTCACCCCCGAGCCGGCCGTGGTCGCGGCCTCCACCAGCAGCCGCGGGACACTCACCCCCGCCGCCTCCGCCAACCGGACCAGCACCGCCTCCTCCGCCACGGTGACCTTCACCTGGTGGGCGACCCGGCGCCCGCCCGGGGTGTTCGCGCGGCGCCGCCGGCCCAGCACCCCACCCGCCACCGCGACCACCGCCCTTCCCTGTCCGGCGACGCCGGACACACAGCCCAGCGCAGCGACCCCGCCCGCGGGGACACCGCCCGCGGGACACCGCCCACCCTGCCCCGCCGGGGCCGGCGCGCGCCAGCGCGACACGGCAGTTGGCTACGCCAACCGCATATCTTGCTGCCGTCCTTCTGTGGTCCTTCGTCCGTCGGGTCCGTGTCGGTCCGGGTCGCTACCGTCAAGCCCATGGCCGACACCTACCCCGACACCGCCGAGGAAACCGCCCGCCGGCTCCTGGACACCCGCATCACCGCCGTCCGCGAGCTCGCCGACATCTCCTCCGACACATCACCGGCCTGAGCTGCATGCGACTGCCCTGGCACCCCGTCCGCCCGGACACCCCCAGCGCCGCCCATCCACCCGCCGCGGATGACGCCGGACCGGCCACCCAAGGACCCACGGACGGTCCCCCGGCGGACGACCCGGACCAGCAGCGCCGCAACACCGCCGCCGTCGCCGCCTACGGCCGGCTGCTCACCGGAACCCGCACCCCCCGGGACCCCACCGCCGAGCCGACCGGCGCCGTCCACGTCTGCGGGATCGGCCTGATCCCATCGCCGTAGCACTGGCCGCCGTCCCCGTCGACGACGCCCGCCACCGCCTACTCCTGGACCCCGACGACCAGAGCGCCCGCGACGACGAACAACGAGCCCTCGCCCACCTGCGCGAGGTCACCCGCCAGGCCGGTGACACCGCCCGCGCACGAGACGACGAAGGGCTGGCGCCGCCGCCGCACTGACCCCACCGCGAGCCCGCGTCCGCGGCGCCGCTCTCCGGGGCCGGTGATCCCCGCCGCCGGGGTCCCCGCCGCCCCGGCGGAGCGACAGGACCACCCCGACCCGACAGCCCGCACGGGTCCGGTCCGCCGCTGCGCGCCCTCGCCCCCGCCGACCCGGACCGGTCAAAACCCGCCACGCCCGAACGACGAAGACCCCCACCAAGCCCACAGCTGCGACCACCACCCGGGGGCTACCGCCGGCCCTGCCGGGCCGGCCCGGACAGACCGCAGGGCTCCGCCCCACACCCCGGCCCTCACTCCGAAGCCCCCGGACCCCACAACCCGTCCCCCGGTGAGGAAACCGACCAGCCCGGCCGGGGACACATACCGGTGACCCACCAAGCCCACCGCCTGGGCCGCCGCGACATGACCGGCGGTGTCATCCACGAACCCGCACTGCCCGGGCTCGACCCCCAGCCCGCCCACACACCAGCCGGAACACCGCCGGGTCCGGTTTCGCCACCCCCAGCTCCGCGGAGCCGAACACCTCATCGACCTCCCCGGCCAACCCCAACCGGGCCAGGTCCCCCCGCAGCCGGGTCGTCGCATTCGACAACAACCCCACCCGGCACCGGCCCCGAAGGCCGCGGACCACCGCCAACACCTCCGGGTCGACCTCCCCCGCCGACGCCGACCACCGGGCCACCGCCCCCGCCGCCGCGGCCCGCCCGAACCGCCCGGCCAGCCGCCCCACCACCTGCTCCCGCCACGCCGCGTCGCTGATCCACCCCGTCACCGCCGCCGACAACAACGCCGGCGCGAACGCGACCTCCCCCACCGCCCCCGCCGGCAGCCCGAACGCGGCCTCCGCCCCGGCCAGCACCCCGGGATCCCACCGGCAAAACACCCCGTCCAGGTCCACCACCACCGCCAGCACCGGCCCAGCCTCCCCGGGCGGGACCCCACCGGCTCAACCGGCTCAACCGGTGTCCGCTGCTTCCGGGCCGGGACCCGGGCCGGAGCGCGCCGCCTCGTATAGCCCGGCGATGTACCGCTCCAGCTCCGCCCGCTCCACCCGCCACTGCCCGCGACCGCCGATCTTCACCGCCACCAGCGACCGGTCCGGTATTTGCCGCCCGCCGTTGGATCCGTCGCCTTGTCGGAAAGCCCAGAACTTCCGGCATCCACCTACCGCAACGGAGTGCCGGTCGGCGTGGCTAACGTCGTCGCGATCATTCGTGAAGCCCTTGTCCGGCTTGCCCGCCTGAACAACGACCCTAGTTGACGCGTTCGCTCGCAGGGTGGCATAGTCATTCAACATGGGTCCTCAGCGGGGTGCGCACTACGACGATATCGGCGTCGGATACGCCGCCGTTCGTCGTCCCGACCCTCGCCTCGGGGCACTCATCTTGACCGCCTTGGGCCAGGCGGGCAGTGTGATCAACGTAGGTGCCGGCGCTGGTTCTTACGAACCCTCCGAGCGGCCCGTAGTCGCCGTTGAGCCTTCCGCGGTGATGCTCGGCCAGCACCCCGGGGACCGACGCGTCCAGGCTGTGGCTGGCGCACTGCCCTTTTCTGAAGGCACCTTCGACGCGGCGATGGCGGTGATGACACTTCACCACTGGCCTGACCTGGCCGCGGGGCTGAGTGAGCTGGGCAGGGTTTCCCATCGCCAAGTGGTCTTCACCTGGGACCCGCAATTGGAGCGGATTCTCTGGGTGATCGAAGAGTATCTTCCGGCGATCCGAGACCTAGAATGTTCGCGGTTCACGCCGCTGGACGAGGTGGTTGAACTGATGGGAGCGCACACGGTAATCCCCTTTGCGATCCCATGGGACTTCGCCGACGGCTACCAACCGGCGTTCTGGCGTCGGCCAAAGGCCTATCTGAGCGCCGCGGTACGCGCAGCCAGTTCCACCTTCGCCACTCTTCCGGCCAGTGTCATCGAACCAGCGATGACGCGCCTACGGCGAGACCTGGAAACCGGTGCTTGGTACAAGCGCCACCGCGACCTTCTCGACTGCGAGTCGATCGACTATGGCTATCGCCTGCTCATCGCCGGTTGACCCGATCAGGCAACGAGCTATGTAGGCCCGTTGACCCGGCGGCACCCCAAGCAGGTAGGGTCGCCGCGCCAGTCGACGGTCGTCTACCCGAGACGCTGATGGCGCGCTGTGGGTAGGTGGCCCGCTTCTCGGGGAGTGCCGAGGGCCGGGGTGCGAGCATGATCCGGTGAGCGATCCGGGCACCACCGCCGAGCTGTACCGGCGGTGGGCGCAGGTCGAGGCGTCCGGGTCCTCGGCCGTGTACGAACGGCTCGCCCGGGCAGTCGCGCAGGCCGCAGACGTCCTCGAGCTGCTCCAGCAGGTCCCGGAGGGCAAACGGCAGCCCAACCTGCTGTTCGGGGCGCTGCGCTGGTGCGACGCGCCGGTGCAGGACCCGCCCGCGGCCCTGGGATGGCTGCGCGCACTGGCCGCGGGTGCGGTCGGTGATGTTCGCCCGACGAACTCAGACCAACGAGGTCGCGCGCTGCGCGATGTTGCTGCCCACTCTGGCGCAGTTGCCCGAACCGGTGGCGTTTCCCCTGGTAAGACCGCAGACTGACCGATTGAGGATGTGTCGTGTTCAGCGCCTGGGGGGATGAGTCAGAGTCAGACGCCGCTCGTGATCCGGGCGTCTACGTCATGGCAGCGAGCCTGGTCGGCCTGCCCGACGTCCACGAGGTCCGCCAGGCGATGGCAGCACTGCGGCGCTCGGAGCCCAAGCTGCACTGGCGCAACGAGAGCGGGGCCCGACGCGATCGCATCGTCGACGTGCTTGCTGGGCTACCCGTCGAAGGCTTCGTCGTCGTCCGCAAGGGTCCTTCCAGCGACACGGCCCGGCATCGACGCAACAAACCGCTGCTCGCACTGGTCGCAGAACTCGGTGACCTGGGCTGCTCGACGCTGACCTTGGAGTCGCGCGGTGCATCCGGCGACCGGCAGGACCTCGAGGTACTCACCAGGTCCAGACCTGCCGACCGTCGTCTGGCAGGTGTCCGGGTCGAGCACGTGCCCGGTCCGAAGGACCCCGCGTTGTGGGCCGCCGATGCACTGTGCGGCGTGGTCACGCAGGCGCGTACCGGCAACCCGCGCTACCTGAGCCGGCTCGAGCGACGCGTCACGGTTCGACTCATCGAGTCCTGAAAAGCCGCGAGCCCCGGGCCCTGTCATCCGGCAGGAACTCCCGAGGCTCACTTCCACCCCAACCGCGGAAGGGGGGCGCTGCAAATCTTAGCCGAGGTCACCGACGAGCTCAACGATGCGGCACAGGCAACCTTGAGCTCCCGTGCTCGCCGCGGCCGTCGCTGGTGCTGGGTGGCGGTCAGCACCGGCACCGCCAGACAGTCGATCGTCGACGCCCGCACCCCCGCCCGGACCGCGTCCCGCTGCAACACGGCGGCGTCGGCGCGGGCCACCTGCTCCTCGGCGTACACCCCGACCAGGTCCTCGCCGTCCCACACCCCCCACACCCGCGGCGGCACCGCCGGCACCGGCAGCGCCGCGGGCAGCTCCTCGGCCGCCGGGCGCGCCCGGCGGCGCGGCACCGGCCGCTCGGCCGGCGCGGCCAGGCCGGGCAGGTCCAGGGTCAGCTGGCCCGGCAACGTCCCCGGGTCGACGGCGGTACTCATCGGCCCACCGCACCAGCCGCCACCGACGACCCGGGTACCGACCCGCCGTCCGCGGCGTCGGTGAGGTTCCGCGCGACCGTGGTCTTGCTGACCCTGAGCTCGCGGGCGATCAGCCCCAGGCTGACCGCGGGGTCCTGAGCACGCATCGACTGCGCACCCGCAGCTTCGCCGCCGTCATCGACCGCGGCCGCCCCCCCGACCCGCCTTCGCGCCCTGGCTGCTGCCAGCCCGGCCAGGGTCCGGTCCCGGATCAGCTGCCGCTCGAACTCCGCCAGCGCCCCGAACAGGTGGAACACCAACCGCCCACCTGCGGCGGTGGTGTCGATGGCCTCGGTCACCGACCGGAACCCCACCCCCCGCTCAGCCAGCGCCGTCACCGTGTCGATCAGATACCGCAGCGACCGGCCCAGCCGGTCCAGCCGCCACACCACCAGGGTGTCCCCCGCCCGCAGCTGGTCCAGCACCGCGCCCAGCTGCGGCCGGTCCACCCGGGACCCGGACGCGTGGTCGGTGAACACCCGCGCGCACCCCACCGCCTCGAGGGCATCCAGCTGCAACGCCAGGTCCTGCGCGGCTGTGCTCACCCGGACGTACCCGAGCAGCGCACCCGATCCCGGCTTCGGCTTCCGCGTCGCGGTGGCGCCGGCCGAAGATTGCAGCGATCACACTTGGGACGAAGGGCACAAGCTCAGCCGGGTCCACCGGCACTAGACAGTTGGACCCTGATGAACCTGTCACCCGCCGGACGCCAGTCGCCGTCGACGCCGTACATCGGCCAGTACCAGTCCCGCCGATAACGCTGTTGCCCCCGCCCCGATCGGCAACAGAAATTCCATCGAACGCCGATTACCAACGAGTACAATTGCCCGTTGGGCTGTTCCGTCGAGCCATCTCTGCGGTAGACCTGACCCCGCCGACGCAACAGCGGCGTCCGCGGTCGACGGAAGGTTGCCGCCGTGCCCCATCGACAACACCGACGACCGGGCCGCCGCGCTTTGGACCGCAGGAAGTCCTTCGACAGCCCTGGATGTCTCGGCGGCAAGCGAGTCGCTGACCACAATCGGGAGCAGTCCGGCGACGAGTGCACCACCGGCTATAAACCCCAGCTGCCGAGCTGTGTTGAGAACGCCGGACGCCATTCCTGCGCATGAACTGTCCACGGATGTGAGTGCGATCGCGTTAACGGGCGCGTACACCGAAGAATTCGACAGACCCAGCAGGGACATCGATAGCAGCAACCAGACGAGACGTGCGCCGGTCGCGATGCAGACGGTCAGGATGACGATCGAAATCGTGTATCCGGCAAGCCCGACGAGAAGAACAGCACGTCCGCCGAAGCGATCCGCCATCCGTCCACTGAGCGGCGAGAACATCAGTGAAAACACGGATAACGGAAGGAGCAGCAATCCAGCCTCTAACGGACTGCGTGATGTGTCGGACTGTAGGTAGAGGGACACCGGAACGGTGGTCCCGATGAGCGCGACAGACACTCCGAACGAGATCCAACACATGAGCCAGAACGGCGGAGAGCGCAGCAGACCGAAGGACACCAGCGGGGACTTGCCCTGCTGAGACCGCTCCCAGATCCAGGCCATCAGCCCGAGCGAAACGGCGACAAACAAGGGCGCGGCGACCCCAATCGATCCGCGAAGGAACCGCCAGCCGTGAGGGGGACCCTCCATCAGGAGGTAGGACACGACCACCAGGTTTGCGGCAACCAGGATCGCACCAACAAGGTCCACCCGCCCACCTGTCCGTTCCCCCACTCGAGGAGGCTTATTCAGAACTGGAGCGGAGGGCCGTTGAGATGAGCCGTGCCTTGGGCGTGTCGCGGGGAGCTGACGGCCCGCTTCTCGAGACAATTGGGTTACCAGACTCAATAGTCGAGAAACGGAC
>JAABUP010011523.1_pt1 | contig 10043 bp, 2 predicted proteins | sample 5559201 | NCBI WGS metagenome assembly JAABUP01 (sample SAMN10711887, study PRJNA513373) | rock metagenome | isolation source: Antarctica rocks | place: Antarctica | reverse complement strand
GCTTTCCTCCCATCCCTCATTTCATTCTTCGAGATTTGATTAGTAGAAATTGCCTTTTGGTAAGGTCACCACGAATGCCGTCAGTAGTATCGTCAAAAGCACAGCCCAGACATGGCTCTGCATTACAATCTTATCCTGGAGTAACCGTATCGTCTCATCTTGCACCCAGATGCTCTTGGCGAAAATCTTCTGCATCAAAGCCTTTTCGCGGTATTTTTCCAAGCCATAGCTCATGGCTATAGCTGTTTGACGTGCCAAAAGTATCCGTCGATATACCCCTCTTGGTGCGCGAAGTCATGCTGAAAACATCATCCGTTGAGAGATCCGCTTCATAGTCGCCCGCCCGGTCAAGACTGCTCACTGATGCGCCATAGTCAAATTGTTCCCACGGCCGCAGCGCTCGGTGATGATTTGTGTGGATGATCATGCAGAGACCTTTGTATGCAGCAACACCGATATCGAATCCGGTAAAGAATAGTGGGAAAACGAAGAATCGCCACCATCTCGATACATCACTCAGGACGAGCAATAAACCAAGGATGACAGCCATGACGACGTGGGCGATGCCTGAGTTACGTACAAACAGAACTCGCGGCTTGTTACCGTTGCAGATGGACCAGCGAATGAAGTTGGGATGCGATTGGCCGCGGAGCGTGGCTTCGACCATATCTTTGACGAGGGAGAGCGCGGAGGGGTGAGTAGTGTGCTGGAGAGCATGGAGGACAGCGGCGCGATTGCGATGAGACAGATTGAGTTCGCGAGGCGAATTGGGAGCAAAGTAATGTGATATGACGCGGTTGATTTCTGTGCGGAAGGGTTGAATGGTGACTATGAGTTTGTCAGTTATGAGAGTTGCTGGATTAAAGGGTGTCAGTCGTACAAGACTGCCACTTCAAGCCCATCTGTGTATTGGCATCTTGGACTGAAGCTGCTTGGCTCTTGTTGCCTGTAGTTCCGGAGAGGAAAGACTGCTTGTCGAAATTGGGCGATCCAGGTGACATTGGAGGCTCGATGTTGTCGAAATCGACCTCATACGTTTTCATGCCAGGCTTCTTTCGATTGGCGGGTGAGTTGGGCATTGGCTGGCTTGGGTCATTGCCGAATGGCTGTGGTGCTTCTACTTGGTACCATGGCGGCGAAAGGACTTGCTCCGCCTTGGGCGCTGCGTAGAATCGGATTGTGTAGTCTTGTAGCCATAGCCAGAATTGTAGATTTTCGGCATCATGTGAGACATAGACAGTATCAAAACCACCGATTGCGTCTTGGTTGGCAGTATGCCCACCATAAAATCCTGGAGCGTACATGCTCGATTTTCAATGACATTTTCGAATGAGAGTTCTGGTGGGATTGCCCTCCTATGCTTTTGTGTTCGCTCGACGTAGATTTGACATTGGGTCAAATTCATAGGCCCTGGGACCTTGGCGACATAGTCTGGCCGCTTGTAGAAGAGGATGGACATGGTGGTGGTGTTATATGAGAAGAGATGGATAGCTGCAGCTTTTGAAGTGTTGTGGGGTACTTGAGGAGGCCGCCTCGGTATGTATCGGGGTGGATGATAAATTGGACTATGTTTGTGTAAGAGCGCGCCAATTGGCTGGACGCAAGGAAAGTAAGATACAGGTACGAGTAAGAAGGCGCATTAGAGTGATGCAGCTAGAAGGCTTCACCCCCCACCATTTCTTGCCGTAGGGCTGAAGCCGGGAAGACCCTTCGGCCCCTAAAGATGTAATGCCTAAGGCCGCTGGCGTAGAGCTGGCGGCTTAGTAATGGTATAAAAGACGTAAGGTAGTTACGGGGTTCATTATTAAGTGGTTTTTAAATCCTAGATTTAATAGTAGAACTAATCTCTAAGGATTCTAATAATACGGGGGAATATTAACTCGATATAAAATTACTAAAAGTTAGAACCCCGCGATATTAAGGCCAGAACCCCGTATCGATAAATAATAATATTATAGAGGTAGCGGGGCGTAGGCGTATATAATATACTACTATTTTATAATTATCTCCCTCTTTAGGCCCTAGTCCCTAGGTGCCTAAATATTTTAATTAAAAAATATTTATTAAAAAACCTTTAAACCCCCTAAAGAAAATAAGAGAAAAGAGTTATTTAATATAACGGCGTTATTATATAGTAATTTAAGTATAAGGCTACGTACCTAATCTTTTAATATTTATAATACTAGTCACGGAATAATATTTAGTTAATTAGTCGAAGTTTATTAAAAAATCTTTAAACCCCCTAAGGGAAATAAGGGAAAAGAGTTTTCTAATTTATATTATCAGTCCTATAGCGCTAATATATAGTACTAGTCGCGGAGCGATACGAAACTATTCCTATAGTACTATAATATAATATTAATAATAGAAAAGTAATATTACTATACTACCTCTACTATATAATAGTACTAGTAGTAAATGAATAATATATTTATAAAACTATCCCTATAGTATTAATATATAGTAATAATAACTAATTAAATAATATTTCTTTCGTTCCTATAATACTATTATATATAATAGTAACGGAGCGAAATAGTATATACTATTATTCCTATAGCGCTTATAGTACTTGTAGTAAATATAGTATATTAGATTATTCCTATAGTATTTATAATATTAGTAGCGGAATAACGGTAGCTACCTTTACTATATACTTCTACTATATTATAATAAATACTAGTAGTAAAGTACTATATATAAATAGTATAGCCCTAATATTATACCCGGAGATTAGTAATAATATAACTACTATAGTAACGGTTATATCTATTAATAAAAGCGAGGTGGCGGAGCGGAGGCGTATATCAATATACTATAATAATAAAGTATTTAGCGCGACGGTTTATTATTAAAATAAACTCGCTCGCTTATTTACTTTCTCTCTTCGTAACTCCTTTAGTCTTTTTTATATATTATTACTCTAACTCCGTAATAATATTATAGTATTATAACTAATATATAGATAGTACTCTTATTATATATAACTTTTTTCTAACTCTATAAGTAGCTCCTACTCACCGACGGTATTAATTTATTTATATTAATTTATTCTAGTTATAAATATACTAGTAAATATAACTAATCCGTTATTAATACGATTATATAATATTAATTATAATAGTAGTTTACTACGCTTTATAGCTCCTTTACCGGGTCTACTTCTACTAGTTTAATAATAATTATATTCGAGGTATATCCCCTCCTTATACGCTCTATTATATTAATCGCCACGGAATCGACCGTTATATAAAAGTAAACTATAATCGTAAGCTCTAAAATAGTATATATTAATAATAATAAATCTCTAAGCTTTTTCGAAGGAAGGTAAAAAGATTTATATATTAATATATTTATATCGGTAATAAAACTCTTAAAGAAGAACGTAAATATAAATTAATAAATAAAGAAATTACCTAGTAGCGTAAAGTATATAATAAAATAATAGTAACTAGTAGGTAAACCTCTATTATAATCGCTAACCGATAAAATTAATTAACGGCGGCGAATTAACGTATTAAGGAATTAAAGGCGATAAATAAGGTTCTCGAAAAAGAGGCCGAGAGTTTCCGTTAATATAAACGGGACCTAGAGAGTCCCGAGGAAAATAATATCCTTAAGAATTATACTAGGGAGACTACGTTTTCTTTTAATAATTCCGATAGTGATTAAATCTTTCGTGCGATATAGTAGCGATATCGAATTTTTTTTTTCTTAAATCGGCGCTAGTTAAGCTTACCTAAATATATTATTTAATAATATATTCTAGGTATTTATATAGACTATACCTAAAGTAAAAGTATTTTTATAAATATAATATCTTATCGCCATTATATATAGATAGTTTTAATAATAAATTTAATTTAATTATACCTTAAAACCGTATAATAAAGTTATAAATATAGAGGAGAATATCCGTTATATAAATATTAATATAAAAGTAGTAATATTTACTTCTAATATTAGCTCCGTTTACTCCGTTTTATTATTTTATATAACTAAGTAACCTCTTTAGCTATATTTATATATTTATATTTACTACCCGCCTATTTAAAGGCTTTAATTAGTTTACTAGTACTAGTAAACTCTTTATCTAGTAGTTATTAATTATATTCTTCGCCCTAACTAGTTTATTTAACTTTATACTAGATATTTTCTCTATTTTTAACTTTATCGATTACTTCTTTTACCTTCTATAATTTATTATTATTAATAAATTCGGGGGCTTATATAAAAGATTCCGCCGTATTAATATAATCGCGAAGATAATATAATTTAAATAACGATATATAAAAGGTATTATAAATTCTATATATAAAAAACAGTAGTAGGCGGTAAATTTATATTTTTATTTTATTAATAATCTTAAAGGGCCCTATAAACTTATAGGATAATTTCTTATTTAGGCGTTTCTACTTTAGGTTCTTTATTACTAGTATAATTAAATTACTAACTTTATAACTTTATAATTTATATATTTTATTATACTATTTAACTTAGTATTCGGTAACGCTTTATAAATACTTTATAACTTTATTCTTTAGAGTTTATAATTATTATACTTTATTATTTATAACTAGTACTCTTTTTTCCCTAGAGTCGTCCTCGACCTCCTAGTGGATTTCAGGATAGTAACCGTATATATAGAAAAACAGCGTTATTCCGACGACGGTACTCTAATTATTATTAATTAAGAATTCTACTATAGGTAGTAATCTAGCCTAATTAATTTATTTATTATTAATAAATATATATAAGTAGTACTCTAGTACCTAATTTTAATACTTTATCTACTTATTTATCTAGGGGTAAAAAATAGTATTTAGGCGTCGTTTAATTTTCGAATAAAAATATATAATTAACTAGAAGGCGCTCGTAAAAATAAAGCCTCTATTACTAATAATATTATTAAATATACTATAACGGTAAATAATTTTAAAATAAAATACTTCCGCTAGTTAAACGGTATTAATTTTAATAATTATAAGTATATACCTAACTATTTTAGTAAACCGATTTATAACGATAAAGATAACGTTATAAATAGTACCTCTATATTTATTAGGCGGTAAACTAGTTATAAAATCTATAGAAATTTCCTTTTATAATTAAATAGTAATAGGAAGCGAATTTAATTCGTTATATAAATAATATCGCGGCGCCTTTATCCGTTAATATATATCGTAAATTTTAATATAGTTTATAACTTACTTTAGGCTACCCTCCTAGAAAAATTTTCGGGTAAATAATTTATACGACTTCGTAGCGCTAAAGTAGTTTACTAGAGGATCGTTATAATATCTCTTTATAAACTCTTCCTTTAGAGCTTTATCCTTTAATATATAAAAGTAACCGTTATATTTTAATAATCCCTCGGAGTCTATAACTCATACTTTATTCTTTATATAACGGCGGTTCTTTAATATATTCGCTCTAGTTCGAAAAGAGTTTATTTAATTATTATAAATTTATAACTCCCGAATTAGTATTTTAGTAGGCCTTTCAGGATTATTATATATAATTTTAAATACTATTATAATATCCCGTTTTAGAATTACTACTCTTAACCCTATAATTTAAAAAGTAGGGGTTATAATTATTTTTATTTCTTTATTTTTTTCTAATAACTAACCGTTAGTCTAAAGAGTAAATTTATTCTAAAGCGTTAATAATAATTTAGTATTCAACGGCGATACTCTTTTATAATTAGGGCGCCGCGACGGTATATTAATAAAATTTAATTTTCTAGCCCGATAAAAGATTTTAAAGTTATAGGTAGTTAATTTAAATACCTAACGGGCCTATTTAGAGTTTAGTTCCTTTTATTTTATAAAACCCTTTAGGTTATTATAATTAATTTATACTTTAATATAATAAGGGCTACTTTCTAGGTAGTATCGCTATTATTTTATTATTACTATAATAACGAGTAATTCTTAATTATAAATTTTATAGTTTTATTCTAGAGGATTTAATTTCCGCGACTAAAATACTATAGAGTGTTAATAACTATCTTTATCCTACTACGATAATATAGAGTTAAGGTTAAAGTTAGAAGTATTTATCTCTATACGTAATTATTTAGTTAGATTATAATAATGTAGAAAAAGCGCGTTTACGAATGTATCTCGTAAAATCTAAAACACTTCCGTAGCGCCGTTTATTTATTCTAACGGATTTATTTTCTTACCTACTTTACTACCTTTAAATAGGCTAGTAAACGGCGTAGTTATATTAAAATAATTATAAATAAATCGCCTATAAAAGTTAACGAAACCTAAAAAGATTTATACTTCCTAATATATTTTTGGCTAAAGTTATTCCTTAATAGTTTTAATATACTCCGGGTCTATAATTACCCTATTAGTAAATATAATAAAATTTAAAAACTCGACCGTTTCGGTACTAAATTAGTACTTCTTAAAGTTAATAAATAACTAGAACTAATATAATCGTTTAAGTATTTATTTAATATACCGTTAATACTCCGTTAAATTAATACTATAAATTAGGATATTATCTAGATATACTATATATATTATATCTACTAAACTTATAAATATATAGTTAATATAAGTTTAAAATATCGCCGGTGCGTTAGCGAGCCTAAAAGGTATAATTAAATATTCGAAATAATTATAACGAGTTCGGAAAATAATTTTTTATTTATCGCTTTTTTTAATCCGGATCCTATAATAGGTATCCTTAAAGTCTAATTTTATAAAGATTTTAAAACCGTATAGGCGGTTTAATATCTCGGTGATTAAAGATAACGGGTATCGATTTTTAATAATTACTATATTTAAGTTTTAATAATTTACGTAAAGACGTAGCCTACTATCCTTTTTTAATATAAAAAGAATAAATACTTTAATTAAAAAAATTAAATAATAGATCTAACCTTTATAAAATAAAGATTCTAAATAACGCCGTAACTCCGATAATTTAGTTTAAAATAAATTATAAAAAAACTTATAGGGCGGTTCTTTATTAATTTTTATTTTAATAATATAATCCCTTTATTTAAAAATAAATAGGGTACTCGTTTTCTTATTAAAAAAAATATCGTAAAACCCTATAAGTTTCTTAGGAATCTTTAGGTTAAGAAGTTCTTCCTATTTACTTCGCGCTATTATAACGTATATAACCGCGAATATATTCGGTTTATTTTTAAAACTACTAGTGAACTTAGCCGGTTCCTTAATTTATAAATTACTAGAATTAATTTTAAACCGCTATTAGTCCGCCTTAGAATTAATTAATATCTTTAATTAATATAATTTAGGTATACCTAGAATAATATCTAAATCTTTAAAATTTATAATATAGAATAGAGTATTATATTTACGCCCTTAACCCTAACTATTAATTATTTAATAGTTTAATTAATACGCGCTATAATAATATATATTTTACCCGTTAATTACTTTAACTAGTAGTAAAATAGCGTTACAAAGTTCTAAATTATTTTTAATAATAAACCGCTATAAAATTAAATTAATTTACGCTTTAAAGTTAATTAAGGTAATAAGTTATTTAATTTTATTTTAAAGAGTAATTTAACCTTTAGAAAGAATAAAAGGGTATATTTCTATTAACTATTTTTTTTACCCTTCTTCCGAGGTATAAATTAGATTTAATCGTTTTTTACTAATACCGCGCCGACGTATATAACTAATTTATCTAGGTCGGGATATTTAGGTTTAATATAACCTTCCGTTCTATAATACTAATAAATAATCTTATCGTGCGAAGAATTAATAATATTAATTTTATACTTATTACCTTTCTCTTTTAAATACGCCTATTTAGCGCTATCGCTAGTATTAGACTTAATGATTCGGTCTACTATAAGTTTTCCTTTATTAAGGTTTTTTAATTAGGAACCCGAATTAGAATTAGAGTTATTTATTAATTATATATACTTTAGATTCTTTTCTTATATAATGGCCTAGGTAAGAATTTCTTCTCTTTAAATAAATATACTACTAGTATTAAAGATCTTATTTTTAAACTTAAATTTAAATTTAATTAAAAAGAAATTTACCCTATACTCCTCCGAAAATAAAAGTAGTTAAATCTTTATTTCTTTAAAATAAACCTTAAATAACGATATCTTTTAATAAAACTATTATTTAATTTCCTCCTACTTCTTATAGGCGAGGAGACGACGGTTAATTAAATCTATTATTAAATTAAAAAGAAACTTCTTAAAAAAACTAAATATAATACTAATTAAACTATATAAATCGTAGTATTTATATTACTACGTTAAAGGGTCACCCTTTAACGAGTCTATATAATATACGATCCTTAAATAGTCGGTAGTGAAATATTTAAAACTAATTAAAAATTTGACGTTTACGTTGTAGAATTAATATAAATATTTACCTTCGCTCGTACCCTTATAAGAATATATTTTATTAGGGCGTAGTATTCTCGCCCTAATAAAGATATCCCTATTAAGCGTAGTTAAACTTATTATTATTCTACCGGTAGGTATAACGATTAAGGAATTTTTATTAAAAATAATAGATTCCGCTAGCGCTCCGCTAGCGAGTATAAAAGTAGTAGAATTATATAGTTTTTGATTTTAAGCTTATAATACCCCTAATTCTTATTATTATTTAAGGCGACGGTTTTCTTCTTTAGTAATTTTAAACTATATATCTAAGGTCTCTTTAGGGGTAATAATATCTTCGAATTTACTACTATCTTTATAACGGGGGTCGTCGGAGGGGGTTTAATTAATATTATTATTACTAAATTCTTCTAGACGTTTTAAGGTTAAACCCGATATTATAATAATAATAAACTTTTTTTTTAGAAAGATTTAAAAGATTAAAATTATAAGGCCTAAAACCGCTAGCGTAGAGCTAACGGCTTAATAATAATATAAAAAATATAAAGTAGTTATAAGGTTCATTATTAAATAATTCTTAAATCCTAGATTTAATAGTAGAATTAATCTCTAAGGATTCTAATAATACGGGGGAATATTAACTCGATATAAAATTACTAAAAGTTAGAACCCCGCGATACTAAAGCTAGAACCCCGTATTAGTAAATAATAATATTATAGAGGTAACGGAGTATAGGCGTATATAACGTACTAGCGCCCTTGGCGGGGCGTAGGCGTATATAACGTACTACTACTTTATATAAATAACGATTATTAAATAATTATATCTGTTAAAAATATAGGAGCGCTATAATAAAATCGATAATAATATAATAATAAATCTTTGGCCCCGTTAGGATTAGTTTTAAAATATTATATAATATATACTTTTTTATCTAATTAAATTAATATTAAAGGTAGTATAAAATATAGTATTTAAATCTTCGAGTTAAATACTATATATAATAACTATCGGCGATATTCTCGTATATTTTATAAAATCCTATATAATTTCGCTTATTATATACGAGTTCGAATATATTCTATTCTATTAATTTCGGAATATATAAGTATTTTTTATTAATATAATTATCTTTATACTATATAAATAAATCTCTAAAAAGGAAAGAAATATTAATATTAATTATATCGATATTATTTATAGACCCTAGGGCTTCTTTTTTAAATTTATTCTTCTCGTCTATAAAGAAAGTCTTTATTCTTAATTATTTCTTATTATTAAAATACGTTTTTTATAATTTAAGGCGGTATTTAGAAGATATTTTAATTAAAATAAAATAAAAAGCGAAGACGTCGTCTAGAATACTATTAAGGCTCTCCGTTCAATACCTAAATATAACGTCGATAGGACCTAGATTAGTACTCGTAGAGAGGAGTATTAAGAATTAAAGGATAATAGGCTTTATATTAATATAAAATATAACTAAATAAGTTTAATAAACTTAATTAATAATTTAATAAACGTTTATATTTAGAATTTAGAATTAAAATTTTTAAAGGAAGTTAAATATAAAGCTCTTATCTACTAGGAAAATATATAGTTTATATAATAAAAGGAAACTATATTAAAAGTAATATATTTACCCTATTTACTCGGTGAGCGCGGTAAATAATCTTATTA
>JAABUP010011522.1_pt1 | contig 10043 bp, 5 predicted proteins | sample 5559201 | NCBI WGS metagenome assembly JAABUP01 (sample SAMN10711887, study PRJNA513373) | rock metagenome | isolation source: Antarctica rocks | place: Antarctica | reverse complement strand
CTGGCTGTTGTGGATTATATGGGGATGGAGGTAAATGGGTTTGGGTGGGGGAGTGTGGGGGTTTTTGAGTGGGGGAGTCGGGTTGGGATGGTTTATATTAGTCCTTGAGGTGGTCTTAGTCGAGGAAAGCGTGTGGTGGTAAAATGAGTTGGATTCATTGAGATGTAGAAATGTCTTAAGTCCATCGTCGTCATCAATGGGAAGAGATTCCATAGTATCCAGATTGCAGTAACGACGAAGTTAGTAGGTGTGCCTGGAATAAGAGTTAGTAGACGGTCATTAGATGTACCAGAGACCAATCTAAGCGTTGCTAGAGGGCATCGGAACGTCTATGAGTTTGAAGTTTCTATAGGCTTCATATCTTCTTGCTGCTTTACGCCGTCGCTTGAAAAATTCGTCATGTGGAAAACGTCGTCGCCGTTCATTACAGGTGCCTTGAAAGCTAGCAGATGACCGTGCTTGATCTCGCAAATAAGTACACTGGTAGTACTATCGTTATGCATTGTCATGAGCCCTGTGGCAGTTCCAAATGCCAGTGATCGCATCGAGCTACCCACAATTCACCGCCCAATGCAACGGTCATGCGCGATTTGAGAAGTTCTGCCCTCCAAAGTTACTGCAACCGAAATAAGTCACATCAATTCAAACACAGCCTGAATGCTTTCAATAGTCAGTACCACCAAAACCACATATGAGCAGCTACACTGGAAGCATTTTGTATATTATGTTCCAGCACCGACCAAAATATGAGGAAAGCCAGGCTTGCGAGTATTAGAACCATGTACGCTATCAGCGTGATGACGCTGATATGCCAACCTTTCAGAAATTGAATGCCTCAACCAAACATGGGTCCATCTGAGCACTGGAGACCCTCATTTATCCTCTTGGGTATTCGATAGAAGAAAGAGCCCGAATTTTCGGCGCATTGGGGAGAGTTGTACCAGTGTACCGTATGCTTCGCGCCAATAGGTGGAGTCAGATCGGCTGAACGGCGCTTATAATGATACTCGTCCTGGCGCTCTTCTGATGGATTGTCGTTCTGTTTTCAGATATCACTAGGTTCGAGTTCCTTACCTCGAAGTGGACGAACTTGAAGCTCCGAAGTGTTTTCATAGATAGCGTCCGCCTCCAGTGACCCTGTGTTTCACGGTAGCTATTACGTAACAGCGAAAAGGTTTGATCTGAATTCAGGCCATTTAGGTTTTACCCATCCGCCCCACTCCATCAGAGACCGTTGTTCAACCCTTGGAAAATGCAAAGGTCTATGAGCTTCAAAGATCTGATTCCGTTATAGCTACTAGACCAGATAAACATAAAATTTGACAATGTTCACAAAGCTAGTGAGAGCCCTAAGATCCACGAGGTGCAAACATGAACATCCTCAGCGTTCATCCAGCCTGTCAGATGGCCGTTGAAGAAGCCGTGGGGTAAAGGATACGTACCCAACGATAATCTCAGAACGCCGAACAAAAGACATGAAATGCGAGGAATTCATCACGAACACTCCGATAAGCCCGAATCCTCCCCTCCAGAATGCTTCACCCATCCTACGAGTAATGTCGCAAACGCGGGAGATCACTGTCCTTCCTATACTGTCGACGAGGGTCACGGGAGACATCGTCTGTAGACTAACCTTCTCTTCGTGCCTCGACGTTCTGCGGGCGTCGCTTTAGCGGTGGATATTCTTTCGCTGAAGTATTCTCTCGCAAGACTTGTCCGTCCTCAAGGTTGGCGTGCTTATGGCTCGCTTGGCCACCTCTACTTGACACACGGCTAGGATTCAGATCGGCAACTGTTTCTCCGCCCAGAGGGCCTTCCCTTCAATTTATCCTGCGCCTTTCATCTGGATCTTCCACTGAAGCGTAGCTTTCTCTCTGCTCAATCGTATTTCTAGCTGATGGGAGCGCAGTTAGAATATTGAGAGGTAGGTGTGTGCCAGACCTCCCCTCGCTGCTTTCCCTCCCTGCAGTGTCTCTTTTCCCACTGTTGGCCAGCGTCTCGTCTGCCTAGTCTGTAATGGTTTGATCTCGCGTTGACGAAGAATGCCTTCGCTTCCTGGAGCTTTTTGGCGAGGTATCGCCGGCCTTATTGTTGTCGTGAGAATCGATCTCCATCTCATTGTCATCTTGTGCCTTTGCCCTCTCGAACTTGGTTCCTCCTCTAGTATAACCACAAGTTCGTCCACCCCGGATCTCTGCATGATGAGTTGCACTACGGCAGCCGTATTTTGCTCATTCAATTGGACCGCTTTCCCTCCTCTGAAGGAGTCGCCTGACAAGATATCGACATGCCTTGCCGTCCAACGAACCTCTAGGACCCTTATACGTCGATGCTTGAAGTGATCCTCAAATACCTTTTTGAGATGATTTTCAACCAAGTGAAAAGAGTCGTCAAAGAGCCAAGACGATGGGTGTATTAGCATATCTTCTGTCATAGCAATCGACATGCGTCAAGGCTGATACTGTGTGATGGAGGTATACCACGCCAGTGAGATTACGTTGATGGGAAAGGCACTGGCCAATGACGAGGCTTCATCAGTGTAGAAACGAGTGTTCATACTGGTTTTGGTATGAGATGTCTTGATTGTGAACACAATTACTTTCTCTGGATTTGATCAAGGCTAGGCTGGAATATATGAAAAGTAACACACTGTTCTTGTATCTGCAGTTAACAAAGCATGCAAATCAACATGTTGTATTTCTACACGTCACTCACGTCAGTTCTAGGTTTGTTTGCTTCCGTTGTTCTCAGCCTTTGAACGAGGTGAGTACCCGCTCTTCAAAGGGGTGTATTTATCCCGCAATTTCCATCTATCCATGCTACAAGAGCAGACGAATGATGACGATTGAAAGGTACCCATCGTGGTCAACCGACAGCCGAGCAGAGAGTGATTGCCATTTCATAAGATGGGATCGTTTCCACAGTGTTTGTTCGATTCGACCATAGATCGCACTCGTAAGCCGATCTTTGCGTATGTCTCGTCTCTTCAAGATAACAGGGCCATCTCGTTCTAGATTCGATATATTTGCTTTAGTATTCTATGGCCTTCTCGTCACCATCGCAACATCTTTAATCCGCGCCCTCGCATTGTTTCAACATGCAGCTTCTTCAGATCTCTCGCTATCATCCAGTTTGGTGAATCTATTCTGCGGATCCATGACCTTAGTCCGCGGCACGTTTGCGGTGCTGGACTGATTTATATCAGATATTGTGGGCAGAAAAGAGGATGCGGATACTTGGTACGTAGGCTACAACGCGTCCGATTGGAGATGGTCTCCAAGTCATTACCAAATGCCTTCTGACTTGATGTTTCCACTCAACGAGATACACAAGTCAAGCGAATTGAGTTCACCTTGTCAATCACATCTTCCTTCTCCTAGCAGTGCTATGGTGTACTTTGAGGACGAACCCAGTGTCGCTTCTCAGGCTCTCAGGATCAGAGCTCTAGGGTAGTTTCAGGCCCGGGGGCCTGATGTAGCTGCCGTAATCTGTAGCTCCTAAATCGAATTGCTAACCTTATTGAAACATGAAACTCGACGTCTCAGCCGCTCGTATGGAATGAGCGGCACCCACCTAAGCAGTGGCCTTGGCAAAAAAGGCCCGCGGGCCCGCTCTTCCGCTGATAAATGCAATCTTCATCCAACATCCAAAAGCACGTCACATCTGACACTGATCCTTCGTTGCTTTTGATTCAAAATGCTACAGTAAGCATTGTAGCCCAGTTCCCCGTGAAAGCCCTACGATTTTGATTGGAACAGCACGATGTTACTACTTGAGAACACAGAAGAGCATCGATTACTACCGTCATGGTATCCTCAAGCTAGCAAACTTTTCCTCCAAAGAATCTCGCTTATAGAATTGTCCAAACATCTTCATTCATTCCGCGAGATTAGGAGGTGGTAAGCTTGTGTTCCGCAATGCTGTTCTACTTGGCCCATGGCTGAGGTACTAGATCCCTCTGAGTGGCTCGTCTTATAAGATGGCGGAGCTCGCTGGTAGAACTTAATCTTCTTCAACCTATCAGAACCTTCATCGTCCTCTTCTCCAGAATCCCACCTCAGCCTCCAATTGCAAGCAATTACCATGACGAATCCTTCGTGCGTGCTTGCGAACCGTGAAAGAGGCGGAGCATAGGACTAGTTTGGGTCTCATATATCCATCAGCTGCTTTCGTCAGTTGGTGAAGAAGGAATATCTCACTTTTAGTTGTAAACACCAACAATCACACTGTCTTTACTGTTGTAGCCTCATGGCGAGCATCTTGCGGCTCAACCGCGGTGGCTTGCCAGGACTACTGGCTGTCTGCATTCTTTGTATGATTTTTGCCCACCGGGTTGAAGGCCAAGGCTGTCCACCATATCCTTGTACGGCAAAGGCTGCGCAGTATACAGTTCAGCCATTGCCGCTCCTCACCGCCACTGATCCTCCACCAGCGCCAACTTCTAGTACACACTCTACCACGCACTCCACGACGGTCTCTACCACACCATCAAGTACACCCTCGAGCACACCATCGAGCACGCCGTCAAGTAACCTGTCAAGCACTCCGCCCTCGACCCTATTAAGCATACCATCTAATACGCCAGCAACTAATTCACCATCATTTAATCCCCCCTCCAACCCACCATCCAGCTCCTCAGCCAGCACTGTATCTCCCAGTACCTTCCCAACTCTCTCAATCTCCATTGCATTAAGTAGCGCAGCATCTTCATCCACAGGAACGGGCACATATACTTCCCTACTATTACCATCATATATAACATCTGCCTCTCAAGCTCCAGCATCAATCACGCCAGGACCCAGCTGGCTTTGCGAGCAACAGCGCCAATGGCACTATCGCAACAGACTGTGGGCAATGTTCAGTTCTCGCGCAGCAGGTGCAGGTTTTCTACTGGCCCACAGCGTCAGTGAAAACCTCATGTTCGCGAGGTTCATCTGTTAGTCCTGCCGCCCAGGCTGGTATCACATATGCAGCCAATGCAACGAAGACTGTGAATGCACTTGGAGGCGGTTATGGCTCCATTGAGGTCCAAGATGGGTTCACATAGTTCGTTCAAAAATTTCTGAGCTTGGCATACACCTATACTGATTTTTGACTTAGCACCTTCCCAAGCACATATGTCTCCGTCCTAGGGGCTCTCTCAGTGTCCGACTCATGCGGAGTCAAAGGCGAACATTATACAAACCCAACGCCTTTCCCAGTAGCAGCAATCGTCACTGCTTCTTACTTCAGCTGGCCTTCAAGCTGCAGACCTCAAGGCAGCTCTGTCGAAGCAGTGATTGACACTTTAGCACTCTCTGACATTGCATGTCCGACGTGGGGCGTTTCAGATCCCTTTTATACTACCTGCGACGGCGACGTCTACCTCACAGCCACGTATGGAGAACCTTACAATCCAGTCATCCTCGTACCCACGGAGATTCTGGGAATCGATCCTGCATGGGGTGCCTGCACGAACGTCCCCCAGAACGGGCCGTTTGTCCTACCGTGTGGTATCTACGACCCTCCACGAGCGCTGCACACAGAGGGTAGTATGGCTCCCACGCCTCCAGCAGCAGCCCCTGCAAACGGCCCATCGGCACAGCCTGCTTCCGCTCAACCTGATAATCCGGGACCGCAACAGACGACGCCTCCGAGCAGCAATGGAGATCCTCTGAAGGAATCTACAAATAATGACCCAGGCCACAGTGATCCAAATGGTCCTACTGATAATGGCAATCCAAACATTCCTGATAATAGCAAAACATCCCAGCAGGCTCCACAGACTGTGCAGGTAGTGCAGCCGGCGCAGGGTAGTCCGGCAGCAGATCCAGGTCAGGGAGGAGGAGGCGGCAAGAATGGTTCCCAATAAAGGGTCGGGGTCAGGCTCGAGTCAAGGTCCGGGCTCGAAACAAGCTCCTGCAGATCCCAACCAAGGTTCTCAGAACCAGCCTGCACCGGCAGCTCCGGCTTCGAACCCTGCAAAAGCTGCAAACAATCCCCCGCCTGCGCCTGTCGTGCCTGTTGCGCAGACGGCGGTTGCCCTAGCTGGTGGGGGCTCGAGTGGAGGCTCGTCAGGTGGCGGAGGAACAAGTGGAGGCCAAGGAAGCGGAGGGCAGTCGAACGGGCAAGGAGAAACAAGCCGCGGACAGACAAATGGTGGACAAAACAATGGTGGACAAAACAATGGTGGACAAAACAATGGTGGACAAAACAATGGTGGACAAAACAATGGTGGACAAAACAATGGTGGACAAAACGATGGTGGACAAAACAATGGTGGACAAAACAATGGTGGGCAAGCAAGCGGAGGGCAACAAAGTGGAGGGCAAGCGAACGGTGGGCAGACAAACGGCAACCCAGGCGTCGGAAGCGTCATCTACGGCGCTCTCGGCAACGGAGCCTCTGCTCCAGCGCAAGGTGGCAGCAATGGAGGTGGAAACGCAGGCGGCAACGCCCAGCCAGCCGCTGCGCCTTTCACCCCTCACGCTGTCACAGTACTGGGTCAATCACTATCCATCATGAATCCATCTGCTGTTGCAGTCGTTGGCAAGACGCTCTCGGTCGGTGGTCCAGCCGTTACTTCTGGGGGCACTTACTGGTCTCTAGGATCAGGGGGGAACTTGGTTGCTGGCACACTTGCTCCAGCGCCAGCAGCTATGACTTTCGCCGGCTCGACATACACGGCCAATTCGGCTTCGGAGTTCGTGATTGCTGGGCAGACGTTGACGCAAGGTAGCTCGATCAATGTGGCTGGCACAGCGATATCCCTTCCATCAGGCGCCAATGCTGCTGTTGTAGGCGGCAGCACCCAAGTTCTCATTACACCGGCGCCTGCTTCGGCACCTGCTGTACTCACCTTTGGCGGCTCCACATACACCGCCAACTCCGCCTTCCAATTTGTCGTAGCCGGCCAAACACTCACACCAGGCGGTCGAATAACAGTCTTTGGAACCCCCATCTCCGAAGCCCCAGCAGGAGCAGCAAGCCCATACGCCGTCATTGGCGGTAGCACACAACCTCTCGGCTCAGCACCAAGCATCGTCAACGCGCCCCCAATTCTCACCTTCGACGGCTCTACCTACACCGCAAACGCGGCCTCCCAATTCGTCATCGCTGGCCAAACGCTAACGCCAGGCGGTGCCATCACCATTTCAGGCACGCCCATCTCCGAAGCCGCAGGAACAGCGCCTGCATTCGCTGTCATCGGAAGCAGTACCCAATCTCTTGGCTCCGCATCCGCCATCACAACAGAAGCGCTTGTAATGACGTTCAACGGCCAGACATACACAGCAGATGCCTCATCGGACTTCATTATCAACGGACAAACACTAACGCCAGGCGGCGTCATCACAGTCTCTGGTACGCCAATCTCTGAAGCTCCGGCTGGTGTAGCCAGTGGATTCGTGGTTGTTGGCAGCAGTACTGAAACGATGGGTTCAGCGACGATCACGCCTGCAGATATCTTTACTATTGATGGGCAGGTGTTTACTGCTAATCCAACAGCATTTGCGATTGATGGAACGACGCTTACCGCTGGTGGGCCGGGCGTTACGATATCTGGGACGCCGATCAGTCTGGAGCCGAATGGAGTGCTGGATATTGGCACGGCTCATATTACTTTGCCGAGCGAAAGTAGTCCTATGGCCTTTGAAGGAGCGGCATCGAGAGCTGTGAGACCAAGCTTGGGGTGGCTATTTGGGTATTTGGTGGTACCCGGGCTGTCTGGGGTTTTGATGGTGGTATCCTGAGCGCCCATCAAGATTGTCGGACATCTCAATCGATCAAAGCCAGCGAGAACGGGCTTGACATTGGAAATCAGTCCTCGCATCCAGACTGCTCTGGGGCCTTCTTAATCAACACCTTATGCATCGACCCGTCATCCTAGCCGCGAGTCCATTTCAATAGGAGATGAAGGGCGTAGCTTCTCGGACTCATGGATACGTCGCCTGTAGAACCTTCATCGTGGTGCCGTGGCACAGTGCTCCTACAGCTCTGAAGCGAGTTACTGGTGCAGCATCCGAGGCCGGGAAAGAGAGACGGAGAGGGGATAGTTGGCCGAAATGATCGGTATCTTAGCAGTGGAGTCGAAAGCATTAGTGCCAATATCGGCTTCTTGAATGTGCATATGTATATGACTCTAGTTGCATATGTATATAACCACTACTTTAATCATAACCTTACATAAACAAATGAACTTAGCATTGAGCTAGATAATTGCCAAATCGGGGAGGAATATTGAAGTCTACTTCCATCCAGGATTGAGACATCTTACCCTTCATTCGGCCGCAATCTTCGGGCGAGAAGACCGTATTGGTGCTAAAATCCTTAGTACGTCCCCTTATCAACAATAATTGGACGGTCAAAAGTATCATGAGTACCCTTGTAACCCACGAGGGCAAAGTCAGGCGGGATTTGGTAGCCTCATTCGTGCAGACTTGAGCTTCACGCCCTTGGATACGGGCTCAGTTGGGTATTTTTGCAAATTTGAATGCCCATTCATCTCCCTCACAGCTCGTCTTCTCCTTGATCGTTACCCGGATATCCTCCTTCGGCGGCTGGATACTAGCAGCCACCTGGCACATTTTGAGGTCAGCATTACTTCTTTAGAGGAGTGGGTTGTAAGACATATCTCGGGAGTAAGTTTTCGGTAAAACCACACGTCCACACTCAAAAAGCATGTCTCGAGACTCCAGAAAGTTTTATCAGACAAGGAAGCGAAGTGACCTACACTGCTTGTATTCACATTCGGCATCCTCCACCCTTTTCCACCCACCGGACAAATATCAAACCTACAAACCATCATAGCCACACATCCCAGAATCTCCGTGGTAGCAAAGAACCTCCCCGGACAAAGCGTCTGCCCACCACCCCACGCCCTATACGCACCAGCTTTTGCGCCTGCATTCTTCTCCATGAAGCGCCGCGGTTGGAAAGATTTAGCGTCTGGGCCCCAGATGGGGTCTACGTGAAGTAGAGCACCGGGGATTAGGAGGACGGAGTCTTTTTTGACGAGGTAAGACCCACTGGCGGAGCTGATAGTGGTATCCTGGGTTACCCAGCGGGAGGTCGAGCTTGCGGTCCTGAAGCGCAGGAGTTCGCGGTATGCGGAGTGCAGTAATGGGCAGGAGTCTTGGAGGGTGGTGATGTCGAGGTTGTGCTTTCTCTTCCCGTTCGCACTAGGCTCGGTCTTCAGGGAGCCAGAAGCTGTTATCTCAGCGCGGATGTCTGCGAGGAGTACTGGATCTGAATAGAAATGCACTATGCACCAGAAAAGCGTCGGCATGGCGTTGACTAGCACTCCTAGCAGATCACCCATTTCGAACACCGAAATCTCTTCTGTAGATGCGCCATATTTCCTTCCGATGTCGTGTCTTACTTGGAGGACGCCTGTTGCACCCTTCAGGCCTCCACTGTTGAAGTACTCGGTCAGGGCACTCGCAATCCGTTTTCTGCCATTGTATCCTTTCCTGGCAAGTAGGCGAGGTGCAACGCCTAGAAGGATCATGGTGAAATCGCTATCGAAATCCCAGAAGGCTTGGCTGAGGTCCGGGTCTTTTTTGAAGGGGTTTGAGGGGCCGTAGATCGCTTCGGTGGTGGCGATGGTAAAGTGAGGCTTTACCCAACCATAGAGACCTACTTCCGTTCCACCCTTTTCGTCTGCGGCCAACTCATCGAGGAAAGTAGTGAACAGGCTAAGCATATTCCGCACCATACGATCCAGATTGGTTCCAGGTGCCATAGCGGCATGCATTCCCCTTTGTGTCTCAATCATCAGGCCCCAATCGCCATCTTTCTGCTCGAGGTTTTGGTTTATGATGTTCATGCCGTGGCTGTGGGGCTCTAGGCCGAAGATACGGGGAGACATGAGCGAGACGAAGGGGAAGAAGTTGATGGTTTTCTGGTTGCGCTCGACTGACGCGACGAGGTCGGCGGAGTTTACGATGTATGTTTTCCGGTTGGCGGTTTGGAGGGTGTAAATTGGGAGTTTGTTTCTTGCGCTGGTTTGAGGGGATTAGATGGCAGGTGGTTTGGTCTTGTGCGTGGAATAATTACCTCAAAAT
>JAABUP010011519.1_pt1 | contig 10044 bp, 12 predicted proteins | sample 5559201 | NCBI WGS metagenome assembly JAABUP01 (sample SAMN10711887, study PRJNA513373) | rock metagenome | isolation source: Antarctica rocks | place: Antarctica | reverse complement strand
TCCAACCTCGGACGACTGCAGGACAAGCCCCAGCGGAAGCCCCAAAGTCCCGCAAGGCCAAACGCTTTGGCGCAGCGGTAGACATAAGCGATCACCTGCTCGGGGTCGCCGCCTCCGCCGTTGTCCCACAGCCAGACGGCGTCGCTCCCGGGTTCGTCTTGCTTCGCGAGGAAGCCGACCGACTGGCCATCAGCCTCAAGCTCGGCTTCGAACTGGGCGTAGAGGGCGAGCGCCGCCTCCATGTTGCCGGCGCCGACCGGGAGAAGGACCGAAAACGATGTGTAATAATCCGCCATGATGGCCTCCAGAACAACGAAGGCCCGCGCTGGGCGGGCCTCCTGGGGTTGGTGCGAACGGGTCAGGCCGGTTGACGGCCGGCCCGGATGGCGCCAAGCGGGTCCCAGCTTGGCGGGTGCAGCGCGTAGATCAGCACAGGCTCCCCGCTGTCGCGGTCGTGGCGGGTGGCCCTGTTGTCGGTGAAGCTCCAATCGCGCGCCGGGCCGAACCACAGCCAGCTCGGCGCGTCGCCGCAGCCCTCGATCCGGAACGCCACGGCGTTCGATTGCAGCACGGCGACCGTGCGGCGGTTCGGCACGGGCGTGTCCAGCCGGACGAGCTGCACGCCCGGCATGGCCAGCGCCCGGCGGAAGTCCACCATCGTGCGCAGCTTGATCGCGGGCAGGAGGGCGCTCATGCATGCCTCGCGCCGTGCCAGGTGCGGCGGCGCGCAGCCAGGTGCGCAAAACCTTGTAGGAGGGCGTATCCTTGGCCGGCTCGTCGTCGGTCGCCTCGCCGCTTGCAGTTCTGTCGTTCATCGGTGCTCCCTTTCGCTCTGCTGAACACCTCCCCGCGGGCCGTGGCCCGACCGCCGGGGCAAGGGCGCGCGTAGCGCGGGCCTCCAGGCCCCTGCCCTTGCGGCGGCGGACGGGGTGTGGCAGCCCTTCCCGCGTCGGTTCCTCTCCTGTTTTCGGCTATCGGTGGGGGTTCCGCTGCGTCTCGCCGGCTTCACCGCTCTTGCGCGAGCCATGCCCGCAGCCGTGCGCGCATGGGACCGATCGGAGCGTTGATCACAGTCAGGGAGGCGTCGGCAGCGACCTGGTGCATGGCGCGGAAGTCCGGCAGCCAGGAACATGCGACGCGCACATAGCGGTGCCCGCCGCAGATCGCGACATCACGGAACGGCTGGCCCAGCTCGCGCTCCAGCAGCGTCAGCACTCCGGACGGCGACCATTGGGGGCCGTGCCGCCCCGCCGCGCGCAGCTTGGCCGCCATCGTCATCCGGCTGTCTTGCGGCAGCTCAGGATAAGGAAGCCAAGTGTTGCCCGCGACCATGCGGTCTGCGTCCGCGTCGGTCAGCACCCGGTCGTAGTGCGGCAGCACGGTCCGGGCGTCACCGAGGCCGAACTTGGCCGACAAATAGCAGACGAACGCCCACACGCTGTCCGGATCGGCCGCGCGCAGCGTCTGCCACAGCGGCCCCTGGTAGCGGTCGCGCGCCACCAGCCCCTCACCCTCCGCCTTGGCGGCCGAACACGCCAGGATCAGCAGCCGCGGCGCGATGCGGCACACCGGCCGCGGCGGCTCGGGATCGAGGTCGAGTACGTCCTGGCGGATCAGCTCGGCGATGCTGAGCCGGCGCCTCACGGTGCCGTTCCCGGCGGCCGCGGGCCGACGATCGCCTGAAGTGCGGCCCGCACCGCAACGGTGAACTCTGCCAGCCAGGCGACCGCCTCGGCGCCGTCGATCGCCTCGTCCGCCTCCACGGCCTCCCCCCAGCGCAGCAGCAGGACAGCCAGCAGGTCGAGCATGGCCGGAGCGCCCGACAGCAGCCGGGCGTAGCCCTCGGTCTCGTCGCCCTGCAACACGGCGAGGTCCGCTTCGGGGCGGACAGAGGTGGCCGGCTTCGTCGAGACACTGTTTCGCTTTAGATAAGTGGAGTCCCTGCCGGTTGTTATCGTGTGGTGCCGTTGCTGGGGCGGTGCGCAGGGAGGGCGTAGCCCGACCAGAGCGGCGCCCCAGCAACGGCGGCGAAAGTCATGCTGCCACGCGTTGCGGCAGACGATCGAAGTAGGCTTGATCCGGCGTCCGCGCGTCAAGGCTCGAGTGCGGACGCTTTCGGTTGTAAAACTCCAGATACCGGCTGATCGAGGCGCGCGCCTCGCCGACGCTGTCGTAGGCTCGCAAGTACACCTCCTCGTACTTGACTGAACGCCAGAGCCGCTCGACGAACACGTTGTCGCGCCAGGCACTGCGGCCGTCCATGCTGATCGCGATAGCGTTCCCAAGCAGCAGGCCGGTGAAGGCGGCGCTGGTGAATTGGCTGCCCTGGTCGGTGTTGAAAATCTCCGGCCGGCCGTGCCTGGCGAGTGCCTCCTCGACCGCGTCCAGGCAGAAATCGACCTCCAACGTGATCGAGACGCGCCAGGAGAGCACCCGCCGGCTGAACCAGTCCAGCACGGCGGTCAGATAGACGAAGCCGCGCGCCATGGGAATGTACGTGATGTCCATCGCCCAGACTTGGTTCGGCCGTATGACGTCGAGGCCACGGAGCAGATACGGGTGGATCTTGTGCCCAACGGCGGGTTTGGACGTATTCGGCCGGCGGTATAGCGCCTCGATGCCCATGCGTTGCATCGTAGACACGACCCGCTCCCTCCCGACCGCGATACCCTCGCCGCGCAGCAAGTCACGTATCATCCGGCTGCCCGCGAACGGGTAGTCGAGGTGCAATTCGTCGATCCGCCGCATGACGGCCAGGTCAGCCGCCGGCACTGGACGCGGCTCATAGTAAAGAGTGCTGCGGCTGAGCTGCAGCACTTCCGCCTGCCGCCGCAGCGGCAACTCGTGGTCGCAGTCGATCATCGTTTTGCGCTCAACAAGCCGGCTCTGCCGAGCGCACCGGACAAAAAATCGTTCTCCAGCGTCAACTCGCCGATCTTCGCGTGCAGCGTTTTGAGATCAATCGCGGGTGCCGCCTCCTGGGCCGCAGAGCCGGACCCGAACACTCCGGCAGCACCGTCAAGCAGATGCGCCTTCCACGCCGTGATCTGATTCGGGTGGACGTCATACAGATGCGCCAGCTCAGCCAGCGTTTTCTCGCCCTTGATGGCAGCCAACGCCACCTTCGCCTTGAAAGCCGGATTGTGGTTCCGGCGTATACGCTTTGTCATTCTTGCTCCTGATCCGCGGTATCCTCGCCGCGTTCAGGCAGACAATCCACTTAGCGACCTGTCCGAATTTACCCAGCCATCTCTCCGACGCCCGGAGTGCCGCGATCTCGCCGAAAGCGGCGGCCAGGGCCGTCTCCAGGGCTACGATCTCACCCCGCAGCTCGGCCAGCTCGTCCGCACTCGCCATCCGCTTGTCCTCATCCTTTGGCAGCGCCGCAGTGCCTGGCCCATGCCTTGTCCGTGATGGGCGTTGCATAGCACGGCCCCGGCCACCATCGCCCCGCCGCTTACCCCGGCAGGTAGCGCGAGCTGCTGTCGCTTGGCCGGGCATGGGCGTAGCGACTGGTGGTGGCGAGGCTGGCGTGGCCGACGGTGGCCTGCACGAGGTGCACAGGCGCGCCGCGGTCGAGCGCGTGGCTGACATGGGCGTGGCGGAGCCAGTGCGCCGACACCGCGTCGGACAGCTCGGCGCGCTTGGCCGCGCTCTTGACGATGCGGTGCACCTGGCTCGGGTCGAGCGCGCCGCCGCCCTCGCGCGAGCGGAACACCGGGGCGTCCGGGTCGGCGGGGCGCAGCGCCGCCAGGTCCTGCCAGACCGAGGCCTTCAGCAGCACGGCCCGGGTCTTGCCCCCTTTGCCGAACACGGTCACCTGGCCGGCGTCGTCGCGGGCGGCAAGGTCGCGTCCTCTGAGCCCACAGGCCTCGCTGATGCGCAAGCCGCCGAGATAAAGCAGCCGGAGCAGCGCCTTGTTGCGGGCCTGGCGTTCGAGGGCGAGCATGTGCAGCACGTCGTCGATGCCGAGGATGCGCTCGGCGAGCGTGCCCTTGACCTTGGGCAGGCGGATGGCGGCGCCGACGTTGACGGAGAGGTAGCCGGTCCTGTGCCCGAAGGAGAGCAGCGACTTCACCGCGCTGAGCCGGCGTGCCTCGGTCGCGGTGGCCAGGGTTTTCAGGCTGTCCTGGAACGCCTGCATGTCGCCCAGCGTCACCGCGTGCAGCGGGCGCTGCACGTGAGCGAAGAACGCCGACAAGTCGGCGGCGTAGGCGCGCTGAGTGGCGGCACTGCGGCCGTGCAGCCAGAGCGCCACGAGGTGCTCGTCGCTCTGGGCCTGCGCGAGGATGACCGGGGCCGGCGGGGGCAGGGGAGGCGGCAGGGCCGGGTTGTCCGGCGGCGGCAGGACGATGTCGATGATTGAGTCGGGGTCGGCCATGCCCCGAACCTACATTCCCGCTGCCCGGCGCGTCCAGTGCAAGATAAGCGCACTTCTCTTGCACTGGGGACAGGGGCCGGAGAGGCGGCGGAAAGCGTTTACCAGAGTGGCTCATGTCGGGTTCCGAGGTGTTGGCTCGGATCATCTGACGAGTGCGGTGATAAGGGCGCCAAGGAGGGCTTTGCCGCGTCGGCGCGCGTTGTGCACGAACGTGCACGAACTGGAAGAAGCCGAGGTAGAGCGGCAGCTTGTCCTGCGAGATGCCCCGGTGCGGTCGCAACCACGAGCGCAGCAGCGACCAAAACCCTTCCATGGTGTTGACGTGGATCTCGCAAAACCCGTCCTCGTCGTGGGCATACTCGCCTCGGGCGTGGCAGACCGTTTTGTGCCCATAGCCCTAGGATGGCAGGCGGGCGTAGATGCTGTACTCGTCCGTGTGGACGAGGGTGCCCGGGGTGACAGCGGCGGTGATGATCGGCTTGATCGTGGCCTGCTGCACGTTGGCCAGCATGCGCAGAACCACTTGGCCACCGCGCTGGATCAGGCCAAGGATCGGTGGCTTGTCCTTTTCCAGCCTACCGCGTCCCGGCGCGCCTGCCAGCCTGCGACGCCGTCCAAGCTGCCCCTTTTGGCCACCTCTTCCGGCTGCCCCTTGTGCCCGGCCACGACGTAGACCTCGTCGATCTCCACCTCGCCTTTGAGCGTCACCTCCGGGGTCTTGGCGGCCAAGCCGCGGCGCAGCTGCTCCGTCATGGCCTGCACGTCAGACCCGCAAAGGCCCAACTCCTTGGCGATCTGCTGGTTGGAAAGGTTCAGGCCCATGAAGTAAAGGCACAAGACCCACACCCGCAGCGGCTGATGGTGTCCGGCCAGCACCGTGCCGGTGAGATCGTCGAAGCGGGACGCACAGGTCTTGCACCGATACCGCTGCCGAGCCGGCTGCGTGTCGTCGCACCCGTCCCGGACCACCGCAGGGCTGCCGCACCCGGGGCAATGCACACCGTCTGGCCAGCGGTGCTGGCGCACGAAGGCGAAGCACTTGGCGTCGTCCATCAGGCCGGAGAGGTTGACCAAGTCGGGTGCAGCCATGAACGCCAGAACTCCTCAAAAGAAGACGGGCGGTCGATTATCCCGCCGCTTTCATCACATCAGAAGCTCGTCGGAACCACCAGCCACTCCTCTGCATGTCAACACCCCGGAACCCGACAAGAGCCTGCAGGCATTGCAAGAGGACGGGAGAGAGCCGCACATGCAGCCTTCTCGCAACGCCGTGGAAGGTTCGTCCTGCCGACCTAACCGGAGACAGTTGTCTTGCACCTTTTTGGCATCAATTGGTTTGGTCTCACCGAACAGAACGGCCGCAAGCTGCTGCTCTCTGTCGGCTTCTTCCTTGCCGTAGCCTTTGTGCGCGTCCTCGTACGCAGCGCTTTCCGCATCGTGTTGCGAGGCGAAACATCCCGTGCCATACAAGCGCGGTTCTGGGCGCATCAAACAATCAATCTGTCCTCGGCGCTGCTCGTCGCCCTTGTGCTGATGTCGATCTGGTTCGATGACCCGGCGCGGCTCGCGACTGCGCTCGGGCTGGTCGGTGCGGGACTAGCCTTCGCTCTCCAGCGCGTCATCACCGCGTTCGCCGGCTACGTGCTGATCCTGCGCGGCAACAACTTCACTGTGGGCGACCGGATCAGCATGGGCGGGGTACGCGGCGATGTCTTGCTGCTGGGCTTCATGCAGACCACTCTGATGGAGATGGGCGTGTCGCCCGGCAGCGACGCCGGGCCGTCGGTTTGGGTCAAGAGCCGACAGTTCACCGGACGTATCGTCACCGTCAGCAACGCCAAGATCTTCGATGAACCCGTGTACAACTACACCCGCGATTTCCCCTACATCTGGGAGGAGATCAGCGTGCCGATCCGCTATGGCGACGACCGCCACCAGGCGGAGGCTGTCATGCTGGCGGCGGCCCGCCGGCGCGCCCTCGATCCCGTCGTCATCTCCGCGGAGGCTGCACAGGGCCTGGAGCGCCGCTTCGACCTTCACCGGCTCGACTTCGAGCCAAGGGTCTTCTATCGCCTGACGAGCAATTGGCTGGAGCTGACTGTGCGGTTCGCGTCCAAGGATCACGGGACTCGGGCAGTGAAGGACCAGATCGCGCGAGATGTCCTGGACGGCTTCGACGCTGCCGGGATCGTCGTGGCATCCGCAGCGCTCCGCATCGATGGTTCTTTGCCGGTCGAGCTCGGAGGGCGTTCACGACCAACCTGAAGCTGCATGCGCCGGCCTGATACGAAGCCGGCGATGTGACGCTTGATGGTGAACTTCGGGGCCTTTATGGTTGAAATGGAACGGAGCCGGTTTCGAGTGGATGATATTGCGACAAGAGGATGGGAATGAAGGTTGGAGACGTCATGGCGCGCGACGTCGAGTTCATTGATGGGACCGCAAGCCTGCAGGAGGCCGCGGAGATGATGGGCGAGCTCGATGTCAGGGCTCTGCCGGTTGGCTCGTCTGACCAGATGCAGGGCGTGGTGACGGACCGCGACATCCTATATTGCTACGTCGCCAAGGGTCTTGCCGCCAACTCCGTCCTCGTCCGGGACGTGCTGACCAGCCCGGTCGTGTCCTGCGACCAGGACGATACGCTGCGGGCCGCGATGGACTCGATGGCGGCGAACCATTTCCGGCGGATGCCGGTCTGCGACGCCCGAGGCCGCGTGGTCGGATGGATTACCCTGGCCGACCTATCGCGCAAGCTGCTGGTCGATAGCGCGGCACTTCAGAATTTCATGCAGGAGCTGACAGAGTCGTAGCTCACCGTCGGGCTGGACGCGCAACGGCCGTTTGTCCCTTTGGCCGCACGAACCCGCAACCCCCCGAACCCATCCGCCTGGATGGCCGTATCCTAGCTGCCGTAGCGCCGGTTCATGCTGCGTGCCACTTCGTCCGCGATGCCGAGGCGGGCAGCGAAGTAATCGTGGAAGCGTCGGTTGACGATCCCGCGCCGGCCTAGCGTCCCGACCGCCGCCGCATAGGCTTGCGGACCCTGCCCGGCACTGCGTGCCGCGGCGACGAAGCGGTCGACGGGACATGCAGCAAGCCGCGCCTCGGCCAACGTTGCGATCTCCTCCGTGCCGCCGCCGACTGAACGAAGCCAGGCTTCGGCGCGCTGCTCGCTCTGCCCATCGAGCTCGCCGGCCTGCAACGTGAACGCCATGGCGCCAACGATCAGGCGCTTCTCCACCTCGGTCATGTTGCGCAAGGACAACACCAACGGATACAGCGTTTGATGCCGGTTCTGCATCCAGCCGTGCAGCACCTTCTGTGCCAGCGACGACTGGATGATGCTCCCGGGCGGCTGGATCGGACGGTGGGTCGGCTTCCCTGGGCGGACTGCAGCCGCACCTTCATCAAGCGCCTGCTGCTGCAAAGCAGACGCTTCGCCGTCACGTTTGCCGCCGCTTGGGGTCAGGCCCATGGCGCGGCAGCTTGGCAGTGGCGCTCAGGCATGCGTTGCCACCTCAGCACCCGAGACTCGCGAGGTGGCTGCCCGGACCCCGGCATCGCAATGCCTCGGCAGGCAAGTCGCAGGGCAAGGCCGGGTTCCGCGCGTCACGGTTTCCTCAATCGTTTGGTACTTTCGAGTGGAGCCGATAATACGCTGCCCTTCCGGCGACGATCCTTGAGCAAATCCGAAAATCAAGCAAGACACCCCGGAACTGGAGGCTGCATGACACTCGACCAGGCCATGGCGTTCGGCATCATCGGCTTCACCATCGTCCTATTCGTCTGGGGCAGGCTTCCTTACGACCTCGTCGCACTGATGGCGCTGCTGGCCGGCGTCGTGACAGGCGTGGTCCCGGCCAAGTCGGCCTTTGAGGGGCTGGGCGACGACGTGGTCATCATCGTGGCGACGGCCCTCATCGTCAGCGCCGCGATCTCCCGGTCCGGAGTGGTCGAGACGCTCATGCGCCCGCTGCTGCCCTACCTGAAGACGGAACAGGCCCAGGTGCCGGCGCTCGTCGTGGCCGTCACCATGATGTCGATGGTCAGCAAGAACGTGGGCGCGCTGGCGATCTTCATGCCCGTGGCGCTCCAGCTCGCCCGGCGGACTGGCACCTCGAGCTCCAAGCTGCTCATGCCGATGGCGTTCGGCTCCCTCGTGGGCGGCCTCGTGACGCTGATCGGCACGTCGCCCAACATCATCATTTCCAAGGTCCGCCAGGATGTCACCGGGCATCCGTTCGGGATGTTCGACTTCACGCCCGTGGGGCTGTCCATCGCCGTCCTCGGGATGCTGTTCCTCAGCTTCGCCTACCGACTGCTGCCCCGCGGGCGCAAGGCAGCCGCGGGGATCGAAGCCGCATTCAACCTCGAAGGCTACGTCGCGGAAGCCAGGCTGCCCGCGGACAGCCCGTTGGTGGGCAAGACGGTCGCGGAATTGGAGGCTTTCAGCGACGGGGAGGTCGTCGTGTCCGGCATCGTGCGCGAGCGGTTCCGCCGCTTCCTGCCCACGCCGGTCGCTGCCCTACGCGGCGAGGACGTGCTCATGCTGGAGGGCGAGCCCGAGGGGTTGGAACGCTTGGTCGCCCGCGGCAGGCTGCGCTTGGCGGGCGATGCCGGCGAGGATGCGGCACCGGACCAGAGCGTCGTCGAAGGCGTCGTCACGGTCGACTCCGCCCTCGTCGGCCGGACGCCGGAGGCGATGGGCTTGCGCGAGCGCTACCACGTGGCGCTGCTCGCCGTGAGCCGGAGCGGCGAGCGCGTGGGCCAGCGGCTGCATGCGCTGCGCTTCCGTGCCGGCGATGTCGTCGTGCTGAAAGGGGAGACCGGCGGCCTACCGGAGGCGCTCGGGGCATTGCGGGTGCTGCCCTTGGCGGAGCGCGCGATCTCGCTCGGCCAGAGCCACCGCGGATGGCTGCCGGCCGCGGTGCTTGCGGCCGCCATGGGATTGGTGGCGCTGAACCTCATCCCGGTGGCAATCGCCTTCTTCGGCGCCGCGGTGATCCTGCTGGTGGCACGGGTGCTCACCATGGAGGAAGCCTACCGCACCATGGAATGGCACGTGCTGATCCTGTTGGCAGCGCTCATTCCCGTCAGCGAGGCCGTGCGGCATACGGGAGGGACCGACCTGCTGGCCGGTTGGCTTGAAGGCGTATTGCGGGCCGTGCCGCCCGTCGGGGCGCTGGCGATCATCATGGTCATTGCCATGATCGTGACGCCGTTCCTGCACAACGCGCCGACCGTGCTGATGCTCGGTCCGATCGCCGCGACACTGGCGGCCAAGCTGGGACTGAACCCGGACCCATTCCTGATGGCGGTCGCCCTTGGCTGCGCCTGCGACTTCCTGTCGCCGATCGGCCACCAATGCAACACGCTGGTCATGGGACCGGGCGGCTACAGGTTCGGTGACTACTGGCGCCTTGGCCTGCCGCTGTCGGTCGTGGTGGTGGCAGCCGGCGTGCCTTTGATCGCCCACTTCTGGCCATTAGCCATCCGCTGACGGCACAGTCAACTTGGCTGCTGGCCGGCTTGCGGGATGGGGCTGAGGCAGGTGGGATTGGGATTGATACCAATTGCCTTAAGTTGTGATTTTGTTGTGATGTCTGGTGTGGGCTGAAGTGTGGTTGCCTTCCGGTCTGTTCGGCGCAGGAGGGGGCAATGGG
>JAABUP010011517.1_pt1 | contig 10046 bp, 11 predicted proteins | sample 5559201 | NCBI WGS metagenome assembly JAABUP01 (sample SAMN10711887, study PRJNA513373) | rock metagenome | isolation source: Antarctica rocks | place: Antarctica | reverse complement strand
TTTAGGACCTCATATTAAGCAATTAGGTGGATTTTATTAATTTGCTATGAAATCCCGAATTTTGGTGTGCGTTTGCGGGGCCGACGGGGAAAAACCGCGCTACTACAGAGTTTTTACAGGTACGATAGACACTCGCTAGACAGAGCCGACCAATTGCCACCCCTACGTAGATCTCCCTTTAGCGTTGACCATCCGCTCACAAGGAAAGGGATAAGAGATCCCCCGTGCTGAAGTCACAAAGCAGCTAACAGACAGCGACGGAGCTATTGTTTCGTCGGAAGTTGATCTAGGCAGTAAAAGGGTGACTCGATAGTACTAGCTAAGTCGGGTCATTGCTTTCATCAGCTGTAACTTTGCCTGAGCGTTTACACTAATTTTGTTCAGCTTGTTCATACAGATATGAAGACAGTGCTCCAAGTGCTCTGGTTAAGCTGTTGCCAATGGCAATAAGCGGAATTTTTGGTCAAAGATACAGTAGACAAACAGTCCGGTCTTGACCAGCATGAACAGAGACCGTGGCTCAATTTTGTTCCTACGTCAGAGTCCCGCTATATCAGCATCTCATCATCCTAGTCTCCTACGTCTACCATATACTCAAGAAGAGTACCGGAGCAATTGTAGAGCTCTCACCATCAGCGTGCTACACTACGCTGCCCCCTACTCTCAAGTTCTGCCCTCAGATTTGGGCTCCCAGCCATCTCCGCTCTTATTCCCTGGGGGTCCAACTCCCCCATCTGCACCCATTGTCCACCTGCGTAATGGTCCATCTCTGTGATATTGATGAAACGATTCCGCGGCCTTCTTTTTCTGAATCTATGATACCATAGCACGAGACTGACGAGTACTAAACCAGCGATACCACCAACTGTACCCCTTGCTATAGCACCTGTATTCATATTGTGTGGTATGGGTGGCGAAGAAAAGGTCGAAGCTGAACTTGATGAAAGGATCGCAGACGACGATTTCGCCACCCCGTTCTCTAAACGCGTTCCTTTACCATGCGCGCAGCATTCTGTACCCGACAGCTGGTCCCACGTCGTTGTGTCATCACCACAGCAGTAAGTCCCTCATTGCACTGAGTAACGGTCGCATCGATATTGGCCCCCTCAGAACTATTTGTCCCAAGTCCTAAAAAGCTTCCGGTCCCTAACATTGAATTAGTCTTGTGCTTCCCCTTAGGTGTACATTTCAAATTGTACCTATTCCAGTGGTGCACAGTTTTAAGCAGGCTGGGTCCTGCCATGTCTTATCTGTGCAGCCATTCCTCCAATGGTGACCATCGAAAGGGTCGTAGCACAAGCCGTCTACACATCTCTCGGGAGGCGAACTTCCGGTGCGACAGCACATGCTAACCTCGCAACCATTACAAGGTTCATAATCGTCAACGAAAATCCCCCTATTGCCGTGATCGACCGTACCATTGGGTAGAAAACAGGTCGTGGACACAAGAAAGGGAACAAGGAGGAAAGATAAGAATAAAACTGCTGAGGTTCACAGCGTTGATGACATTGTGGTTTATAAGATGGTAGCAGCGAGTCAGAGAGTTGGTGTAGAAGTAAGGCTATCCAAGTCAAGACAACAATTTGACCGCTTTCACCATCCAGGAAAGCCATTAAAGGTAGAAATCTGCCTACGCCTCGAGCATATGTATGTAACCCATCAGATGGTACAGCTTGACCCATTGGGCAAACTGCAGGACATGAGTGGTTGTTTCATGTATATATTCGAATCTGCAGTATCTTAAAAAGAAGCACCAAGAGAGGTTCCGCGAAAAGAAAGGCTGCAACTTGGGGACTGGATCGCAGTTCTTCCAATGAGTTTGCAGCGATCACAGCAGGATCCTCCCAGCTGAGCGATTATCCTACCAGTTGAATGATCGTCTTACCAGCTGAGTGGCTGTCTTCCCAATTGAGTGGGCCAGCCGCCCTTTGATTTGCAGGGCTGCTGGCGAAATTCCATTATCATTGGTCACACTTACAAGGTGATAGAGGGACTTACATTCAGCGCGAATCCTCAAGGCAATTTGCAAAGGTCATTTGAAGCATGCGCGGCGCTAAAAGAATGGGTCACGATGTAACTTCCTCTCCCTCCACATGCATACTTGCATAGACACGCACTGGATTGAGCTAGCTTGTACGATAGAAGGGGGTTTGCCTACCTTTCGCTGTAGACGCTGGGTTAAGGTCTCGAGCGCCCAAAGACATCCATTGACCCTGTGGCATTTATCATTGTCATCACGATATCATATGGACGGGTGCCCAGTCAGCGTGCCCTGCATCTTTTTACTACGCCATTCTATGCAGGGATCAACCAACCAAGACGTACAGGATCTCCGGACGCGCGGAGATGTTCACATCCAGTCATGCTAGTGGTACGTATAGAAAGAAAGATGTTCATGCAAGCGATGTAATACGTCTGTACCTTGGGCAAGTTACCCTAATCTTCATGGGCCTTTAGAGAAGAAAGTGAGGGAAGTGGGATTGCCAAAACGCTATCCGCACAGGGAAGGTCTGGCATTTTGGGGAAAACCAACAAGGCTGAGGAGAGTAACATCCGCGCAAATATCCAGTCGATTGCGTCGACTATGGGCTTCGATTGCATGGGAGAGGTGTGAATCCTCCAAAACAGCAGTGTCTCATTAATACAGGTTTCAATGACAATCAGGTCTAGACATGTTTCGAGCTGCAGGGCAATATTGCAAAATAGGAAGCGCCGAGCTTCACACGCGCCGGCATATATTTCAGTCGACCTCTCACGAGCTACGCAAAAAGCCATACCCTTTCTCTCCGTTGGTTCTGAAAACAGTCTCTAACATTGAGGCTCTGCGCTGTGTCAACTCTGTACAGTGCAGACGGCCTGGAAGCGCCGTTACCACTGTCTTTGTGCTCGTGTATTCTAAGTTGTCTTTGTGCACATTGGAAGCTTGGGCAGATCGAAACTGTGGTTCTGCGTTCTCGACCGAGGAACTCACCGTTCCTCGGTTAGATATTGCGATCGCTCGCCAAGAGAGTATCTCACGTGACCCTAGGGACATCGAAAATCTCAGCCACACTCATTTGTTCATTCCTTTACTAGATGTAGACATCAGGGTTTGGAAGTAGCGAAGCATATGCGGCTTAGTCAGCCGCCGAGTATTAAGTTGCAGAAGGCTTATAGTAACAAAATCTCCTTCTCCTACCCACAAGAACCTAGGGTGCCTGTTTTCTTTACTACCTAGGTAGGTACGCATTTTGATATTTAGTCGTACGACCGCGTGAGCTAACCTGATTTGATGGAGTGTACTTGCATTAAAGTCGGGGATGTACATACATCAAAAGGGGGCGTATATTTATCCGCTCCCTTACGAGTACGAGCATGTGTGCTCCAAGCTTTTCCAGGCACAGCAGCTTAAGCGAAGACGCATCTCCCAGCCATGCCTGGACTATGTCGTCTAAATTGAAGCCCAGTGGGAGCTAATGAAGCGTAGATTTGTTTGAACGTTCTCCTTGCGGAGTCCGGACTCACCGAAATGAGTTGCGGAGCGGATAACTATGACGATGACAGTCCGACCCACAGTACAACATAAGTACAACATAAAACGTTGCTTCATCCACAACAATCTCCTTACTGCTTGTGACAGCGTCGCTTCATCCATCATAATTTCCTTGTTGCTTATCAGACCGCAACCATCATCATGTCAAAACTCCGCGTCCTTATTAGCGGTGCCTCCGTGGCTGGACCAGCCCTTGCCTACTGGCTCGCTCGTGCAGGATGCAAAGTGACAATCGTCGAGCGTGCACCAAGCGTTCGAATCGCCGGTCAAGGGATCGACGTACGCGATGCCGCTCGAGATGTCGTCAAACGCATGGGCATCTTCGACCGCATGCGGGACAAAAGCTCACACGAGGAAGGCATCGAGTTCGTCGACAGCAAGAACCATTGCTTGGCGCGTTTTGGTGCCGACTTTGAGTCCGGCAAGGGCGACAGCATTACCTGCGACATTGAGATTCTCAGAGGAGAGCTGGCAAAGATTCTCGTCGACGTCACAAAAGACGACGTCTCCTACGTCTTCGGCGACATGGTTGAGAGCCTGGAAGAAACAGACAAGGAAGTCGGCGTGAGCTTTGCCAACGGAACACCAACCACGGCGTTTGACTTGGTAGTCGCTGCGGACGGCATTGGCTCGAAGACCCGCGGCATAGCTTTTAAGAATAGCTCCTCTCATGTCAAATCTTTGAACTCTTACATATCGTACTTCTCCATTCCAAAAGGCGATACAGACACAATGTGGGCGAGAGGTCATTGGGTGAAAGGGGGTCGGGTCATGGTGCTGCGACCAGACAACGTGGGCCGGACCAGGGCTCTCCTGCTTCATACATCCTATGATAAGTCAGACGAAAGACTTGCTCGACTTGAACAGTCTTCAAAAGAGGGGATCCCATCGCAAAAGGCTCTGACCCAAGAGCTTTTCCAAGATGCCGGCTGGGAAAGTTCTCGGATATTGAAGGGTATGCACGAGTCCGATGACTTTTACATGCAACAAGTTGCACAGGTCCGACTGGATCGCTGGTCGAGCGGTCGTGTGACCGTGGTTGGTGACGCGGGCTACTGTCCTTCGCCATTTGCTGGCGGGGGCACAACGCTTGCTTTCATCGGCGCATACGTTCTTGCAGGCGAGATATCTCGACAGCCGAACAACATTCCCGCCGCGCTGGAGTCCTACGAGCGTGTCCTGCGCCCGTACGTTGAGAGCAGCCAGAAGCTACTTCCTGGTGTACCCTGGGTCCTCGTTCCTCAATCCAGGCTGGGCGTCAGAGTGATTGAAACCGCCTTTTGGGGTGTAGGGTGGCTTGCGACTACGCGGTTAGCCACCTTCTTCTCGAAACTCGTAGAGTATCTTTCAACCGGTGGGGACGTTCCTTTCAAGTTGCCGGAGTACGAGGCGTTCAAGTCGTAGGGCTTATTTTAGTACCTTGCTTTCTTGGCAAATTCCAGATACCCTTATCTCAAACCTATATATATTTTTATCGCGCATCACTTGCTCATGCATCCTCAGCAACATGAGGAGCATCAAATCGTATCCAGGGGTATGCAATAGTCCTCAGGGGTCTACACTTGTCCGTAGCACGAGCTTCGCTAGATCGTGCTATTCGGCCAATTGACCAACAGGCCCGGACCGGACACTGCACGCTTGGATCGACAGAGCAGGAGGTAGAACTTGGCAGAAGCGGGATTACGAAGGTCAGGGTCAAGATGTCCAAGATCTGACGAGGGAAGCACACATCAGCTTTGGCTGAGCCTCACTCGCTCATACATCTCGTGGTCTTGAGATGCATAGTTTCGCTAGCCGACTCTTTGCTGTCGCCTTCGCGATGGAAACACAGCAACTTGCCGTCATGATATTTCTCGTCCTTAGGGCAGTGCAATGTCGTGAACTCAATGCCTCTTGGATCCTCTTTCAAAGCAAGATCCCCCAGAGTTCCAGCACAGGGGGTTCTTGGATGTTGCAGACCATGAAAGGATGGCCGATATCATCATCGGCAACATGAAAAGAATCGCCTCACTTAAATTCGCTTCAGTTCAATCACAGGGGAAATTGAAATACACCAAATTACTTGATTTTTGGAATTCTGTTCCCAGGTCGTGGCACCAGCGCATGAGATATGGACAGCTCTGCAAGAAGGTACTACAGATTAAGAATCAAGGTATTATTTCGCATAATGTTGTTACTGGCTACCGTCAACATTGTCTGACGCTATCCCTATCCCGCGAACAACCGCCGATGGTTTTCCCTGTCCCGACGTCGCTGCTCTCTACCTTCACGCATATTTTCCTGGTAACTCATATAGTCGAGAGGAAGACGAATGTTTTTGTCAAAGCACCAAATGACAAAGTATCCACGCCAGACACTGAAGAGAAAGGTTTCGTCACCGAGGATTATCGATCGTACGTCCGTCTTATTCCCACTCCTCTCAGTCTCCATGACATCTCGAGCCCATTCGGGGATAAGTTCCGGGGCGCTCATTTCAGCTTTCCTGCAGGACCCTCCATTCAGATCCATCACTGCTAGCTCTCCAGCCTTCCCTGACTTGTCTCTGAAGTATGCGATGTTGTTCCGCCAGAAGAAATTTCCGGGCTTTGATGCCTGCGGATCCATGCCGTGCGCGGTTTGCCTTTTGACCTCTATTCGATCGTCATCGAAGAAGTAACAAACTCGAGTAATTTTCCACTTATACCGAGATTTGGAATCTGGCAAAGTTGCTGGTGTACATTGTATATATGAATAGAGAGTCTCGCAGCCAGTCTTGTTCGATGGAGCAGCGTATTGGGGGAGCTTTGTGAAGCCGCCGACGTCGTTGAGCTCAATCGACCAATCTGACTCCATTTCTCCCGAGGCCTTCAATTTTGCGAAATGGATTGTTCTGGCAGCGCCATGAACCACCTCGGCGTGAATGATGTACTTGCCTTGCCTTGTGGCAACAATACATCGGTCTCGAATTCGTGAGAGCTCTGTTTGCGAAGGCAGAAGTCGATGGTCTGTCTCAAGAGTCTCAACGTCGCAGATGGTGATGTCAGCTCGCTTCTCAGTGGCTTTATCGTACACTACTGCAACAGTCGATGCCGAGACTACAAGTCGCCATACCTCAGAACTCCGCAGCTTAAAAGTCACTGGGACAGTAGTAGCAATTTCTTCCAATTCGGCCCCGCTCAATTTCCAGACGTGACAGTTGCCAGTTTTTGTGGTGACTGCCAACATGGTGGTGGAAATTGCCATAAGTTGGATCTCTTCTGACTGAGGAGCTCTCAATGTTGTGAGAACACTGCTAACCAGCCGAAATAGATATAACTCATTGGTGCCTGATAATACCCACGCAAGAAAGCCGGCTGCGTACGCTAAACGCCAAGAACCTTTGTTGGTCTCATGATAGTCGTTGTCTTCAAACCATATCCGAATCGTCATGCTGAATGCAACTCCGTTGCGGAAAGCGTCGATCTGCTCCGCTTTTCTTGTGAGAACGTCACCTTTAGTGGAACCTGCAGTTGGGCTATTCTCCCTTCAAATCATTATTGCAGCGAATTTCTGACGCAAACTGGGTCTAGCAGAATCTCCCTCCACCCCTTCGATACACGTTGAGCTTTAAAGAGGTGACAGATTTCTAGGTACCCAAAGATTGCGAGTTTGATTTCAGTTGGACAAGATCCAAACCTGCCGTGCCCTGGATCCCCTACAACGACTTCTTTCTCTACAATCCTGTCCCCGTCCTGTGAGACATCTTCGGCGAAGGTATCAGGCCGGCTGGATTTTAAGACTTCGTTATCTGCAACGCTGTTCTCGGCTTGTGAGAGATCTTCGGCGAACGGATCAGGCCCACCGCACTCTAATTCGTGACTTGAAGAAGCTGAATCGGAACTCGTCGTTTCGGTCGTCTGTGCATCGTCGTGACTTGAAGGGGGTGAGTCGGAAGCTGACGTTTCAGCCATTCGTGTATCGCCACGTCCTTGAAGGGATGAAGAGTTCGGAGCGTCTCGAGGCGAGTCCGCCTTTGTGTCGGTCCCTAATACTGATCTATCGCGAGGTGAAAGTGGAATCAAACAGAGAAGTTGATCGTCGTCAAGGCGAGAAGAACAGGGCGAAGGAGTTTCCAAAGCAAGCACGAGAGCAAAGAAAGAAATTTCCGTCAGGCCTGTGTACTAGCATCGTACGAAAGGCGTGGATTTGTAGATCAGTACGAGAATATGCAGGTCAGTCAAGGCTTAATCCATCACTGTAAGTGAAGATAGTTTCGCAATTTTCACACCCTGAAACGTAAAGAATGCAACGATAGAAATGAAAGCCAGTGCAATGAGTATATTGTTGTATTTTGTTAAAGAAAATTTGGACGTTGAAGCCAGGTAAAGTGAATACTAGAATCGCTACTTCCACACATAGCCCCTTTCGGCGATAGACAAAATCCGTGACGTAGTTTGTACCACCAAGATAGCAGTTCCTCAGTGACGATGCTCTACACATCCCCACTGTTTTGCCAAACTTTTCAACAGTCGAGGTCATTGCGATGGCTGGTGGCGCCCCTGTTCCCATCCCTGTTTCGGAACCGCAGCCACATATTTTGTGTATTGCTGATCTGAAGGAGGCCGCCTCTAAGAGGCTTCCTAGTAACGTACAAGGTAATCATTCAGGTCCTATAAGTTGATGCGAGGTCCCACGTTCCTTAGATTTCGATGAAACGCGTACCGATTTGTTTGGATCATCCATCGGTTTTCCTTTCTACCAATCTGTTTGCAAAGCGTGCGCAGACCCCATGATTGCTACATTCTCTCGTTTTTCTCATCAATTAACATCTCATCTCGTCTCTAGAATTCTATAATTCTGGCTCTACCGAGCAAGTGACTATCCACGAAAATTCATCCGCCTTCTCAAAATATCGCCTTCGACCCCGCGTCCTCGTCGATGTCTCCGGCGTCGACACGTCAACCACGGTCTTCGGCCGTCAAATCACTTTCCCACTCTCCGTGTCTCCCACAGGCTTGCAAGCAGCGGCTCATCCTGATGGCGAATTGGCAACCAGCAGAGCGTGCGCCCGAAAAGGCGTCAATATGGCCATCAGCTCCTTCTCCAACCACACCATTGAAGCCGTTCGCCACGCCGGAACCGAACTCGGGCCAATATCCTACGCCATACAGCTTTACACGATGAAAGACCGGCCTCTCCAAGAACGCATCATCCGCAACGCCGAAGCAGCCGGCTGCTCTGCCATCTTCCTGACCGCCGACTCACCAGTCCTCGGAGTCCGATACAACGAATGGCGTAACGATTTCCGCACGCCTGAGCATCTCCACTTCCCCATCGTCGAGCTGACGGCCGAGAAACTCAGGAACCGAACGCACGATTCCACTTTCGTGGCTTTCAACGATGATGCGCATAATTGGGCTCGCGATATCCCGTGGTTGAAATCGATTACGAAGATGCAGATTTGGATCAAGGGCGTGCTGACTGCGGAGGATACGGAGTTAGCTGTTAAGTATGGGTGTGATGGTATTGTTGTGAGTAATCATGGCGGGAGACAGTTGGATGGGGTGATGGCTACTATTGATGCTTTGCCGGAGTGCGTGGAAGCCGCACGAGGGAGGATCAGCATTCATGTGGATGGCGGATTCAGGACGGGTACGGATATTTTCAAAGCGTTGGCTCTGGGTGCGGACTGTTGTTGGGTGGGTAGGCCGGCGTTGTGGGGATTGGCCGTAAGTATTGAGATTCCTGGTCTACTTCGTCCAGACAAATGTGAATCATTTGGGCTGACGTTAACGATTTGTGCTGCAGTATGATGGCGAAGCCGGTGTGAGCCTCATGCTGGAGACTCTGCTTAACGAATTCCGGAGATGCATGCAATTGACGGGATGTAGGACGGTGAAGGATATTACGAAAGCCTCTCTGGCGCGAGTGGGTGCTGATGGATTTCTGAAACGACTGTAGATCTTCCTCATTTCCCGATTGTTTTGTCTCATCCTACGATTTACGATGCATATAGATACACATCCTCACGACATTGATGACATTTGAACCTCATGCTTCAATTAAATCTCCTAGAAACCAACGACATCATCATCAGAATGGGGTTTCTTCCCATGTTTCGCTAGAGTATTTGGCGATGGAGAACATGGCTAGCTTTTGAAAATGGGATACGAAATATGATAGTGGTGGAAAGGCTAGATAAAAGCATTAGGCGATACGTCAATCGTTTTGTTGCTGACATTGAAACGTTTCTAAATGGGGGTTGTTGACAGATAAGGAGTCCAAAGGTGAGGCGGGGTGGCCACGGTGGCATAGATTCAATCGGACTGGCGTCGCATGAGTTGGAGGGGAGGCTTCCAGTAGAATTGACATATTTCAGGGCAAGTAGTCTGGAGATTGAAGCATGGCGATTATGAAAATGCCCGTCGGTTTATGATGTCTGTGGTTGAGACGCAGCAAGAGCTCTGATTCTCTTTACTAATCCCTTTCAGTGACTGTGCTTTTCCTGATCTGTTCAATAATGCTTTCTATCAGGCAGAATGTAGGAGTTTCGAGG
>JAABUP010011515.1_pt1 | contig 10048 bp, 14 predicted proteins | sample 5559201 | NCBI WGS metagenome assembly JAABUP01 (sample SAMN10711887, study PRJNA513373) | rock metagenome | isolation source: Antarctica rocks | place: Antarctica | reverse complement strand
GATGATGATGATCATGATGATGATGATGATGATGATGATGATGATGATGATGATGATGATGATGATGATGATGATGATGATGATGATGATGATGATGATGATGATGGTGATGATGATACAAGTCATCATCAGTGTGAGCAGGGATTGTGCAGGGCCTGTCATGCTTCTCCAGCGAAGCAGTAATACATGTTCACCCGAGCAACAGCAACCTTGCACTTAAACTTGCAAGATATGGGGGTCACAGCAGAGACTCCAAATGAAGCGCATGTACAGATCATGCTTTGCATTTGCCTAAAGCTGTTGCAATGGTGCTGGAGCTTGGCGTGTGAAGATGCACTATGTTTGAGACATGTGCTGACATAGCAGGAATGTCTTCCAGTTGAGGATTTCAGGCGCACAAAGAGTGTGAGCATGACGAAACTCTGCAGATCAGTGAGCACACGCACTTCTGGTCAATCTGCATCAGAAGTTGTCACGCTTGAACGATCATGCTACTCAGGATATTGACAGCAATATTGCTTGGGCAACTTCATACCTTGCAGTCATGATAGCTTGAATATCAGCCTGCAGCTGTTGTGCGCGTTGATGCAAAGGACCGACGGCCTACAGTGTATGAAAGAACACAAGGAATTGAGTTTAGGAAGCAAGTGGATGGGACTAGCTCAACTGTACAAAGATGCCCTGTTTTGCCGTGTACATATTCACCAAATGCAAGAGCCGTCCAAACACACCTCTTATCAGGAAGCTGAAAAAGGAAATGGCTGCAAAGCAATGCATGCTCAAAGCCTGATCGATGGCAACATTCAATTCAAGGCAGGACAGCCACCTTCTCACATAACAGGATATGCAGACAGCCTGGCTATGCGCGCTGGTGTACAGTCAAGAATATATACATATACAGCTGTGTCTGCATTTCAACGGAAGAGATGACACCTCTGCACATGTTGGCCCCTCCAGTGCATGCTGAATGGCCTGAAGGCGCTGCTGCCTGCGCTGCCTCTCCTGTGACAGTGCATCTGTCACAGCATTCTGCAGGCGACCTACCTCCTCCTGAACCTATACACACGATACAGCCATGTAACAGCACTGACATGTCAGGCAATGACCACATTTAATGCTCAAGGCAACAAGGCACACCATACATTGCCTCAAGGCGGCTGCACATGAGTTTCAGATGATGCATTGCAGCTCTGGAGCCTGACAAGTCATGTCGGCCTCCAAGCAGTTGTGCGCAAGATCCTGAGCTGTGTGACGGTTTGGGCCTGGGCTTCTGAAAGCAGACATGTGATATGTGAGTCACCTGTTCCAGAAGCTTATCGGGTGTGCCATCCAGGGCAGTGAGGCGCAGGGCTGCCAACTGCACAAGATCCGCAGCATGCTGCTCATCTGCTGCTGCCAGCTGGGCCTGCTGCTGTTCCAGCTGGTGTTGCAGGGCTGCTTGCTCTTCGCCCTCCACTCGCAGCCCCTCGCACACTTTCTGCAGGATAGTACGAGGCTTCAGGGAATGGAACTCCACAAGCCATGGGTGGCAAAAACTGCACAACTCATGATGCATTCTACTGCTGCAGGTAATGCTGCAGAATTGTTTGCTCTTCTTGCTGTAGTCATGACCCCTCAAGCACTCTTTTGTGCAGTCCACAAGCTACAGCATGCAGGACATAAAACCCTTTGTGTTGTGCTGCTGTTGCAGAGCAGGTTGCTCACATTTGCTTGGCAGCTTTGCTCCAGCATGTCTTCACTTTCAGTGCTAATGCACAGTGCACTGGGCAGCTCCTAGACGCATTCACCCCTCTCTTGCATACAGCCTGGTACGCTTGCACTCATGGGTATGCACACATCTGAGCAGGTCGTCAAATGGAGTGTAAACAGGGTCTATGCATGCCAAGCTGTGTATAAGCAAGTTGAGTCAGATTGGACCTGCAGTGCAGGCAAGTTGGCCACATTCTGCACTTTGCCCCTGATTTTCAGCAGCCTATCCTGCAATTGCTGCTTCTGACTATCCAACTGCACCAGCTTGATTTTGAGAGCTGCTGGGTCTTCACCGGTAGGAGTGGCGGCCGTGGTAGCCCTGTGAAGCTCCACGAAATGCTGCTGGTAGCTCTGCACCTCCTGGTACAGCTGCTGAACATCTTGATACTGGGCCACATCTGAGGGCAGCTGCAATACAGCAAGTGGTTCAGCGTGCTTGCTAACCCTGCTGCTTGTGAGCGGCAGCGCTTTGGTCTGAATTGGCAGTGTGTGCAGGAACAAGAGCCTCCAGAGGCTGTAACATCTGTAACATCTTGACTCTGTCACACAGTGTCTTATGCCATAAGGCAACAAATCTCAGCATTGCTGGTATGCAATGAGTAACGTCTGTTTGGGATGCATGTCAGCATGCCAGTGTGTGATCCAGATTCCTGAATCGCTGATTCAGTCCCTTTTGTGACCTATGAGCATTGACGCATGTTTACCTGACATGGCTATCATTGGAATACCGCTTAACACTATATTTAGTTTTGTCTGGGATGCGATTCCCATGGTGACAACGGCCATACTCTTTTACAACAGAGGCGGACCACTGTCTGAAGGAGGAGGATGTCACCAGTGCTGAAGTCATGCGACATGTACACATCTGTGTGTCCATTGGATGCAACACAAAGGATGCATCTGCTGACATGCACTCACATCTATGGTGCCCAAGTAGTATCCTACAAATGCCCGCTTGTGCAGCAGGCCAGGCTGGCGCTGTTGCTCTTTGAACAGCCAGTCCAAGATTTGGAATACAGCATCTTTGTCACCTTGGTACAACGCTTCCCTGCAATCAGTAGGACAGGTCGATGCTGTTGTGTTTGCTGTATATTAAGAACAAGCAGCCCCCGATGCTAGCTTACGGTGGTAAGCTGACAGGGTACTTGACAGCCTTGAGAAATCTGCAGATCCGTGCAGCAGTCTGTTCCACAAGCTCCAGGCCAGTTGTCGGTGCCTGCAAAGCTGATCTTTCTGACTGATCGTTCACGGCTTAATAGCTGTACAGTGATCGGGCAAAAAGCGTACCTTGAATTGCCGGCTGAAAGTCCACACCACTGCATCTAGCGTTTGCAAAAGAGCATGCGGAGGCTTGTTGCTGCAGCATCAGGCCTGAATTGTTTACTTCCGAGAAGGAAATTCCAACAGGGCACTCAGGGCATAGATCACGAACCTAAGAGTCACTGCCGTCACGCCATAGTTGTATGGTGGCTTGTTCAATGCAGCAACCACTGTCTGCAGATCCATCAGATCCTCCACATAAAGCTCAAGTACTCTCGGCGAGAAATTTTGCGAGAAATATTGCGCAAAGCGCTTTGTAACGCTCGGGCTACTCTACCGTAAATTTAGAAGCAAGTGCACTGCAACCCGTGCTCCTTGTAATGGGCACAGGTTGACTAGACCTTCCACACATTCCAAAGGCTGCTTGATTTCAGGTGTTTCGCTGTGGCGCCCACGCCGTGTAAGCAAAGCTTGTGTCGTTGGCCATGGCCCCGACAGCTCTGGACACCCTTAGTCCGCTGCCAGACAGTCAGATTATGCAGTCAGGAACACAATACTTGGTGAGTACACGCATTCGGCGGACATCTCATGATTGCAAGACTCGTGTAGTCACACTACTTGTCGTGTGGACCTGAAAGGGGTAAACCTGGTTTCGTGCCGTTGCAGACACAGAATAGCATCGACAGACTACTAGGGGCTCTGTTAGAGAACATAGCAAGAAACAAGCCAGGAAAACCTGTGCAATGGATGATTGACGTGCTCTCCAGCAGCAGCAGCGTGGAACAGGCAGTTCAGGCCGCGTCGCAGGCACGCATCACCTATACACCCTATTTACTGTTTGTAGTGCTGAACTCATGACTGAGGATGCAGCAATCTTGTGCAGGACCGTCAGCAAGGTGCCAGTGCAGAGCGCACAAGTGCTCTGTTGACAGTGTTCAAGATGCTAGACAAGGTGATAAAACAGCACATTGAGCAGCGAACCTCCCTGAGGGCACAGGGATAGCGCTGAGATGACTGACTGGGCATGCAGGAGGGTCAAGGAAAGATTCAGCTGAGTGATCTTCAGGCTTACACCTCCAGGCATGGCATAGCCTCCTTGCCGCCATCAGAGGTGGAGCAAGTCTTCAAAAACATTGATGCTGGCAAGAAGAATCTGGTAAGACAGCTGCGCTCTTTCGTCCAGACAGAATCTGCCAGTGTAGCGCACCTAGCTGGTTCTCTGAGAAAGTGTGACACTTCTTGTGCAGGTGACAGCTGATGACTTTCTGAGTTACATGAGCAAAGCAACCTGCAACATGACTGACAGCGAGTTTCAGGACATGGTTGCTGCCATGACACAGGCATAACAGGTTCCTGCACTACTACCTTATTGTCAGGTTGTCTCAAACATCTGGTTTGCGTAAGCCAGTATGCTAGCCCAGATCACAAGTATGGAAGTGGACATCAAGGTGATGTGTACTGTGCTTGACATGTTTGCGACATGCAGACAATAAACCTCCCAACATCAGCAAATCATGCCGATTACTGCTGCAAAGCTGATGAGCCATAGTTGGCAGTGTCACAAACCCTAGTTCCCACCCTAGTGCATGTTTGAACTGTGCTCGCCCCGAAACCAATTCGCGAGACTGTTCACGAGACTCGCATCTTGCCAGGCCTTTGCAAAGCTGTGTCCGGATGCCGAAAAGCAGCTCGGCGTTTTACGCGCTGCAAGTTCGCACCGCTGACGCTCCTAGCATTCGATATCTGTACTTGAAGCCACATACAGATTCTGCAGAGAAACTTGGGGCCGCGCTATTCGTAGCTGGCCTTGGCGTTACATACGACGAGAACGTTCTGACCGAGCTGTTTGAAATCTTTGGAGCAGTAAGCCAGGTGGCTCTGCACCAGAATAAGGTTGGTGTGAGTGTATGTGCACCGCTTTGCAGTCTCCAGAGTGTCGCTTACCTGAGACTAACCGTCAATTTTTCCGCAGACATCTGCTCTGGTCGTATTCGCGAGCACTAGCAGTCTCAAGGAAGCACTCAGGACTGCAGCCGAAGAAAAAGCTTTGACGGTCACTTTCAGGGAGCCAACAGAGACTTTTGGCCTGAAGGGTACTCACTGGGTCTTGTCTGAACTACACATTTGTGCTGGTGTCCTGGTGTCTGAAATGTACCAAGATCTGTTGTGTATTGCAGCTTGGGTTGAGCAGCACAAAGGTAAGACACCAGGCAACACAGTGCTTCAGCAGCAGCTTGATGGATGGATGGTGCAGTGGGAAGCTCAAGAATTGCAACGGCAATCTGCAGCTGCAACAGATGCTGCAGATGAGGGCTGGACCGTTGTCACAAAGCAAAGGGTAAGCCCTTCCTGTTTAGAGCAAATAATGTGCATCAGGCAAAGGAGTTTTGCTGATATGCTAAGCAAAATGACGCAGGTCCTGATTTCATTGCTGACATTGATGTATTCAGACATCAGCCCTGTGTGAAACCACCGCCATAACTCAGCCATTGCTAAGACTGCAGTGTTTCAAATTTAGGGTGCCTTGTTCAGGGACGGAAGAAGAACACTGACTCAGGAGGCACTTCGGTTGGTTCAGTAGCAGCTGCTGTAGCAGCTGCTGCACAATCCAGGAAGTCTCCTAAGCAACTAGTGGACTTCTACCGCTTTCAAGCAAGGGACAGGCGACGAAACAGTATGTCACTGACTGTAAAAGCTTTGCTGCTGTTCTGCAAGGGCAATTGGATGATTCAACTAATCAATTGCCTTTCTGCTGCTAATCTGTGGTAAATGTGTTGCTGTTCTAACGCTTAAGCTTGATTTGCAGATGTGTTGGAGCTGCAGCAGCAGTTTGAGCAGGACAAAAAGAAAATTGCAGATTGGAAAGCATCCCGCCGTTTCAAGCCATACTGATGCCACATGCACTCTGTACTTGTAGTCTAACCTCACTGTAGGAGATCACCATTACTGATGCTACAGCATCTACAAATCACTGAGGCAGGTTGAGGACACTGATCTGCACTGTAGTCTTTGTGACCAATTAAATCTCGAAAAAACACCCTGCAACCTTGCAAGAAGAGACCACACAGCACTAGTTACATGGTGTTCTATTGATTGCTGGCCATAGCCTTGGTGCTACACCACTTTTGGGGATCAGGCTTTCGGGGTGTGCTCACCTGCCATGCAGGCTGCATGCCACAAGGCTGTTTGTGAACCTTTCTTCTGAATCTGAACTGATGACGTACCTGTCGTCTCTATTTGCGGCTTCACCCCCCAATGCAGGTGCATGTGAACGCATATATGTATTAGGGTGCAATGCAGATGTATATGCAAGTGTATACGGAGGTGCGATGCACACGTGTAGGCAAGTGCAATGTACCTGTGTATGCGCAATATTAAAGTGATCAAACTTAGGCCCTTTCCACACCTGAACGGAGGCAGCTTCAATTAACGGATTACTGCATCCATTAAAAACGGCAAACGGAAGTCATGAACGGAGGCTCAATCCACACTTGTACCTCCGTTGAGGCCGTTGAGTTGCCTTACTCACAGTGCCAGAGCGCGAGTAGCTTCAGTTCAGAGCCTCCGTTATGTTGAAACGTAGCTCGGGTGAGCTCGGGTGAGGGTTGAAAAACGGAGGCTCAAAACGGAGGCAGATTTGAATTTCGATAATCCGAGCCTAATTTCAGAGCTTCCGTTCACCAAGTGCGGAAAGGGCCTCCAGGGTATAAAAACGCCACTTTTCAATTTAGTAAACGCTTGTTTCACATCACAGAGTACATCCACACAACTATTCGGCAATGTTTGTTTCTATAAAACTATGCGTGACAGGAACGTTGACCAGCCTGACAACATTGACCAGCCTCACAACGTTGACCAAAGCTGCTACTTGACTTCGTCAGCAGCGGCAGCGTCTGGCACTAGCTGAGAGCACTGTCAAGAAGCTCGTCACCTGCCTCCTTTGTGCGTGCGATATCTTACGACATGCAAGAATAGCGTATTTGACATGAGCAGATACGGTTTGTCACCCGAACTGGTCGCCAGGCCTCAGTCCAGCTACAGCGATGGAGAAACGGTGTGTATGACTCAGTTGTGCAGACGATGTCTCATTCCACGATCGTCATACACCAACAGCCCTGATTCTGTCTTAGCTATGTCTGCAGACTCCTGAAAGCCATCCTCCAAGCAGCTGTACAAGCAGGGATCTGAGAAGGTTCAGAGAGCGGCTACAGCAGGTGGTGCAGAGTGCTGTCTGGCCAGCTTTTCTGTTACACGGTGTCAGCGTGTAAGCACTGGTCACAAAAAGTTCCATTCTGATGCAGGCTGAGTCTGAGTTGAGGGCCAATAAGCAAGTAATCAAAGACAATCAGCTTGCTAAATGCCGAGAGGCTCTGCTGCCAATGGCAATGCTTGAGCCTGGCTTAGTCCTGCAGAGCGTGCCCAAGGGACACTCAGCCTCTGCCAAGGTGACCCATCCGCTAGCCTGGCACCTGCTGAAGCCCTTTGCTGTCTGTCAGCTCGCAGGACACAAGATCAGCACAGAACTACTGCATGTTTGGCTTGATGTACGATCAAATGACTTGGCTGCAGGAAATGGAATACATCAGGAAGGATCACAACAACATGAAGGCTGAATATGAGCAGGTAGGGATCTTGCAGTGCAGATGTTATTTTGTAAGTTGAGCCGCATGCTGAGTGTTTATCAACAGGCATTCATACAGAGAACCAATACAGCAGTTCTGGCATGTCTGCCTTGTTGTACGACCACATGGATCTTGCTCAGTATCAGCAGAGGAGGTTGCCAAACCTTGTCATGTACAAAGTAGCAGAGCATATGCAGTGATCAGGTGTAAAGCTGACAGAGTTTTGGCTTACAGAAAATCAAAGAATCGTCAGACAGACTCAAGTCTCAGCAGGCTGCTAGACGGCGAGCTCAGAAGGACCTGTTGAAGGTGAGAGAGGAGATTGCATCCTCAAACAGCTTGAGTTCCAGTGCTCACAGGTCAACTGAGATGGAGACTACCAGTCTGGTACAGGTCAGTCTTCACCACATCACATCACATCACATCACATCACATCACATCACATCACATCACATCACATCACATCACATCACATCACATCACATCACATCACATCACATACCACACGTGCTGTCTCAGTGATGCATCAGCTCCTCAGGCAAGTTGCGTGCTCGTCATCAACTCCACAACTGAGGCGCACATCTGAAATGTCTGTCAAACACCCCGCAAATCTGTGCTCAGCACAAGATGGTCTTTGGCGTCATCACAAACACCAGATGTATGATGTTATTCTCCTGACTGTTTTAGACAATAGGTGTGGACACAATTTTAGGAACAAATGACATCTCGGGAACAATGACATACAAAAGTGCAGAGACTTATATATCCAAAGAGTTGAAAAACATTTCATTATAAACATTCCAATTTCAAACAGTTGAGAAAGAAATACATGTATCGGTTGCATTAAACAATTGTATCCACGACTGTATATCAACAAAGCAGTCCTTTGATAGCTCGACATTTCTGGCAGCTGACAATGTGTGGTTTGCTTCACATGAGTCGTGTATGAAACAAATCACATTGCCAATCAGTCAAACACTATGTGTTGAACCAACATGTGTCGGCCAATTTATTAATGCAGACACACTGTTTCATAATCATAATCAGAGTACATCATGCAGGAGGTGATCCCCCTGAGGGTGCCTTGTGAGGGCTTTAATCCATAGGAATGTCTTTCTTTGGCTGCCCTGTCTGTCACAGACGCCGCCCTGCTGCTCACTAAGCAGTCATCACTTTTCCATTGAGGAGCCGATTGATGTGCGCACTGCCAAGTGACATGTGCACTGCGGCAATGCATGTCACGCCTGAGCTGCTGCTTTGATGCCTTGCAGGAGTTATCAGACCTGTATGGCCGCCTGAACGAGGCAAAGGAGCAGATTGCGGGCTTCCAGAATGAGCAGGCTCACTGCCTTACCAAGTCAGAGTCAGTCACACAATCAGCGGTGGTGGCCACAGCTGAGGTGGACAGCCTGAAGCAAGAGCTGGCCGAGGTTTCCGCGCATGCGCGGGCCATGGAAGCAGACCTAGCTTCAGCTCAACAGGTGAGCTGTGTGGCCTGATGTAGAGCATGTGCATCAGGTGCTGCGGAATGCCGTCAAGCCAGGTTTGACAGTTTCAGCAGCTCAGAAATGATGTTGTCCCTCTGAACGTCTGCACTGATGCAGGCTGAGTCTGAGCTCAAGGCCAACAAGCACATCATCAGAGACAGGCAGCTTGCTAAATGCCGAGAGGCTCTGCTGCCGATGTCAATGCTTGAGCCTGGCTTAGTCCTGCAGAGCGTGCCCAAGGGGCACTCAGCCTCTGCCAAGGTGACCCATCCGCTAGCTAGGCACCTGCTGAAGCCCTTTGCTGAGTGTCTGCCAGCTTGCAACAGGACAAGAGACAAGCACAGAACTACTGCATGTGTGGCTTGATGTATGACTGCATGACTCGGCTGCAGGAGATGGAATACATCAGGGAGGATCAGAACAACATGAAGGCTGAATATGAGCAGGTAGGGATCTTGCAGTGCAGATGGTACTTTGTAAGTGGAGCCGCATGCTGAGTGTTTATCGACAGGCATTGGAAAGAGAGCCAATACAGCAGTTCTGGCATGTCTGGCTTGTTGTACGATCACATAAATATTGCTCAGTATCAGCAGGGGAGGTTGCCAAACCTTGTCATGTACAAAGTAGCAGAGCATATGCAGTGATCAGGTGTAATGCTGACGGAGCTTTGCCTTACAGAAACTCAGAGAACTGTCAGACAGACTCAAGTCTCAGGAGGCTACAAGACGGCGAGCTCAGAAGGACTTGTTGAAGCTGAGAGAGGAGATTGCATCCTCAAACAGCTTGAGCTCCAGTGCTCACAAGTCAACTGAGATGGAGACTACCAGTCTGGTACAGGTCAGTCTTCACCACATCACATCACATCACATCACATCACATCACATCACATCACATCACATCACATCACATCACATCACATCACATCACATC
>JAABUP010011514.1_pt1 | contig 10048 bp, 7 predicted proteins | sample 5559201 | NCBI WGS metagenome assembly JAABUP01 (sample SAMN10711887, study PRJNA513373) | rock metagenome | isolation source: Antarctica rocks | place: Antarctica | reverse complement strand
AAGATTCCCGTCACTGCGGATTCCGGCTTCCGACACGCCGTACCGCAGGAACTAATTCCGCGCTATCTGTGTAGTCACGAGGATACCGTCCGGTCCCAACTCAAGACTCTAACTTAACGGCATTGGGGCCTGGCGTAGCAGCGCATGAACAGACCCTTCCACCGCGACCGAGGCGCTGGCCCGGCGCTGCGGGTCGGTGATGTGGGGGGTCAGGAAACGCTCCAGGGTGTCGAGCCAGCGCGTGTATTCGTCCTGCAGGCGGGACCGCCGGCCGGCCATAAGGAAAAGCTCGTACTCGGCGGTGACCGTCCCGCGGCGGGCGTCGGTGCTCGAGGTGATGAGTTCCGCGAGAGCGTCGATGGGGTCATCCTGAGCGACCTCGTTGCCCGCGGTCGTCACGCGAGGCGACCGCGAATCATGACGATGGTTTTCACAGTTGTAGGTTCCACCGGACGCGAAGCACGCCGGTGAGCATCGGGAGGGTGAATTCGCCGCGGGAGGTCTCCGGTCTGCTCGCGAGGAAAGCGCGGATCGACGGGCGCAGGTCATCGGCGAGCTCGCCGGCCGCGACGTTGTCGGGCACGAGGCCGTGGTTGAGGCGGTCGCGGCGCTGGGACTCTCGCGGCGGCAGGTCTACTCGCTGGTCACTCGGTGGCGGACCGGTGGGGGAGCGGTCTCGGACCTTGTGGCCGGCCGCTCGAGCGGTGGGCGCGGACGCGGCCGTGAGTTCGTTCCAGCGATACCCACAGAGGAGCCTTTCTGATGATCATCGTTACCGGCGCATCCGGTCAGCTCGGCTCGCAGATCGTCGAGCGACTGCTCGAACGGGTCTCGGCCGACCAGGTCGGGGTCAGCGTCCGCGATCCCGACCAGGCGAGGAACTTGGCCGCGTGCGCCACGGCCGGTGGCGGGCGGCGTCGACGATGCGCGGCTCCTCGAAGAAGGCACCCGCACCCGCGCGTCCAACCCCTCGAGCAACCTCGGCACCTGAACCGCCTGGCGGCCAGACGACCGTGCTGGACGAACATCAGTCGTCAGTTCTCGACCTGGACGAGCGGCCGTGGAATAGGCAAGATCTACGGCCTACGACGTGCGAAGAGAATCGCCTGTGGAAGCTTCCGGCCTGGGTCGAGGAGCATCTGCGCCTCGACGTCGAATCCAGCGTCGTGCAGCCAGTCCGCGACGAGCTGGGGCTGACGTCGGTGGACGTGAACGTTCATCGGGTGACCGCCGTAGCCCTCCGTCTTCAACCACGAATCGTCACCGACGTGGAAGAGCAGCTGCAGCCGACCGTCGGGACGCACTGCCCGGTGGAACTGCTCGAACACGGCGGGCACTTCGTTGTCGGGCATGTGGATCAACGACTGCCAGGCGATCAGGCCGGCCACCGACGCATCGGGTAGATCGAGGTCGGTCATCGACCCCACCTCGAACCGCAGGCCGGGGTGGTCGCGACGAGCGACGTCGATGATCCGGGGGGAGAGATCGATCCCGACGGCGTCGACTCCGAGCTCGTGCAGGTGGACTGTGACGTGCCCCGGCCCGCAGCCGACGTCCGCGACCGGCCCGCCACCCGCGGCCCGCACGCTCTCGGCGAACAACGCCAGAGCTCCGCGCAGGTAGTGGTGGCCTGCGAGGGCGCCGCGTACCTGGTCTGCGTAGCTGACCGCGACCGTGTCGTACGAAGTTCGGGTGTCGGCTAACCAGTTGTCCGTGGCCGTGTTCGCCTGTTCGCCCATCGCTTCTGCTTCCCCCCGGATCGGAGCGCGGACTCTAGCCAGGCCCACCGACAAGGGGTGCCAGGCCACGCTCCTGGCCGGAGATCGGATCAGAACTGTCAGGTCGTGGGTTGTTGGGCGGCCGGGACGGGGCTCGGGGTCTTGTATGTGGCCAGGCGCAGCATGGTGGTGACGCGGGCGGCGCCGGCGCGTTGGAGGGCGATCAGGAGGTGCTGGAGGGCGGGTACGTCGGGGTGGCGACGTGGAGCAGGGCGTCGTGGTTGCCGCTGATGGCATCTGCGCGCAGGACCTCGGGCATGGCGGCGGCGCACGGTGTGGACGCGGTCGGGGTACGGTGCTCCTCCAGGCGACCCACCACGGGTTGGCGACCACGCCCCTGAGCCAGCCGCTCGAGGTCCCGGAGACCCGCGATCGCATCCGACAACTCGTACCAACCGACATAGGGGTGTCGGCATGTGAACCCGGCGTCTCGTGATGCGCCCGTTGCGACACCGCGGTGGATGTGAGCGTGTCGAACCCGTCAACCTCGCCCCACCTGAGCAGACGCCGGCCACCCGACTGGACCTGGAGCCGCGGGTGCTGTTCGGCGCCGGACCCAGCTGCGTGACCATCCCGATCCGGGCGGTAGGAGTGCGGTAGCTCGGCTGCTCCGGCTTCGATCCGCCCGCGTTCACCGCGCTGCCAGCCTGAGCGGAGCAAGTTCACGCCGCCGGGGAGCACCTCGGCGAGCCGGCGGCGGGCGCGGTCGGTGGAACCAGTGCCGGCGTTGCTCAACAGCTCGGGGCTGACGGACGCCCGGGGTGTGGTTACGGTGTCCGGTGCTGGTGGTTCGCCGAGACCCGCAGATTCCGGGTCTGGCGAGGCAAGAGGGAACCCGGTGGGAGTCCGGGACTGCCCCGCAGCGGTGAGCGGGAACGACCGCCGTCAACGACAGCACTGGGCCGAGGCCTGGGAAGCGACGGCCAGTAGGTGGCGGCGAGCACGACGCCGGGCCCGTGAGTCCGAAGACCTGCCATCGGCGCGCGTGCCAACGGTGCGCGTGGGTCCGGAGTCTCGCGGGTGGGCTCGAGCGGACGTGGTGGTGGCCTCGGCTGGATGCGATGAGGCCGCCGCTTCGGGTGCGCGCGTCTCCTCCCGACCGGTCTCTGGGCCCGGTCACGCTCACGAGGAGGAGAGCAGTGCCAGCAACTACCGGGTCAGCAACCATCGGGTCCACCGTGCTGGGCTATCCGCGGATCGGCCCGCGACGGGAGCTCAAGAGGGCCCTGGAGTCGTACTGGGCTGGGCGCAGCAGCGAGGACGAGCTGCGCTCGGTGGCCGGCCAGCTGCGGGCCGACAGTCACCGGCAGCTCGCCGAGGCCGGATTGGATTCCCAGCCGGTGGGGACGTTCTCGTTCTACGACCACGTCCTCGACGTCACGGCCATGGTCGACGCGGTCCCGCCGCGGTTCCGCCCGCACGCCACGCCGGAGGGCACCGCGTTGGAGGAGTACTTCGCGATGGCCCGTGGCCGCGGGGACGCTGCCCCGCTGGAGATGACCAAGTGGTTCGACACCAACTACCACTACCTGGTGCCCGAGCTGGGTCCCGAGACGGCGTTCGGGCTGGTCGACGACACCCCGGTGCGGCTCTACCGGGAGGCGATCGACGACGGGGTCAGCGCGGCCCGACCCGCCCTGCTGGGGCCGGTGACCTACCTGCTGCTGGCCAAACCCGCCGCCGAAGCCGGGGCGGATTTTGACCCGCTGACGTTGCTGGACCCGCTGCTCGAGGTGTATGCGGACCTGCTCTCGCGCCTGGATGACGCCGGGGCAGGATGGGTGCAGCTCGACGAGTCCGCGTTCGTGGCCGACCGCGACGACGCCGAGCTCGACGCGCTGCGCCGCGCCTACGCTCGCCTCGGGGGACTCGCGGCCCGGCCCCGGCTGCTGGTGACCACCAGCTACGGCGACCCCGGGCCCGCGCTCGGGGTGCTGGCCGCGTCGCCCGTCGAAGCGGTCGGGCTCGACCTGGTTACCGCGCCGGGCGTGGCCGACCGGGTGGCGACGACCCCGGGGATGCGGGAGAAGACCCTGCTCGCGGGTCTGGTCGACGGGCGCAACGTGTGGCGCACCGACCTCGCCGGCGCTTTGACCACCGCGGCGACCCTGCTCGGCTCGGTCGCCTCGCTGGCGGTGTCGAGTTCCTGCTCGCTGCTGCACGTGCCCTACGACCTCGACGCCGAGACCGCCCTCGACCGTGGCCTGGTGGCCCGGTTGGCGTTCGCGCGCCAGAAACTGGGCGAGGTCGCCCTGCTGGGCCGGGCGCTGCGCGAGGACACCCCCGAGGTCCGGGAGACGATCCTGGCGCTGTCCGCCGAAGGCAGCGGCGCAACCCAGAACGAGACGGTGCAGGCGCGGACCGCGGCGATCGGCGCCGGGGACCGCACCCGCACCGAGTACACGACCCGGGCCAAGGCCCAGCAGCAGCGCCTCGGGCTGCCGCCGCTGGCGACCACGACCATCGGGTCGTTCCCGCAGACCCCCGACGTCCGCGCCGCGCGCGCGGACTGGGTGGCGGGCCGGCTCGACGACCCCGGCTACACCGCGCGGATGCGGGCCGAGATCGAGCGGGTGGTGCAGCTGCAGGAGGACTTGGGTCTCGATGTGCTGGTGCACGGCGAGCCCGAGCGCAACGACATGGTCCAGTACTTCGCCGAGCACCTCGACGGATTCGCCACCACCACCGCGGGCTGGGTGCAGTCCTACGGGTCGCGCTGTGTGCGCCCCCCAATCCTGCACGGCGACGTGTCCCGCCCGGCACCGATCACCGTCGCCTGGGCCCGCTACGCCCAGTCGCTGACCTCGAAGCCGGTCAAAGGCATGCTCACCGGCCCGGTCACCATCCTGGCCTGGTCGTTCGTGCGCAACGACCAGCCGCTGGCCGAGACCGCCGACCAGGTCGCCCTCGCGCTGGGCGACGAGATCGCCGACCTCGAGGCCGCCGGGATCGCGATCGTCCAGGTCGACGAGGCCGCGCTGCGCGAGCTGCTACCCCCGCGGCGCGCGGACTGGCCGGCCTACCTGCAGTGGGCCGTGGGCTCGTTCCGGCTGGCCACCGCCGGCGCCGCGGAAGATACCCAGATCCACACGCACCTGTGCTACTCCAAGTTCGGCGACATCATCGCCGCGATCGACGGGCTCGACGCCGACGTCACCACCATCGAGGCGGCCCGCTCCCGGATGGAGGTCCTCACCGACCTGGCCGCGGTCGGCTTCTCCCGCGGCGTCGGACCCGGCGTCTACGACATCCACTCCCCGCGGGTGCCCGACCAGACCGAGATCGCGGGCCTGCTCGCCGAGGCCGCCCACGTCGTCCCCCGAGATCGGCTGTGGGTCAACCCGGACTGCGGGCTCAAGACCCGCGGCTACGCCGAGGTCGAGCCCACCCTCGCCGCCATGGTCTCCGCCGCCCGCGCAGCCCGATAACCCCACGGGCCCGGCCGCCCCGGGGTGACCCGCCCCAGGGGCTGGCGGGCGGGGGCGGTGAGGATCCCGCGGCCGGGCCCGACCGGCAGCCACGAGTGGCCGGGGGTGGTGCCGGAGCTGGACGGAGCTGGCCGGAGCTGGCCGGAGCTGGTCGGTGCGGTCGGTGCGGTCGGTGGGGCGGTCCAACCATGGCGTCCGATGCGGGCAGCGGCGACGGGCTGGGGAGGGAGCTATGGGTATCGCTGGGGCGCTCGACCTTCGGCTGGCCGGTGTCCTCGCAATCGGTATCGCGGCCGTCGAACTGGCCGCGGCCGGCCGGGCGCTCCGTGGCAGCGTGCCCGGGGTGGTGCTGGTGCTCGCGGCGGTGGCGACCGCGGTGTGCGGCGGGGTCATGCTGCCGGCGCCGACGCCGCCGGCCGTCGCGGTGGTGGCCGGTTGCGCCCAGGCCAGGCGGCGCGCCGGCACCCTTCGATCCCGTCGCCAACGCCCTATCTGACTTCCTCAAGCCGTCCCAGTAGACGATCCACTGCGGGACGCCGGGGGTGTCGGAAAGCTTCATCATTCAGAAGCCGATCGACCTCAAGAGGCCAGGGCTCCGATCTCGCGCATCATTCGAAGATCGTCGGACACGAAGTCGGCTTCGGTGATCAGGCCGTTCGCGACCCGGTACATCGCCACGATGGGGTACCGGACCTGCTTGCCTGTGGCAGGGACGCCACGCAACCGGCAGGGTCGCGACCCGGCGTTCGGTGCCCAGGTCGGCCAGTTGGGTGGCCCAGGCTTGGTCGGCGTAGCGGGCCAGGGCCGCCACCCGAGGAGCCGGCAGCGCGGAGAGGTCGAGGTCGTCGGCGCCAAGGGCACGCACGTCGGCGAGTCGTTCGAGCGCGTTGACCAGCCCGGTGATGGTGGGGCTGAACGGTGGGCGGCGCAGCCGGTCCAGCTCCGACCGGCGTGACCCACCGTGGACGATCAGCAGCTTCTCCAGCCGAGCCCGCAGCTCGCCCGGCGCCGCGGCGAGCAGGCGGGTGTGCAGCCGGCGGGCGGCCCGGTCACGTACCCCGGCGACCAGGCGGGCCAGCACGCTCTGGCCGGGCAGCAGGATCTGGCCGTCCGTGAAGACGTGCCATTACTCCGACCTGTCCGCCGGGTTTGCCGACGCCGGCCTGGCCCACCAGCTGGCTTGATCAGAAGCCTGTCCGCCGTCGGGCGTGACTCCTCACAGATGTGCCGCTCGGTGATCTCCGCCCAGGCCGGCGCCGACCTGACCGTCGCCCCAGGAAGGGAGCACCGGCCGATGCCGATGCTGGCAGATGTCGTCGACGCCGTGGTGGGCGCCGACACCCACCGTGACACCCACGAGATCGAGATCGCGCACCCCACTGGCGCCCCGATCGCGGTGCGCCCGATCGACAATGACAGCGCCGGCTACGCCGAATTGGTGGCCTGGATCGTCGACCATGCGCCGGGCCCGCGGGTCGTCGTCGCCGTCGAGGGCACCCGCAGTTACGGCGCCGGGCTGACCCGGCCCTCGAAGCCGCGGGCTTGACCGTCATCGAGCGTGAGCAATCCACCCGCAAGGCCCGGCGCGGGAAGGGCAAGTCCGACGCGATCGACGCGCACCTGGCCGTGTTGTCCGCGCTCCAGCTCGATGTTGACCGGCTGCCCACCCCGCGCGCCGACGGGGACCGCGAAGCCCTGCGGATGCTGCTCAACGCCCGCGAAGAGCTGACCACGACCGGCACCGGGCAGACCAACCGACTCAAGGCGCTGCTGCTGGGCGGCGACGACACCGACCGACGGCTGGCCCGCGGCAAGCTCAGCATTGCGGATCTGGGCACGCTCGCTCGCCGGCGCCCACCCCGTGACGCCAGCCGGGAGCAGGCGGTGCGCCACGGCGAGCTCCGCCGTCTCGCGGTGGCCCTGCGCGACGGGCGCCGCGAGCTGAAAACCAACCGCGCCCAGCTCGAGCGCATCGTCGATGACCTGGCTCCCGGGCTGACCGACCGTCGAGGGATCGGCCCGGTCTGCGCCGCTCAGGCCATCGTCTCGTTCTCCCATCCCGGCCGGTGCCGCAGCGACGCCGCGTTCGCCGCTCTCGGCGGGATCAGCCCACTCGAGGCCAGCAGCGGCCGCACCGTGCGCCACCGACTGAACAGGGGCGGCGACCGGGCGCTCAACAAGGCGATCCACACCATCGCCACCATCCGGATGCGCGACTGCCCCGACACCCGGGCCTACGTCGCTCGTCGAACTGCGGGGGGCAAGAACAAGCCGGAAATCCGGCGCTGTCTCAAGCGCTACATCGCTCGCCAGCTCCACCGCGCCCTGACCGCCGCCATGACTTCCGCCGCTGCGCCCTGATCACATCCCGAGACCGACCCACGCCCAACAGCCCGCAGGGTTGACAACACATAGAAGCGTCGGGGTGTTCCTGGCCTACGCCGCCCCGGCGGGACGGACGCTGCTCGACCGCGAGCTCTACCTACCGGCCTCGTGGACCGACGACCGGGACCGCGCCCCGCGAGGCCGGGACGATCCGGTTGCTGAAGACGTCCTTGGTGGCGCTGCAGTAGAGCTTGCCCTGGGCGGTGGGGTGCTCGGTGATGTCGGTCAGCCAGAGCTGGTCAGGGCGGGTGGCAGTGAAGTCTCGCTGCACCAGTGACAACGGCCGCGAGAGGCTGCCCGGAGACGGCCATGTAGCTGCCCGCCGGCGGCCGTGAGAGTTGCCCGCTGGTGGTCATGGGATCTGCCCGACACGACGTCGTTGCCCTGGCCGCGTCCCGCGGTTGGGGCCCCTTCTCGGGTGCGGTGGCGGTGCTGAAGCGCCGTCGACCCGAGAAGGGACACCGTGAAGTGTGCAGGGGAGATCATGGAAATGTTGGAAGCGTTCGACCTGACCGGGTCGTTGCGTGACGCCGGGGAGCTCGCGGGCTGCTCGCATCACACCGTGGGCCGTTACGTGGCGGCCCGTGAGGCCGGTGGGCTGTCGGATCGGGCGGCGTCTCGCCCGCAGCTGATCGACGAGTTCCTGCCCAAGGTCGAGGAGTGGATGCAACGCTCGGGCGGGAAGATCCGCGCGGACAAGGTCCACGAGAAGCTGGTCGCGGTGGGCTACCGGGGGTCGGAGCGGACCACCCGCCGGGCGGTGGCCGAGGTGCGGCGGGCGTTCAAGGCCGGTCGGGTGCGGGTGCACCGGCCGTGGGTGACCGAGCCGGGGATGTGGCTGCAGTACGACTTCGGTGACGGACCGATGGTCGGCGGGGTGAAGACGACCTTGTTCTGCGCGTGGCTGGCGTGGGCGAGGTTCCGGGTGGTCCTGGCGATCTTGGACAAGACCGCGCCGAGCGTGTTCGCCGCGCTGGATGTGACGCTGCGCCGGCTGGGTGGGGCGCCGACCTATGTGCTGACCGACAACGAGAAGACCGTGACCGTCGAGCACGTCGCCGGGATGGCGGTGTGCAACCCGGTCATGGTCGACTTCGCCCGGCACTACAGGGTCACGGTGCACACCTGCGAGCCGGCGGACCCGGCGAGCAAGGGTGGGTCGGAGTCCACGGTCAAGCTCGCCAAGGCCGACCTGGTGCCCAAGGACACCAACCTGCGCGGCGAGTACGCCACCTTCGCCGAGCTCGAGGCGGCGTGTGAGGCGTTCTGCGAGCAGGTCAACGCCCGGGTCCATCGGGTCACCCGCCGCGTTCCTCGGCGAGCATCTCGACCGGGGCGCGGCGGTCTTGGCCTTCGGCGTCCGCTCGAGCGCACCCGCCGCGGCGGGCGGGAAATGCGCATCATCGAGTCGAGGGCTGCCCGGGGTGGCGCGGGCGTGGCGGGCGACCTCGACCGGCCCGGACTCACCAATGTGGACGACGATCACGGCCTCGCCGTCCCCGCGGCCGTGGAGCCGCACCCACACGGTCTGCCCGAGCAGGGTGTGGGGCACCGAGTACTGCCCGCCGTCGAAGGTCACCATCGGGGTGGTGGCCGCGACGGTGCGGGTGACCCCGAACGAGGTCGTGTGCGCCGCCGCGGGCAGCGGGTGCAGCCGGGCGGCCCGTCCGGGACCGGCAAGACGTTCCTGCTCGAGGCCCTAGTAGTACTTTGTAGGTCGTGTCCGGCGGGGTCGGTTTTCGTGCGGGGATGAGTTGGAGGCAGGTGCGGCAAGCGCCGGTCCAGACAGCGAGCAAGGTCTGGAGTTCGCGGAGGACGGCGTAGAGAGTCAGGCGCAAGGGCTTTTGGGTGGTGGCGCAATTGCGTACAGAACGCCTGGGCGAGGGCGGCGAGTGTGACGTGCCGGTGCCAGCCGACGTAGCTTCGACCTTCGAAATGATCCAGTCCGAGCCCGTCTTTGAGCTCCCGGTAGTCGTGCTCGATACGCCAACGGATTTTCGCGAACCGGACGAGGTCTCGCAGTGGGGTCTCGATCGGTAGATTCGACAGCCAGTAGTCGGTGGGTTCGGGTTTGCCTGGTGGCCATTCGGCGACCAGCCAGCACTCGGGAAGGCTGCCGTCGGCGTTGCGTGGAATCTCACGGTTGGCCGGCCGTACCCGTAGGGCCAGGAACCGCGAGCGCATCGCGGCAGTCGGGTTGTGGGCGGTCTTTCGCGAACCGCGTCGCCAGGTGACCCGGCGCAGCGCGCCCCGGCCGGCGGCGAAGGCCAGGCCAGCAAGGTTGGTCGGGTCGTTGCGGTAGCGCGGCGTCGGGGGTCGGCCGCGACCGGAGTCGGGGCGTTGTTAAGGAGCGTGTCACTGGGGGCCAGGTAGGTGGCGCAGGCCCCAAGTGGCTGCTCAGCTCGGCCGCCCCGGAGTCTGAGCGGGCGGATCTCTGGTGATCGGGCCGAGGTCTCG
>JAABUP010011513.1_pt1 | contig 10049 bp, 8 predicted proteins | sample 5559201 | NCBI WGS metagenome assembly JAABUP01 (sample SAMN10711887, study PRJNA513373) | rock metagenome | isolation source: Antarctica rocks | place: Antarctica | reverse complement strand
GCGGCCGCGCGGCACGGCGCGCCCAAGCGCAGCCTCTCCGACGTGCCCGACAGCGCCGCCGCGCCCAAGCCCGGCGACGCGCAGGCCTTTGACGCCGAGGCGCCGGTGCGCGCTGCCTCCTGCGCTCGCGCGCGCTGACTGGCATGCGCGCCGGAGCTTCACATGCGTCGCTGTTCCGCCGTGCCTGCTCGAGCGTGTGGATCACACACGAATGCATCCATCTGCCTGAGTGTCGGTCGAATGTAGCTGTGGCATGCCAGCTCCCCCAAAACAGGCATGCCACTGCCCGCGTAACACGCAGCACCCGCGCTGGGGCCTGGGCAAGCTCAATCCCGCTCTCCGTGCGCAGGAGCGGCCGGCGGACGCCATTGCCGCGCTGCGGGCGCCGGAGGCTGCCCTCGGCGGCGCATACCGCCCCGCGCCGGGCGCGCCCACGGCCGAGAGGCGCTCGCCGCGGCGCGATGCGCAGAGCTGAGGCTCGGCTGCCCCGCCTGTGCTGCCTTGTGATCGACGGCCGCGCTACAGCGGGCTCTGTGGTGGGGGCGACCTCGGGCCCTCGCACAGGGGCCATGCCTGCTGCCCCCCCCCAGGCATGTGACGCTGCCGGCCGCCGCTGCGCCGTTGCGTGAGCTGGCCGCAGGTGAGCACATGCGCGGCAGCATTGCCTTCTGCAGGAGGCCTGGAGGAGGTTTGTGTATACATTTTGCTGGCAGAGAATGCACAAGGCATTGGACAGGGGGCATTGCATGGTACACACTGGGTGCATGTTGCTGCCACGGAGTGGCGCTGGATGCAGGCCATGGGTTGGTGAGGGGCAGGACGCACACCGGGCGCATTGTCAAAGTCTCCAGGATGAGTTTCAGCAGGGGCTGTGAAGCAGCGCGTTGGCGGGCTGCTTCATGGCAGCCAGAGCTTGTGGAAGTACAGAGATGCAGCGGCTCTGAGTGTCACCATTGAGGCTTTCCCGATCTGCCAGACACGCGTTTCTTCCAACATCGCGCGCCCGGAGAGGCAGGCGCTGCGTTGCGGCTCTGATGGATGTTGACTTCACCGCCGTTGGATGGCGGCCCTGTGTGGCCGTCATGAGTGGAGCCGCTACCACTCACAGAGGCTTTCAGGCCATGCTCTGCCCTTTTTTATCCAGGCACTGAGGGCAGGACCGCCTATGCTGAAGGGGGAGGGCAGACATAGTAGGTGTATATACTGCTCAGCAGACATGCGTTCATTGCAGGGCTTGACTCATACGCTGCGTCCGTGTAAGAAAGCAGAACACAAAAGCGAGACACAGAGCTCACACCTGCCCGGGGGGCATATGGCCCCTCGAGCGCACACCCTGGCCTAGCCTGAACAGCATGACATGACATCGCACTGCCTTGCGGCAGAGCGGGCGGGCGGCCTGGGTGCCACATACTGAACGCGGTGAGTGCGGGGCAGCAGACAGTCCTCAGCAGTGCGGCAACTCCACTGTGCGGGCCTGTACGGCGGCCTGCGTGGGTCCGTAAGCGCGCGGGGCGGCGGGGGCCTCAGAGCAGACAGATCAAAGCCTTCTGTGCCGCAGGATGTGCTCTGCTGGGGCAAGGGGCGCGGGGGCGGCACAGCGGCCCGCGCGCCCTGGGGTCGCCGCACGCGCGGGGCGCCGCTAGCGCACGAGCCCCAGGTTGGTCTGCACGTCCAGCGCCTTCCGCATGAACTCGTATGTGCAGAAGCCGATGGCCACGCCGGGCACCACCTGTGCGACCGCGCGTATTAGCCTCACCGGCCGCGCAGCTCCACAGGTGTCTTGGAGATACTGTACTTGTCCCAGTTTGCAGAGAGGGTGGCATAAGGGAGTGAGCAAACTCGCCAATACTAAAAAAAAATTCGATAGCAGCCTCGTTCATGCGTGCACCGTACTGCCCCTGGAAGCCGGCTACTCAGCATGGGAGTGTACACATCCACATCAGCCAACAGCTTCGCAGGGCGCCGCCGTGCAACGGCCGTGCATGCCGTAGCAGCCCACAAGCGCCGGACTTTACGGCACGCCGCGCGCCTTATAGTACTCTGGCAGGATGCCGGCGTAGAAGCCACGCAGGCCGTCGCGGCGCAGCACCGAGGCGACGACGTCGGTGTAGCCGGCGTAGCGCCGCGCGCCGCCCTGGCCCTCCAGCTGCATGCGCCGGCGCACCAGGTCCAGCGGGAAGGTGGCCGTGGACGACACCAGGCCCGCCACGCCGCCGCACACCAGGCTCATGGTCACCTGCGCCGCTGCCTGCGTGAGCAGGCTCGCGCTGCACGGAGACCATCAGCGCATGTGCCAAGGGGAGGCGAGAGCACAGAGGTGCACGCCGGGGCCGCCGCGCATGTCAGGGCTCACTGCAGAGGATGCCGCACCGCGCTGTGCCGCAAGCCCTGCAGCAGAGCAGGGCTTGCGGCTGCAACTGCACAGAGAACCGGACTGCGCCCTGGCGGCGCCCCGGCGTGCCGAGCGCGCGCGCAGCCAGGGGCACCCCGCGGCTCGGCCGGGCGGCGGGGGCGGCGCGCCGTAGGCTCATGCTCGCCGCGCAGCTGGCACCAGGTGCTGCGCAGCGTGCCGTACGCGGTGTAGTTGATCGCCAGGCTCGGCGTCACCTGCGGCGCCGTGCAATAGGGTAGGGTAAAGGATGGGATTAGGGCTCTGCCGGCAGCGCGCAGCACGGCTGCTGGTGCGCAGGGGCGCCGCCGCCGACGCAGCTGCCCAGCTCGCTCGGGCCTCGCAGAGCCCTCGCCGCGTCTGCTGCGCGTGCGCCCTCCACACACGCCCCCCGCTGTTCCTGTGCAGGCGGGCGCGAGCGGGCGGCACCCCGCTGCCCGGTGGGGCCCGCTCGGGAGCACCGCCCGGGGCGCGCGCCTGCAGCAGCGTGGCGCCCAGGCCGCTGTACAGCCCGCGCGCGCCCTCCTCGCGCACGATCGTGCGCAGCGCGTGCGCGATGCCGTGGTAGTAGCGCGCGCCCGTCTGCGCGGCCAGCCGCGTGCGCACGAGGTCCAGCGGGTACGCCTGGCGCAGCCCACTGGGGCTTCAGCCCCTGTTGTGGTCCTCCGCGGGTCTGACGTCAGAGGCCTGAAGCGCAGGGTCATCCCCCATAGCCCCATGCGCACAGGCCGGCCGCGCCGCCCGCCCGGGCCATGAAGCGGGCAGGGCCTTGATGGGAGCGGGGCCGACAGCAGCGCAGGGCGGGCCGCACCAGCGTGCACGCGCACAGGCCGGCCGCGCCGCCCGCGGCCAGGCGGCGCAGCATGTCGGAGCGGCCGCTTCCGGCGCGCGCGGGCGCGCCGGCGCCCCCGCCGCCGCCCGCCGGGTAGCGGTGCAGCCACATCTCCGTGAAGCGCTCGTACGCCCAGAAGTTGACTGCGCTGTACGGCAGCCGGTGCACGATGGTGACGCCGTTGCCGCGCCAGAGCGCGCGCACGCCCTCGCGCTTGATCACCTGGCGCGCACGCGCGCGGGCCGCGTTGGCCACCGCCGCGCAGGGCGCGGGCGGCCGCGCGGGCGTCCGCTGCACTGCGGCAAGGCGCCACGCCAGGATCCCCACGCGCTTTGCTTCCCCCCTACTTCGCCGTCCCAAGCACTTGTAACAGGCGGTGTGGGAGACAGTGCAGGAGAGCCCCGCTTTGGCTGAGCACCAGAGTTCAAATTCCACTTGGGGGCATGAGTTTGCAGGACTGCAAGCCACGTTGCTCAGACCACGTCGCTTACAAAACCGCTCCTGTTCGCAAGATGGGCCGCGCCTGCGTGAAGGCAGCGCCCAGGCCCATACGCACGGGGCGCGCCCCCAGTGCCCCCGGCGGCCGCTCCAGGCCTTGCACCTGCGCGGCCAGCGAAAGTGGTACGTGCAACACCTTGCCAGGCTCTACGCTCTCCTGCCTGCTCTCACTGCTGTGCTTTGTATAGCATCTGGCTGTCTCTGGCCAAGGCTCAGCGCTACAGCCAGCGCTGTGGGACGCTTGTGACAGCTCCATCTCCTGTCCCTTCTGCATCCATCTGCATACGCCAACCAGCCTTCTCCTCCTACCGCACAGCAGCGACATTGGCTGCCTGGCATGCACCTGCACTTGCGCGGCACTCAACGCAGATGACTAAGTGAGCGCTGCCGCGCAGAAATAGAGGGAAACGTACGCACGCCGGGAGAGCGAGTGGGGCCCAACACGCAGCGCCGAGCCTGCTTGCCAGCATATTCCGCATGCACGAGCTCCCGGGCCCGTTCGCCGCCGCCGGGGCACCTGGCCGCGCACCTGGTATAGGATGGTCAGCCGCGCCAGCGGCGCGGTCGCCGACTTGGAGACCGCGCCGGCGACGCCGCCGGCCAGCAGCAGCTTTGCGGAGGTCACCGCCTCGGAGTCGTTGCGCGGCGCGGCGTCCTCGTCCTCCTCCGCCTCCGCGGCCACCTCCCGCTGCTCCGGCGCGCGCTGCGACGTGCTGGCCTTGCCGGCGAGGCGCTGCGCTGCATCGTCGCGCGGGGCCAGGACCGGCGACGGCGGCAGCACTTGGCCGGCAAAGCTCACCATGCAGCGGCCAGCAGCCGCGGCGCAGCCTCTAGGCGGCCGCTCCCTGCCTGAGGCTCGAGCCTGTGGTCGGTTCCGTGCGCTTTCTGGCGCAACAGCACCTTCTCCCAGGTGCAGCGCGGGTAGCGCGGTGCGCGTGCTACGGCCTCAGTGAGGCCGCCTCACGGTGCTGACCGCTTGCTGGTATGGTAGAGGCGCTGTATGCATGCTGGCGTCATTCGGGCAGAGCGAGCTGTTTGGGCGCCAGGTACTAAGTAGGCTTTTTTATTTGATCAGTCGATAGAGGGCCTCTCTCTGCTCCACCACCCCAGCTTGGAATGCCGTCTGATGCCGGAGACATACAATGTGTGCTACACACGAATGGGAAAGACGATGGGTGGTGCCCGTTTGCCATTCTGGATCAGCACACGCACCTTGTCTCATACGGCACCAGACACGCCATCAAGCCCAAGGCAGGACCAAGAGGAAGAGGCAGCGCACTTATTTGCCTTCATACTTACTGGCTACAAATACACATCAGGCAAGCAGCACATAATGCAACATGCACCTTCTGCAAGTACTGCTGGCACGTCAAGTCTGCCATCATGACACACACCTCCCCACGTCTCGAGTGCCACATTATTGCTCGCACCACCGCACACCGCACACTCAACGGACCAGCTCGCCAGCACGACCATGCGAAACCACTCTCGCACGCTCTGCAGCCAACACGCGCACCCCACCTGCAGCAAAAGGCAGCAAATTTGAACGCTCGCTCATAATACGCCACAGCATCACTACAACTCTTCGGCCTAGCCCATGGCCTACGGCCAACCTGCGCTCCCTGGCCAGGCCCCGACCTCTTCGCCGTCACTGCAGCCAGGCCGGTTGCCGTCTCTGCAATCAGACCAGTAGACATGCCAGGGTCTCCAGCTATAAACACTTGGTGCCGCTCTTGCCCAAGCGGGCCCACATAAATTCTGGTGCCAGACGGGCCACGCTGCTGCTTGAGCGCGCGCCGGGCGCCTTGTGGCAGCAGCGTCTTTCAAAACACACCCAAGCCAGCCAGCCTCGACAGGCCCGCTCCTGCCAGGCAGGCCCTTACTCGTCGTGTCCCCCGCCGCTGGGACGACGCGGCCACGTGAGAGTGCAAAAACACGGTTCCGGGTGCGCGTGCGGCGCCACGAAGCCATGCACACCCGCCAAGGGCGGGTGCCACATGCATGGCTCGGCACGCATCGGCTCCCCCATCCAATGACATGCAACATGAGCCACTCGCGCTCTCCAGAAAAGCACAAAATGCGGGTGCGCACGTCGCAGCACAGCGTTGACCATATGTTCACACGTTCGCAGACTATCGCTCACACATGGTACACGCGGCGGCTGCAGCGCGTGCAGGCGCCGCTCACACTCTCACGCGCTCTCACCATTCACACACTCTCTGCCAGCGACGCGCCGGCTGCGGTCATGCTGCTGTCCCGCGCGCGGCGTGGCCAGCGCGCGTGGTGTGGCAGCGCGCCGCAGCCGCGGCCGGCCACACATCAAGGAATTCGTATCAGTTCACATAAATAATCCCAGGCGCCGCTGCGCGTCACCCGCAAAGCTGCATGGTGTGCGCCCCCCAAAAAATCCTGGGGGCCGCCCCTGCTGCTGGCAGGGCACAATGAACTCTGCAGATGCAGCACTCAAGCAGCCATAGCGGCCATGCGCGCCGCGCGTATCAAAATTTTGCTGCACCTGAGCCGCTCGGTTCAGCCAGCAGGCGCGCTGCGCCGTGCGTGCCAAGACCGCGCTCAGGGGACGCCGGCAACCAGCGATCAAGCCCTCCCCAACACGTGCGGCCCATCCACTAGGGCACGGCCGCACGCAATGCGCGCTACAGGCAGGAGCCGACCGCGTCAGGCCTGCGCGGCGAGGTACGCGGCCAGCTCCGACGCCTTGACGAAGCGGCCCTTGACGCGCGGGCGGCGGTCGGCGTTGGCCTTGCGCGCGGCGTAGCGCACGGTGTGCGTGAACAGCCGGCGCGCCTTCTTCGCGCGGTAGCGCTGCAGGCACGCGTGGCGCGCCACGCCGCCCGCGCCGCCTGCGATTTGCGCATGCGCAATGAGGCCGCAGCGGACACTGTACGCGCTTTCGCTCGCACGCCTGCCTGCACACACACCTACTTGTTGCGCACTGCCCTGCCGGAATGCTTGCCAGCCAAGAACAAACTGCTTGCCAGCCACGCGGGATGCCACGTGAGGTACCTCCAGCGCCGGCACCACCTCGCCAGCAACCCTCTACCATACACAGAAGCCCTGCTGCACGGCTTCGCGCACCAGCAGCGGGCTGCTCGCGGGTCGCCGCCGGCCGCGGCTGTCCGGTGCCGCCGCCCGCGCACGTGCCCGCGCGGGCGCGGCGCTCGCGCCGCGCCAAGCGCGTGTCCGCCCCGTCGCTGTCGTCGCCATCAGTGACGTCCTTGCCGCCGGCGTCGCTGTCGGCGCCGCTGTCATCGCCGCTGCCGGCGCCGGCCTCATCGTCGCTGACCCCGCTACGCATGCGTGCGAGAGCGACCAGTGCGGCGCGGCGGCGGCGCGGGGCAGGCGCGTGACTGGGCGCCGGCGCCCGTCCCGGCCTCTGCGCCTGTTTGGGCACAGGCGCCTCACCCAGCACGCAGTCGCACGTCTCACGAGCCCAGTCGCCCCTCGCTTCTGCCTTCACCTCCGCTTTGACCATGCGCACAGCGCCGCGCTCGACCGGCAGCCCATCCGCGTCCGGGAGCCATACCATGCCGCGCGTGCCTCCGTCCTCGTCATCACACACGTCCAGGGGCGCATGCGGACTCGTGCGCCGCAGCGCATACAGCGGGCGCGCGTCGGTGACGAGCGCCGCCATGACGACCGACGGCACGCGCGCCTCGCATGCGGACAGCAGGCTGCCCGCGCGGCCGCCGAGCCGGGCGATGTCGGGCACCTCGGCCGCGCCGCTGTGCTCCGGCGGCGCGCAGCCCAGGGCGCTCGCGCCATAGTCGCCGCCCAGCCCGCAGCCGAGGTCCGGGAAGCCGCACGGCGGCAGCTCAGCCTGCGCGGCGCGGCAGCCGGTCAGCAAACAACAAGCACGCTCGGTGCAAACCCTCGGACCTGACCGCCTTGGGCGTTGGGATCCCACTTTCTTGCTCTGCCACCTGCGGAGTCGCGCTCACGGAAACCAGGCAAGCCAGGCAAGAAGCAGGCGTACGCTGCCGCCGTGTCGGCTGCCAGCGAGACCACAGCTGCCCAACCACTCAAAGCCGCAAAGCAACAACCCCGACAAAGGTACTCGCGCTCTGGCTCTCCGGCAAAACGTGCTGCAAGAGGCGCAGAAGCGGAGCTCCACCTGGATAGGAAGGTGGCCCGGTGCGTCTGTTGCCAGGCTGCCGAACAGCCCGAGCGAGCCGCAGGCGCCGGCCAGGCCGCACGGCGCGCCGGTCGCGGCCGCCGACGCCGGCGCCGAGCGCTCGGACAGCTGCGGGTACAGGCTGGCCAGGCCGCAGCTGGTGAGGGCCTCCTCCAGCAGCGACGGCTCCTCCGCCTTCGCCCCTAGGGCCTTGGGCCCTAGGCGGACCTGACCGCCCCCCGGCCAGGCCTCCGCCTGCGCGCCTAGCGCAAAGGCCGACCAGGGCTGCGCCGCTGCCGTCGCCGCCGCCGCCGCCGCCGCCGCCGCGGCCGCCGCCGCGGCCACCGCGGCTGGGCCGGGCAGGCCGGTGAGCCCCAGCGAGAAGACGTCGGACTCGCTCAGGCCGCACGACTCCTCCGACTCGCCGCCGGCCAGGCCGCAGTGCCGCAGCGCGCCGCCGCCGTCGCCGCAGTCGTCCACCCAGCAGCTGCGCGGCCGGCGCGAGTGCGCGCTGAGCGCACTGCTCCTGCTGCTTGCGCAGCAGGTGGTGCAGTGCAGGCGGTGCACGGCTGCGACCGCGCCAGGCAGAAAGTGCATGCATCACAAGCATGCAGTGTGCCAAGCTCGGGGCAGCACCTTTTCCGCCAGTCCCAGTCCTGCATCCCGCTTAAACCCTCCTGCATGCCGTCCCTGCCGCCCACACGTCGGCCTCAGCACGGCGACCGACACCGCTCGCGTTGCTGACTTGGTGATGGATCACTTCTGACCCGAGCCAGGCCCCCCCCCCAGCTATCACAACTGGGCACCGAACAGGCTCGGGCCGGTACCGGCACGTCAGTGGGTCGGTGCCGGCACGTCAGTGCAGGCCAGGGAGGGTGCGCACCTCAGTGTGTCGGTGCAGCAGCTCTGCGAGCAAGCGAGCAAGGCTGCGGCGTGCGGTGTTGCTCGGTTGGATCACGAAAGGCTCACAGACGGCCACCTCGACAAGCGCTGCATGGAAAAAGGCGCTTGATGTGCTGACGCAAGCTTATCCAAGAATGCTTTCTCGCGCTTGGCACAGCAAAGCAGCATACTCAACTTGAGGCCCGAGCTCGAGCAACTGCTTGCATGTGGAGAGGAGCGATGCAGCACAGACGCTCTACCTGCACTGCCGTTCTGCCGGCGGTCCGGCACGGTTCCAAGCACGAGTCAGGGCACCCCTGGAGGGCTGCACCGCCCAGCGCAGCGCAGGCACCCCGCACCGCAGTTCAGCCGAACAGCAGAAAGCACTCGTTCGCACGCTTTGCACAGGCCCCGCAACCTGCCCCGGCCCGCGATGGTGCAGGGCTGCCCGGCAGCCGTGCGCCAACCCCTGCCGCCGCAGTCGCCCGCGCCCGGCCCGCTGTCCTGCAAAGCAGCGCTTTGCCCAGCACGCTGGGCGCCGTGGCTCCTGGTGCGTGCCTCACTCCGCTTTGGGTCGCACCAAAGCCACGGGCTCGGCTACGTGTGTTCGCCTGCGTCGCCGCAGACCGACATATGCCATCAGCCCCTGCCCAGCCTCAGCATGGCCCAGCCTCAGCAACAACATGACATGCTACATGAACCTGCATACCCCATGCATGCTCACATGCCATGCCTGCATGGCACGCTTGAAAGCACTCCAATGGAAGTATATCAGCATGCCTCACAGCTCCAGCACGTGACATTATGGTGCAGCTGCTCTGACGCGTGGCTGCATGGGGTCTGCACGCTGCGCAAGCCCGCGAGTGCGCTTGACGCCTTGCCGGGGATCCGCAGCGGCCCATCGAGGGCCTCGTGCGCGCCGCATGCTTTAGGCGATGTTGCGTGACACGCACAGGCTCCCTGCCAGGATCCGCCTCGCGCTCGCCCCCACCTCTGCCCGCCCGGGGCAGGAGGGCCAGAATTAGGGTTAGAAACCCTGAATAGGCCCTGAATAGGAAGGCCGCGCCTGTTGACGTAGCGCCGGCCGACGAGCTTCAGCACCTCGTCGATGAGGCAGACGGGCGCGGCGAAGAGCAGCACGAGCGCCCACTCGTTCGCCGACAGCGGCACGATCGAGAAGATGGCGGCCAGCGCGGGCACGTACAGGATCACGCAGTGCAGCCCGAACGAGAGCGCCATCGCGGCCAGCAGCCAGGGGTTGCTCCAGGGCGGCATCTGCAGCAGCGAGTTGTCCTGCGCGCGGCGCCGCGCGGCGC
>JAABUP010011512.1_pt1 | contig 10050 bp, 15 predicted proteins | sample 5559201 | NCBI WGS metagenome assembly JAABUP01 (sample SAMN10711887, study PRJNA513373) | rock metagenome | isolation source: Antarctica rocks | place: Antarctica | reverse complement strand
CACGTACCTTAAACGAAGTTGCTCAGAGCTGCTCACTTTCAAAGTGAGAAAGCGCACTGTGAAAGCACATTACTACACCATTTTACTACTTTAAAACCCTACCTATAAGTCATAGTCATAGCTCCTTGCCCACAGTTGCCGATCGCCGGTCGCACCCCTTTGTTCTTGCCGAAGCTGATCCTCGGCCTGTATACAGCAACCAGGGCCCTGCAGAGCTAACGCACACGCGTTCCAACCTATGCTGTTAGGCGTATTTTTATAGGCTGTTTATAGGTTGAGCCCCATCCTATTGCTACTAACACTTGTCGCTTGCTGGCCCGGTCAGTGGTAACAGTCGCTCAGTTCTGAAATAAGGGTGTGCTGCAACCGTCACATTGTTTTGCAACACCAGCGTCTGTCATCTGTCGTCTTAGGCTTTGGTCCAAGCTAGAAATCCTCATTCTTTGTTTCCAGTCTGCTGTTATGTATGGCAACTATCTACACCATGCGTGAGGCATTCGTTCCAGAACATCACGGATCAAGCGTATTGCAGCTTGAGGTAACTACAGCAAATGCTGCAAGCTGGCAAGACTGATTGTCCGGCAGTGCTCCATCAATGAACTTTGCACATTACTCATTCTTGCTTTTGTAGATTGAATTCATTGACAGAGGAGTTTACTTTATTGCCACAATTCAGCAATCAGCAGGTTGCTGGTGCAGGCTTACTGGATGCTCCTACCCAGGCGCTTGAAATGCCGTATGACCCAGCAAGCATACCTGTTGATGATTGTGTTAAGGTATCAGTACTGATATTGCAGCTGTTCAGGTTGCAACTTGTCTGATAGCATGAGTCTTATCTGGGATTTGGCAATGCCATGCACAGCTCAGAATGCAATGCATGCATGCATCAATTTGCCAGAAACCAGGCTACAACCAACTGCTGCAAAAGCGTGGGGCCGGCATTTAACCGATTTTGCTGGCTATTCTCATGACATGTGGCGTTATGTCATTTGGCTGTCAGCAACAATGAGCAGCTGGCCTCCAGCAGAGAACTCAAACAGTTAATTTGCCGCTCTGTTGCCTTTGTTGAATTGATGGCGTTAGTCAACGGATTGTGCACAACCATCCTGCTTATGCTGTTAAGAACTGCAAAATCTGATGGTCAGCAGACAACTGGCAAGGTATCAGGGGACCTCTGTAAGTGACAAGCCAAATCTGGGTAATTCATGTGCACAAAGCAGTCCGTCAGTGACCATGCTCTTCAAGCACAGAATGCATGCTTTCTGGGACCAGGCCGACTTGATGCGCAGCGTTTCCACTGAAGAGTGCATGTCAGCAGACTTCATACGTCTTGTTGCAACACTGCTCAGCAAGTCACAACCTTTGTAAGAGACTTAAAAAGAAATCACCTCAGTTATGAGTATTCCTCCAGTGCTGTGAAAACCTTTTGTGATCTGTTACAAGCAGGATGAGCCATTTGGCTGATGTGTGCATTGTGTGGCCATGGTGTCAAGTGTCACATTGCAACCAGGTTGTCAGCACTGTCACACCAAATTGTGCTTGCTGCATGTCTGTTGGCTTTTGAAGACAGTCAGGACAACTCCAACAACTCTTCTGTATCCCAACAGCCTTGTGGCCTGGCGGGAAAGTTGAAAGTACAGCATAGCTGCTGGCATCAGCAGCAGCTGCAGGACTGTGGTGTGTGGCCTACATATAGCATGACATGCAGAAGTGCAAAAAAGCCCTTGATGGCCACTGACTCAGCTGTCACAAGCAGTTCAGTCAGCAGCACCTGTTTCACTTGTACTGCTGTAAACCGATGTAATATCCAGTATCCAGGGAAACAAAACCAAGCATAGCTGGCAAACGCTAACAACTCGCTTGTCAAAGTCAAATTGCACCAACGAGCTGCACGATCTCTTAACGTCACGGCCACGGGCTTTAGCTGCACCATTCAGCATTCCAGGTCCATATGGCACCTCCGCTGAGAGATTGACGTACGTGCACTTCTGATCATATACTGTGTCACCTCATAAAAGATCTTCAGCGTCGGACGCTTGACCATTTATTGCACCTCTCTTGCAAAACGGGCAAGCCGATCACGGCAGTAGTAGTCACCTGCATCTCACAAGCTTGTCTTGTAGAACTTTTTCGGCCTGAGCTGACTGTTGACACTATTTTGAAGGTATCATCTGGATCTAGACCATCCAGCCCTCATGCAGCTTCACATATTCCGGCATATTGCATTTGCTGTGTCTATGTTGTCAGTACATATCGATCTACATCGAATAAGCGTGTTGCTGTCCGTTTGACTCGTCCAAGGAATCAGTAGTTTGCTGACACCCAGTCACTTATAGTACAGGAGTTGACTCTTCGACACACTGTACACAGGTGTCTCCTGTCTATTGGCAACGGTAGACATGGGGTTTTTCAGAACAAAGTCCATAGACAACAAAATGCCCAAGGTTGGTGTCTGCTACTCAGCAACGGATACATGCCTAGACTTTCTGCACTTATCCTGTGTTACTAAGTGTAGCGCAAAGTGGAGGATTGGAAGAAGGGTGATGTCAACAAATGGCTGGCTGTCCTGCAATTGAGCAAGTATGAGGATTCGTTTAAGACAGTTTCTGGCAAGGTAGGTACTACATATGCCTGCACTGTCCTTCAACTCAAGTCACTCCGCCTGTGTTGACTGACATCTGGATGCTGCAGAGGTTGCTGCAGTTGTCTGCTGCAGATGTGTACAGGTTTGCAGCAAGCAAGCAAGATGCAGACACGTTGCTGGAATCAATACAGTCACTGCGTGAGACAGGGGTACGTAATGCTTGAGCAACACGAGTATGATGCTGCCAGTAGGACAGCATGATCCGATGGCCACACTGGCAAACATATTGTGTCTGATGCAGATGGTTGCTCCCAAGCTCATGGCTGAGGACAGCGCCAACAACTACCTGCTGCGCAGCGGCTCTGACCAAATCTCTCCAGCAGAGTCTCTAGAGAACACACCTACAGCTGCTGAGGCAGAAGCGCTGCAAGGCCCTTTCCTGAGAGTCTCTGTATCTGACACGCCACAAGAGCCTGACAGACAACCTGAGCCCCAGGCTCTGCCCTCTCCACAGCCACCCAGGGTATGCATGACAAGACTGCAAGGCCAAGAACCTCAGCTGCTGCCCCAGTTCTCAGTTGACTTTGTTGCAGTGCCTGCATGGCCCTCCTTTGCAGCTTGCAGCTTCTGCTTACTCCACAGCAGAACAGCTACTTACATGCACACAAATCAGTGCTGAGCAGCGCATCAGCTGTGATGACTGCAGCAGCTGCTCTTGTATGGTGCTTAAGCGGGCAATGCTGGTTGTGCCGACCCTGCTGTGCTCCTGGCTGGACAGGGTCCAGAGGAGAACGCCAAGATCTTGTCAAGCTGGACAGGTGGCATGCAAGCTGTTGCTCAGCTGTTTTCCTACCTCAACCAGCTGCACATTGTGGGAGGAGGCCTGGTGGATGCTACAGAGTGCTGCCCAGTGATAGGTCATATCGTCGGTAAGGCCTGCTGCACCACCAGCTGGCATACAACACACTTTTCTAGCTGGTCAGCCTGTGTTTCTGCCCGCTCTCAGCCAAAGTTTTGCATTGAGGCTAAGCATACATCAACATGCAGCCTTGTTACAATGATGTGTGCTGCCTTCCTTCCCCTTCCCTGAATGCTGTCTTGCCATGCAGGTGCTATCTGGGAGCTGCATGATCTAGCAGGCAAGGCAAGAGGTCACAGAGCCAATTGCCTCTTGCTAGACAGTTTCCTACAAGATGTCATGCGCACTCTGGACAACCAGGGCCGCGCTTTGGCTGCTGCAGACAGCTTACAGCTGGCACACCTGCTGGAGCTCATTGAAGCTGCAATTGAGCTTGTCGACAGCTGCAACAAACCAGGTCAGTTTTTGTGATGTGTGCAATGGTGGTCAAAGTCAACTGCTTGTGAAAGTCACACACCATACCATCTGTCATGAGCCTGTTTCTGTCAGTGATGGATGGCTGCTGGCATGTTTGCAGTCCTTGTGCAAGATTTTTTAGTTTTGTTGATGTCGTGATGCAGGCTGGCTGCTGAGGATGGCAGGGCCAAACAAGTTTATGGAGGAATTGACCAGGATACATGCTTCCATGCTAGATCTGACTCGGGTGCCACTCAAATGTTTGCATCAGTTAGGCATTTCAATACGCATGAGCATGCTGATGTCTTGAATGAGTAATGGAATGGACCGAATGCTTGTGCATCTGCGTCAAGGGCTTGTCCATGACTGGCTGTGACGATGCATGTTGCTGAATCGCTGTTGTGAGGCTCCCTGTTCCTGCTGGTTTTCAGCAATACCAAAGCGCTGAGCATGGCTTGGCATGCACAGGCAATGAAGGCAGACACTTTGCGCAATGGGCGGCAGCTGACGTACGGCTCCTACAAGGACTGCAGCAGGCCCCTGCGGCGCTGCCTGAAGCAGCTGGGCAGCGGATCGATAGAAGGGGGCTTTAATACTGTCAAGACTGACAACAAAGCACTAGAGGAGATTGCAACTCTGGTAGACATTGAGAAGCAGGTGATCATGCCATCTGCCTGTGTCATCTGCATGACGTACACTTGTGTCCCATCGGGCTGGCATTCTTCAAGCATTCACCCATGTCGATGGCTGTGGGTTGACCAACAGGAGACAGCCAAGGCTGATTGCACAAAGTGTGGGCGTCATTGCTGCGTGCTGATGCAGGTCGTCTTGAGGGAAGCCGAGAATGCTGGTCACACACTGGATGTTGAGTCCAAGTCTAGTGCCTCTGATGTCACCAGTCCCATGAGCCCAGCGGTGAGCACGGCCAGCAGCAATTTGTCTTGTTGCACATACCTGCAGACTTTGTCCACAGTCTTTTGCACATCAGAATGAATCAAATGCTTGTGCCTGCGTCCTGTGCACCTCTGCAACATTGCCAGCCTGACATGCGACGATGGTCACTGCGCAGGTGAACACCCTGAGCCGTGATCATCAAGCCATCTTTCAAGCGGTAAGACACTCATCACTCATAGTCATGCTGAAGTATTCTGGGTTGGGTACATGCATCAAGCAGGCTGAGCCACATGCTTGTTGTCACAGTATTTGCAATGCACCAGTCAGCACATCCAGGGCATGGTTGATGCTGAGAGGTCTGTCGCATGTACAAAGTTGGAGCAGTAAGTAATGTGAATGGTTGATTGCCAGCTTGACAACTGCAGTATGACAAGAACAAGAGTGGTGCCCTGGAATTTGAAGAGTTACACGCAGTGTTGGCTGATCTTGGAATCATGGTAAATCTGCCGTCCCTTCTTGTCTGCTGGTATCGCATGTGGCGCTGCACCTTTGGGCAGGAGTCAAAAGCATGAATGTCCTGCCCTGCAGCCTTGACTGCAACCAAAGTTGCTATGCGCTGTGTTCTTGCAGGGAGACTGCATCGCTTCGTCTTGAGGTTCAAACACCTGACATATGGTTGATAGCCTTGCATGATGCTATCTTCAGTGTCAATCATTTGCAGCCCACACTCAATCTAACTCATACCGCTGATGCTGTGTTGACTCTGCATAGGATGGAATCAAGCAAACAGAGGTGGACTCCTTTGTCTCCCAGCAGTTCCGCCAAGCAGACACAGATGGGGATGGCCAAGTGACCTTTGAAGACTTCTGTGAGTACTACCAAGCCATGTCCTTATCCAGAGCACGCCTTGAGCTCAGGTCCACCATGGGCATGGAGGCAGAACGTAAGCAAGGCATTCACTAGATGTTAGCGCTTGCCATGTCCCGAGCACTCTTGTCTAAATGGCTGCATGCTCAGCAGTGTGCTTCCTCACACAGCTGGCAGCAGTCTACACTTAAGCAATTTTACACAATCATGATGCATGTTTGTGTTAAGTGGCAGACATGCTGTAAAACATGCTTTACTGAGGCCCAGGTTGTGTGCGTGAGCTCTGCTTCATGTGAACCTTCTGTAATACAGGGGCGTTACGCAAGATCTTCACCTCCTTTGCCAGCTTTGCTGTCAGGGTGCCTATTGAAGACCTGGATGGTGCCAAGTTTAGCAAGCTTTGCCGGGATGCCAAGCTGCTGGGCAAACAGTTCAACGCCATTGATGTGGACATCGTCTTTGCTAAAGTCAAGGTCAGCCAGCACTTGTGATACATCATCACTCCCATGGTTCACAAAACTCTGCTACTCAGCCCAGATGCAGCTGCTGAATAGTGCAAGTGTTCAGTGCATGCTTTCTCTGCACCCTGCAAGGCTTGCGTCACAGGTACAGCTGTATGAACAGGTACTCGCTGTTTGTGCAGCCTTCTGAGCCTATTGAGTTGCGGCTGCTGCAGGTCAAGGGACAGCGCAGAATCACATTTGATCAGTTTGTGAATGCTTTGGGCATCATTGCTGAGAAGAAGGGGCAGTCACTGAAGGATGTGATTCAGCCCATCCTTCAAGCTGGCGGCCCCTCAGTCACTGGCACCAAGGCTGGCTATGTCAAATTTCATGATGACAAGGTAGATAACCCTACCTATGTACCTGATTCACCTTCTATGTAATTTGTGTGCATCTGGTTGAGGTCTTTGATGTACGCAGCAGAATTTCTCTCTTGCAAAGTATGGCCCATGCCATTTTACAGCTTTTCTGAAGCTACCAGCATGTCCTTGCTTCTTTTAAGGCTGATGAGATCCGAAGCCATCATGTTTGAAACCAAGCTGTGGTTTGTGCATAATTTATTTTTTACTTTGACATTGGTGGGACTTCATGGTGAACACTTGTGTGCAGATGCAAAATGTACCATCCATTTGTGTAATACACAAAGTGTGTCTCAAATGACTTGCTTCATGTCGGTCTGATGCTAGCAAACATTCATTGAAAGTTAGTGTTGCTGCAGTCTCTGTACACTGGTGTATACTCAAGGGGAGGTCCAACCAACATTGAGCCCTCCAATGAGCTCAGTGCCCTGCTAGACCGCTCGCCTGCTGATGTCAGAGGCGTCAAGTTCAACAGCTCACCAGGTGCTAGCAATACAGTGGCTGCTGCTGCTCAGACCTTTGTTTTGATGCGCGTGTGTGCGCTGCCCAGTCTGCTAAACGCCTGGCTTTGCTCAGAGCATAGAGCTGCATGGCACAGTGTCTGTGCAAAGCACAATTCACTTGAACAGCAGCTCGTGTATTGTTGCTGCCCAGTTTGCTGCAGTCGCTGCTGCATGCTCGTCAATCACCAAGCATGCTTACGCTGATGGGAAACCCACCACGCCTGCAGGTGTGCAGTCACCCCTAAGCGGCAGCATGACAGCCAGGGGTTCACCAGCTTCAGGCAGCATGACGGCCAGAGGCACCCCTAGGAGCCTGCGCACTGAGCCTGCAGCCTTTGGCTATGGCAACAACTCCCCCAGTGGCAGCATGACAGCCAGAGGTGGCTCCTCCTTCAGCAGCACCCCTCCAGCCGGCAGCACCACGATGCGAGGTCACAACCCCTTGCTTTCTGGCACACAGCATGCAACAGAGGCTGCAGACGCAGCGCAAGCTCATCTGTCAGAGCTGCACACACACATGCTCGTCGTGGATGCTCATACTCGGCTCATATCATAGCTGACAAAGTACAATCAAGCTGTCTGGCCTAGGTCCATGCATGCATGCACTTTGATCAGCACAGTATTGTCCTGCTTTCATGTTGGCAAAGTTTCGTTTTCTGCAGGAGCAACACCATCTTTTGGCACCATGACAGGCAGGGGTTCTCCATCCCCATCTCCTTCAGGCAGTGTGACTGCCCGGGGGACCCCTCCTAGTGGCAGCATGACAGCCAGAGGCCCTCCTGGCATGACCAGACTGTCCTCAGTGAGTATTTGCACCAACTGAAAATACCTGATCATATTCAGCACACCAATCGTTCTGCTGCACCCTGGCGGCAAGCGTCATGGCTAGTTTAACCAAAAGCCAATGTCAGCTTGTGAGTGTCAGAATGACCTGCAGTGCTGCTTCTGAAAGTGGCCAGTTAGCACCTCATTTACTCAAGCATTCAGCAATAGCTATATACCATGCAGGTGTTGGCAGCTTTGTCTGTATTGTGCAGCACACATGTCAAATGTGGATGCAGGCCGGAGTTGAGCGCAGCAGTACATCAAGTCTGGGTGACAAGCCCTTGCTGAGCACATTCAAGGCATTTGCAGCTTTTGGCACCGGCTCTGCTACACAGGCTTCGCCAGCCAAGGTAGGAACTGCAGCACAAACTTCACCCTGCGTTGCGTAGATTGTCTGTTTCACAACATATGTCTGCTAAGTTGAACCACCTTAATGGCTGACAAATCCCTGTGCCACAACTTTGCCAGAATGGTTTCCTGATAACACAGTTGCAGAAACGCAGAGCTATGACGCAGCTGAGTTGTCTTGAACATATTAGCTTGTTTTGCTCATGCCAGCGCACGCGCACTTGTGCCTGTGAGCTGACAGTGTTGTGCTGTGCTCAATGACAGGCTGGCATGGATGGTGCTAGCTTTGCCAAGCTGTGCCGGGACAGCGGTCTGCTGGGTGGCAAGCTGAACAGCACAGCAGTGGACATTGCTTTCAGCAAGGCTAAAGGCAAGGTGTGCTGACAATTACATGTTGCTATGTCTTGTTCAGACTTTGGCTTTACCGCAGCAGCTGTGTATGCTGTTTGAGTCTGCCAGGACTCTGTCCAACCAAGTGACTGGCGTCACATATCTGAGTGCAGCAGCAAAATGCAGCTGCATAGCACACACAGTGTAAACACTTCTGTCCCATGCAACTCTGAATGACATGTTTGTAATCATAGGGAGCACGCAAAATGAGCTTCAAGGAGTTTGAGAATGCTCTGGAGCTGCTTGCCAGTAACAAGGGTGTGCCTGGAGAGGAACTGCGCCAGAAGGTTGCAGCTTCTGCTGGACCCATGTGCAATGCCACCCAAGCAACTGCTGTGCGCCTGCATGATGACAGATCCACTTACACAGGTCAGCAGTCACAATGCCGCAATGCAACGTTGCAAGTGGTGACGCTTGCAGTGGTCGCCAAAATGAGCTGTATGGGTAGGCTTGTTAGGCCTTGTTTGATGCTTAGAATAGACATGTCTGCATTCTCCCGTCTCTCAGTCTTGCCTACACCATAAGGGCAGTACCAATCTGCATCTCTTGTTTCATCAGCACCAAATGCAGATGCGTCTATTGCTGCAGGGGTGTACTTCCAAGGCGGCCCCAGTGTTGTGGACAAGCGAATCACCATGGAGAGCCTGACAGATCGTACCAATTCGCAAAGTCACAACAAAAGAATGACAGTCTAAACAACTCACCAAATCTCTTATCACATTTTCTGGCAGGCCTTCAAGAAATCTGATCTGTTTGCAAATGAATCCTCCAGTGTATATCATGTCAAGTTGTGAGTGAAAGGCGTGCTTTGTAGATTGTGCTTTCCTGGGTACTTTGAACAAGAGGCTAGTTTGCCAGGAAACTCTTGCATGCTTGGCTTACGTATGATGGTGTGCTTCATAAAAGACATGCTGCGGATCATTGGGCGAGCTTGACAGACTTTATTGCATCATCAATTTCTGTGGTGTTGCTGGCATGTGGGGCTGCACGGTAGTCCTGCCTCATCAGGCCCTTGGTCTGAGATTGTTCAGGGTTCACTCAGGCGTGATTCCTGAGCTCCTGCTCACATACATTTCCTCGCGATCGCGTTTCAGAGTGTATTCTAGAGTAATCAGGGCTGCAGATGTGTGGATCAGTCGTCAGCGCTCGGTGGTACGCAGGGTCGCACGTGGCAATACGCGTGGATAATTTGCCGCTCGGACTGCACTTTCTATGGTGAATCTGGATCATGAATGTATTGCTCATTGTACAGTGGGGCCCATAAGTATCGGTCGGACCAGGAACATGTGCGAGCTCCGACACTAATGCGAAGCGCAAGTCTGTGTTTAAGCGGCAGTCCTTCCGAACACAGCAAGTCAACCAGCACACCTTTCTGTGTACGGCTTCACTGGCGCAGAAAGCGCTTGTAGCGCATGTGTGGCGCCGGTAAAAGCAACAGGTCTGTGGCAGTGAAACAAGGCTG
>JAABUP010011510.1_pt1 | contig 10051 bp, 5 predicted proteins | sample 5559201 | NCBI WGS metagenome assembly JAABUP01 (sample SAMN10711887, study PRJNA513373) | rock metagenome | isolation source: Antarctica rocks | place: Antarctica | reverse complement strand
TCATCCTCGCGGTGGCGTTGGTCGGGGTGATCGTGCTGGTATCGGTCCTGCGCGGCGACCCGATCCTGACCACGTTGCAGTTCGCGCTGGTCCTCACCGTCGCGGCGATCCCCGTCGCCATGCCCACTGTGCTGTCGGTGACGATGGCCGTCGGCGCCAGGCTGCTGGCCAAGAAAAAGGCCATCGTCAGCAAATTGGTCGCGATCGAAGAGCTCGCCGGGGTCGACATCCTGTGCGCGGACAAAACCGGCACACTCACCCAGAATTCACTGACCCTGGGCGACCCGTTCAGTGTCGAGGGCGTCACCGCCCCGGACGTGATCCTGGCCGGCGCGCTGGCCTCCCGCGCGGACAACGACGACCCCATCGACCTCGCCGTGCTGGGCGGGTTGGGCGAGACGACGGCGTTGGACGGCTACAAGGTGACGCACTTCGAGCCGTTCAACCCGGTCGACAAACGGACCGAAGCCACCGTCACCGACACCGACGGCAAAACGTTCAAGGTCAGCAAGGGCGCCCCGCAGGTCATCCTCGCCCTCACCGACGACACGGCGAAGATCAAACCCACCGTTGACACCGCGGTGAACGACTTCGCCGCCAAGGGCTTCCGGTCCCTGGGCGTGGCCCGCGCGCAGGGCAGCGGTCAGTGGCAATTCCTGGGCGTTCTCCCGCTGTTCGACCCGCCGCGTGATGACGCCGCGTCCACCATCGCCACGGCGAAGGCGATGGGCGTGTCCGTGAAGATGGTGACCGGCGACGCGATCGCCATCGCCAAGGAAACGGCCGCCAAAGTCGGCCTCGGCACGAACATCCTCGACGCGGCCGGCCTGGGTGATGTGAAGAAGAAAGAAACCGCCGGCGTCGCCGAGTCCATCGAAACCGCCGACGGTTTCGCGCAGGTGTTCCCGGAGCACAAGTACCACATCGTGGACGTCCTGCAGCAGAGCGGGCACATCGTCGGGATGACCGGCGACGGCGTGAACGATGCGCCCGCGTTGAAGAAGGCCGACTGCGGCATCGCCGTCTCCGGGGCCACCGACGCCGCCCGCGCCGCCGCCGCGATCGTGCTGCTCACCCCGGGACTCTCCGTGATCATCGACGCGATCAAGGAAAGCCGCAAAATCTTCCAGCGGATGAACTCCTACGCCATGTACCGGATCGTGGAAACGCTGCGGGTGCTGCTGTTCATGACCGTCGCGATCCTGGTGTTCAACTTCTACCCGGTCACCGCAATCATGATCGTGATGCTGGCGCTGCTCAACGACGGCGCGATCCTGTCCATCGCCTACGACAACGTCCGTTACCGGATGAAGCCCGAAGCGTGGAACATGCGCCTCGTGCTCGGCATCTCCACCGTCCTGGGCGTTGTCGGTCCGATCGCAGCGTTCGGACTGTTCTACCTCGGCGACAAGATCTTCGACCTGGGCCGGCCCCAGTTGCAGACGATGATGTACCTGATGCTGTCCGTCGCCGGGCATCTCACCATCTTCCTCACCCGCACCCGCGGTCCGTTCTGGTCGATCCGCCCGGCCCGCATCCTGCTGCTGGCCGTCCTGGGTACCCAGACGATCGCCACCCTCATCGCCGTCTACGGACTGTTCATGACCCCGCTGGGCTGGGGCTGGGCCGCGTTCGTGTGGGGCTACGCCATCATCTGGGCGCTGGCCAGTGACCGCGTCAAACTGCTCGCCTACCGCATCTTCGACCCCACCAAGAAGACCACCGACGTGGACGCCAACAAGAAGACCGCCGACCCGGCCCCGGACGCGGACAAGCCGTCGGCCGAGTCCGCTTCCGCCGGCAAATCCCCGGGAAAGGTCACGGCCCCGGCGAAACCGGGCGCGTTCTACACCGACAGCGACCCGGGCGACCCCGTCTACCACGACAACGACGACTGCCCCTACGGGCTAGAGATCAAGGCCCACCACAACGATCACCCGGGTACCGACCACCGCCGCCGATGCGATTGGTGCGCCCAACACGACCAGCCGGTGGCAGTTGAACGCTGACCGGTCGCTGCACCAGTTCCATCAACTGCCACCTGTGACGGAGCGAGAGAAGTTCGACATGACGGACGTCAAACCTGAGCGTGCCTTGCCCGGGACGCGTTTCCCCAGCTTCCGGACCGAGCTCGACACGCGGCACCATCATGCCGTCGGGGACGACTGGGCCGGTGGTGTGCCGCCGCAGTACGGGGTCGCACCCCGCGTCCGAGTCGGCCACTCGAAGTGGTTCAACCTACTCTGGCTCGTGCCCATCGGGCTGGTACTGCTCATCGTCGGGATTGCGGTCGCGAAGGGGCTCCGTGAGACCTCTGATGTGCAAGCGTTCCTCCGCCGCTACCCGGGGTTGTCCAAACAGCCCGCGACCACCCCCGTCGGCTTTCCTGCGTGGTTGGGGTGGCAGCACTTCCTCAACCTGTTTTTCATGCTGTTCATCATCCGATCGGGAGTCACGATCCTCTCGGACCACCCGCGCCTTTACTGGACCCGCGGCTCCTCCCCCGGGAAGGAGTGGTTCCGCATCCAGAAGCCCGTGCCCACCGACCCGCTGTACACAGCGAAGCAGGACTCCATCACGCTGCCCGACGGTGTCGGTCTGCCCGGGCGGCGACACTCCATCGGGCTCGCGCGGTGGTGGCACCTCGGTGTGGACACCCTGTGGCTGGCCAACGGGATCGTTTTCTACGTCCTGCTTTTCGTGACGGGGCAGTGGCTGCGCGTCGTCCCGCTGCACTGGGACGTCTTCCCGAACGCCATCTCCGTCGGTATTCAGTACCTGTCCTTGAACTGGCCTACCGAGTCCGGGTGGACCCAGTACAACGGGCTGCAGCTCCTGTCGTACTTCATCACCATCTTCATCGCCGCCCCGCTGGCCCTGGTCGCGGGGCTCGGCATGTCGCCGGCGCTGTCAACCCGATTCCGGCGGATCAGCTCGCTATTCGGCATCCAGCTCGCCCGCTCAGTGCATTTCCTGGTGTTCTGCTGGTTCGTGGTCTTCATCATCGCCCACGTGACCATGGTCATCACCACCGGGGCGCAGCAGAACCTGAACCACATGTTCGCCACGCGGAACGACCACTCCTGGTGGGGAATGGTGATCTTCGCGGTGGCCCTGGTCGTCCTCATCACCGCCTGGGTCGCGGCGACCCCGTTCACCTACCGCCACCCACGCGTCGTGCAACGTTTAGGCTACGCCTTGATCGGCCCGGCCCAGCGCCTCTTCGAGCACATCGATGCCAAACCCGGTCAATACACGGAAAAGGACATCTCCCCCTACTTTTGGCACAACGGCAAGTACCCGGAGGGCGCCGCCTACCTGGCTCTGCAGGCCGACGACTTCAGGGACTACACCCTGCGGGTCAACGGGCTCGTGGAACAGCCTGTGGAGCTCGACCTCGCCCAGCTGCGAGCGCTGACCCGGCACGAGCAGATCACCCAGCACTTCTGTATCCAGGGCTGGTCCGGGGTCGCAAAATGGGGCGGAGTGTCCATGCAAACCCTGATGGACCTGGTGCATCCGGCGCCGGAAGCGAAGTGGGTGATCTTCTACTCCCACGCCGTGGGCCCGGACGGCGGGCTCTACTACGACGCGCAACCCATCGAGCAGATGAGCCACCACCTCACGATGCTCGCCTACGACATGAACGGCGCCCCGCTCGACTTCGGCCATGGGGCGCCGCTGCGGCTCCGGAACGAGATCGAGCTCGGCTTCAAGATGGTGAAGTGGCTCAAAGGAATCGAGTTCGTCGAGCACTTCTCCGATGTCGGGGGTGGGTTGGGTGGATACAACAACGACCATGAGTTCTTCGGCTACAGCCAATCCATATGACCCTGGTGTGGCGGGACGCAGCCAACCGCATCCCGCCCGGTTCGTTCGCCTTCGTGATGGCCACCGGGATCGTCTCCACCCCCCAGTCCCTCACCGGCTGGACGGTATTTTCACTCGATGTACTCCACCGCCAGCATGAGTTTCGGCAGCACCACAAAACTCTCCTTCATGGTCGCCATCGGGCAAATCAGAACCTGGATCGCGACTCTTGCCTGGCTCGCCGTCTTCGCGGTTGCCTGTCACGCCGCGATCCGACGTCTTCGGACTGAGCGACAAGGCCGTGAGCTGCCGCCCACGTCCTCGACGACCACCCCGCTATCTGCCACTGCGAACGCGACTGCCGCGCCGGCACGACCAGCCGGCCGCAGTTCAACACCGACCGCGAGCGAGCGCCACCCAACACGGCCAACCGCGCCACACCAAGGAGCTGACCCATCGTGACGATCACCACCAAGTCCAAAGCCGACCTGAGACGCGATGTGCAGGGCCGCGTCTTCGGCCGCGAGCGCGCACAGAAACACAGCTCGGCTACGGCACCGCCACCCGCCGCGGCACCCGCGACTTCGTTTCGGCCAACCAGGTCGTCGCTACCAAGTGCGAACTGCTGGTGGAACACCAGCACGCTGCTCGCGCGCATGATCTCCTTATGAACATGCCGCGGGAGGCGACGACCTGACACTTGACGCCGCCCGACTCTGTACTGTCACCGGCGGTCCGGAAAGCAAGCTCGCACCCACAAACCTATTAGGAGACGATAGTCAATGACCAGCAACGACAACGCCACTCTGTACACGTTGGGCGACCGCGGTCAGACGGTCAAAGGATCAGCCAATGACGTCCGCGGTCGCGAGGTGAAGGACAAGGACGGGGTCGGTATCGGAAAGGTGGCCGATCTCCTCGTCGACGACCGAGAGGAGAAGGTCCGCTTTCTGCTGGTCGAGCACGGCGGTTTCCTCGGCTTCGGCGAGAAGAAGACCCTGATACCCGTCGACGCCGTCACCAAAATCACCGAGGACGAGGTGATTATCGATCAATCGGGCGAGCGGGTCGCAGCGGCGCCCGGCTACGACCCGGATTTGGTCAATGATCGGCCGTATCACGCCAGCCTCTACGGCTATTACGGTTATTCGCCGTACTGGGGTGCGGGTTACATGTATCCCATGGGTATCGGTATGGGCAATGGTACGGGCATGGGTATGGGAGGGTACTGATGCCGCCCCACGGTCAGGGGATTGACGGGTGGTGCGTCCCCGCCAAATCGTGGTGTCGCACCGAGGCTTGCCGGTGAGCCCTGGACACGGGCCGATCCACCTTGACCAGGACCTGGTCCAAGCGCTGGAATGGTCCAGGTACGACTGTGCCACCTCCCGTCGGCAGTGTGGAACGATGTGAACACGATGCGCACCTACCTGCTGCGTCACCAGCCGCCCATGCGCCGGGATGGTCAGCCGGCCGGCGGTGCGGCGGCAGTCCTGCCCGACGCCGCACCGGCATGACGCCCGTCCTGGATGGACCTGGAGGTCCGGTGGCCGTGTGGGGGCCGTTGGGGTTTCCGGCGGCGATGCGGGCGTGCCTGTTCGATCTGGACGGTGTCCTCACTTCCACGGCGAAGCTTCACGCGGCGGCGTGGAAGGAGATGTTCGACGGTTACCTGAAGGAGTGGGCCGAGAAGTCCGGGGCGGCGTTCGTGGCCTTCGACGCGGCGGCGGACTACGACACCTATGTTGATGGCAAGAGCCGAGCCGACGGAACCCGCTCCTTTCTGCAGTCGCGCGGTATCGATTTGCCGCTGGGTTCCTCGGGTGATCGGGCGGGAACCTTGACGATCACTGGGCTCGGTGACGCCAAGAACGCGATTCTGATCAATAGGATCCGTCGTGACGGCGTCGAGCCCTATCCGGGTTCGGTCCGTTACGTCCGGGCGGTGCGATCAGCGGGTCTGCAGACGGCGGTGGTGTCCTCCAGCGCCAACTGCGCCGAGGTGCTGCGCGCGGCAGGTATCGCGGACCTGTTCCAGACGCGCATCGACGGGGTCACCGTCGATGAGCAGCATCTGGCGGGTAAGCCGGCGCCGGACACGTATCTGGCCGCGGCGAACAGGCTCGGTGTCGCGCCCGGCGCGGCGGCGGTGTTCGAGGATGCCCTGTCCGGGTGGCCGCTGGGCGGGCCGGCGGGTTCGGATGGGTGGTCGGTGTCGACCGGGTCGGACAGGCTGAGGAACTGCGCGCGCACGGGGCCGACCGGGTGGTGACCGACCTCGCGCAATTGTTGGACCCGGCCGACCAGGAATGATCACCCACCCGGTGTATGCGGTCGAGCCGTGGTGTCTGCGCGAGACCGGCCTTGACCTGGACGTCCTGGCGCAGAGCGAGTCATTGTTCGCCTTGTCCAACGGCCACATCGGGTGGCGCGGAAACCTGGACGAGGGCGAGCCTCATGGTCTGCCCGGGACCTATTTGAATGGGCTGTTCGAGGCGCGTCCGCTGCCCTACGCGGAGGCGGGCTATGGCTATCCCGAGGCCGGGCAGACGGTCATCAACGTGACCAACGGCAAACTGATCCGACTCCTGGTCGACGATCAGCCTTTCGATGTCCGCTACGGACAGCTGCTCGCGCACGAGCGGGTGTTGGATTTCCGCACCGGGCTGCTGCGCCGTGAGGTCGAGTGGGTGTCACCGGGCGGGCAGGGCGTGCGGGTGCGGTCGACCCGGCTGGTCTCCCTGGTGCAGCGTTCGGTGGCTGCGATCTGTTACGAGGTCGAAGCGTCGGACACCGCGGTGCGTGTGGTGCTCCAATCGGAACTGGTGGCCAACGAGAGCCTGCCGCCCAACGGCGGCGACCCGCGGGAAGCAGCCGCGCTCCACGAACCGCTGCGGTCAGAGGAGCACTCCTGCGGCGGGACGCGGGCGTCGCTGCTGCACCGCACCGCTGTCAGTGAGCTACGAGTCGGAGCGGCGATGGAGCATCAGATCGACGCGCCGGCGTCGGTCCATGTGTCGAGTGAGAGCTTCCCCGATCTGGGTCGGGTCACGATCACGGCGACGCTCGAGCCGGGACAGCGGCTGCGGCTGGTCAAGTTCGTCGCCTACGGCTGGTCTGCGGTTCGCTCGCAGCCGGCGGTCGCCGATCAGGTCGCAGCCGCGTTGACCGCCGCCGTTCAAACGGGTTGGGAGGCCCTGGTCGTCGAGCACGGCGCTTATCTGGACGATTTCTGGGGACGGGCCGATGTCGAGGTCGACGGTGACGAGCGGGTGCAACAGGCGCTGCGGTTCGGTTTGTTCCACGTCCTTCAGGCCGGCGCCCGGGCCGAGGGGCGGGCGATCGCGGCGAAGGGGTTGACCGGGCCGGGCTATGACGGGCATGCCTTCTGGGACACCGAAACATTTGTGCTGCCGGTATTGACTTACACCGCGCCGAAGGCGGCGGCCGACGCACTGCGCTGGCGGCACTCCATCCTGCCGGAAGCACAAAATCGTGCCGCGCAGCTGGGGCTCAAGGGCGCCGTCTTTCCGTGGCGCACGATCGCCGGGCACGAGTGCTCGGGATACTGGCCCGCCGGCACCGCCGCGTTCCGCCTCGGGGCGGATATCGCCGACGCCGTCGTCCGGTACGTCAGCATCACCGGCGACGAGGCATTCGAACGCGACATCGGCGTGGAACTGCTGACCCAGACCGCCCGGTTGTGGTGCTCGCTGGGTCACCACGACGCTGCGGGAGGATTCCGGATCGACGGGGTGACCGGCCCCGATGAGTACTCGGCCGTCGCGGACAACAACGTCTACACGAACCTGATGGCCCAGCACAACCTCCTCAGTGCGGCCGATGCCGCGGAGCGCAACCCCGACCGCGCCCGGGAGTTGAACATCGCTGCGCAGGAGATCGGCGCGTGGCGCGACGCAGCGAAGGCAATGATGGTCCCGTACGACGAGGCGCTGGGAGTCCACAGCCAGGCCCAGGGGTTCACCAGCCACGAGATCTGGGATTTCGACGCCACCACCGACACGCAATACCCACTGCTGCTGCATTTCCACTATTTCGACCTCTACCGCAAACAGGTCGTCAAACAGGCCGATCTGGTGCTGGCGATGCACCTGCGCGGGGAAGCGTTCACGACAGCGCAAAAGGCCCGCAACTTCGCCTACTACGAAGCCCTCACGGTGCGGGATTCATCCCTGTCTGCCTGCACCCAAGCGGTGCTGGCCGCCGAAACCGGCCACCTGGACCTGGCGTACGACTACCTGACCGAGGCCGCAATGATGGACCTGGGCGACCTCGAGCACAACACCCGCGACGGCCTGCACCTGGCGTCCCTGGCCGGCGTCTGGACCGCCCTCGTACCAGGCCTGGCCGGTCTGCGCGAACGCGGCGGAAGCATCACATTCGCCCCGCACCTGCCAGCCGAAATCACCAGGCTGGCCATCACCGTCTATGTGCGCCACAGCCGGCTGAAGCTCGAGATCACCTCGCCGACGACGACGACATACCGCGTCCTTGACGGGCAGCCACTGTCGCTGGTGCACCACGGACAAGCACTGACGGTGTTCATTGGCAGCCCGGTCAGCTTGCCCAACCAGAACCCGCCGGCTGGGCCGACGCTGTCCCAGCCAAGGAACCGTGCTCCAACGCCTCACCCACGAGCCACGTGAAGAACATCAGGCCGTAGGGAGCCGGTGTGCTATCTCCCGGGGTCGGCAAGCCAAGGTGTGGTCGTCGTCCAGGTCCTGCACGACCGAGCTCGCGATCTGAGCTTGTTCATGACTCCGGGGGGATCACCGTCGGGTCGTGCCGTCGACAGCGGCCAGTGCCGCAGTGGCGACCTGGGCGGGGAGGTCCGGCCTCGCACCCACCGCCCCTCACCGGTGGTCGAGGCCAAGAGGTGAGCGGGCCGGGGTGGGGCCCATGACACCACCACGATCAATCCCGCGTGTATTGGATGCCCATCACGTTCATGACAGCCGTTGTCCAATACTGCGGGTCACTTCCTCCAGATGAGTCTGTGCACGCCGAGATGCTTGGGCAGAGAACGCAGACCATGGAATGAAGGGCACGAAGATGAAGACAACGGTCAGCAGCATCATCAGTCCCCAGACCAGGGGCATCGGCATTGTCCGAGGTGGAGACGGCTTGATCTGGTACCAGAACGTGTAGAGCCACACCCAGAGGATCCTCGCGGGATCGAGCGGCAGCACACCGGGAGTTGTCCGTCGGCTCCGCTCAGCCGACGCCTGCTGACCGGTGCCCTATACAACGAGCGAGTCGCGACCTGAAAAGCCTCGCTTGCCGAGATCTCAACCCTGGAACGTCTATCGAGCCACCCCGTCGAACAGCCAGCCCGACCGCCAAACAACGCCGCGAGAACACCGCCAGGTATCGCCAAGATTCACAGACGCGCGCATGCGCTGCACCTGATGTTGTTCACCGGACTCTCGACACTGCCATTCGAGCATCTCGGCACCCAGCCGAGCCCCACCCTTCACCAAATGGCTGCCAACCGCGCCGCCATCGCATGGTTCAGCCTCGACCTGCTCGATGCGACCGAGACACACGCCGCCGCGTGAGCGTGCCGTCAGCTCACAGCCGACCAATATCCCTAATGGGCTCGCCAGCTGTCCCGTATGCCGAACCCTCTGCGGCGACCGAAATCCACTCTCCTGTAGTCGCCGCGACAAAGATTGCTTAGTCACCATAGCGGATCCTCAAACGGAACGTCGGACGAGCGACGAGTAGACGGCCGCGGGTGGTCTTATCGCTAAGGTTCCTTTTGTGTAAGTCGGTAGGGAACAGCAGTACGGAGCTAGCACCCCCATCGGGATACCGTCAGCGGCTGTGAGCACCCGTACCCCAGTTGATCGTCGAATTACGAGGTTGAACAGGCTCTGGTTTTTTGCGCTGGTGATTGCGGTAGCAGTCCTCGCGGTGCTGATGACCGTCGCAGTTCATGACGGTCCTCGCGCGGAATTCTGGCGAATCGCCGTTCCAGGCCTCCTGACTGGGATCGGCACTCTGGTGCTGGCCGGCGCCACGGTATGGCTGTCTACAAGACAGCGTTTGAACGACGAACAGCTCAGAGCGGAGCAGGAAGCGGTTATCTTGCTAGTCAAGGACGCCGAAGCGCTACGCGACGCCCGGAAGGTGTTTGGTGTGTGTCGTGGAGGTGACGACGCCCAACTCTTCGTCGTGAACGCAAGCTCCGATCCAATCGACCACGTGGCCATATCGG
>JAABUP010011509.1_pt1 | contig 10052 bp, 12 predicted proteins | sample 5559201 | NCBI WGS metagenome assembly JAABUP01 (sample SAMN10711887, study PRJNA513373) | rock metagenome | isolation source: Antarctica rocks | place: Antarctica | reverse complement strand
CCGGCTCCACGATCCAAGCAGTCAATGGCGGCGTCCTGACCATCTCTTTCTTCCTCGCCCGCATCATCTGGGGCCAGTACTCCTCCTACAATACTTTCAGCGACATGTACGCCGCCTACGCCAGCGGCCACTCGACTCCTTCCATCGTCCCGGGTGCTGATGGGAACGCGCGGATCAAGTCATCCGGAGACATCGGCATGTACTACGCTTCGCCAGCCTCGCAAGAGAGAGCTTTCATGGGCGAGCAGTACTTACCTCTCTGGCTGCCAGCCATCTACCTCGCTTCGAACCTGGTGCTGAATGCACTGAATGTCTGGTGGTTCTACAAGATGGTAGCTACGATCCGGAAACGTTTTGACCCGCCGTGGGGCACCAAAGGCATTGGGCCAGATGCAGTGCATTACATGCCGCTGTCGGAAGAGGAGAAGAATTCCATTGCTGGGCTACACAAGGAGGGTTTGGGAAGCGTGAAGGCTGGTAGGGTCAAAGCGGAGCAGGCACTGGATACTGCTGGGGCTGGTGCTGCGGGGACGACCCACGGTGCGGCTGCGGCTGATGTCGATGTGCAGAGGGGAGTGTATGCGGACGGACACAAGAGCGTCGAAGTGACGTCGACCACGAGGCGCAGTGCGCGGAGTAGAAGGAAGGCTTGAGGAAGAACGACTGTTTGGCTGAGATGGCGTGGGTAGCGTGTGTGTGTTGGTAATCACGTCTTAGAGGAGGGATGTGGGTTCATCGGCGAATGGAGACTGGATGCCTGTGTACCATTCGAAGTCTCGAGACTTGCTAGTATGGCCGGTCTTTTTGTTGCTGGTATGCTACACCTGCTGTAGCTATTTCTCTCCAGGACATCTTGTGAGTGCAACAACTCAACACCTCACACTCCGTCCCGGCTGGATTCTCGAATGTCTTGATAGAACAGCTACGTCCGCCCATCCGTTGACACCAAAGCCACGCGAAGCTGTGGTCCGCTTTCAGTCGAAGAGGGAATGAGGCGCTCTGGGTAACATTCGCAGTGGAGGTGATGTATCTGGTGATCACGTGCTCGTGCTTCGGGTCTACTCCGGTTCCTCACCGCGGCCCCGACGACCGACCTCGACCTCGCGTACACCTCGAACGTTTCAAAGCAACGCACGACGATGCGAGACACGACGGCGCCCCGCAGTCACCGGGGAATAACCGGACCCGGCTATTCTGGCTACGTGATGAAACTCGTCGTTGATGAGAGAGGTCTCCTCCAACGTCTGTCCGTGAATTGCAACGAACCCTTCTTGACGGCAGCAGGTGGACGGTTCGGGCCCCGTCCTCCACCTGTTCCCACGGAATATGACCTCGTTGGCCTCGTCAAACCACCCTCCATCTTTCTCATCCCGAGGCAGTGTCCCCGGGGCTGGCTAGTAACGTTTCTTGATACTCGGACAGAACCAGCCAAATGTGTGGAATATCTTCAGACATCTCTTGAACACCCATGAACTGTGATAGATGTTGTGAGTTAGGACCACCCTCCCATTTGACCTTTTACTGACAGTCGAAGATCGTCGGAAAGGTACCGTGAAACCCTTTCCTAACGCGCACGAGGTCTGTTCACACGAAAGCGCGCTAACCTCAGCGCAGGAAAATGCGACAAACTGCAGCCGTGCGGGTCGTGCGACCGAGCCGGTGTGCCTTGTATCTACACGGACCGGACTAAGGAGAGAAAGTACAATGCCGACCACGTGGAGCGCCTCGAGAAGCGCATACGACAAGCCGAGGCGCGCAACAAAAGTCTCGCGGACGAGTTAAGCAGAGCGAGAGCAAACCCGGACGCAGTACCGAGCAGTCTGACTGGTGATCAAAATCCGCTGCGCGCGCACGCAAAGACTCCAGATGCAGTCGGCGAGATCTCCTACCTCGCAATCAACGCCGCTGGTGAGCGGCAACCCTACTTGGGCTCCACGAGCGGCGTGCTCTTCGCGGAGCTAATATGCTCAAGCGTCAGATTAGGCCTGCATACGGACTTGACCCCGACCACTTCTTTGCCAGGAGGCTCCGGACCACGGGGAACCGTGCCTACGGCCCAGCTTCTCGCAGTAGTCAGACGGGCCGATGATCTACCATCACAGGCGTTGGCGCAGGAAATGCTGTCGGCATACCTCAACCACGAGAATATCATATATCCGTTCATCTACCCGCACTTTCTTTCCAACACTTTGAAGCAAGTGTACGAGGAAGAAGATTACTATGTCTCCCGGGCATCGCCATCCGAAGTCTTCATCCTCAACATGGTCTTCGCGATCGCGAGCGGCCACGTAGCAAAGTATGACCGGCAGCTGTGAGCAAAGATATTCCAAGATCAGCAGGTCCAATCACAAATTGCTAACACAGAGCAGGCTACCAAGCGCAGAATCACACCAAGCGCGTGCGTTCGCGGAAATGAGTCAGGTGCTGTCGCATGGTATGTCGCCGAGACCGAGAACGAGATGTGATCACCGAGCCCGGATGATAGACTGACTGGAAGGATTGATTGCCATAGGTAGCATTGAAAGCCTCCAATGCCTCCTCCTCATCTGCATCTGGCGGACGACCAGTTCCATCAGAGACAACAGCGCCAGCATGTGGCACACGGTGGGGATCGCTGTCCGAACAGCCCTAGAGCTAGGCTTGCATCGCGAAAGCTCATATCCCATCAAACAAGAACCCGAGCTAGATGAAGCTCAGCTCGTGCAATATCGCCACCAAGAGTTGGGCCGGCGTTGTTTCTGGTGTGTGGTCGCCTTCGACATCGTGACAAGCTCGATCCTCGGCCGGCCGCTGGGCATCAGAGACGACGATATTGACACGGCGTTGCCACTGTTGGAGAGCGACGGTCTGCTCACTCCACTACTCACCCCCACCGTAGCTGGCATGCAGCGCATCACCATCTTCAACAAGATCGCACGATACCGTTTGTTCTGCGGGAAGCTCGTCACAAATCTCCATCGCAAACGCAGTCCAGATGTCTCGATCGAGGATGCGCTGCGCTTACGAGACGGGCTCGCGGACGAGCTAGACTTGTGGTACAGCTCGCTCCACGAGCTCCGCTTGCCGCACAATGCGATCTCGGACGAAGGCGGGCAGTCTTGCTATCTGTCACCGACGTGATATGAGGTGCTTTACGCTAATGCCACGTTGATGATCTGGCGGCCCTGCCCGCTGCTTGTGGACATCACGAACGACAGACATACTCTGCAGCGGATATACGACTCAGCAACAAACGCGATCAGTAGCTACGCTATCCTACACAGGAACCGTGTCATCAACTACAGCTGGGTCACATTACATTCCGTTTTCATGGCCGGCTTGTCCTACATCTACGCTGGTTCGTGTATCCGGTTCCGCGGTGGCCCGCTTCGCTGACAGTCACCAGTGAGCCGGCATTTGCGTGGTAGGATCAATGGGATACATGGAAATGCCTGCCTACTGGAAGATGATCCCACCACCATTGACGTGGTCAACATCAGCCGGGCCTGTTCGACTGTGCTTGTGGCACTGGCTGAACGGTGGAATACCGAAAGGCACTGTAAGCACCCTGGAGATCTCGCTTTGGGCCTCGTATGCCTGTGATGCCACCGCTGACCAACTCGTTTGCCATTGCAGGCCACGAAATCTTCGATCGCCTCAGCGATGCAGTCTTGAGCGACGCCATCAAGCTTCAGACAGCATCAGCCCTGGCACAACAGCGCGACTCTCCTAGCATGAGCCTCGCAACCAGTGCGAACAGTCCTGTGAGTGTACCAAGCACAAGCATACCTTTGCAGTACCCACCTATGCAGCATATCCAGCACATTCAGCAGACGCAGCAGGTACCGCGAGCGGACTATATCAATCACTGGAACTTGCGAATGCAGCAGCAACAACAACAGCAACAGCCTCAGAGCGGCCACACACATCCACTCCACCCACTTATCCAGCAGCCAGCACTTCCTCAACCACAGCACCAAGTGCCTGGGACGGCAGCCCCGATGCATGCGCCACTAGCCGTCGACACAGAGTTCCTACACAGCTACAACGACATCCAGACGCTCTATCATCACCAGCGGGTCGACGATTCAGTCATGCATCTCTCCCAGGACTGGCTGGGCTATATCGGAACGGCTGAGCCGGCGGGCGGATATATGGCGAATGCACATTTGCAGCCGCAACAGCATCGGAGGCCGTTCATACCTAGTCAGCAGGCGCCGTATCAGCCGCCGAGTACGAGGATGTAAATCAGCTGTTCTGGCGATGATATGTTGCGACAGTCAATCACTGTCTTGTAACTATGGTATCGATCGCGACAATATCGTCACTGTCGTGTAGGCTCCAAGTCTCGGCATATGGGGAACGAGGCACGATTCCGACCTCAAATTTATGAAAGTCTACTGCTTCGGGGCGTTAAGCTCTGTGGGTGGAGTGTTATAGTGTGACCATATCGTCCCAGTGCCGTGTATGTTTCAAGTCTTTCTCTTCGAAGCTCCACAGAGGGTGACGGCGAAGAGAGCGTCGAGCATGCACGTGAGGAAGACAGCACTTCCCGTGACCTGTTGAAGACCGCTACACAACTTTCCTATCCCGTTCGACAAGCCGTGGAACCTGCATGTGCTTTGTGCCCTGCGCGCATCAAGCAACCCCGCACGTAGACGACCACATTAATTGAAGGTTCGAAGCCGCTTCACGAAGAAGTGCCGGGTGGACATCGGTTGTGATGTGACTCCACCAACGACCGACCAAGGACAAACATTGCCCGTTGCCGACGAAGGCCTGCTATAAAGCGATGGGTACCCTCGAACCACCTCGGTCTCAATCATCTGAGCGGCCACAATGAGATCCACTTCACTGCTCGCCTTCGGAGCCCTTGCGGCACAGGCTTTGGTTCTCCCGCAGAAAGTCCCGGACTGTGCTACGTTTGGTGCCGGTGTGGCCCTCGGGGCATATGATGCCACATTGTTGAATACCACAGTACGTCTTCTACACTGGGGAGTTGACCGCGGTCAAGAAGAGTTCAAGACATTAAATCACAGCGGAAGATGTCGTTCTCTAACTTTGGATCGTGCTAGTACTACCCCATCGGCTCTCTCAACAACTCGGATGTGCTCAACACCGTCGCTTTCTGCGAGGTCTACGCTTCCATCTCATACGGCACCGGCAATGACTCTCTGATCTTCGCATTATGGTTGCCGGACGTCCTGGACTACGACAACCGCTTTATGGCGGTAGGTAACGGCGGCATGGCCGGTGTCATCGACTACGCGAATATGATGATCCAGCTTAACAGCGGAATGGGCTTCGCAGTCGCGGGTGGCAATGCTGGACATCTCGCTTCACTCAACAACGGTGGCGGAGGCGCTCCTGGAATCTACCTGCCGTATTTGCACGATCATGATCAGGTGCAGGCCTGGATACACGATGCCATTAGCCTGTTCACTCCTGCCGCGAAGGCTCTGACGGCTGCCTACTTTGGGCGCCAAGCGAGGTATGCTTATTACGACGGGTGTTCAACTGGAGGGGCGCAAGGGTTCGCTCTCGCGCAGTTGCATCCGGAGTTGTTCGACGGCATCTATGCAGGCAGCCCTGGGAATTGGTACAGCCATCTGGCGCTAACCTTTCTGTGGAACGCACAGCATACGAATGTAAGTACAGCGTAGCCAAAACGGACGATTCCGCAGTCGATGGAAAGCTGACCATTTGGTAGACGTCAGCCACATATCTCACGCAGGCAGTGCTCAACTTCACAGGCAATGCCGTGCTCGCGGCTTGCGATACGATAGACGGCGTGCATGACGGCTTGATCGAGGATCCGCTAAGATGCCATTTCGACATCAAGAGCCTAGCGTGCAACGGGTCGTACGCTTCGACTGCTCCGGGCACGGCGACCACGTGCCTTACGCCTTCGCAGATCGCCGCCGTGGAAGCGATCTACGCAGGACCAGTTCGCTCAGATAATGGCACGCAGCTGTACCCTGGTTTCTCCTTCGGCAGCGAGAGCGCGTGGCTCCTGCAAGAAGGCATCTTGGCCGAGGCGTTCAGCATTCCGATCTTGCAGAATCTGGTGTATGACAACCTGGCCTACAACAGCAGCACCTTCAACTGGGCTTCCAACGTCGCTGATGTAGATGCTCGAGCCGGCAGCCTTATCGATGAGATCAGTCCCGACCTGTCCGCTTTCCGAAATCGTAGCGGGAAGATGCTGGTCACACAGGGATGGGCGGATCCCTTGAACGCCGCTACCTGGCCCATCAAGCATCTGGAGCAGATTGAGGACTTCTTCAATAGCGACGTCAGTGACTTTTTGAACCTGTTCATGGTACCCGGTGGTGGTCACTGCGGTGCAGCGCAGAGCTACCCGGGCGTGCCAGCAACTTACCACACCGTGGCGGCGTTGGTCGAATGGGTAGAGCGAGGTGTGAAGCCTGAGGAGCTGCTGAGCACAGATCCGCCGGATGGAAGCAAGCGCACGAGAAAGCTGTGTGCGTGGCCGGCTACGGCGAGGTTCGTGGGACTTGATGTCAATGATTGGAATAGCTATGTCTGCGAGTAGGTCTATAGATTGGAGGGGCGACCTTCAGTGGTCTCCACCATTGCTGCTATCTCCAAGTAGTCCGCATGTCAATGCGGTAGGTGTACTCGCGGTCGATATCAAAGTTAGGAACGTTCGACAAGTGGCCCCTATGCTCAGGCTTTTCCAAGTATCTAGCGTACGTAGCTGTGATGCTCAGCGGTGCAGAGATCGATTGGGGCGTACCCTTCTCTACATCGACAACGGTCCTGAAAGACGACACCGGAGAGATAGGCGAGGCTTGTGACGATACCGCAGTACCAATTGTGCTTCCGAGGCGAGATAATCCCATGAGTCATGTCGTCTGTGCGGGCCGGCCCTCCCGAGCCCCTAACGATGTCACCTCAGTGGAGGTCGCGTCTTGCACCCGTGTTGTGTTGTTGTTCATTGCGCTGACATGATTTCGCATGGGATCTCTGGTAGCTGGAGAGACCGACGAGCAGGGCATATCCCTCGACCGTGACGATGATCCAGTCGCTCCTACTAGCCAGAAGCGCAAGACTTCAGAGAATTCGACCCCGGAAGACCTGCGTTTACTTGCGCAGGAAATCGAGGACCTCTTGAACAATGCCGCTGCAAACGACACGGTACAAGAGTGCGGGCCTGCTCCTCTGCGTATCATTGCCACCCAGCCTGAAAAGGTCCTAGATCTAGCGCACGCCAAGCTGCATGCCTCCCCATATCAGAGCGTACCGCTGCAGTGGCGCAGGCTCTTCGAGGAAGCGAGTTTGTACAACGCCGTGAAGCTGCTCAAAGCTCGGTCGCTTGGGACGCTTGCGAATAATCGAGTCAAGCTTCGAAGAACGGATGCAGATGTGGTGGGTGTGAGCGAAAGTGGCGACTGGCTGCAGGAGATCGTGGAGGTCCTGGATCGAGGCATTTCTCTCAGCGGCGCACCGGGACGCAGACCTGTATTCGACGCCATCTTCGAGCAGCTCTGCATGCACATCGCCGACCAGGACAGATTCGATTGGACGTGCTTCCACATCTTGAAGCCGCCAGAATTAAAGTCCAGACACCCCATCATTGCCACAGATGGACCGTTTGATCTTGAGACCTTCCAGCAGCGGCTGAACAGGGACTGCAAGCCCGTGATTCTTTCCAGTGCCATCGAGCATTGGCCAGCTCGGCGGCTGTGGAGCGACCCGAAGTACCTGCTTCGCCTCACTCTGGGTGGTCGCCGCCTGGTGCTGGTTGAGATTGGGGAGAGTTACGTCGCTGAAGGCTGGAGTCAACGTATGATGCCTATGCGCGATTTCATCGCAACCTACCTGCTTCCAGAGGACCCTGCGGAGACGGGCTACCTCGCGCAGTACGACTTGTTTGCGCAGATCCCATCGCTGAGAGACGATATCAGGATCCCGGACATCTGCTACAGCACCCCACCGCCCGCTGATACTGATGCATTGAGGACCGCCGGTCTTACTGCTGTTGAGCAGCTCGACGAGCCGTTGCTGAACGCCTGGCTAGGACCGAAGGGCACGAAGACACCACTGCACACCGACCCCTACCATAATGTCTTCTGCCAAGTCGTGGGGTACAAGTACGTGCGCCTGTATCCACCGAACGAGACGGACAGGCTCTACCCGCGCGGCCTGGACGAGAAAGGTATCAACATGGAGAACACGTCCCGAGTCGACATGTCCCGGTTATGGAGTCAAGTGCATGACCCACCGGCTGATGAGGCCGACCGCTTGAGTGGCGAGTTTCCCTTGTTCAAGGAAGCGAAGTATGTGGAGGCGGTCCTGAAGCCGGGTGACTCCCTCTACGTGCCGTTGGGATGGTGGCATTATGTTGAGAGTCTGACTGCGAGCTTCTCGGTGAGCTTTTGGTGGAACTAGGGTCGCTTGATCAAGCTTTTGCTCACACGGGCTTTGCGTCCTTATAGAGCGAGCGGTTGATGAGCTTCTGGCGACCTGCACCGTCAAACTCGAAGCCAGCACCTGCATGGTCGAAACCAGGGTTTCACATGTCTACAAGCCATAGGTCCCAGAGAGCTTGAACGTCTTCTCCTCCTGGTCCCAGTTGACTCTGACTCCCTCGCCCGTGAGACGCAGAGTACCATACCGGATCTGAAGAAAAGTAAGCCCTGAGCAGACCCCGCCCTCAGTGAAGATTCTTATCCTTACCGACGCAGAGACACCCCCCAGGATTTCGTAGAGGTCACTCTGGGAAATCTTCTTCACCTTCCACGGCTTCTTGGGCTTCTCGAACTGGAACAGCTTGTAGAAGACGTCCTCGTGAGGCACAAGGCCCGTATAGCTCCACTTGGTCGTTCCGGCTTTGCAGGACGGCTGCCATTTCAGCTGTCTCTCGATTCCAGCTTTGCATATATCTCTGGTCTTCTTGGCCCGCTCGGTAATCTTCTCATCGGTCCATGCAGCCTCGGCACCATTGCCATTAGTCCGCTGCGAGGCTTGATTTTGCAGGGAGAGGGCGTGGGCAGCGAGCTCCTCGTGTGGCATGGCAAGTAGGGACTCCAAGGTGTGCGTCTTCAGACGAGTATGGGTCTGGCGCTTCTTGGGAGCCGGCGCGCTGGTTGCAAAGTCGTCACCGGACACGTCGGACTCCGCGTCCACGGATTTACCTGTTCTCGTCTTTAGATGGGCATACCACGATCGAAGTGAAGTAGAGTGGACCTTACGCTTGGGTGGCATCTCTCCCAATTGCGAGAGGCGGGAGTCTGAGTTTGGGTTCTGGACTGAGGTCGCGGGACGAGGTGAGGTTCGTGGCATCCTCAATCGTTCCTTCTCCAAACGCGAAGATGACACGAGAACACGAGAACTAGGTCAAGCGGAGATTCGTCAACCGTTCAATTTCCACCTCTTTCTCTCCGCACCCCTTTCCATTTCATGATCTCCTTGAGTCGGAACAATCTCGCTTGTCATGGATTACGATTCGGGCTCACAACGGTCATAGAGCGATCTGACTCGTACAGAAGTGTACACGCGAGTCGACGAGAGCTCGGGCAGCGGAGGCAGGATCGCACTTCCATACTCGCGATGCAATTCCTTCCCCCGGGCGCAGAATCCTGGGAAGCTCCATTCGAGCCATCTTAACAGGGAGTGATTGTGACGCAGAGAGGCTGCAGCGCTGCGTCGCAATGGTTTTGCATTCGCCTGTAGTCGCCAACAGCTCGTGGGCTAAAAGCAAGCAGCCGGTCAACTGTCCAACACTGCTCGCTCCCGCCAGCTCTGCAACCGCCGTCAACTTGCAGGTGCCGAATGTCTGAAGTGAAGCCGCAAGGGCAGCGCGGAAAAGCGAAAGATGACTGTACAGGCGACGCCCGTTGGACGCAGCATCCTTGCCTTCTCGACCAAAGGGTCGCCCGCTGGACTCGTGCGCCCCAAATTTTCGTGAACCACCACCAAACGCCCGACCCAGAATCTCGCTGCATCTCCCCTGAAACGTGAGCTTCCTTGAACAATTCGTGAAAGTATCCTACAGCGTCGCTCTAGGTATCATACCCTCTCAACCCTGCTCTACACGTATCTCATCT
>JAABUP010011508.1_pt1 | contig 10053 bp, 9 predicted proteins | sample 5559201 | NCBI WGS metagenome assembly JAABUP01 (sample SAMN10711887, study PRJNA513373) | rock metagenome | isolation source: Antarctica rocks | place: Antarctica | reverse complement strand
TGATATTTTAAGCAGGCACAGAATGAGTATATATTATGATAGAGCTAATTATTAAGAATTTCTCGATAACTTGAGAAGATCAATCAACTATAGAAAGTTTGTCAAGCATTGTTAAGTTGAATATGACATAACTCATGACATATTAAGTTGAAGATATGACGTGATCTAAATGATGTCTTAACAAAGTCACAGAGTTTCAGAGCTAACTCAGATCTAATCTTTGACTCAATCTTTGATCTAATCTCTATGTGTCAATTCATCATGACATTGAAGTCTTTTACAAGAATGCATTCTCTCAGCATGTGTAGCATCTTTTCGATGTTTGAAAGATTTTCTTTTTCATGAATGACTTCATGATCTCTGAGTGACAAATTGTATGCTTCATGAATGAGTATAACTTTCTGAGTTATCTGTATGTTGTCTGTTAATGTTTATAACATAATCATGTTTACATCTTTGAAGTATCATGTTGAATATCAGATGTTGCTGTCAATTCTCTTGTTTATGTAGAAACAAATTCTATTTTCATTATTTTTCAGCATGAAGTTGACAGTTGTTGAACAATATGCTCTGAAATTCTCATCAAATCATCAGAGTTCTTGAAGAATTAAAATGTCATAATTCTTTATCTTTTTTTCATGTAGTAACATTATCATCATCTTTTTTCTGAACTTGTGAACATTATACTGTAGTATTTGAAACTTCTTTTGCTGAAACATTAAAGTTCACATTCAAAGTTGTTTGATGTTTTCTTGAGCATTTGCAATGTGCTTACTTCACTTGTAAGATTTTCAAAAAAAGATGATATTGAAATTAATGTAATTGATGTTGACTTTAACTCATTTGTTTTTGACTTCTTAACTAAATGATTCAATATAGTGTTTTTGAATGTGATGATTATGCTGAGCAGATGACTTTCATTTGTTGAGCATCTTTGTTTTCTCTTTAAGTCATTGTTTATCAATGATTTCAAATTAATAAATGTTGTTGTAAATGTCTTTGACATCATTGCTTTGAGCTTTTTCTGCTCTCATACAACATGATATAAAGATCTGTGTTTCATGACTTTCTTTATTCAATTATTCTTTCTTTTTCAATCTGTCGTTTATGACATTGAGAATCAAAGACTCTGTATATACTTCAACATGTTTCACATTTTCACATGTCTCAAGTCTGTTTATGAAAACAGTGCTTCAAGCAATGATTTAGCACACAGTAAATGCATCTTTACTTATTTTTGCATTTATATGTTTTATGATCATAGTCTTGATACTTTAAACACTGATGTGTTCTATAACTTGAATCATAAAAATGCATGATTTTTATGTCGATTTTATGATATACTCTCTCGTCAATTAACTTGTTCATCATCTCAGAGTCATCTGCAATTTGTAAAGAGTGACAAAGACAGATTTTAGCACTTTTAATGATCAATATTTCAAATATTCATTTAATCTCATGTTTCAGATTTGCGTCACTTTTAGCTGATGCATATTCATAAAAGCATCAACATCTCTAGAACTTCTAAGAGCGCAGTATGTTTATTTATCATTTGATTCAACAAATATGATCTTGACATTTGTAGCAATTAAAGTTGCAATGTCGAATAATATCATTAAAGCTTGTAATTCACTGTTATCTCTGCATGATTTTTCTTCGTTAGAATCATCATCAATGATCAAGCTGTCAACTGCGTAATTATTATACATTGCAAACATAACTCTAATGTCACACAGACTGCTTAAAGTGTTCAGTGTATTTTTTGTTCTTTAATAATCAATGTCATCATAAATGTCTTGATCATTCTTCTCAATATTATTACTCTTTTCTTATTGTGCATTTGCATCACTTCTAGCACTATGTTCTCTCATGACAGCATTTGCAACATAAGCGTTTACGCATTCTTGAGCAAGATGTTTGAAGTGTTCAATCAGTGCGTTTGCATCACTATCAGTATCATGTTTTCTCATGTAAACATATGCAACAGAAGTGCTTTCGCAGTATGAAGCAAAATATTCACTTTGTTTAAATCATTTGATTATAATGACTACTGTGCTTAAGTTCTATTCTTCTCTAATTTCTCTCTTTTCGCGAATTACATTCACGATGCTTTTCTTTCTCATCTTGCACATGAAGCTTTCATATTTCTTCTCATCGCTTAGAATCTTGTCTGTCTTGTCTATTTTATATCACAAACATTCATTCTTCTTCATGTTTAAAGCATCTCACAAGTCATTAAACTTTCATTCTCAGCTGATTTTAATCATTGTTGACTTAACATCATTCTGTTGTGCTATCATGAGCTCATATTCATCGCTTTGCAATATGATACGTGATTGATCTTTAGTTTATAATGTAGAGTGAAATCTCTTGCTAAAAGTTTGCTTCTTGCTGACTTGAACATCATCAGTTAATGATTTGTTCTCTGTGTTTGATTTGATCAATCTCTTTTACACAGCGTCAATGATTGAAAATTTAGTTATGAGTTGTGATATCTACAGCTTCATTTGATAACATTACATCAAAGACAAGCGACGTTAGTTTTGAAGATTAAGAGACGAAAATGCTTTCTGAACTTAAGAGTGTTTTCTTATGACTTGTGTTTGAATTGAGTTGCACGTCATTTTCTAACTTGTATAATGAGATTATTGAGACAATCAACGTATACATTGAGTACAGCTTGAGTGTTCATAGTCACTTTGATATCATTATTATTGATCTGTTGCTTAATACAACATAGCAGAATCTTCAATATTAATTGTTAATGCTCGCAAGCTTGTTGATTTTATGTTGCATTGATGCGCATTCGTGTTGCTGCATGTTATCAAGTTTAACTTTACTTCAATCACTTTAGTCATTGATATATGCAAATGTTCACTTACTTTTCACATTTGATTTCTCAAACTTGTTTAATCTGTGCTTTTCTGATTCATATTCTTGTATACAATGAGTAATCATTGTCACTGCAATGAGAATGACATTAGTAGAAAGTGAATCAAAAAATATCTTCAAGTATTTTTGATATGCTATTTCATTTCTGACTTTGCAGTAAATCTTCTGAATCAATATATTCATTATGATTCTTGTGCAAAATCTGTCTCAAGAAGTCTTTTCACATTAGACGATGTTGCAATCTTTGATTAATACATATCTTTTCACATGCAAAATCATCATTATTTAGCAGACTTTTTATCAAATTCTTTCGCTCTTTTCTTGTGAATTACTTTTATCAATCATATTCACTCTCGATTATGATTCATACTTGACTCAATACACTAGATCATCACGTCTCAAAAATGTTGTACATCTATTTATTATGAGTCTTATTTGCAACAAAAGATCTGAGCATATTATCTTTCAAGTCTCTCTTGTCGTTGAAATGTTCTCTACTTCAGAACATTTGTGATCTGACTTTTTGTTTAAATGATTTGCAATATTCTTTTATGCTTTTTTCATTTTCTCATTAAATCATTTCTTTTTAAAGTCTGATCATGAACTGCTATTGCTATCAACATGATCGCTCAATATTTACGTAAGTAGATAATGAGTGTAAACTTCAACAATCAACTCATGATCAATGATGAAGTTGCATTTAGTTTAACGTGATATTTTTTCTCATAAATATGATGTTATTAATTCTCAGTCTGCATCATTAACATCATCATCATCAAAATCAATTCTAGTATGTCTGTTATTAATTAATTGAAAAGAATTAAGTTGTTCAATGTTGCATACATTAAGTTTTTGAAATGTCGTGACGACTTTATGAAGATACTTTCACTGAATGCTCTGACAACATTTGATTTTGTTTTTTTTTCAAATTAGTCATTTATTCTTTTGAATTCTTAAGCGAGTTATTACTTTAAGAGTGACATGTCTATCTTTGTTGAAGACTTCTTTTACAAAATCACTGTTGCTTGAGTCTGTTATGATCTTGCTGTCATTGTGAGTCTCTGTGTGTTCAACTGCATTATGCTTTGACGATGATGATGTCTTGAAGTTACTCGTGTGATGACATCTTTTCTATAATGTCACTTAGTATCTTGATAAACTTATCATCATAAAGATTGATGTATTCTCATGTTGCATTTGAGATGAGAATCATTTGATGTGACTCGACAATGTATGATCATCAAGAAAATCTATGCAACAAATGATTGAGAAGAAGAATAAAAGAGAATGTCAGATTGTGAACGATTTTTTCTCATGATAAGAGAGAAATTTATCTTATTTTGAGCATTAAGAATAGTTCATTTAATCTTGATAAAAATTCATTGAATCTTTGTCAATGTTGAATGAACTATAAGTCTTGTCATCAATTCTTGAGATTTCTCAATTATGACATGATCTCACTATGTTATTTTATACTGAGAGTCTTGAGCATGAACATGTTCTTTACAAGCATTCTACATAATTTCTTCAATGATCAGCTGCTTGAATCAAGTATCACAAAAGATTTGAAATTTACAATCGTTGTTCGCAGCAGATTGAATTGTAAAAAGAAAGTGAATAGACTCTTTTGCATGCATTTCTTTCAATGCTGTTTTTCATTCACGCTCGTTGCTGATATATATTCTCGCAAATTCAGCTTAATCGTATATCATCATATCTGTGACACAGTCGTAATTCAGCTCATTCTCAATCAGCTTTATAAATCTGTTGTATTTCATGTCATTGATGCAAATTGAATTCTTCATTAATTCATGTTTAAAAAGATCTTGTGATCTGCAGCATATATTATGATTGAGATTGTAACTGATTTGTATTATGAGAATTTTGACTGATCTGACTAATACTGATTGAGATTTCTTGAGATCTCGTTAATTGCAGACGACATAACTCAAAAAATGTGAGTGTATCTTCAATTGAAAAGATGATGAAGAATTGTACTTGAGATTATTTCATCATGTTTCTCTGATTTTGAATCATCTTCTTACATTATAATTTAATCGTTGTGTCATGAACATTAACATAGAATCACTTCTTGATCTTGCAACATCATTGAATATAATATAAAACTCATGATATATGACTTCAAATGTTGATCTGATGATCTCTTTTGACTTGTTTATATTTAGCTTTCATTTTATAAGTTGAAGAGATTTCATCTGATTTTATATTTGCATCTTCAATTACGTGTATTCAGACTCATCAATGCTGAATTCTTCTTTCACTTTGTTTATTGATCATTTGTAGTATATATACTTTTTACATGACATCTTCAACAATGCATTCATTATATTAAAGAGAAGACTTGATGTTTGTTGAATATTTTCATGTTTGTGACTAACGACTGCGCTTATCACAAAAAACTTTAATGTCAATGATTCATAACTTCAGAATTTGATTGATGTCATACTCGTTGCATCTTGTTCATGTGATAACTGACATCAGCTTTCAGTGATCTACTTACTGCTTAAGCTCTCAACTAAATTTATGAAATACATATCAATTATATAGAGTCTACTACTGAGTCACTCACACTCTTTTATAATACAATCACTTGCAATCATCAAGTCAATTTTCTTTCAGATCAATTCATTGATACAGTTAACTTTGATTGACTGACTTTATGATATTAAATTTGTAACTGATGATACTTTTGTAATAAGCAAAGCTTTGTTTGCTATGTATATTTCATAAGAACAAAGTTCTTGTGAGATTAGACTCTGACTTTAGTTCTCATCAGTTCATAGTTGAGACTTCTGTTCATCAAGAGAAATTTGATTGAGCAAAGTCAAAAGATGATTATATTTCTTAATTACTTAGTCGTGTAGCATCGTTGACTTCAATGATTCTGTATATGCTTTGAAACATAGACATAATACATATACATTGTTTGATTTTTGTCTGCAATGAGATTGAATCAGTTTCAAATATCTTCAGCTTTTGCATTTGAAGTAGTATTCTGCTACTCTTGTTTCTTTATGCAAGAAATTCTTCTCATATATTGAATTATATGAATTTCAGTCGCTGAAGTTGTTAATGTAGAAGAACTTGTTTTTATTTGACTCGCTAGAAATATCATTTGCTGATACAACATGCACACTTCTCAAAATTGTATGCAAATGAAAAAATCAACTAATTTCAAGAAAACAAGAATTTTTGATGTTATCTTTAGATCAGTGCTTTATTTCAATCATTTCATGCACAGCATGTTGAGTTCTTTCATTATGAAGTTTGAGTAGTTCGATGAGAACATCATTGTGTCGTAACTCATTATTCTTGTTGTCTCGATGCAACGAATTTATAATGAAAAGAATAAGTCGTAGTTGATCAGACAGTTGATTGTTTAGCAGAGTTGAGACTTCAATCATCTCTTTCAATCTCTTCTGAATCAGAACATAATCACGTGTTCAAACTTTCTTCTTTCTCTGTCAGTTCAATGAGCAGTATACTTTATCACTGACAAGATTTTCTAAGTTATCAACATCTTTTTTATCTCATTTTTAGCATTGAAGTGACTCATGAATGCTTACGTAGTATGATTTCACTTAGATTAAGTCTTTTTTCTTTTTCTTTAACTCTTTATCTGATATGACTTTCTCATTGACTATGTTATGACACTTGCACATGAAGACTGTCAACGCGTCAAGAAGCTTCTCTATGTTCAGAATTTCAATTAAGATCAATGCATGACATCATAACTTTGAATTGAGTTCTGTCTCTTGTATTTGATTGCATTGTTTGCAAATGAATGCATCTTGAATTTTATGAAGACTAAAAACATGATTGAATCATATTATCATAACAATTAATGCATGCTTGTTGATTTTGCTTTGTTTTATATCTCTGTAAAGAAGAATATCTTTCATCATGAGATGATTTAAATGTTGAGTATTATGATGCAATAACTGTCTTTGAAACGTTTCTTATTTATTGATGCAATCAAAAAAGATCTTTATTAGATGCTTGTATGCAATCTCACTGTGCTTTGTATTAAAATTATCAGCATTATTGTATCTTCAAATCTGACTTGCATAATATGTCATTGCATGTAGTTTTGAAATGTTGAAATGATCAACATCTGTATTTGAATGCTCAGATTGCAAATGACAAAAAACATTCTTTAGCTTGTTCAATTGAAAAAGCGCATGTTTAAGATATCAAAGAATTTCTTCATCATGTAAATGATACTGAGTAAGTATCACGAAGTTTATTACTGCTTGAGCGAAGTGAATTGCTGCAGATGCTCTCATGATCAGAAGCAATGTGATGACTGATATAAACTGACATACAATTGACTTTTGATTTGCATCAGTTTATTGCTTAATCATATTATACTTAACAAATCTCTTCATGTTTTTAAATGATGAAATGACGTGAAATCTTTAATTCAGTTGAGTTGTTTCTGATGCATCGTTTAAAGCTAATCTGATTTCTTTTCTTCTTTGACTTGTACAAACATTCTCATTGATGATCTGACTAAGTCATAACATCAGATACAAGATGATTCTCTTAAGTAGTTGATGTAATACATTTATCATCATTGTCTCATGAATATTGATAAACATATGTGATCATGCAAAGTTTTTCACTGAATGTATTCAAGCAAAATCATTCTCAATCATATTGTTCTTTCTTTGTTGTCTTTGTTGATTTTTAATGAACACATGCGTTCAAATTGATCATGTCTTGTTTAAATTTTCATGCTCATGAGATGATACTTGACAGATAAAGTATTGTTGATTCATCTTGATGTCTGTGATTAATACTTATTTCTCATAGTTCATCATGAACTTGATGATTATCAAATAACATTGTTTTATCTTATTGTTTATGCAAAGAACAGAAATGTCGTTTCTGAACATAGCTTCAATGACTGTTACATGTGAGATCATGTATTAATGCATGATGATACATGTTTAATGTACACTTGAGTATGATTAATAACATCATGTGTCAAATCTTTGACTTGATATCATCGTTGTCGTTGTCAACTATGAGAAGAAATTTCAGAAGAATCAATTTCAATCGTTTTTGAGCATGTCTTGTGCATCGATTTAGATTCTCTATCATTAAATATATAAATCATGCAGATAAATTATCTCAATGCTCAGTTAAAACTGTCTTATTGATGAAAATTAACAGTGATATCATGATAGCATCATCAGAAAGCTTCTTCTGCGTTTCTCATCATCAATCAGCAGTATGCATCTCGTCATAGACTTGAAAGTTGTCAACATTATAATGTCAGATGAATGTGTAGATTAGTTCATCTTGAAATGATGAGTGACTCAACAAGAATTGAAGTGTCTCAATGATGTTATAATACAAAATGCAGTGCTGCTCTTCTTGAACTTTTTCATAATTGAATTCAACTATGAATGTTCAAAAATGTCATTCATCATTTTCAACATTATATGAAATCTGATGTAGAAGTGTTAATCACTTGTTTGCATCATGAAAGCTGACATATTGATGTAAGACTTGCAAGCGCGAATCTTGAAAAAATTGATTAACACTGTCTTTGATAATTTTCGTTTAATGAAGTCAGTAAGTAAATGTGTAATTTGCTTTGCATTAAAATGAATAGTATTGATTGTTGTTTATGTTTTTGATCATTTGAGAATTCAAGCTCAATGACTCTGATACTTTCTTTGACACGTTGATTGTTGTTTCAACATTATGATCAGTTGTCTCAATGAAGATTTCAACTTGCAGCACTGATGATGTAAAGAGAAGTTCAGTCTGAAGTTGTATTGTTTCGATTCTTGATGATATATGTTTCATATTCTGATTCAAATTAACGTTATTCATCTCAATGTTCATATGCTCTTTTGCAAAATCATTTATTAACATATATTCTTGATTCTTGTCTTCAATGTTCATCTGAACATTCTCATCATGAGAATCATTCAAGTTTGAATCTCATTTTGCAATCTTATAATCGCGTCAAATAAGTTGCATTGAATCGCATGATGATGATTCTGATGATAATGATAACTTTTATCAGAGAATCTTTCGTGATTGATCATGCAAGCGAACATGATAGTAATGAAGATGATGTTCAAGCTCGCTGATGTTGTTTATCTTCATCTCACATGAAGAGCATACGCGCTGCATTATCTGTAAGTCTTCGATTAGTGTTTTTATATAACTTGTACGAAGTAATGATGAATTGTAATAATTCTTTATGCTCAACTGTTTATCTGTGCATGAAATGTCAGTAACGAGATGAATCGAAAAATGTCAATCACAAAGTCAATGAATCACATTTGTTCAGAAGTTATCGACTTCAATTTGAGCTCGATAATTAAGATATGTAAACTATATCTAGCTAAATCATAAAAAAACGAAATCAATCACTTGAACAAATATCATCGCTATTCTCAGAATTTAGCTATTGTCGCTCAAGATGCAATCATCTAAATCTTTTATGAAATGAGAGTAATAATTGCTAAAGTGTTATATATCTCAAGTTGAAGCAATCTTCAAAGTTTACAAACTTTATCTTGTCGTTGTCATTTATCTCGCTCTTGTCATGACTTGATGAACAACTCAAGAGATATATGACTATGCATTTATCTTCTTCATCTTTATTTGAAATTCTCTGATAGCATGTCAATTGCGCTTAAACTCATCGTCACTTCTTCTGAGCTTATCATAAGTGCAAGACTGCTTAGATTTTATAGTTGTTGTTATTTGATGTACAATGAAGATTGAGAGAATTCAAGTATCAAAGATTAAAGACTTGAACTTAGATGAAGAAATTAGCTGATCGACAAATGTAAAGATGAACTCATCAGTCAAATAAATAACAGTAACGAGCGAAAATAATTGTTAATGATGAGATGACATTGAAGATGATGTAGTTTTGTTTCAAAGAGTTTCTCATCTGATGATTCTTCATGTGACGTTGACTGCTTGTTTGAATGATGACAAGAATTTTAATGCATCTGACAACACATCTTGATTGAACTCATCTATTGCTACTGTCAATAGTTAAATCATGAGTTCAATTACAATGCACATATTAATGAATTAAATGTTGCTGCATACATCGACTTCGATGAGAGCATACTTGATGATGTCACACTATAAACAGTGTCT
>JAABUP010011506.1_pt1 | contig 10055 bp, 14 predicted proteins | sample 5559201 | NCBI WGS metagenome assembly JAABUP01 (sample SAMN10711887, study PRJNA513373) | rock metagenome | isolation source: Antarctica rocks | place: Antarctica | reverse complement strand
CAGGAGGGCGTCGGAGGGCGGGGGTGTGTCCCCTCCAGCCGCGCTGTGCAGGGCCACAGCACGCACATCCACCTCACAGATGAGCAGTCCGTGGGAACCGCGCCAGCTGGGGAGCAGGCCCCGCTGCGCCCAATTCCTGATGCGCCCGGGCGGCAGGCCCACCGTCCGGGCCACGGTACCCACAAGGACTGCCTCCGGTGGCGTCTGGGGGTCCAGGGGCGCGGCTAGCGCACGGACAGCGGCCAGGCTCACCCGGCGCCCCCGTGGAGACGGGGCATAGGTCGTGAGTAGCCCTCTGCGTATCCAGCTTTGCACGGAGCCGGGGGTGACCCCTGCGGCCTTGGCGGCCTCCTGCACAGTCACCAGGTCCTCGGGAGCCTCCTGGCCCGCCATCTGCCCACCGTCCGCCGTGCCGGCCATCACGTCTCCTCTGCTCAGCCTTGACCGTGGCCATGCGTGCCGCGTTCCCGGCGCACCTGCTCCACATCCTCTTTGTTCAGCATGATATACGCCCGGCCCATGGGCGGAGTGATGCGCTCAGAGCGGATCTGACCAGCCCTCATCCACTTGTAGACCATGAGGATGTCAACACCCAACAAAGTCGCCGCCTGTCGTGTCGTCAGCCGATCGTCGGCCTTGTCCGTGCTCACACGCCTACTTCCCCGCCGCGCCCCCGGCGTCCTGACCCTTGGGCAGCCCCCTCTTGTAGCCCTTGCCCGGATTCCCAGGGCGCAGGGCAGCTAGGTAGTCGTCTAGCCACGCCTGCGTGGTAAGCCTTGCGTTGCGGCTAACCATCACCGTCTTGAGTTCTCCCTTGAGGGCTGCCGTCCGCAACGTGCTGCCACTCCGATAGCCAGCACGTCGTGCCGCCTCGGGCAACGTGATGTACTCGCCTAACTGTACGTCCATGTGGCCAATATAACATAGACACAAGAGTCTTGACAACGTAGACACAAGAGTCTATACTGTAGGAGTGAGGAGCAAACGGCTCCCGCAAAGAAAAGCCGGCTCCCCCGCCCTTGCAAAGTTGAGGGAACCGGCCGACCTACAGGAGGTCTAGCAATCATGGTAGCAGGAACCACAGCCACCCGCACAGCCCCCAGGCCCACCCCGAGCAAGGCCGCTTACAAGCCCCGTATCCAGTTCGTCTCCGCCACAGAGTACGCCCTGCCCAGCGAGAGCTACGGGGGGCACATCCTCTACCTGGTGACGGTGCTCGGCCCCGGGGCGGCCATCTGCGAATGCACCGGCTACACGTACCGCCGGACGTGCAAGCATTGTGTGCTGGCCCTGGCCGCGCATGCCTACCGCACGCATCCCAGCCACCTGCAGTCCGCCGCCACTCTCCCTGAGAAGGAGAGCGGCCTGGGCGTCCGGGTGGCCAGCGCGGGCCTGGGCTACGAGATCTACGATCTGCGCACAGGCGCCCTGATCTGCCACGTGGACGATCCTGCCACGGCCGGCCTGCCCACCCCGCGCAGGGCGCCCGCCTTCATCCCTGCACCCGCTGGGTTCGCTGAACTTTTCGCAGCCTAGAGGGACCCGCCAGGAAAGGCGACAAATTGTCGCCTTTCCTGGCCTGAGATGAAGGAGAGAGACATGACCATCATGCACACAACGACACCCGCCACGCCCCTCCTGGTGAGTGACGCGCCGTGGCCCGGTGATACCCGGCTGGTCATGCATGTGCAGCCAGGGGCGCCCCTTGGGTTTGCTGACGTACGCCTGGGCATGGGCCGCGGCACAAAGGGCAAGGGCCTACGACCGGGTGACGATGCCGCCCTCATCGTAGCCACGCTGCTCCGCCTTGCCGCGCATCTGGCACAATATGCGCTCGATTACGAGGCAGCCTGCCATCAAGACACACAGGAGCCGGCGCTGTGCCCTTGTGGCGAACCCAGCACCAACGCCCAGCACTGCGCGACCTGCATCCCGTTTTAGCCCACCCCATGGCCACAATTGACAGCACTGTCAATTGTGGCCGGGCAAGGCTCCGCTCGATCTCGACATTGGCCCGGGTTTCTGGGCGTCCAGAATAGTGCTCACGTGAGCACTTTTGGCCGGCTCACCACCCACCCACCATGAAGGAGCACAACCCTATGAACACGACGATCCTCCGACCGCTGACCGCCGACGAGGTGCGCACCATCGCCATCGCGCTGTCCACGTGCATCGCTCGTGACGGCGACAAGGTGGCCAGGACAAGCGGAGACCTGACCCATCTCTACAACAACCTGCGCACGGCCTCGGGCGCCCTGGCTGCTGTCACGGACTATGCCTGCAACAACCTCGGGGACGACGAGCCGGCCACGGCTGCCCACCCGGGCGCGCCACGGGAGGGCCGCTCATGACTACCACCACGGCCACGCCCCCGAACGACAAGGACGCCGCCGCACAGGCCGCACTTTACCCCGCCGCCAGCCGGGCAGCCACTCGGGACACGCGGGAGTCTCTTACCCTGGAGTTCAACGACGCGACGCAGGCCTGCGAGGTCCTGGCCGCGCTGTGCCAGCACGTTCACCGGCAGTATACGCGTCATCAGCCCTGGCACACGGCCCGGGCCGTCAACCGGGTGGCCATCGCCTCCGCCGCGCTGCACTACTTCAGCGAGGCTCTGCTCGAGCCGATGTTGGAGCGCCTGCACGCCGGGGGCGAGACGCTGTACACCTCCCCGGACTAGCTTCTCCTGCAGGCCCTCGCACAGGCGCAGGCAGCCTGCCACGACACGCGTCCGGCTCCGCCCCCTGTGGCCCCGCGCTTCGTCACGCCCAGCAGCGTGGCCCGCCTGGAGGCGCTGCGCGGGGAGTTCAGCGATGATCCCGAGGGCTTCCGCTTCCTGCTGGACCTAGCCACCATCTCCACCCGGTCTGGTGAGCCCCAGGACACTCCAGCACATCCGGCTACTCCACCGACGCCCACCGCCTAGCGCGCGCAGACGTGCCCCTGAGGCGTGTCGGAAGCACCTCAGGGGCACACCTCTATCCTACTCATCCTATGCGGAGAGAGTAGGCCCCGGGGCGACAGGAAGAAAAAAAGCTCCCCGGGGCCTGCCCCCTTTATCGTACGGGGAGATGACCGCCCATGGTCGCCATGACCACCCGCGCTCCGGGCGAGGACCTCTCGCGCCCTCGGGGCGGCGTTATCGGGGCGCCGTGGATAAGGCGCTTGTACGATAATCAGCATTATCTTACCGTGTCATTCAAGCGAAAACGTGCACTGTGAGGACTGAGGAGACATGATTGTGGACAGAGTGCAGCAAGCAACACTGTGGCGCACGATGACACGTGACGGCGCCGTCACGTGTGCCCGTGGTGTGAGGGCATGACCACCACCACCGCCCTCACCGTCTTTGTGGACGGGTCTGCCCTTGATCGGGCCACCCGGCTAGCCACCTTGCCCGAGGGCGAACGTCGCCGGCGCGCGGTGGAGGCCTGCCGCGACTATGACGCGCTCGCCCTGTGGGACATCGCTGACGCCTGGCTGACCACCTACGGCGGCGCGGGCGCCCGGACCAGCGCGCACACCCGGAGAGCCTACCGCCGTGGCGTGCAGGACCTGGTACAGGCCTGGCAGAAAGGCGGGCACAGCCTGCTGCGGCCGTCCCGTGACGCCGGCGCGCTGTGGGTGCGCAGCCTGGAAGCAAGCAAGCACTCGACCTCCACCGTGCGGGTGCGCCTAGCCGGAGCCCGGGCGCTGTACGCAGGCCTGCGCTGGGCTGGGGCCACGGAAGCTGACCCTTTCCGCGATGCAAAGCCGGCCAAGGACCCCACGCCGCGGGAAGAGAAGCGCCACCCGTACACGGGGGCCGAGATGGAGGCTCTGTTGGCTGTGGCCACCCCTGCCGAACGTGCCCTGGTCTTGTTGGCAGGCCATGGCGGCCTGCGTGCGCAGGAGATGATTGATTTAACCTGGGGCGCGGTAGACCTCGATGCTGCCCAGCTGGTCGTCCAGGCGGGCAAAGGGGGCCGCATGCGGACTGTTGTGATGAGCAGGTCGCTGCTGACGGCACTACGGGCGATCCATCCGGCAGGCGAGGCCAGCGACGCATATGTGCTGCCCTTCCGGACGCCCAAGACAGCCTGGATGTGGATGGCCCGCCTCTGCGCTCGGGCAAAGGTCACACGGCGGGGCGTCCATGCAGGCCGCCACCATGCTGGCACGCGCATTGTGCGCGGCGGGGGCACGCTGGAGGCCGCGGCGCGCCACCTGGGGCACGCCAGCCTCGACACGACACGCGTGTATGTGGCCTGGAGTGATGAGAGCCTACGGGCGACAGTAGGAGAGTGGTAGGAAGTGGACAGAAAGAAGCAACACATCCCCCAGATAATCTCTGGGGGCGAACGCATGCTGGCATGGCTGGATGAGCAGACCGAACCAGCGCTGGCGACGGCCGCCGACTTGACGCAGATGAGGGACAAGGATACCTTATCTGCCGGCGTGACCACAAGTACGGACGGGACACGACTTCTCCTCTATGGCGGCTATCCCTTGGTCTATGAGGGGCAATTACGGCGTCTCAAAGACGGCGTCTCTGCTGTCCCAGAGTGGGTGACACGGACATTGCGGGAGAGGCCCCCACAGATTATTGAGCCCTCCGCTGTGCCCGGGCCGCAAGAGATCGAACCTACGGCGCCCACGACGGCCAGACAGCCGCGCGAACGCCCCTCCGCCCTCGTGCTCGGCGGCGCCGGTCTCTCCGTCCCATCTGGCCCCTTTCTCCTCACAGCCGGACGCGCCATCTATCGTCCCGACCTCTGGGAGCCGGCAGGCAATGGTCTACCAGCAACCTACAAAGAGGGCGCCAATCATGTCTACGCTCACCCGGGCGATGGCTACACAGCACTCACGCCCGACCAGGAGGAGGTGACGATGGCCCAGGTGCGCGCTCTTTCTGACGACCACTACCGTGCCCTGCACATCGCCATGGCCGTGTGCCTGGCAGCCAACGGCGGCAACTATACAGCTGAGAAAGTCCGCCTCCACGCCAACACGGCGCTGAGCCTGATGGGGAGAAAGAAGCATGAGGGCGCCTATCGCGCTGACGACAAGGCAGAGTTCACGCGCGAGATGATGGAGCTGGGCACCATCTGGTTCATGGGAGCCCAGACCATCAAAGAAAACGGCAAGCTGCGCGTGGTCACCGTACGCTCGCAATTGCTCGAAGTCGCCTACGAGACGGAGCACAACCTCCTCGGGGAAGAAACACTCTACGCCGTGAAGGTCGCGCTCGGTGAGTGGGCGCGGCCGCTCCTTGGGCCTGACATGCGCCAAACGGCACTGCTTTTGCGCGAGGTGCTCAAGATTGATCCGCGCCCAGGCAAGGGGCTGATTGCTTCCCGCCTCGGACTCTTCCTTTGCCAGCACTGGAAGATCCGCGCGCATGAGGGGAACTATGAGCAGCCCTGGAAGGTCGGCAGCCTCCTCGACGGGGCCGGCATCAAGGTCCCGACCCACCGAGAGGAGCGTCGGCGGCTACGTGAAGCCATCGAGGCGGCGCTCGATCTGCTTTTGGAGCGGAAGGTCATCGCAGCGTGGGAGTACGTCCGCATTGAGCAGGCGTCACCCACGAACGCCTTCATACCGTGGTTGGAGCAAGCAAGCATCCGTATCGCGCCGCCGCCAGCCGTGATCGAGCAGTACGAACGCCTCTTGCCAGCGAGCCGGCGCAAACAAGCAGCGCACACGCGCCGGAAGGCGCCGTGAGTCCATCCGCTTTGGGCCAAAATACCTGCCCCCAGGTGTGACGCTACCTGCCCCCAGGTGTGACGCTACCTGCCCCCAGGTGTGACGGTCCACCTGAGTAAAAAGGCTCTCTACTATATCTACGATATCTACGTGCAGAGTCCGGCCTGCTGGCGCAGGCGGCTCTGCAACAATGGGGGTGCGGGCGGCCACGTCTGCCCACCACCACCACACACTGCCCCCGGGAAGGGGAAATAGGGCCGGTGCTGCTTCAACAGCACCAGAAGGGTCGCTCCCGTGTCCACAGAAGTACCCCCCTCCGAGTTCGCCGAACGTGGCCACGCCATTGCCGCGGCGTTAATCGGCCAGATTCAGATGTCCCCCGGTGACCCTGCTAAGATTATAGATGCCCTGGGTATGGCCGCTGATGAGCTGCGCGTCACCTTTCAACACATGGCGGCCGCCAACGGGTTCACATGGGAGCCTGGGACCGAGCTGTGCGCCCTGGAAGAGCTGACTGATCGCCTGCTGACCGACCACCATCAGCGGCGCCAGCTCGCCGAAAAGCATGGCGGCGTGGTGGGCGTGCGCAGCGGTCTAGGTCACCTCGACGAGACGCTCAACGGCCTGCAGCGCGGGCAACTCTACATGCTGGCGGCGATGCCAGGCTCAGGCAAGACAACACTCGCCTTGCAGTGGGCGGCGACGGTGGCCCAGGCCGGCTACCCTGCCCTCTATATCAGTTTGGAAAACGACGCTGCGGACCTGGCCCGCAAGACGGCCTGCCGCCTGGGGAACGTGAGCTACTCCGCCGCATTGAAGGGGAAGGTGGACCCAGGAACCTGGCGCGAGGCCGTGGGGAAGCTCAAGAACCTGCAGGGGCGACTCTACGTGGCCACGCCGCGCACGGTCATCCCCGAACTGGGCGAGTTGATCAAGGACGTCCAGAAGCGGGCCGGGCAGCCCCCGGCGTTGGTCGTGATCGACTACCTTCAGGCACTCGTGAAACGGTCAGCGCGCGGGGCAGACACATCCGACGTGCGCGAGCGCATTGACCGACTGACCCCGGAGCTGCGGCGTCTGGGCGAGGTCTACGGGTGCGCCGTGGTGGCCATCAGCAGCCAGAACCGCTCTGGCTACGCTGCGGGCGGTATGTCAGCCATGAAGGAGAGCGGGGACATTGAATACAACGCCGATGTGACCATGACACTGGCCAGGCCGTCCGAGAAGGATACCAAGACGGGTATGCCCACGCCTCCGGGGCTCACACCCCTGATCTTGACGGTTGAGAAGAACCGCCAGGGCCTGACCGGTCAGCCTATCCGGCTGGCCATGCATGGGGATCGCTGCACCATCACGGAGATTGAGGCGTGAGCCGGCGGGGAGCGGTGGCGGCGCCGACCCTGCCGACCACACGGGATGGCCGACCCATCCTATCCCGCGCCACCCTCGACCAGTACGACCACGCGCCCCAGCGCAGCGGCGGCCGCGAGCGCTTCTACTGCCCGCTGCACGGAGGAGACAATCAGCGCAGCCTCTCCGTTGACCCCTCCACGGGCCAGTACACGTGCCACGCTTGCGGGGCCACCGGCACTCTGCGTGAGCACTGGCCCGACGCGCCACAGGACGGCACAGGCAAGAAGCCACCCAAGCAGATGACCCTGGAGGAGATGGGGCGCCGGGAACTGGCCGCCCGCGCGCAGATCGACCAGGAGCACGCCGCACGCCTCGCCGGCGAGATCCCCGCCGCGGCCATGGCCTTTCTGGCCCAGTTCCCGGTGATGCAGGAGGAGCTGCGCCAGGCTGACTGCCCAGGAGCCGCCTACCTGCGCACTCGCGGTCTCGATCCACTGCTGGCCGCCGACCTCGGGGCCGGCTACGCAGCCCCGAATGTCTGGCCTGGGGACCGTGGTCGCAAGGTGGGTCGCCTGGTCTGCCCCCTTGCCGATCCCGCCACAGGTCGGGTGGTGAGCGCCGTGGGGCGTCTGTGCATGAACGCTGACCCGGACTGGCCCGAGGACCTGCAGGCCAGCTTCAAGACGGTCAAGCAGCGCAAGCTGGCCGGCTGCCCGGCTGGCGTGTGGCCCTACAGCGCCATCGCCACGGCTAAAGAGCAGGGACGCCCCCTGGTGGTGGTGGAGGGGCCGGCCGACGTCCTGGCCCTCGCCCAGGCCGCGACAGAGCCCCTGGACGTCATGGCCCTGTTGGGCACGGCGAACGTGCTGACCGCCGCGGCGGTGAAGGGCCTGGTGGGCGTGGTGCTGGCCCTCGACGACGACGCAGGTGGCAGTAAGGCGGCCCGGGCCGTCCGTGCTGACCTGGCGATCGCCGGCGTGCCGGTGCAGATGCTGCCTGCGGGCTGGCTAGGTGCCTGCGGCGCCTCTGACCCCGCCGATCTGGCCAGTGCCACGGACGGCGCGGCCTGCTACGCGGCCGCCCTAGCCCAGGTGCTGACCGCGTGCCGCCGGCTGCGCACGGGATGGAACGACGAGAAGGCCGTCTCCCTGCTCACCGAGATGTACCGCCAATGTGTCGCGCTCACGGCCAGTTTGCCCGAGCCCTGTCCCACCGTATCGCCCGAGCTGGACGACGCCCTGGCTGGGTCCTGTGAACAGTGTGACTGGCCGGCCCTGCAGGTGGCCGTGGAGGCCTATCTGCGCGTCTACATGAGGGCGCCTCATGAAAGTAGCGTCCAGCACCCGATCTGCCATTAGGCGTGTTCCGAGTTACACGATATTCGTCTCATCCCACTGCTGCGTCCCGGACCAGCGTCCGTCACACTGTGCCTGCGGCTGCTATGGAGACCAGCCGAGTGTTTTCAATTGGCTCTCTACGTATTGCCTGATCGGGAGCAGATTATGAGCCCTGAGATTCTGGACCTTCCTTGTATCAAAAGCGATGCAGTCATACCGCGCATTGCGGCTGCGGTCCAGCAGCCTTTGGTATTCCTGGTATACAAAACCCAGCCGAAGTGATACCTCCCTGGTGCGCACCTCGTGGCTTTTGAAACCATCTAAACTATGGTTGATCTGGCCGTCGAGGTAAAAGAAGGCATCCACATAGTGGAGAGCAGCATAGAAAAGCGCTGTTGCCGCCCATTCGGGGGCTGTCACTTCCCAGGCCAGCGCTAGCGTTTCGTTGGTCGCGGCCTGAGCGAGATGCTGTGTTGTCGTTGGCACATGTACTACGCACGCCGGAACAGCTGCCGAGCTGCCTGTGGGAGAGACTCGGTTTGTTCTGAGGAAACCATTCGAAAGTCAATCACAGCATGTGGGAACATCTGGTACACCCTCTGATAGGCCCGGTAGAGCTCTGTGTCAATCTCGTCGGGGTCGCCCCGATAGAGGGTGTAGATGGTCAGACCGGCTACGTCATCCGCATAGACGGCGTCCACGAAGGGCAGTGTCTCCGCCTCCTTTGTGTAGGTGGATAGGACCACGGACTGGGGCGATACGACCTCCGTCATGGCAGTCGGCTTCCAGTTCTGGTTAGTGGCGGCAGAGATCACTACGGTAGTTAGGAGGCCTGCTGATGGGTACTTGGGAAGTTGGTAGCTTGGCCCTACCACATCAAAATGATGTCCAAAGACAGGGGGCTTCTGAGCAACCCATGTATGGTCAGACATAACCCTATCTAGCGCCGACATGTGTTACGCCTCCTTTGGTTGCTGCACACGGGATGAAATCCCGGCTTGCTCTCTGTTGTTCATACCCTCTTGTAGGATGCGGATCAGTTCGGGAAGGCGGCCGGGGGCGACAATGATGCGACCCACGCACTCGGCAGGCACGGCAGTAACAGGTGGGGCCCCTGGAACAAACTGTAGGGGGGGCTGCGCCTCGTAGAACGAGATGATGTATTCATGCTCTGTAATCTGCACAACGAAGTTCGTCGCGTAGCGCGTCACTAGGCTGGGAGGGTTTTTCAGCTGGAGGGGAACAGACACAACCCCGGCTGGGATGATTACAGGCTCTTCCTGGCCCATGTCGTTGCCCAGGTCATCGCTGTTCATAGACCTCACCGACTGCGCTGAGAACATAGGGGGCTGGCCTTTTAGTATACGTGCAAGTGCGTGTAGCCTGCTTAACTAGGTTTCGGCACTTCCCTCTTGGCGCTGCACCCTCTGAACAGGCCGTGGACTACGGCCTTGCTCTCTCGATGTGTGCAGCACAGTCCCCGCCGCCTAAAACGACTCAGGCAACCGCTACACGTAATGACGCACACTGTAGCGCACTGTCCACCCCTCTCCAGCCCCCTAGCTGTCTTGAGGATATATACTAGGAGCGGAGGGGAGGAAGGGGAGGAGGAGAGAGATGGCGGCGCACCCGCGTCATCGGCCTGTGCAGCGGTTTCCCAACGCGCGACGGCAGATTCTG
>JAABUP010011504.1_pt1 | contig 10060 bp, 18 predicted proteins | sample 5559201 | NCBI WGS metagenome assembly JAABUP01 (sample SAMN10711887, study PRJNA513373) | rock metagenome | isolation source: Antarctica rocks | place: Antarctica | reverse complement strand
ACGCCGCCGACGGGTGGATGCTCGACAACGACGGGGCCACTCGGCGCGGGCACACCCTGCTGAGCTTCCCCACGATTCATTGCACGGTGCCCTCGGCCATGTCCGGCTCGTACGCGAGCGTGTACGCGGGAGGAGAAGAGGTCGTCGGGTCCGCACCGGAGTTCTTCGTCAGCATCGACGCCCACGGGGCTGCTCTGGACGCGGAGCAGGCACGTCAGCTCGCGACGCAACTCCTCGACGCTGCAGACAAGCTGGAGGAGGTGCAGGCCGGGGTTACGGTGCCCGCCTGAGCGCCCCGTACAGGCACGAACGGCCCTGCCCCTGCGTATCGGGGTGGGGCCGTTTGCTGTGTGTCCCACGGGTGCGCGGGCGCTACGGTTGGGCGCATGGCTGTAGTGGTCGTCCTCGCATCCAGAACGCCTAAAGAAGTTGTCGTCTCAAATCCGCCGACGCTGGCAGTCGACGCCGGGGGTGCCCTCAATGTGACGTTTCTGTCCAGCGAGGGCGACACCGTGACCGTTGCCTACTTCGAGCGCGGCTCTTGGCGTGAGGCATGGGTGCAACCGGCAGGAACAGCTTATCGCCACCAGTACGTCGCTGCATCCGATTACTGGCGGGACCGCGGTAGCTGATCGTAGCTACGGGAACTGCACTTTGGGGCCGTTCCAAAAGATCTCACACCTGTGCGCAAGCCTGTGGATAACAGGCATAGCTACGGGCTCCCGCCACCGGCGACCCGCCAGAGCAGCGGCGGCGGGAGCGCAACGAATCGTAGCGCCGCATCGCCAGGCCGCAGGTATCCTCGTGGTGGTCTCCCGAGCATCCCTTGTCGGTCTCTGGGACCGTCATGTGGCCGCCGGGAGTGTTGCAGGAGTAGCGGGCCGAGCTGCGCTGTGAGTCGTACGCCTTGCCGAGGTAGCCGATCCGGCCTGGGGCGGGTGACCGCCGACGCACAGGGAGTCCACTCCCGGACTGACGGTAACCCGCGACCCCGACAGTAGCGCCACGGCCAATAGCGTCGCGTCGACGTGAAGGGGTCGGGGCGGGTCTGGCACGCTCTGGGGCGTGATCGAAGATGAGCTGACTGTGGCCGGTGAAGCGGTGCGCGCATTGGCCCGACAACGGCAAGCGGGGGCGTACCTGCTGCGCGTACATGCCAGCGAGGGGACCGACCAGATGCCCCTGCCGCCGAGGTTGGACCCGGCCCTGATTGCCCTCGCGGAGCGGTGCACGACGCGGGCTTGGCGGCAGTCGGAGGGAAGATCCGGCGTTACTGCTGGCCGAGGTGCAGGCAGCCCTCGCCGCGCATTCCGAGTTCGGTCGCCGACAAGCCGAGTAAGTCTCGTTGCAGTCTGCCTAGCATGAGGATGCAAGCTCGGCGCTCGGATGCGGACAGATCGAGCGAATCACTTGTCGCCATCAGGTCGCGCTCTTCTCGCCGCCCGGCCAGTACGGCCGGCGGCTGGGGATGAGTGCCCGGGCCTGCCGCCAGGTGCGGCCCGTCTGCTCGGCCCAGGCGTGGATGGCATCCTGGTGATTGCGCCAGGCGCCGATCATCACGGCCCAACCCTCGGGACTGTCGACCGGGGCGGCTCCTAGTCGGGCCAGGGCGGCGGCGTCGGCCCACACGTCGACCCTCGGGCCCATAACCAGCTCGGTAGGCACTTCTGTCGGGGTGGGCTCGACGGGGCGGCGCCTCACGACGGCAGTACCACAGTGGTGCCGTCAGCCTCAACCCGCACCCACTCGCAGCTAGACACACCGGGCACCAGACCGTGGAGGCGGTAGCCGGGCACCTGCACGGTCTGTCCGGCTTCGAGCTGGGCGAGCATACTGCCGGGACGGTTCGAGTAGGTGGTGGCATGCAACCGCCACGGGCTGGCGGCGATGGCCGCACGCTCGGCGGTGATCAGGGCGGCACGCAACCCCTCGGTACGCATCATGCGGCGCTTCACGAGATTGACTTGAGCTGGTAGACCCCGCGGGCACCGGCACGGCGTTGGCGGCGGCCCTGCGACTCGGTACCAACTCCCCATCGGGCAGGCGCAACGCGGCGAGAAGTCGGGCCAGGGCGATGCGCAGTTGCCGGGCCTCCACCAACCCCGGGTGCACCTTCACCCCGCTCGGGGTGTCGATCATCCCACCGTCGGCACGGACCACGGCGTCGAGGCGGTCGAGGGTGTCCACAGTGCGCACCGCTTCGCGAAGTAGGGCCAATTCGTGCTCTTCCAGCTCGTAAACGGCCACGATTGACGCCCACAATCGGCGTCCAGAGGCCCGTGTGCCGCTCGGTGGCTTCGGAATGTCCCTGTGCGGCATCAGAATCGGCCCAATCTGCTCGGTCTGAGGGGGTTTCGTTCGTTTCAGGGGTCATTCGGGGCGAGCGGCCAAACTGAGCGGTGTCCACCGGGTGGGGGGTGGACCCTGCCCCCCTACCCCGGTCGGGCGTTTGGTGGGTGGCTGTGGCAGTCCCGGTGAGGTCAGGTCGCCGTGTTCCCGTACCCACACTTACCGGCGAGGTGGTGGGTCGGGCGCGCTCGCACCGGGGCTGCCACAGGTTCATGGAGGGGTGGCTAGGCGGCGGCGGCGAGGACGTCTACCGCGTCGACCTGCCAGGTGGGGCCGCCGGTGGTCGCCAGGTGCAGCAAACTGGCCTCGTTGTACTGGCCTGAGGTGTCTTTGCCGTCGATGATGGTCAAGACGCCTGTGATGACTGCTCCACCGACGAGTTGCACGGATACGGCGCTGCCGACGTGCGGGGTGAGGTAGGTGAGCAGGTGGCGGACTTGCTGGGGGGTGTTCATGGGTGCTCCTTGGGTCATTGGAAGGTGTGGGGTGAGCGTTGGTCGTTGGTGGGGTTGCCGGCGTGCGTGGCGGTCGGTGTGGCGCGCCCTGTGGGTGAGGTGCGCATCGCTGTGGGGTCGGTGGTGGGTGGCACCCGCTGGGGGTGGCGGGTGCGGTAGGCGTCGCGTCCTGCGGCGGTGGAGTTGCGGCGTGCGGTCATGGTGATCCCTTCTATCCGTTGGCTTGGCGTGCGGCGATGAACTGTCGGTCGCGGTGCACCTGCGTGCGGTGGCGTGCCTCGGCCGCGGGTCCGGCCTGTCCCTTCGCGACGAGACGTTCGTGGTCCGCCGCGTTGCGTGCCTTGGCCGTTGCCTCGGCGGCGGCGCGCAGTGCCTGCACTGCTGGCACCCAGGCGAGGACATCGGTGCCAGCGATCCACCGCAGGTGCGCGGGTCCGTCGGCGTATGGGGGTTCGTCCGGGTCGACCTCGGTGCCGGTCGCGATGTAGGACTTGAGCGGATCGTGTTCCTCGGTGTTGGCGTAGCGGCCCGCACGGGCGACGAGGGCGGCGGCGTCGGCGTGGTCGCCGTGACCGTCGGCAGTGACGGTGACCTGCAGGCCCCGGAGTCGGCGGTATTCGTCCACGTACCCGGCCAGCGTTGCCCACGCGGCCGCCGCGTCGCTGCCCTTCCTGATGGCCTGCTCGGCGGTGCGCACAGTGCCGAGGGCAGGTTCGAGGTCGCGGACCTTGGCGATGATCGCGTGCAGCTCGGCGTCGAGGACGGCCAAGGCGGTGTCAGCGAACACGGCGCGGGTGATGCTCAACCGTGCACCGATGTCCTCCACCGCCAGCACGAGCGCTTGTCGTTCCAGCGCGAAGTACTGGGTGCTCATTGCGTCCTCGTGGAGCTGGCGCCCGAGGTCCGCGGGAACCTCACCACCGGCGGCGAGTGCGTCGATCAGACGGTGCCGCGCTTTGTGCACCGGCTCAGGCTCGCGGGCGGTCAGGGCGGTGAGCCGGGCCTTTAGTTTCTGCCGGGCGGCGGCGAGGGCGGCGAGAACGGGGACGTCGGCCCAGATGCGGCTGCCGAGGTTGTCGGTGGGCGGTGTTGTGGTGGTGGTCATCGTGCACCCCGCCGCGACTGGTACATCGCCTGTCCACCGGCCACGGTGCCCGGCGGTCGAGGGGTGCGCGCTGGCGGTGCTGCGGGTGCGGGTGGCGTGGCCTGCTCCTCGGGTGGCCGGGTCCGGCCGACCAGGGCGCTGAACTCGTCGGGGGTCAGGCTCGCGAGGTGATCCTCGACGGCGGAACCCAGGCGGGCAGTGGGATCGGCTGAACCGGTGGGCATGGTCACGGGGTCTCCTGTTCTCAGGCAGCGGTGTTGGTGCGGTGCTCGTCGCGGTGAGCGGCGTAGGACTGGACGGCGAGGCGGTCGAAACACCAGCACCCACCGATGAACCGGCCGTCGAGGTCAGCGGCGATGCGCTGCACCTGTCGGTGGCTGAGCCGCAGAATGCCCGCGGCCTCAACAGTTCCGATGTTGTCCTCACCCCCCGAGTGTGGCTGGGGGGCAACAGGTGCGACGTCGTGTTGTCCGACTGCGGACACGCGGACCTCGGCCGCGGCTGCGGCAAGCTCGGCCTGTAGCAGCAGGAACCGGCCCGGCACCGCGGCACCACCTCGGCGGGTGGCCCGCAGACCAGCAGACGCGAGGTAGTGCACGTCCTGCACCGCCACGCCTTGCAGCAGGATCGCTGCCCCAAACCGTTGCAACGGTGGCCCGGTCATCGCGGCACGTCACGATGCAGCGGGCAACGCCGAGACGGGTCGCGGGTCACGTACGGGCAGCCGTCGATCGAGCACTGGCGCAACGGCTCACGGTGCTTGCGGTGGACGGTCACGACGCGATCACCACCCCGCCGAGCACGTCTTGCACGAGGGCGAGCGCAGGATCGTCGGGTGGTCGACCTGGGGGTTGCTGGCCGAGTCGAGCGAGCGGCCCGCCCACACCCCGTGCGCCCGGCTTTCGGCAGGCTGCGGGCGAGAGCAGCGCACCTTGCGAAGACGGGTATCGGGCAGGTGCCGCACACGCGCACAGCGGCTTCGTGGCGGGACTGGACCGACGCGGCGGCCTCATGCTCGCCCGGGGGGTCGAACCATCGCCAGCGACCGATGCAGGGAGCGTCGGCGAAGTCGGTTGCCGGGCCAAGCTCGGCGAGCAGATCGGGCACTGTGGCCGTCATCGTGTCCCCTGGTGAGTAGTGATCGAACGCGCGCCGAGCAAGTCCCTGAGCGCGGCGACAAGCCGGGTCATCTCCGCGTCGGTAAGCGGTGCGGCGCCCCGGCAGTGCGGGTGCGCGTGCGTGCCGTCGTCGAAGGACAACCGGGTGCGGCAGACGGTGCAGACGATGGTGTTCACGCTGCGTTGCCCCCGTCCGTGCGCTCGGCTGCCTTGAGCGCGCATTGCCAGTGCACCGCGGTGCTGCCGGTGACCGGCTCCTGGCAGTGACTGCAGAGCTTCACCAGTTCGAGCGACGGGGTTGTCGGCAGCGGAGGCTCGTTGTTGGTATCCGCCGAAGGGAGCGGGAAGGGAGCGAAGGGAGTGCCTTTCTGAGAGCCGCTCCCTTCGCTCCCTTCAGTGCTCCCTTCGGGCAGGCTCCAAGTCCAGCCAGAATCCATATCGGCCTTGGCCGAGGAGATCTGGAGCTTCTTCTTCGCCCGCTTGGCCTGATCGTTCGAGTAGCCAGCGCCCCGCGCTTTCTTGTAGACCTCGCTCGCGGCGAGGGTGCCGCCCGCACTTGCGAGCACGTCGTGTAGCCAGATCTCGACCTCGCGCCGGTCGCCGGCGTCCTCTCCGTCTGCGTCGGCCAGTAGGGCGCGGGCATCGTGGTTGCTGGTGCCGATCCACTCGACCCGAGCCACCCCGTGCACGTCAGCGTCGGTAAGCCGGTAGGTCAGGGCTTCGGGCTCGGGACCGAGATTGCTCTTGGTGCACGCGAGCACCCGCAAGTTTTCGTCGTCGGGGTCCTTAGCGACGAGCATCCCGGCACGGACGGCACCGACGATGCCGATGGAGCCGCCACCCCGGTACATCGGGTCGCCGCCCTTGGCCTTGTTCAGGTGGCGCAGTAGCAGGACGGTGCACCCGGTGGTGTCGGCCAGGCTCGACAGCCGGGACAGCACCCGGCGGATGTCCTGGTCCTTGTGGGAGTCGGTGCCGCTGGGCAGGTAGGCCATGAGCACATCGACCACGAGCAGCCGTGCACCGGTCTCGGTGACTAGCTGCTCCAGCTCCAGCACATCGGCGAGGGTCGGTGGCCGCAAGGTGCCGTCTGGCAGCGTGACTCCCTGCACGGCGTGCACTCGGGTGACGTCGGCCCCGGCCGCGTCGAGGCGGGGTCGCACGGTGTCCGCCAGGCCGTCCTCGGCGGACAGCAGGATCACGTCGCCGGGGAAGTTGCAGGGTGAGTTGTCCGGCCAGGTGCCGCCCGTGGTGACGATGCCGGCGAAGGCCAAGGAAAGGGTGGACTTGCCGAGCGACGGGTCACCGTCGAGGGTGACCAACTTGCCCGCCGGAATGCGACCGGGCCACAACCACGACACCCGCTCGGGTTGCACGTCCGACAACCGGATCGTGGAGAGCCGAGACGGTGCGACCTGATCGGGCTCCACGTCGAGTGGTGGCACGTCGGCGTACGGGTCAACCAGCTCGGGCGAGCCCGAGTAGATGTTCGTCATGCGACCTCACCCCGGCGCCGTTGCAGCTCGGCGTAGCTGGGACGCCGACTCTGATCGGACCAGTCCAGTGCAGCCGACACCGCGTGCGACGCCTCGCGCTGCAAGGTGAGCCGTTCGACCTCGGCCTGCCGCGGTGCGTCAAGCACGGTCCAGCGCCGGAGGCTAGTGATCGTTGCCCACTCGCGAGCGGCCACAAACACCGCGCCCACCTTGCGCGGGTCGCCGTCGTCCAGGTGCTCCCACTCAGCTGTTCCGAGCTGTGGAATCGAACCCCGCGCCTCGCACAGGATGATCTTCGGACCGAGATAGACGGCTATCGCGCCATCGCGTGCGATCAACGCGCCGATGGCCTGCTCTGCGGTAGACTCCGAAGAGGACTCAGCGGCTTGGTGGCTTGCGAATCCGGTAGACGGCGCCTCTGCCCAGGGGCGCCGTTCTCGTAGCGGCATCATCTAATACCACCCCGCACCACGTTGTTGACGGCGTCCTCACCGGTCTGGTCGCGGTAGGTGATGACGCGGCGCAGCTCGTCGGTGACGTAGCGGCCGAAGTCCTGCCCCTGGTTGCACCGCCGGTAGCCCTTCAGGAGCTTGCGCACCCGGCCCGGGCTCATCGTGATGCCGCAGTCGGTGAGCGCGGCGTGCGCGTCGGCCAGGGCCAGCTCGGGCGTGCGTGATCCCCGCGGGCCTCGACGTCCACCCGGTTGGCTGAGAGCGTTGGTTGCTGGGTCATCTGCCACCCGCTGCCAGCTCGGCGCCAGCCTCGGCGGCCTGGCGTTCGAGGTCGGGGATGGCCTTGCGGGCCTCGGCGGCCAGGCGGCGGGATCGTGCGGACTTGAGCGCGAGGGTCAGGAAATAAGCCTTGCGGGCAGACTCGGCGCGCCGGGCGCGCTCAGCCGGAGCGAGGGTGCCGGTCGGGTCCACCTCCCGCTCGAACCGGGCCTGCATGCCCTGGCGGGCGGGCTCGGTGCGGGCGCTGCGGTCGGGCGTGTTGGCCCAGGACGAATGTGCGGCGATGGTGGCGCGGAGAGTGCGCTCGGATTGGGAGACGGGCACGGCGGGACTCCTCGAAGATCAGAAGTCCCGGTGTCGATCTCCGGGGGGCGCGGGGTGATCCCGTCCGACGTACTGCGCCATATGCTAGCAGACCGCTCAGCGGGCGCGCCTCCCCACGCTGAGCCCCGGCAGGTCCGTCTCCCCAGCGAGGTGTTCCCACCCCACGAGCCACTGTCCGGCGTGCGTTCGGCACTCCAGGTGCCAGGTCTCGGCCTCCACCAGCAGCCACCGGGCGCGCCGGGCCGACCGGAAGCGGGACTGAGTCCTGGTGGACGGGATTGCCAGCAACCAGCCCCCCCATTGCTCGATGTGCGCGGGAATCTTCACCACGCGCAACAGCAGCCCATCCTTCGTGCAGCGCTCGCACCGCACCTCGACCGCGGTAATCTTTCGCCGCTCAGCCTTGCTGAGCTGGGCCAGGTCGTGGGCGACCACCTCGGCCGCGACGTCCATCGCCCGCCCGCGGTCCATCTCGTCGGCGGCCCACCGCATGACGCGCGCGAACTCTGCGGGCCGTCGGCGGCGTGCTCGGCCCGCAGGGCCAGCAGTTCGTCGTGGGTGATCGTTCGGGGCTGCCCGGGTGAGAGGTCGTCGCTCATACCCGGTCCCCCGTCCCCAGCGCGGCGTGCTGCTCGCGGGCGCGGGAGTCGGCCAGCGCACGCCCGTAGCGACGCACCATGAGCGGCGAGGACCACCCGGCCATCCGCTCCAAGTCCTCATCACTGAGCCCGGCCCGCTTGTTGGCGTCGGCCCAGGCGTGGCGCAGGGCGTGCGGGCCGAACACCTCGATCCCGGCCAGGTTGCACCGGCGTTTCACGATCTCGGCGAGGGACTGCCCGCGCATCCGGTAGCCGTCTGAGTTCGTCCGCGTCGCCAGGAACACCGCGGGGGTACCGGCGGCCCCGGGGTGCTTCTTGCGCACCCGGAGGTAGCGGCTCAGGGCCAGGCTCACCTTGTTGCCCGCGAGGCTCACCAGCCGGGGCTTGTTGCCCTTGCCGTGAACCAGCAGGTCCCCGCGGGTGAGGTCCACGTCGTCCAGGTCGAGGGAGACCACCTCGGCGCGGCGCAGCCCGCAGGAGATCAGGACCCGGATCATCGCCGTGTCGCGTAGGTCCACGAACGCCGAGCCCGCGCAGGCGGCGAGCACGGCCCGCAGGCCGTCGTCTGTCACCACCCGCACCGGGGGCAGCGGCACGTCCGGGGCACGCACACCCACGGTCGGATCACCGGGCAGCGGGGTGGCGGGCTCGGCCAGCATCCAGGAGAAGAACGACTTCAGGGTCATGAGCCGCACGCGTCGGGTGGCGGCGGCCTTGCCGGTGCGCCCCAGCTCGGTGAGGAACGACTCGACGTGTCGGCGGGTCACCGTCTCCGGGGTGGTGCCCGGATACTGCTCGGCAAGATGGTCGGTGAACTGGCGGACCCCGCGCAGGTAGGTCGTGATGGTCTGGGGGCTGCTGTGCGTGCCCAGGTGGCCTCGCCAGTCGCGCATCCACTCGGCCCACTCCAGGGCCGCAGCGGCCTGTTCCGGGCCGGTGTTGACGGTGCTCATGGGGACAGGTTACCGTCACGAGGAGCGTTGTGCGCAAGCGACACGATCGGGAGAGCCGGACCATCACTGAGGAACTAGCAGGTCAGGTACCTAGTTTGCCGATCACCGGCGAGCGGACGGTGCCGGGCATCGCCGAGGAGAACTACGGGTTCCGCAGGCATGAGGTCGCCTACCTGGAGCTGGCTGCGTTGTGCGCGGGCCGGATCGTGCTCGAAGCCGGCTGCGGCGAGGGTTACGGGGCAGATTTGGTTTCGCGCATCGCCACCCGCGTCGTCGCACTGGACTACGACGCATACACCGCCGCTCACGTCCGCCGTCGTTACCCGCAGCTCGGCGTTCTCCGTGGCAACTTGGCGGCGCTGCCCGTGCGCGATGCGTCGGTGCAGGTGGTGGTGAATCTGCAGGTCATCGAGCACCTGTGGGACCAGCCGGAGTTTCTGCGCGAGTGCGCGCGCGTGCTCACCCCTGGTAGCGCGCTGCTGATCAGTACCCCCAACCGGATCACCTTCTCCCCCGGCCGGAATACCCCGCTCAACCCGTTCCACACCCGCGAGCTCGCCGCCGACGAACTGGCCGAGTTGCTGGTTGCGGCCGGCTTTACCGTGCGGTCGATGCGCGGGCTGCACCACGGTGCACGACTGCGCGCCCTGGACGCCAAGCACGGTGGCTCCTTCATCGACGCGCAGCTGAACCGGTCGCTGGCCGGCGAGCCGTGGCCGCCACAGCTGCAGGCCGATGTGGCGTCGATCACCGCCGCGGACTTCGAGATCACCTCCTCCGATGTGGACGCCAGCCTGGACCTAGTTGCGGTAGCGGTCCGCACATGAGTGCGCAGCCGATCGGCACCTTCTGTCTGGTGCTGCACTCGCACCTGCCGTGGCTGGCCCATCACGGACGCTGGCCGGTGGGCGAGGAGTGGATCTACCAGTC
>JAABUP010011503.1_pt1 | contig 10061 bp, 8 predicted proteins | sample 5559201 | NCBI WGS metagenome assembly JAABUP01 (sample SAMN10711887, study PRJNA513373) | rock metagenome | isolation source: Antarctica rocks | place: Antarctica | reverse complement strand
CCCCGCCGCCGCCCCACCGGCCGGATGTCCGGCTCACCGTCCGGGCCGGGTACCGGTGCGGACAGCGGCCCGATCGCCGCCTCCAACACCGCCCGGCCCTGCGCATCCACCGTCAACTCGTAACGGAAAACCCCGGCGTCCTGCCGGCCGGGCGACAACTCCACCTGCCGGTGTTTGCCGTCCTGCTCATCCTGGAAGGCGCCGTCCCGCCCGTACTGGGCCAGCAGCAACTCCCGCAGCTGCCGCACCGAACCAGCGCCGTGTTCGGCGCCCATGTCGATCATCAGGTTCAGCACCGCACCACCCGTGCCGTCCGCCAGCTCCGGGGCGATCTTGTCGAACTCCGCCGCGATCGTCACCGCCACCGCCGGGGTCACATCCGCCGACCGGACCGCATCCGCCAGCCCGCCCAGGTCGTGCCGGCGCAGGATCGCCGCGCACTTCGCCACCACCGCCGACCCGCCGGTCTGCAAATGCCACCCGCAGTCCCGCACCCAGGCCGCCGTCGACGCCGACTGGGACGCCTCGACCACGCCGCGCTGCTCGGCCTCCGCCGTCATCCTCACCAGCCCGGCGTTACCGAATGCCACCAACTCACCGAGCTCGGCCACCACCTCACCGATCTCCCCGGTCGGCAACTGGAAGGCGACATCCGAGATGCCCTTCAACGCAGCAACAGCCGCAGCCACCGACTCCCGCAGCTGCGCCATGCTCTGCCGATCCCCCGGCCCGATACCCGCCCCACTCATACCGGTAATTGTAGAAAACGCCTCCGACACTCACCGCCCCGGAAAGCCCTGCAGCACAGCGAATTCGGTTACGAATTGGTAACAATCGGCGGCAGATCCTGCGTCTACCGGGCGGTCTGGCCGGTCGGGGAGAGTCGCAACGCCGCATCGGAGCACCGAGGATTGACCAGCGTTGGGCAGGCGTTCAGCCGTCGGCAGGCGTTCAGTGGTGGGCAGGCGTTCAGTGGTGGGCAGGCACTCAGCGTTGGGCAGGCGTTCAGTGGTGGGCAGGCGTTCAGCGGTGGGCAGGCAGTCAGCGTCGGGGAACCATCCAGAGATAGCGAGCAGCAGGAATCAATCTGATGGTTGCCGTTCTCCTGGTTCATGTCGCGAGGGTCGCCGATAGGTGGCGATCCCGCCAACGTCTTCTCCGGCGATCCTGCCAGCGGCGCGCCCGCCGGACGGGACCCCGGTCGGGCGGTCAGCTAGGTTGAGAAACCCCGGCGCGACCGGGTGCCCACTGGCAGCGCAGTGGCGTCCGGGCGGTCAGCTAGGTTGAGAAACCCCGGCGCGACCGGGTGCCCACTGGCAGCGCAGTGGCGTCCGGGCGGTCAGCTAGGTTGAGAAACCCCGGCGCGACCGGGTGCCCACTGGCAGCGCGGTGCCGTCCGGGCGGTGCGCTACATCAGCGGAGGTTCATCGGTGCCCGATCAGCAGTGGACCGCGGCGGACACCGAACAGGTGCAGTGTTGTCTGTGTCATGAGTGGGGCGAGGTCAAGTACCGCTTGGACCCGTTCGCTGTCGTGCAATGTCCCACCTGTGCAATGGTATTCATCTCGCCCCGGCTGAAACCTGATGCGCTGCAACGGTTTTACGATGAACCGACCTACTTCGAGGGCGGCGGTGTCTACGGCAGTGGCGGCCGGCTGAGCCCCGCCATGGCGCTGCAGCGGATCTGGACCTCGGGCAGGCTGGCGGCCATCGCCAAGGTGAAGCCGGCGCCGGCATCGCTGCTCGAGGTCGGCAGCGCTTACGGACTGTTCCTGGAAGCGGCGAAGAGCGCCGGCTACCGGGTCAGCGGCGTCGAGCTGTCGGCGGCCGGCGTCGTCCAGTCCGGCACCCGCGGGCTGGACGTCTTCAATGGTCAACTGGCAGACGCTCCGGATGTCCGCAAGGCCGACGTGATCTGCTTCTGGGACACCCTCGAACACGTCCCCGACCCGCTCGAATTCCTCACCGAGGCTCGCCGCCGGCTTGTCGACGACGGGGCGTTCGCGCTGTCCGTGCCGTACTTCTCCTCACTTCCGGCGCGGGTGCTCGGCAGACGCTGGTGGACGCTCAAGCCTGAGCAGCACATCTGGCACTACACCCCGGCGACCCTGCGGACGCTGGCCGCGAGAGCCGGGCTGGTCGTCACCGACGTGATCACCTCGCCGGCCAATCCGGCGAACCTGACCCGCCTGGACTCGCTGGTGGCCCTCGGTCGTGCGCTGCCGGCGTGACGGTGGGCGGCGAGTCGGTGCCGGTCGGTAGGTTGCTTGCTGTGGCGGCCAGCGGAGTGTGGGCGGACGTCGTCGGGCAGCCGGAGGCGATCGCGGTGTTGTCCGCGGCGGTCGCTGCCACCCACGGCGACGCGGGCATTCCGTCCGCCGCGATGACCCACGCCTGGCTGTTCACCGGGCCACCCGGGTCGGGCCGGTCGACCGCCGCTCGGGCCTTCGCCGCCGCGCTGCAATGCCAGTACCGCGGCTGCGGCGACTGCACCCACTGCCGGACGGTGTTGCACGGCACCCATGCCGACGTCCGGTCGGTGGTGCCGGAGGGACTGACCATCTCGGTGAAGGAGATGCGGGCGGTGGTACAACTGGCCGCCAGGCGGCCGGCGACGGCGCGCTGGCAGATCGTCGTGATCGAGGATGCCGACCGGCTCACCGAGAGCGCGGCTAACGCCCTGCTCAAGGCCGTCGAAGAACCTCCCCCGTTGACCGTTTTCCTGCTGTGCGCTCCGTCGACCCATCCCGATGACGTGCCGGTGACGATCAGATCACGCTGCCGGGTGCTGAACCTGCGCAGTCCGTCCGCCGAGGCGATCGAGGACGTGCTGGTCCGCCGGGACGGCATCGAACAGGCAACGGCCCGGTGGGCGGCGTCGGTGTCCGGCGGCCATGTCGGCCGCGCCCGCCGGCTGGCCATGGATGCTGAAGCCAGGCAGGTGCGCGGCCGGATCCTGGCGGTGCCCGGCGCGCTCCGATCGCTGGCAGACGTGTTCTCCGAGTCCGCAGAGCTGCTCGGAGTGGCCAAGGGTGAGGCACGGTCGTTGGCGCAGGGCAGGGACGCCGGCGAGATCGAGGAACTCAAGATGTCACTCGGCGCCGGCGGCACCGGTAAAGGAACAGCCGGCGCCGCCCGTGGATCGGCCGGGCCGGTGAAGGAACTGGAGCGACGGCAGAAATCGCGGGCCACCCGCACCGAACGAGACGTGCTGGATCGAGCGTTGATCGACCTCTCTGGCTTTTACCGGGACGTCATCGTGCTGGCCATCGGCGCCAAAGTGCCGCTCACCAACCCCGACGTGACAGCCGACCTCGACCGCGCAGCCAGTCGCCTCGGCCCGGTCGGCGCGTTGCGCCGGCTGGACGCGGTGCTCGGCTGCCGGGCGGCGATCGAATTGAACGTCAAGCCGCAGATAGCGGTCGAGGCGATGATGACGGTGCTCGCAGGCATCGGAGAGCCGGCATCCGGAGCCTGATCGCCGGCCGAGCCCGCAGTGCGGTGCACGTACGCTGACCGGCATGGGCATGTTGTGCGCGGTCACCTTCTCGCCGAAGGGGCAGCTGCACTACGCCGACCCCGGTGACCTGCGGCCCGAGGTGGGTGACCACGTACTCCTGCCCACAGCGCACGGCCCGGTCGCGGCGCAGGTGACGTGGGCGGCCGAGTACGTCTCCGACCACACCGAAGGTTTCCCGCACATCCTCGGAATGGCCGGCGCGGAGGATCTCCAGCACACCGCTGACGTCCGCAAGGTCAAGGCCCGCGCCATGGTCGCCACGCGCAAGCTCGTCCGCGAACACCTGCTGGAGATGAAGGTGGTGGCCGTCGATCCGCAGCCCGCCGAGAACAAGATCGTCATCTACTACACGTCCGCGGACACCGTCGACTTCCGCTCGCTGTTGCGCGACCTGTCCGCAACGCTCAACAGCCGAGTCGAGTTGAAACAGCTCCAGGCCAGGGACGCCGTCCGAGTGACCGGAGCCATTGGGTCATGCGGGCGGGATACCTGCTGCTCCACCTTCCTCAAGGACTACGAGCCGATCACCCTGGCGATGGCGCGTGACCAGGATCTGCCGGCCAACCCCATGCGGATCTCCGGGGCATGTGGCCGCCTGATGTGCTGTCTCAAGTACGAACACCCGCTCTATCAGGAGTTCGTCAGGACGGCGCCGGCGATCGGCGAGCGCGTCGATTCCCCGCAAGGGCAGGGCACGGTTGTCGGTCACTCGGTTCCGCGCGATGCACTGGTGATCAAGTTGGCCGCCGACGGCTCCTCCCACGTCTGCCCCAAGGCCTCGGTGTGTTCGGCGCGTAAGGCCTACGACAGCCGTTCCTGAGCCCCGGTGGGCCCGCACCGCGAGATTCCAGGCGCTCACCGAAAAATGTTGCCGAGTCGAGACCTGTAGATGCGCAACCGCAGGGCGCCTCGCGCGTATCTATAACAGTGTCGGTCGCGGGGCCGACGCCGGTACTTTCGGCGCGAGTGACCACAGTCGGTCGTCACCGCCGCGGGTGCCGAAGACCGACGGGGCGAGATGAACACGACACGACGATCGAGGCAGGCTGCTGCGGCGCTGGCCGGTGCGCTGCTGCTGGCCGGCTGCAGCGCGCGGGCCGGCAGCGCGCCGCAGGCATTGCCGTTGCCCGGCCAGGGCGCCGTCCACAGCCTCGCCGCCAGCGATCCCGCCCCGGCCCCAGGCACCAGCCCCACAGTGGCCCCGCCGTCCTCGGCCCCGTCCAGCGCCGTCACGCCGTCCACCCGCAAGTCGGCCGACCCGCCGGTGACCTCCCCTTCGCCGTCCACCCCGTCGACCGGGCCGGCTACCTCCGGCTCGCCGACGACCGAGAAGCCGAAGCCGAAATCTGCCACCGTCGCCGCGTCTCCGGAGTTCGGGACCGAACAGGCCAACCCCGCGCGGGCGCTGACGGTGAAGGCCGCCGGCGGGACAATCAGCGCGCTGACCGTCTACGCCGCCGACGGCAGCACCCTCAAGGGTTCGTTCTCGGCGGACAGGACACAGTGGAGTTCCGACCAACGGCTGCGCTACGGCGGCAGCTATCACGCCAAGGGAACCGCCACCGGCCCGGCTGGGAGCGATCCCACCACCATCGACGGCGTGTGGACGACGGTGGACGGCTCCACCCAGACCACCAGTATCTCGCCGGGCAACGGCGCCAAGGTCGGCGTCGCCGTTCCGATCATCATCCGGTTCGGCACCTGCGGGGCCGACCATTCCGCGGTCGAGCCGCACGTCTCGATCACCACGACGCCGAAGGTCGAACTCCGCGGCGCGTGGATCAGGCACGACAGCGACGACTGCCGGTCGCTGGATATCCGGCCGGAGAAGTTCTGGCCGGAGGGCACCAAGGTGCACGTCGAGGTCGACCTGCTCGGCGTCCAGGTGGCCGACGACGTCTGGGGATCGAAGGACATCGCGACCAGGGACTTCACCATCGGGCGCAACCAGGTCACCTACGCCGATGGCCGCACCCACATGATCACCGTCAAGCAGGACGGCAAGGTGGTGGCCCACTATCCCACCTCGATGGGCAGCGGTGACGACGTCGGCGATCCGCGGATGGTGACCAGGTCCGGGATCCACGTGGTGATCGGAAAAGAAGCCGACAAAAAGATGACGAACGAGAAATTCGGCTACAAGGACCTGCCGGAACCCTGGTCAGTGCGGATCAGCAACAACGGCGAGTTCATTCATCAGAACCTGGGGACGGTCGACGTCCAGGGCAAGAAGAACGTCAGCCACGGCTGCCTCAATCTGTCCGATGTCAATGCCAAGGCCTATTTCAACTCGTCGATCTACGGTGATCCGGTGGTGATCACCGGGACCAGCGTTCCGCTGAGCGCCAGCGACGGCGACCTGTACGACTGGGCGGTCCCGTGGGATCAGTGGCGCACGCTCGGCGCCCGGACCTGACTTCGTACGGCCGCGAGCCGAGTGCAGCGGTCGGCCACCATCGCGCCCGCCGCAACCTGCTCGAACTCCCGCCGGGCAATCCACCACCTGGCCGAGAGCGCCTTGCTGCGCGATCCGTACCTGCGGCTCGGCTGCCGACCTGGCAGCGGCCGAGGGAGAAGGGCACCACGGACGAGCGGCTAGACTCGTCCGCGGTTGCCGCCTTAGCTCAGTCGGTAGAGCATCTCACTCGTAATGAGAAGGTCTGGGGTTCGATTCCCCAAGGCGGCTCGGCAAGGATGGCCCCCTGAACTGCGGAGACGCGGTTCGGAGGCCATTTTGGTATTCGGGCGTTCAGCGATCTGGGTTGTGCTTCCGATCTCGCTCGGGATCCCGTTCGCGGTCTGCTGGCTGGTCGGACGACAGCTTCAAGCTCCTCCTGCCTCATCTGGGCAGTCAGACCAACTAGATCCGCCACCTACCCGGCTGCGGCCGTGGTTTCAGGGGCACAACGCCAGGGCTTCTTCGGGCGTTAGGGGTGCGTGCGGCTCGGCAGTGAGCGGCACGGCGCACGCGGACGCGGCGGCAGTCGGGAATCTCAAGTCGATGGTGGCGGGCGGGGAGGCGAAGGAATGCAGTTCGAATCGTTCGTGACGCAGTACTCCGCTGAGTTGTTGCGGCACGCCACGATCGTCAGTGCCGATCCTGACGAGGCGCAAGATCTGGTTCAGTCCGTGCTGGAACGGGCGATGTCCCGTTGGCCGCATATCAGTCGATTGGACCGACCGGATCTGTATGTCCGCAGGATGATCGTCAATGAGTTCATCTCCGTCCGCAGGCGAATGCGCAGAGTGCAGTTCACCGACGTCGTGCCGGAGCCGGCTCCAGCCGCGGACCTGGCCAACAGGATCGTGCTTCGAAGCGTGCTGATCGATGCGATCCGAACCCTCCCGCCGCGGGAACGAGTCGTGGTCGCGCTACGCCACTGGTCGGGAATGGGGGACGCCCAGATTGCCGCCGAAATGGGCTGCACGGCGTCGACGGTGCGCGGCTATCACCTGCGGGCTGTCCGCAAGCTCAGAGTGGCGATCGATGAGCCGGGATGCGCCGATTCGACCCGCGGCGATCCCCAGGCTCACGCGGTCACAGACATCTTCGCTGCATCGCAACTCAACTTCGGGAGTTGACCATGACCGACAAGGAATTGTTCCCTGACGCAGACCTGCACCGTGCACTGACCGTTGCCTACCGGCAACTGGCTAGCGCTGCGCCATCCGAGAGCTCCCTGACCATGCCGCACCCGCACCGGGCCGGCCGGGGTCGGCTGGCGCTGGTCGTCGCTGCCGCGGTTGCGGTCATCGCGATCCCCACCGTCGCCATCGCGCGCACCCAGCACTACGGCGGCTCGAGCCGGACGCCGGCAGCGCCGCCGTCTGCCACCGCGAGCCCATCGCCGAGCGGGCCGTCCTCACCGAGCTCGTCTGCGCCGCCGATCCTGTCGTCTGCGGTGCCGATGCCGTCGTCTGCGGTGCCCACCGCGAGGGCGCTCCCGCCGTCGGCCTACAGCTTCAGCCCCACGACTGCTGCTCACGGGCCTTCGTCCGCGGCCGCCGCGCCCTCCGAACCAACAGGAGCTGGCTCGGTTTCACCGCCACCGACGGTCGGGCAGCCGCGAACCGTGTATCCCACCCCGGAGCCGTCAAACCCAGGACTGCCGGTCAATGCGCCGATCACCGGGCCGGATGCTGTCAAGGACGTCCCGAGAACACCGTTCAGCATCGGCTATCTGCCTGCCGGGTACGCATTCGACTCGGCGCAGACGAGCCGGTCCGGGAACAGAGCACCTGGCGTCACCGTCGACTTCGGGTTCGTCAAAGCAGACACTTGGACGATCTTCATCTCGTCCGCCCCCTTCGACAACAGCGTGTGGTCGCAGGACGGGCAGATGGGGTCGACCACCGTCAACGGACGTCCGGCGATGGCGATGGATGGCCTGGTCGCGGTGAAGGTGGGCAGCTATCTGGTACTCGTACAGAGCAAGACCCCGGCCCCGACGGCCGAATTGCGGAGGATCGCCGAGGGGTTGACCTTCGCCTCGGATCCGGACAACATGTCCAGCTGGTTCCGATCGGCGACGGCAATCCCGGGTGCTGCGGATGCAGCCTCACCGGGCGTCACTACATCGGCACCGCCGCGTCCGTCCGAGTCGCCAACCGCTTCGGCCACGCATACCAGCGTTGTGCCGTCGGCGACGCCGATCGCGCCGCAGTCTGCGCCGTCGGCGAAGCCCGCGACGACGGAGCCGCCGACCAATGCACTGTTGACGCAGAAGCGGGGCGCTGCGACAGCGACGCCGGCCCCGCAAACGGCGGGCTGACCGGCGGGTGGCCGATGACCGGCACAGTTGCTTCCAGTCGCATCCACATCGCCGCACGCTAAAGACTGCAGTTGTCCTGTAACATGGAGCCGGGAATCATCGAAATCACGATGGTCGATGTTTTCTTCAAGACCACTACGAACCCGTGCCGGCCAGGCAAGGCTTGCCTGTATTCGACCATCGCTGACGTCAAGTCTGGGGCATAAGCAAGCGCAATGTTCTGCTTTCAATGCATGATCTCGAAACGGCTCAGGACTGCCTATACCGTTACCGACGGTCGGGCATTATGCATTCGGCACGCGATCGAGAGCTCTGACATGGATGACGTCGATCAAGACCAGACCTTCCGTGTCATCTACAGGGACATGAAGAAGGCTGGCATAGACAACCCTTATTAGCGGGAAGCAGAGCCGGATGGCTTCCATGGAGGGGTTGCTGTCGAGGCGCCGGCCCGATCGTTTCTGGCCACATCGTTCAGCGCCAAGTAGGTACGGTCAACACTTGTCCCACGGCATGCGTCGGCGCTACAAACGCATTGCGATGGCGGCCTCCAGGCCGGCGAGTCTGCCAGTTCCAGTGTCGTGATACCGGAGTCTCCACCCGAGCCAGCACTGATGCCGCAAGGTGAGCTGCGGGGCGGGCTTCCTTCCGGCCCGGCGGGCTAGCGTTTAGTGTCGGTAGATGCATGTCATCGACACTCGGGCCGGTGCTGGCCCAGGGGGAGGCACCATCGACAACTTCCAGGGTGCCGCCTACGGTGCCGGCGTCTCCCTGATCTTCGAGAACACCGACCGAGACGGCTCCGGCCCGTTCATGCATCAGCACCCGTACTCCGAAACGTTCGTCGTGCACGCCGGCCGAGCCCTGTTCACCGTGGGCGGCGAACAGCTGGTCGGTGAGGCCGGCCTGGTTCTGGTGGTTCCTGAACTGACGCCGCACAAGTTCCAGGTAATCGGGCCCGAGCGCTACATTTCCACCCACATCCACGCCAACGACACCTTCATCACCGAGTGGCTGGAGGGGCCCAAGTCTGCGGCTGGATGAGCGGTCTCAGGAGTTCCAGCAGCCGTTGCGACTGCTTCAAGGCGAAAGGTGTTGCGATGCAGACTGTCTCACTTCCCGAGCTGGCAGCTGCGCATCTGCGTACCGCCCGCAGCGCATCCAGTGGACGCAGCGCGCAGACGATCCACGGGGGCCACGATCATCCGCTCCGGCAGACGCTGATCGCACTGGCCGACGGTCGCAGCCTGGACGATCACGAAAGCCCGGCCGAGGCCAGCCTGCAGGTTGTCCACGGTAGGGTCCGCCTTATCACCGCGACCGAACACTGGGACGGCGCACCCGGTGACTATCTGGTGATCCCATCGGATCGGCATCGGGTAACGGCACTGGAGGACGCGGCCGTGTTGCTCACCGTTGCCATGGACCTCGGACGCTCGACGCGCAGGCCGGGCGGCGTGGGGGCCGCCGGCGCAGGGTCCGGTGGCACGGGGTCCGTTGGCGCGGTGTCCGGTGGCACGGGGTCCGGTGGCGCGGGGGTCCGGCAGCGCTGAGTAGCACAGCGGTCGGGTGCGGGACGCTTCGCAAGAACAGCGGCTCCAGATCGCTCTCCGCCCCGTCCGCGCTGCGCTTGGGCGATCTGGCGGCGAGTTCTTGCGACCTGACGACTCGACCGGTGCGGAAGGTGCCTCTGGTGGTGAGGCCAGGGTGACCAGCAGAAGCGCTCGAGTGGTTCCGGTGGCACGATCGATCACATGTCGACGAGCGAT
>JAABUP010011502.1_pt1 | contig 10061 bp, 6 predicted proteins | sample 5559201 | NCBI WGS metagenome assembly JAABUP01 (sample SAMN10711887, study PRJNA513373) | rock metagenome | isolation source: Antarctica rocks | place: Antarctica | reverse complement strand
TACTGTAATTTCGCAAAGTGCTGCGAACAGACGCTTTCAAAGTGGTTTGTCGCACTGTGAGAACCTAAATGTAACATTGATTGAGTACTTTAGATACATGTGTTTAGGTCGTTGCGCTACATGGAGGCTGAGTCTGAGAGCGATGCAGAGAGTAAGAAGGAAGAAGAGGACTTGAAGGGCAAAGGCAAGGGCAAGGGCAAGGCCAAGAAGGGCGGGGAGGACAGTGCCAGGGACAAGCGGCGGGTATGCATGTTTCAGGGTTTCAACCCTAAACCCCTAAATTTGGCAAATTAGCACCAATTCAACAGAAAGTCCAATTCACAAAAGCAGCAGGAAAACAGTGTGTTGGCTCACATGGGGATATGCCTGTGTGTGGCTTCTTCTTCACTTGATGCCTGCAAGACACTATATCTTGATGCTGTTGACCACCCAGCCAAGTGGTGCTAAGTGCTTGGGCTAATTAGCAGACATCATATTTGCTGAATTGTGCACATGCTACCCAAGGAACACCACACAACACTGGGCAAGTGCTTGCTGCGTCTGCGTCTGTACCCACTGGGTCATAGTCATCAGCTAATCAAGCCAGAATTGCGGCTGCACTCTCCAAATGCCTGCCGAGTATTCTCAGGACTGATGAGACTGGCTCTCCAGTACGGTCAGAAAGCGTGGATCGAAGCGTCAAACAATGCCAAAAACTTGATGATGTCAGCTGCAGGGTCAGCATACTGCATCGAGCATTAGTGTGCATGCACTGACAGCACCTGCTTGACTTGCTGCCCAGGATGGTTGGAATGCGTGGAAGAAGGCTTTGAAGCAGTCCAACCAGCTAGGTGACAACTGTCAGCATTCTGCATGGGTAGACAATTGGTAGACATGCACTGATGTGCTTGACTTGCTGCCCAGGATGGTTGGAAAGCATGGAAGAAGGCTCTGAAGCAGTCCAACCAGCTGGACGATGATGGCTATGAGGATGAGGCTGCTCGATCAGCTGCTCAGATGGTTGCAGACGCACACAGGAAGTTCAGCAGCAAGGCTGGCGGGAAGAAAAAAAAGGGCAGCGGCGAAGAGGCTGAGGCTGAGCCCTTCTCGTTGCTGCACAAGGTTTGTGAAGCATTGCATCACAGTGCATTCTGAGCCAGCTTGCGTGTTCCAGAAGCATGCTGTCCACACACCATGCCTGCTTTCTGTGCACAAGGTTGCGTGTACAATGACAAGGGCTGCTGAGTTCTGCATGATCACAAGGTTCTGCATGCTCATAGGGTTCTACATGGTCACAGCATTCTGCATTTGATTGCAAAGGCATGAGTTTGGTTGAAAAGACATGATTGGAAGGGCAAGAGCCTTTGATTGGAAGGGCCCAAGTTTTTTATCCTCTTGCATCACTGCTGATGCTGTAGCGGCTGCCTGCCAGAACTGTATAGCTGCTCAGAGATGTGAATGCCCAACCTTTGAGGCTGTCTGCATCTATATCTGACCCCTGGGGCTGGGCATACCTGACCCTGGGGGACAACATGTAATCTACAAATGAACACTGTGTGACTAGCTGCTCACGTCAAATGCATACAGCCCTGAGCAGCTATTTACGCAGTGTTCATTTGTGCATTACATGTTGTCCCCCCATGTCAGATATGCCCAGCACTTTGACCCTGTAACTAAATGATTGAACAGGTCAACTGATATCAAACAGATGAATACGCTGTATGTTGCTGCTACCAGTCTCACACATTGAGGCGTACTATTCTGGATCAAGCCCATGTCATCAAGGACCAGCGCTGCAGCACAGCAAAGGCAGTTTCCATGCTCAGCATGTACTGTCTATCATGGCCCTGTTTCAGGCCCATACATGATGCGGAACAATGAGTGAGCGTTGCTAACACACAGGCCTAATTTGAGACGTGCTTACCAGTCATCCAACATTGTTCAAAGTAGAGCTACACTGTGCAAAGGATGGTTCTTTCATATGGCGTGACGTTCCTGTAGCCCTCTGTTTGTTTCAGACAGGTGCCTTAGAGGCGCATCATTTTGGATGAATGAGTAGATGAGTATCAAGTCAGTAATTAGTAAAAGGGGTTTGTGGCACACAGGTACCTTGGAGGCGCATCATTCTAGATGAATGAATGTATGAATATTATAGAATAAACAAGCCAGTAGTTCGTAACGAATGTGTGTCTCATGCAGGTACCTTGGAGGCGCATCATTCTGGACGAAGCTCACTGCATCAAGCAATCGATCGAATCAACAGGCTTTTTGATGGATGCATGCATGATTGAAGGAATGAATGAATGAATACATGCATGAATGAATGATTTGCACCTTACGCAGGTGCCATGGAGGCGCATAATTCTGGACGAAGCCCACTGCATCAAGGACCGACAGGGCAGCAAAACATCTTTTGAATTCTTGAACTCCCATGGGATTGGACGCCTGCTGTGTGCTGCGCTCAGTTTTCAGACAGCGGCAGCTCAGGTTTCTGCCTCACGCAGGTGCCATGGAGGCGCATCATCCTGGATGAATGAACAGATGAGTACCGTAGAGTACACAAGAAAGCGACTATTGACAATTGTTTGTCTCACGCAGGTACCTTGGAGGCGCATCATTCTGGATGAATGAATAGATGAGTAATATAGAATACACAAGTAAACAAATTAGTACACAGGGTTTGTCTCATGCAGGTGCCATGGAGGCGCATCATTCTGGATGAAGCCCACAGCATCAAGGACCGGCGCTGCAGCACCGCCAAGGCAGTCTTCGCCCTGGACAGCCGCTACAAGTGGGCCCTGAGCGGGACCCCCCTGCAGAATCGGGTGGGCGAGCTGTACAGCCTGATCCGCTTCCTGCGCATCTTCCCTTACGCCTTCTACTTCTGCAACAAGAAGGGGGAGGAGTGCGGCTGCAAGAGCCTGGACTACCTGTTCCGGCTGAACCACCGCAAGTGTGATGAGTGCGGGTGAGTCCTCAGCTTTTGCCCAGGATGGTGTTTTAGGAATTCAGTAATAATATGATGCTTGTAAACATTAATGTAACGCCGAAGGTGATCACTTGAGTGCGGGCGAGCCTTTGTCAATGATGATAACTTAAAGATAATGATAAGTCAATAATGATAATAATAATAATAACATTAATATTATTTATAATAATAATAATAATAACAATAAATAATAATACTCATAACTTAATATCCACGATAATTCAACCCTTGTAAAATGTACATGTAATGCCGATGATGATCAGTTCGCGCAGCATGTTCAGTCAATCGAGAGTTGTCATGTGGTTTGGTGCTGTAGTCATGGGGAATGGTGCTGTAGTCATGCGGTCTGGTTCAGTAAAGTTCAATGCAGAGACAGACAGAGAGAGGCTTCACAAGTTTTGGCTAACTGACATGTCTAATAGTCCGGGGCAGAACCTCAGCCACTTGCCTGATGACACTCATTTTATGCCCTTTGTATCAAGATTAAGGCTTTTTCCAACCTCAAGTTGTTTGTGCTTTGCTGGTCTCAGGAGCAATCAACTTGGCTGCAGACATACACAAAAAGAAAAAAGGGAGGAAAAAAAAACGCCTGTCGGCGGCCCGGGTGCAAGCCCGGAGCAGCCCTGGAGACCAGGGTGGCCGCTGCACAACATGTATATAGTTTCCAGGCAGAGCCTGTACCTACTTGACCCGCCGTCAGCTCATAAACCAAGTTCCGAAAAACCGGGATTTGAACCGCCCACCGCCTGCTTGTGAAGGCAGACGCTTAAACCACAGGCTAGGTGGTCCTGTGGGGGGGACAGACATACACACTGTGACAGTTGAATCCCCAGCCTGTGGCTCAAATGCTATCACCTGACTTACACCGGTCAGAAGAAAGAGCTGGAATTGCAATTTGCAAACTGTCAGATCTCAAGCTTGACAAAAGCCTGCCATCATCACCTATATCTCCTCTGCCTTACAGTGACTTAGAAACAAAACAGCCACAACCATAGTATTCCACCCCCCCAATGACGATCACACCTGCACTAACTACACTAGATTTGAATGAGATAGGAACAACAGACATAACCTTGATACCTGGCACCCCAATGACGATCATGCCAACAAAACCTATGAAGAATAGAACTGCAGTATCCATGAGTACAGTGCGTCTGAAGCCTTGGTTGGGTGCATGCCCCCCCAATGACAATCACACTGACAGAAACTGTGAATAGAACCGTAGGACTGTAGTACAAATGAGTACAGTGCGTCTGAAGCCTTGGTTGGATGCACGCAGGCATGGGGCACTGCAGCACTACTGCTGGTGGAACAGGTTCATGGCCAACCCCATCAAGAAGTGTAGTATCCATGAGTACAGTGCGTCTGAAGCCTTTGTGCATGCAGGCATGGAGCGCTGCAGCACTACTGCTGGTGGAACAGGTTCGTGGCCAACCCCATCAAGAAGTGGGGGTACGTGGGTCAGGGGCGGGCCGCCATGCGCCTGCTGAAGAACGAGATCCTGGACAAGGTGCTGCTGCGCCGCACCAAGGTGCAGTGCGCCGATGTGCTGGCACTGCCCCCCAGGTACACCACATCTTAGGGTTTGGTACACCACATTTTAGGTTTTGGTACAGTGCGCTGATGTGCTGGCGCTGCCCCTCAGGTACACCACATTCTAGGGTTGGCTTCACCACATCTTAGGGTTGGTGTAGCATGTTGTAGGGGTTGGTTGCACCACATTTTAGGGTCAGCTACACCACATCGTAGGGTTGGGTACACCACATCGAAGGTTTGGGTACACCACATCGTAGGGTTGGGTACACCACATGCTAGGGTCGGGTACACCACATCTTAGGGTTGGCTACACCACATTGTAGGGTTGGGTACACCCTATTTTAGGGTTACAGTACATTGGGAGGTTTGGTACTGAGCATCCTAGGGTTGGGTGAAGCGCATACCAAGGTGCAGTGTGCTGATGTGCTGGCGCTGCCCCCCCAGGTACACCACTTTTTAGGGTTGGCTACAGCACATTTTAGGGTTTGGTACACCGCATTCTAGGGTTGGCTGCACCACATCATAGGGTAGGTACACCACATCTTTGGGTCACACCACTTTTTAGGATTACAGCACATTGTAATGTTGGGCACTGCGCCTTCCAGGATTGGTTACACCACATCATGGGGTTGGGTACACTACATTCTAGGATTGGTCACACCACATCATAGGGTTGGAAGTCATATTAGTAGGCCTCACAAAGATGCACAAGACAGCCTGCTCTGCATCAACAAGACTTATGCTGCACGTACCTAGCTCATCCCGAGCTGGAAAGCATTTAATGACTGTTGATATTATAGAGGTGGCTGCATTACATTTCAGGGCTGGCTACGCCACATAATACAGTCTGGACACCTTACAGACCAACTATGATTCTGCGTTTCTTTGGTGGTAGCATGATTTTATTGCAGCACAACTCAGTTTTGTGTATGACCTACTTGATTTTGTGAGCCTGTCCTGACATCTTGCAAGTCAGAAGAGCGTCTGCTGCATGAGAACTTCCTGTCTGGCCGTTTTGCATTGATGGCCTTGTACAAAATCCGTCGTCCTGTGGGGCAGGTTTGAACCACTGCCACAGTCAGACCAATCCCCGTCACAGTCAGACCAGTCCCTGCGTCCATTACACCAATACCCACCTCAGTCAGACTAGGTCCCCACCACAGTCACACCAGTCCCCATCACAGTCACACCAATCCCAACCACAGCCTGACCAATCCCTGCAAGCACATCACCTGGAAGGGTGAACAGCACATCTTCAGCACGATTTCAAGCACTATGTTATGCTGCCAGCACCACATCACCCAGCATTGAACTCAGCATTGAACTCACGCATTGAACTCATGAATTGACCTCAGCATTGAACTCAACGTTTACCATTCAGCATTGAAATCAGCGTCCTTCAAAGGAAGCATGTGCTCGCGATTGTATGTTTCTATGCAGCAAAACCAATAACGTCTGCTGTTTTGCCCCCAAAATCAACACGAAAACTCGGCGACAGTTTGCTGACTCAAAAGTTAACACATCATCAACATAAGCAAAGACGTAGTTTGCTGACTCAAAAGAACCCACACAAAAAACGCGCTTTTTGGTGTCATGTAGGACCATCACGCTGCGCAAGGACAAGTTCGATGAGCGTGAGGATGATTTCTACGAGGCCCTGTACACTCAGAGCCAGGCCCAGTTTGCCACCTATGTCCAGACTGGTACCGTGGTCAACAACTACGCCCACATCTTCGACCTGCTCATCAGACTGCGACAGGTCAGCATGCCTGTCTTCAAACAAGAAAGAAGAAGACTGAAACAAGATTCACAAAATTTACAAGATTATAAGAGGATTCACACTCCCCTGGCTTGCTGCAGTGCAGTGGCATCTCCATGGCGTGTGTCTCATGTGTTAGCATTGCTGCAGTGCAGTGGCATTGCAATGGTCTATGTCTCATGTGCTAGCATTGCTGTAGTGATGCGCTGTGTGGAAACGGAAATGGACACCTTGCCAGCCTTGAAATGCTTGTTCAAAATGCTGCACTCATGGAGTTGTGGAGCCCTTCCCATTACATCAGCAAGAGGCAGCCCTTCCCTGTATAGTTCTGTGTACCTGAATGCACAAATGCATTTGTGTACCTGAATGTGAAATGCATATATGTATTTGAAAGTATAAATGCATATGTGTGTGAATGTACAACTGCATGTCTGTGTGCGTGTGTGGCCCTGTCTACATGTCTACTGTTGGTCAAGGGTAGTTCATCTAGCAACAGCATGGAGTTGGCCCAAAAGACTGCGTGGATCTGCCCAAAGGACTGCAACTTCTCGTCTGTTGCCTGCAATTCCAATCTTTATACCTTGCGGTTGCTCATGATGCTCAAGGTTTTGATTGCTTTGATCCATCGAAACTCCCCCAGCAGCTTTCCTGCTCAGTTTTGTTCTGTTTGTTCATCCAGCAAGACTCTCCCAGCGGTGTTGTCTGCCACAGGACTTCTATGATTGCCTGATTTCAGTGTTATTTGGCGATGTCTCAGCAGCCTCCACAACAAGCTGGCTGGCCAAGTTCGTTGTATATACTGTCCATCTGACTGAAGGATAAAGCTCTCAGCAGTCTCAGTAACAGCAAGCATAGCCCACTGAGTGTTGTGCTGCACTTCTGTAGATCCCTGCTGTTCATCATAGTGCTTGCTGACGCAACTGTCCTCTTGATGCTGAAACTGCTCTTGTTGCTAAAGATGCACAGGCGCACAGACAGGAGCAGCAGCTCAGAAGAAGCTGCAGCAGGCAGCTCACAAACCCTACATTAGTCATATGTCCCTAAGCTGGTGTCACTCCCTGCAGGCTGTGGACCACCCATACCTCGTGGTGCATTCTACGACGGCTCCAGGGGCTGCAGAAGCTCAGAAGAAGCTGCAGGAAGAGGAGGCACAGGGCTTGCTGCAGGGCATTTGTGGGGTGTGCCATGACCCCCTGGAGGACCCCGTGGTGTCCATGTGTCAGCACGCCTTCTGCCGAGCTTGCATGATGGAGTACATGGATGGGGCTCAGGGCCAGGCCAAGTGCCCCTCCTGTGACAAGCCCCTCTCTGTGGATCTGAACGCTAACCCATCGGTAGGTTCCCCAACGCATTTTGGATAAGGCTGGGCATGTAGCTAACCTTTGCTGAAGTATGTTCATTGTGCCCTGCTGTTCAGTGGGTCTGACGCACAGCGTGTACCATGGGTTCATGGCTTGGTGGCAGGGCCATCCCCGGTGGCCGGGCCATTTCCAGTGTCCTTCCTGTGACAGGCTCCTCTGTGAGAGGCTTGAGAGCAAGAATCCAGCTTCTGCTTGCTAGTTGCATACATGGTGCTGAGCTTGTGTAAAGCCCATCTCAACAGCAAAATGTCATGAGGAAGAACCCAAGTGACAACAGTACCGGTGACCTTGACAGAAACAGCAGTAGAATCATCCAGAAATACCTGCAGTCCGTTGTCGGCAAGGCTTTCATTGATGGTACTTTGATGTTACAGTTCTTGTTACTGTCGCTGTGGATGTTAGATGACAGCTGCCTGTGAACAGCACTCAGTGCCCAAGCTATGCATGTCGCGACTATTACTGGTGATACCAGGTAAATGCTGCTGTGAACAACACTCCGTGCGCAAGACATGCTTTCTGTAGCTCTTGCTGTTGACATCAGGTAAAACCTGCCTCAACAAGTCAACTTGTCCTGCGGTCGCAGCCTCCTCTGAGAGCTCTGAGCAGCATCCTGAGCTGCATCAAGACATGCTTTCTGTTACTGTTGCTGTTGACACCAGGTAAATGCTGCCGTAACAACACCTGGTACATCCCGTGACTGCAGCCCCCCGCTGTGAGGGCTCTGAGCAGCAAGAAGAGCAGCATCCTGAGCCGCATCAAAGATATGCTCTCTGTTACTGCTAATTTTAAGGTTTACTGTTACTGTTGACACCAGGTAAACGCTGCCGCACCAACATTCGATACATTTTGTGACTGCAGTCTCCTGCGAGACCTCTGAGCAGCAAGAAGAGCAGCATCAAGATATGCTCCCTGTTACTGTCACTGTAGCTTTTGATATCAGGTCAACGCTGCCGTTACAACACCCAATACATCCTGTGACTGCAGTCTCCTGTGAGGGCTCTGAGGAGCAAAGAAGAGCAGCCTCAAGACATGCTCTCTGTTACTGTTACTGTTGACACCAAATAAACGCTGCCGTAACAACAATCTGTACATCCTGTGACTGTAGTCTCCTGTGAGGGCTCTCAGCAGCAAGAAGAGCAGCATCCTGAGTCGCATCAAGACCACAGATTTCCAGAGCAGCACCAAGATTGAGGCTCTGAGGGAAGAAGTGCACAAGATGCTGCAGGCGGACCCCTCTGCCAAAGCCATCGTGTTCAGCCAGTTCACATCTATGCTGGACCTTGTGTCCTTCAGACTGGAACAGGTACAGCAACAATCACAGAATACACAAAGAAAACCATTTTCTAGAAGCAACAAATAGAGATTTGTTGTCTGCACGCTGGATCTTGTGTCCTTCAGGCTGGAACAGCAACAGCAACACTCACAGAAATATTGAAGAAAACAAAATTTGTAAGGCAACAGAAAGAATTGCATCACCTCCATGCTGGACCTTGTGTCCTTCAGACTGGAACAGGTACAGCAACACTCACAGAAATACACAAAGAAAACAAAATTCTAAACGCAACAGAAAGAATTGCATCACCTCTATGCTGGACCTTGTGTCCTTCAGACTGCAACAGGTATGGCAACACTCACAGAAATGCACAAAGAAAACAGGTTTTCAGAAGCAACAGAGAGACATTCGTTGTCTGCATGCTGCACCTGATGTCCTTCAGACTGGAACAGCTACAGCAAACTATCATTTAATGAAGACTGTTTCATGTGGCAGCATCAAACCAACGCATGATCTGCACACTAAGTTTTGTGTCCTTCAGACTGCAGCAGGCACAGCACACATCTGCATATTGGAAACAGAAGGTAACAGACATCTGCATGCTGGGGAGTAGGTATACCATATATCTGCACGCTTTTGCACATGTTGTGCTCAATGTGTTTTTTGAATCCAGTCATTACTCTGTTCACTCCACCCCTACTGAGTCCTGAACACAGAAGATGTAGCATGTTTGACCTGGCCTGTGTGATTTGCACACGCTGTGCTCAGTGTGTGCTGAGCGCCCAGTCATTGTCTGTTGACCCCCCTGATGAGTCCCAAAAACAGAAAACATAACCTGGGCGATGAGTCTGACCTGGCGTGTGTACTGTGCAGACGGGTGTGAAGTGTGTGCTCAGTGTGTTTCCAGAATCCAATCATCATTTGTTCACTCCCCCCCCCCCAAGAGTCCTGAAAACAGAAAACGTAGCTTGTCTGACCTGGCCTGTGAGATTTGCACACGCTGTGCTCAGTGTGTGCTGAGCGCCCAGTCATCGTCTGTCGACCCCCCTGATGAGTCCCAAAAACAGAAAAGATAACCTGGGCGATGAGTCTGACCTGGCGTGTGTACTGTGCAGACGGGTGTGAAGTGTGTGCTCAGTGTGTGCTCAGTGTGTTTTCAGAATC
>JAABUP010011501.1_pt1 | contig 10061 bp, 14 predicted proteins | sample 5559201 | NCBI WGS metagenome assembly JAABUP01 (sample SAMN10711887, study PRJNA513373) | rock metagenome | isolation source: Antarctica rocks | place: Antarctica | reverse complement strand
TCTCAGGATTTGGTCAAGGAGTTGTGCTCTGGCCACTTTCCGGTCGTCTCGGGACGGTACGTTGTGCGCGCTCGGGGAACCTTCGGTAGCTAGGGAGCACCATGTCTGCAGTGTCAGGACGGCGCCTGATCGGCGCCCTCGCGGTGGGGGCCTGCGCCCTTGCCGGTGTGACCGCCACGAGCGGTACGTCCGAGGCGGCCAAGAACGGGCCGACCATGGACATCCAGATCCTCTCGTTCAACACCTCATCGCCGACGCCCAGCTCGCCGACCCGAGCACGGTGACCGGGGGCCAGGCACCACAGATCGCCTTCATGAACCCCGGTGGCATCCGGGCCGACCTGACCTACGCCAGCTCCCCCTACGGCGAGCCGCTCGGTGCCGTGACCTTCGAGGAGGCGTTCACCGTGCAGCCGTTCAACAACTTCCTCGTCTCGATGACGCTCACCGGCCAGAACATCTATGACCTGCTCAGCCAGCAGGTCAGCGGCGGCAACGCCGGCGCGGCGAAGACCCTCCAGGTCTCGAAGGGCTTCAGCTACACGATGACCTCCACGGGAGCCCTGGACGGCAGCGTCACGCTCAACGGGGTCGCCATCGACAAGGGGGCGAGCTACCGCATCGTCACCAACAACTTCCTCGCGGATGGTGGCGACAGCTTCCCGGCCTTCAAGAACGGCACGAACAGGTACTTCGGTGGTCTTGACATCGACGCCTTCGCGAGCTACCTGCCCACCGTGTCGCCCTACAGCCCGACGCCAGCGACCCGCATCGGCGGAACGCGCTAGGCCCGGTCTCGACGCCAGCTCCAAGCCAAGCCTGAACGCCAAGGCGGGGTATGCCGGGTGCTCGCCACCCGGCATACCCCGCCGTGCGCTGTGTCCTGACATGTCCGGCCGCCGGCGGCAGGGTCGCCGGGCGAGGCGGGTCAGGCGTCAGCGAGGGCCTGGAGCTCTCGCGGCCGTTCGGCGACGAAGCGGTAGCCGACGTTGCGGATGGTGCCGATGAGCGACTCGTGGTCGTTGCCGAGCTTGGCCCGCAGCCGCCGGACGTGGACGTCGACGGTGCGGGTGCCCCCGAAGTAGTCGTATCCCCAGACCTCCTGGAGCAGCTGGGCCCGGCTGAAGACCCGCCCCGGGTGCTGGGCGAGGAACTTCAGCAGCTCGAACTCCTTGTAGGTCAGGTCGAGGACCCGGCCACGGACCTTGGCCGAGTAGGTGAACTCGTCGATGGTGAGGTCGCCGGCCTTGATCGGCCCCGCGTCCTCAACCTCTGCGACCTCGGAGCGGGTCAGCGCCAGCCTCAGCCGGGCGTCGACCTCCGCGGGGCCTGCCCGGTCGAGCAGGACGTCGTCGACCCCCCACTCACTCGTCAGCCCGGCCAGTCCGCCCTCGGTGAGAACAGCCATGAGCGGGCTGGCGATCCCGGTGGCGCGCAGCACCCGGCACAAGGACTTCGCCTGCGCCAAGTCGGTGCGCGCGTCGACGATGACGACGTCGCCGGCGGGGGCGTCGACGAGGGCGGTCGGCTCGGCCGGGAGAATGCGGACCTGATGGCTCAGCAGCCCGAGCGCTGGAAGCACCTCTGCGCTGGGGGCCAGCGCGTTGGTCAGCAGCAGCAGGTGGGCCATCGGACGAGGATAATCGAGGGGTGCTGGCCACCACCGGGTCGTCTGCAGCGTGAGACTTCGCTGAGGCCGGTCCCGGGACGGCTCGGCACACCGTCCGTCCCGGGCCGTCCCGGACGGTCCACACCCATCGTCCACACCGTCCACGCCGTCCACACCGTCCACGCCGTCCAGACCGAGAGGAACCAGTCGACATGCCCTCCGCAGAGGCCAGCGCATCCCTCGTGACCGTCCGCTACTGGGCCGGTGCACGCGCCGCCGCGGGAGTCGGCTCCGACGAGGTGCCGGGCGACTCGGTCGCCGCGGTTGCTGCGGCCGTCGGCGAGCTCCACCCGGCGCTGCGGCCGGTCCTGGCCGTCTCGTCGTTCCTCATCGACGGCGCGACGGCCAGGCCCGAGGACGCCGTTGCGTCCGGAGCGACGGTCGAGATCCTGCCGCCCTTCGCCGGAGGGTGATGCGAGGATGCCTGACGTGCCTCCTGCCGACGACAGCCCTCAGGCGGTGGCCGCCGGGCCATCCCAGGAGCCGGGCACCGAGCGCCGTGTCTTCGCACCGTCGCAGCCCGCTGAGGTCACCGACCCCGTTGCCGGCGAGACGCGGGCCGGCCATCGGGCAGTAGGTGCGGCCGCTCCCGGCCCCGGGGCCGATCGCGCGGCGCGCGGGTCTACCCCCTTGGCCGCCCCCCTGACCGCCATCGCCGCGACCGTGGCCCTCGCACTGCTCCTCGCCGTCTGCGCCGCCTCCGGGCAGCCGCAGACGGGACTGGCCCTCGCGTTCGTCGGCGTCGTCCTTGCGTGGGGCTGGCCGGTCCTCCTCCGAGCGCCCAGCCCGTCCATCACGTCGGCGATCATCGGCGTCGGCGCGGTCGCCATTTCGGCCACTGCCGGACTGACCCGCACGGAGCCCTTCCTGCGCTGGGTCCCCGTCGCCGTCGCCGTCAGTGTCATCGCGGGCTTCTTCCACCAGCTCCTTCGTCGGGACGGGCGCGCCGAGCTGACCCACGGGGCGGCGACGACGGTCTCCGGCCTGGCCCTCGCGACCGTCGGGGCCCCACTCGCCGTGCTGCCGGCCTATCGCCATGGCAGCCACTACGTCTTCGCCGCCGGTGCCGCTATCAGCCTGGCGGCCCTGGCCGAGGTCCTCGGTCGGTGGCCGCTCTGGCGCCGCTGGATGCCTGTCGTGGTCGTGGTCGCCGGGGGTGCGGGGGCGATCGTCGTTTCGGCGAGGGTGGACGGCATACCGGTACTGGCCGCCGGCCTCCTCGGCGTTCTCGCCGCTGGCATCTCGCACGCCGTGCGCCGGGTCCTCCTCGCGCTGCCCGGAGCCGACGCCCTCCAGGCACGGATGGCCGTCGCTTCGGCATCGGTCCTCATCGTCGGAGTCGTGGTCTTTCTGCTGACCAGGCTGTACTCCGCCTAGCCGGCGTCAGTAGACGAGGGCCTGCACCCGGTCGGCCAGCACCTCCTCGACGAATGACGCCGCCCCGGCGACGCGGGCACCGGGCAGCAGGTCCGCCTCGGTGAGGTCGCGTCGGGCCGCGCACTGGGTGCAGACGGTGACCGCCGCGCCGGCGAGGAGAGCGTCCCGCAGGTCGGCCAGTGGTGCTGCGTGGGGCAGCTCGAAGGACTCAGCGTGGCCCGGCGTGGCCAGCCAGGTGGACTCTCCGGTCAGCCAGAGGCTGACCTCGGCCCCGCTGGCCAGCGCGGTCGCCGCGACGGTGACGCCCTGCGAGAACCGCTCCGGCGCCTCCGATCCACAGGTCAGCTTGACGACGAGCCGGCGCGTGCCGTTCTCGGAGGCGGGGGTTTCCGGCGAGGCAGGGGTCACAACCTCAGGTTACGATCCTGTGATGCTGTCCGACCCCTGGGGCGTGTCCTGATGTTCGAGCTCGACGTCACCCTGCCCGAGCGTCTGCGCCCGCTGGCCTGGCTCATCGGGCGCTGGGAGGGAGCCGGAGTCGTCGGCTACCCGACCATCGAGTCGGCCAACTTCGGGCAGGAGATCGTCTGCTCCCACGACGGTCGCGGCTTCCTCGAGTGGCAGAGCCACACCTGGCTGCTCGACGGTGCCACGGGAGAGCGGGTGCGTCCCCTCGCGACGGAGCTGGGCTTCTGGCGACCGGGCGAGGACGGCGAAGAGGTCGAGCTGCTCCTGACCCATCAGAGCGGGATCATCGAGATGTACTACGGGACCATGGAGCCGGCCAAGATCTCCATCCAGACCGACAGCGTCGTGCGCAGCCCCAGCGCCAAGGAGTACAACGCCGGGACCCGCCTCTACGGCCTCGTCGAGTCGGAGCTGATGTGGGCCATGGATATGGCGGCCGTCGGCCAGGGGCTCCAGAGCCACCTCTCGGCCCAGCTCAAACGCGTGGGGTAGGCCGCCTCGATCGCGGGCTACCCTTGACCCGATGACTGATCTCGGTTCGGCCCTTCGAGCCCCGACCTGCCACCTGGCCGACCACGCCAGCCACATCCACCTCGTCTGTCTCGGCTGCGGGTCCATCAGCCAGGCGCCCGTCGGCGTGGCCGACGGCTTCGCCGGGAATCTTCGGGACGCTGCGGGCTTTGAAGTGGACGTGACCCACATGGCAGTCCACGGATGGTGTGACCAGTGCTCGGCGAACCGCACATGACGGCGACCCTCGTCTCGCCCCTGCTCGACCGGCCCGGAGCGGTCGCCGGGGAGGGCGTCGACCGCGCGGTCGCTGCCCATTACGGCGACCCGATGCGCGAGCAGCGGCTCCTCGTCGAGCGGCTGGCCGCGGTCGACCTGTCCCATCGGCCCGTGCTCACCATCACCGGGCCGGACCGCCTCTCGTGGCTGCACTCCCTGACGACCCAACAGCTGGCGGGCCTTGCTGCCCGGACGTCGCGCGAGTCGCTCATCCTCAGCCCCAAGGGGCACATCGAGCACAACCTGCACCTCGTGGACGACGGGTCCACAACGTGGGTCACCACCGAGCCGGGCGCCAGCGAGGCGCTGGTCGGCTGGCTCGAATCGATGCGCTTCATGCTGCGGGTGGAGGTGGCCGACGTCAGCGCGGAGTATGCCGTGCTCGGCGAGCCACATGCTGCCGAGTCGGTCGAGGGCGAGCCGCTCGCCTGGCGCGACCCGTGGCCGGACCTCGTCGGTGACACCACGGCATACGGGCCGCGGACCGACCACCCGGGGAGCGCGCGGCAATGGCGGGAGCTCATCGTCCCGCGCGCCGGCCTCGTTGCCGCAGTGGGAGACCGGCCGCTCGCCGGCATGTGGGCCGCCGAGGCGCTGCGGATTGCAGCGTGGCGCCCGCGGCTCGGGTTCGAGACCGACCACCGCACGATCGTCCACGAGGTCGACTGGCTGAGGACCGCCGTCCACCTCCACAAGGGCTGCTACCGCGGCCAGGAGACCGTCGCGCGCGTGCACAACCTCGGCCGTCCGCCGCGGCGGCTGACCTTCCTGCACCTCGACGGGTCCGGGCACGTGCTGCCCGCCCGCGGCAGCGAGGTCGCCCTCGAGGGTCGCGCAGTGGGGTTCCTGACCTCGGTCGAGCGGCACTACGAGGACGGCCCGATCGGCCTGGCGCTGCTCAAGCGCAACCTGCCCACAGATGTCGAGCTCACGGTTGACGGGCTGCAGGCCGCGCAGGAAGTCGTCGTGGCGCCCTGACGTCGGACATCCCCGCCGCGCTGACATCATCGGAGGCATGAGCCGCAGCGCAGCGACGACCACCCTCATCACCGTGGCCCCCACGGGGGCCGAGACCGCCAAGGCCGACGTGCCGCAGCTGCCGACCACCCTCGACGAGCTGGTCGAGACGGCGGTCCGGTGCGAGGCGGCCGGCGCCGCTGTGATCCACCTGCACATCCGGGACGCAGAGCACCAGCCGACCCTCGACGCCGCGCTCCTGCGGGCGAGCGTTGAGGCCATTCGGGAGTCGACCGACCTCGTCGTCCAGCTCTCCACGGGCGGGAGCGTCCACGACCCGCTCGAGCACCGGCTCGCCGTGCTCGACGCCGAACCGGACTCGTGCTCGCTGACCTGCGGCACGACCAACTTCGGCGACGACGTCTTCCTCAACCCCTGGCCCTTCATCGTCCAGCTCTACCGGCAGAGCATCGAGCGCGAGGTCGTCCCGGAGTTCGAGCTGTTCGACCTCGGCCATGTCCATGCCCTGCGACGGCTGCTGTCGGAGGAGGGCCTGCCCTATGGCGGGAAGGTGCACGTCGACTTCGTCACCGGAGTGCCGGGGGGTATGCCGGGCACGCCCGCTGCGCTCATGGCGGCGGTCGCGCTGCTGCCGGCGGAGGTGACGAGCTGGTCGGCCACCGGCATCGGGCGCACGCACCTGCCCATCCTCGCCGCCGCGCTCGCGGCCCGCGGCCACCTGCGGGTCGGGATGGAGGACAACCTCGTCCTCGCCAAGGGCCAGCAGGTCCAGCGGAACGACGAGCTGGTGGCACGAGCGGCCGACGTCGCGACCCTGCTGCAACGCCCGCCGATGTCGACGACCGAGGCCCGCGAGCTGCTGAACATCAAGCGCCGCAAGGCCTCCTGACCGAAGACCGGTTCTCTGTCCGTCTGCGTCCGAACGAGAGGTGGTCCCGACAGCCGGGCGTTCGGACGCAGGCAAGACAGCCGCGCGAGCGTTCGAGTCGATGGTCGACCTGACAGCCGCTCGTTCGGACCCCAGGAGTATGCCGTGCCGCGATCGCGTCCGAGGTAGTGGTCGCTCCGACACCCCTCGTTCGAACCCATTTCGGACCCAAGGAGTATCCCGTCCGGGCGTGTGGTCATCGTCACGCTGCCCTCAGTTTGCACTGTGCTAACTGCAGCAAGCACAATGGAGGCATGAGCAAGCTGACGGGGCACGACCTGGGTGCGTTCCTGCGCGAGCAGCGACAGTCCGCCCAGCTCTCGTTGCGTCAGCTCTCGGACCTCGCCGGCATCTCGAACCCCTACCTCTCACAGATCGAACGGGGCCTGAAGAAGCCGAGCGCAGAGATCCTCCAAGGACTCGCCCGAGGTCTCAAGGTCTCGGCCGAGACGCTCTATGTCCACGCCGGCATCCTCGACGAGGCGCCTGCGCCGTCGTCGGACGGGCCAGGGCTGCTCGAGGCGATCGCCGCCGACCCGCAGCTGACCGATCGTCAGCGCGCGGTCCTCGTCGATGTGTATGAGTCGTTCGTCGGCGCTGCTGACGACGACGCCCGCACGACAGCCCGGAACGCCGTGCGCAGTGTCGCCACGCGTCACCCGACCGCCAAGCAACCGCAGAAGTAACCCGAAGGAGCAACGTCATGGCACGTGTCCAGGACCTGAAGAAGACCGTCTCGGAAGCCACCCCGGTGCTCGCCGCCGTTGGTGTCACCGACCTCGCCGTCGAGAAAGTCCGCAACGCCCGCACCCAGGTGGTGTCCACCGGCAGGGCCGTCTCGGCCGTCGATGCTCGGGCCCTCCAGCTCGAGCTCACCGCCCAGGCGGAGAAGGCCGCCCGCCAGGTCCAGGGCGCCCCGGCGCAGCTCCTGATCCGCAGCCTCGAGCTGGCCGGCAAGGCTCAGGAGCAGTACGACGAGTTTGCGACCCGCGGCGAGCAGCTCGTCAGGAGGATTCGCGAGCAGCGGTCCACCAAGGACCTGCTCGCCTCGGTCGACCAGACGGTTGCCGTGGGCAAGGGCGCCGTCACCACGGCCCGCAATGCCGTCGCCTCGACCCAGCAGTCGGCTCGTGCGACCCTCGTCACCGGCCGCCAGGAGGCCGTGAAGACGGCCGGCACGGTCATCAAGACGATCGAGAAGGACGTCGACACGGCGACCGACCAGGTCACGGAGTCCGCCAAGCGCACCCGCTCCGCGGCCAGGAAGACAGCGACGACCGCTGGCCGGGGCGCCGCCACCACCACCTCGCGTGCCAAGGCCACCAACACGACGGCCCGCAAGACGGCCACCCGGGCCCGCAAGGCCACGGCCGCCGGCGCCGGCAAGGTCGGCAGCTGACCCGTTCACCGGGGCCGTGAGCTCCCTACCGCAGTGGCCTGAGCATCGAGTCGGTTGCCGCCCGGGTGGGCTTTTGTCGTCCTGCTGGGTCGGTCCTGTGGATGGCGCGGTGAGCCGGATGCCGTGTGCACAACGGGTCCGCGGGTGGTCGGCGGTGTCGGTGGTCCCGGATGAGCAGATGACCGGACCCGGACCCGGCCCTCCTGCCGTCCCGTGCGGACCCCGTCCCGACGCTCTGGCACACTGACGCCGTGCCCGCCGAAACGACCCTCCCCGCAGCGAGGACAGACCTCTCCACGGCCCTGACCGAGGCACCGGTCCTCGCCCACGTCATCCGCTCGGGGTTCGTCGAGAGCATCCACCGCGGCACCGTCGTCGTCACCGCGCCAGACGGCACGGTCGAGTGGGCTCTGGGCGAGCCGGCCGGACCGATCGTCGCCCGCTCGTCGAACAAGCCCATCCAGGCGCTGGCCATGGTGCGCGCCGGTCTCGACCTCCCCGACGACGAGCTCGCCCTGGCCTGTGCGAGCCACTCGGGCGAGCGGTTCCACCTGGAGGCGGCCAGGCGGATCCTCGCAGGTGCCGGGCTCACCGAGGCAGACCTGCAGAACACCCCTGACTACCCCGTCGACGAGGCCGAGCATGAGGCGTGGATCGTGGCGCGGCGGCCGAGATCCTCGATCGCCCAGAACTGCTCCGGCAAGCACTCGGCGATGTTGGCGACCTGCGTGCTGAACGGATGGAGGACCGACACCTACCGCGACCCAGACCACCCCCTCCAGCTCGCCATTGCGGCGACGATCGAGGAGCTCAGCGGCGAACCAGTCGTCGCCGTCGGGGTCGACGGATGCGGCGCCCCGCTGCACGGCTTCGCCATGCAGGGCCTGGCCCGAGCTTTCGGCCGGATCGCGTCAGCCGCCCCCGGAACGGCCCAGGCCAGGGTCGCCGACGCCATCCGAGCCCGTCCCAAGTACCTCGGCGGCACCGGCCGGGAGGTCACCACGCTGATCCGCGAGGTGCCGGGTCTGATCGCCAAGGACGGCGCGGAGTCGGTGTATGCCGTGGGGTTGGCAGATGGCCGCGGGGTCGCGGTCAAGGTCGCCGACGGCTCTCCCCGCGCCAAGGGCGTCGTCCTCGCGGGCGCCCTGCGCCGACTCGGGATCGAGGCCCCGAAGGCGCTCGGCCAGCTGGAGGCGGCCCCGGTCTTGGGCCACGGCGAGCCCGTCGGCGCGATCGTCGCCGTCGGGTTCTAGGCCAAGGGCAGTCGGTGCGCACGGTGCTCCAGCGGGTAACCTCCGCGCGGGTCGAGGTGAGCGGCCACGTCGTCGGCGAGATCTCCCGCCCGGGGCTGGTCGCCCTCGTGGGGGTGACCCACGGCGACGGCGCGGAGCAGGTGGAGCGCACCGCTCGCAAGATCGCCGAGCTGCGGATCCTGCGCGACGAGCAGGCGGTCGTCGATGTGGGCGCGCCTGTCCTGGTCGTCAGCCAGTTCACCCTCTACGGCGATGTCCGCAAGGGGCGGCGTCCGTCCTGGACCGCTGCGGCGCCCGGTCCGGTGGCGGCGCCACTCGTGCAGGCCGTCGTGGAGGCGCTGCGAGCCAGGGCCATCGAGGTCGCGACGGGAACTTTCGGGGCCGACATGACGGTTTCCATGGTGAACGACGGTCCCGTGACCCTCATCGTCGACGCCTGACCCACGCGGGACGGACCCGGTCGGGCACCTCGAACTAGGCTGGTCAGCATGCAGATATTCGGCAGTATCCAGAGCACTCTCACGCTGATCCTTGGCCTCGTCGCGCTGGGGTGTGAGGTCTTCGCCGTTGTCGATGTGCTCCGTCACCGGCCCGATGCGTTCGTGGCCGCGGGAAAGCGGACCAAGACGTTCTGGACCATCGTCCTCGCGGTCGCCCTGGCGATCGGCATCATCTTCGTCCTCAACGTCCTGAACTTCATCGGCATCCTCGCCTTCGTCGCAGCAGCGGTCTACCTCGCCGACGTCCGGCCGGCCCTTCGGCAGGTCTCCGGACGCGGCCGTTCGACACAGGGCCCGTACGGCCCGTGGTGACGGGCTGAGGCTCGTGGTGCGGCACACTGTGGTGACTCAGCCCGACCGCTCAAGGGGAACCATGACCGAACCGACCGACCTCCGGCCTGCCGAACGCTACAGCCCGGACGAGTACGACCACGGCACGCGCAACCCGGCGCGGGACATCTTCGTCGCGAGACGCCCTTGGGGGAAGTTCCAGCAGTTCGTCTCCAACGAGACAGTGACCGTCAAGATCATCACCGTTGAGCCGGGGCACCGGCTCTCGCTCCAGCGCCACACCCATCGGGGGGAGATGTGGCAGGTCCTCGACGTCCCCATCGACATCTGTGTCGGTGACGAGCGCTGGACGGCGCAGCCCGGGGAGACGATCTGGGTGCCGCACGGGGCGGTGCACCGCATGGGCAACA
>JAABUP010011498.1_pt1 | contig 10064 bp, 9 predicted proteins | sample 5559201 | NCBI WGS metagenome assembly JAABUP01 (sample SAMN10711887, study PRJNA513373) | rock metagenome | isolation source: Antarctica rocks | place: Antarctica | reverse complement strand
TTGCCAATTAAGAAGATCCAACTAAAAGTTCAAAGAGGTGCACGTGCTGTTCATAGGGCTAGCTCTGTTGAAGCCATCTACTTGCCGTCGAAGATGGCAGACTCAGGGCTTTTGGTGACTGGTCCGCGTCTCATGTAAAAATTGGAAAGGATGTTTTGTGACAGACATGGACGCAGAACCCAGCCATCAGTCATGGAAATTTCATACACAGTGGAGAGTATATGAAAGATTTCGCCCGCGAGTGGTACGCATAGATCATTGAAGGAAGGTTATAAGTACCGGATCTCTGAAGCTATGATCAGAGTACTAGAAAGTGAAGCCATAACGTGTATTCCATGCCTAAATGGGTATCTCCATCCCACCGAGCCTGAACAAAATCGCCATCATTAAATATGTCTACACATTCTCTCAATTTGTGGTGTGGCGAGATCCTCCTCCGCAGGATCTAACTTTCGCGAACCGTTCGTGGAACCCCAGATATCTTGGAGTAGTGCATGAGCGATAAAAGCGTGATTACTGAGGCAAGTCATCGACTTCAGCGTCGGGGCCGGAAGTCGTGTCGATAATGTCGAGAGGTAGGGAAATCGTGGAGGCGCTCTCCATATTGGAAGCGCTCTCGATATCGGAAGCGGAGTCAGCGACGTCGCTATCAATACCTGAAATGTCCGACAGAGCTGGCACATTGCTTGTAGAAGGGCCACCGCTTCCTTCATCCTCATCTGCAGCCTCGTCCTCGTCACTGCTATCTTCGTCCTCACTGTCATCCTCATCCTCATCCTCGTCTTCATCACTGCTATCTTCGTCCTCACTGTCATCCTCACTGTCATCCTCATCATCCAAACTACTTCCCGACGAATCATCGTACTGCAACCCCCCTATAATCCTATCGTCCTCCCCATCAATAAGATCACCCACAACTGTCAGCACCAAATCCTCCTTCTTCTTCAACCCTTTGAGCGCCTTGATCACATGCCCGATCATCCTACAACACCCCTGTGGACACATTGCCTTCTCAATATCCAATTGCAGATTTTGCAGCCCCCGCATTTGAACAATCACCTCTCCTGCCTGCTCCCACACAGTCTCGCTCAGTGTCTTCACATACTCGTGGATTGCCTGCGCACACTGGCGCGTAGAAATGGTGCGGAAATTTTCGTCTTGCCAGAAATCCCGCATACGCGAGACTTGAGGGCCGCGTTCAAGGATCTCGGGAAGAAATTGGAAATTTAGAGAACGAATGAGATGACGAGATGGGTAAAGCTTCTCTTCAGTAGGGTGGGTGAACATGCAGATATGATCTGAAGGGGAGCTAAAACGCATGAATGCGTAGCCGGTCTCGATGTGGAAGGTTACTCCGCCGTAGAGAAGGGGAGTGGCCTCCTTGTTGATTTGACGATTGACGGCTAAGAGGCCGACGGAGGGCGCCACACGTTGGTTCTTGGGACAGTCACAACCACAGGGCTTATGTTCGTATGGGTAGACATGCTCGTCTTCCAGTAAACAGAGTCCGTAAATGCGGTTTCGAAGCTCGCCTGGTATGGTTAGAAGAGCTGAAGATGCAGTTCGAGGAGCAGGCTTGAGAAAGTCAAGCCACCCATTTGCTCTGTAGTCTATTAGAACTGCAATTACAGACTACTATTATTCTCGTCAGACTTACTGGTTCGTCATGTTGCCTTGGTTTTATCAATAATGTGGTCCTTGTATTTGAAAGGACCGTTTTATAGTTTGCGAGGACGTTGGAAGCTCGAGCGGGTTGTGGAGCAGAGAAGCGGTAGTTGATCTTATCAATGAAACTGCCATAGAGTGTTGGCCATGATGATCAGAATAGTGGTGAAAGGGAAAAGTGTGTCGATGGATGAGCGAGAAGATTATGATCGTCAACGCGGCAGTGAATGTTGGACTTCACGGCCACTTGAACAGCTCCACGGCGGCACACAGCCAGGCGTAGTCACTTCTGGGCTATACTACTTGCGCCTGAGATGGAAAGGGAAAGCAAAGGCTCTAGGAATCTTGAATCAATAGAAAAGGTCGCGGCTGCAGTTAGGCTAAGGACCTACAGGATAGCAAAGGACGCGGTGTAATCTACGTATTGCCCGGCTCTCCTTGTTGGATCGTCCGGCCTGAAGATTAATTGATGGATTATGATAGTTTTGACGGCAAGCCAGTTATCGAAGCAATCGGTGATGGTGTTGAGCGACGGTGGGTCATCGTTGAATGGTCCTCTCGTTAAGGCATTAAATTTGTTCAGACAGGGCCGTCTCGAGGCCTCATCAGATTGCCATTAGACAGGACAACACTCAACAGGCTCTAATCCATCTATTCTTCAGTCTGCACAGATTGGCAGGATAGAGTAGCAGGATAGAGAGTAGCAGGACAAGGAATCACTCATGTGATGCAAATAACCCCTATGTGGTGCGTGATACGGTCTACCTGTCAACTACGGCGAGACGGTCCTGAGCATTACAGCCTTGACGCGCAACATATCTGCCATCTACTGTTAGGCCTACCGCTGTCAAATGCATGGTAACCACAACATGAATCTCCATGATCGAATAGCTTAGCCCTGCTGCATTTTCTCCTTAAATACAACTGCCGAAAAATAGCAGCAGCAGCTCGCCACTCGACTGGAGCGTCTCTCCAACGGCATATCATTCAAAAATATTCCGTACAGTCTGCAGGGCGGAAGGTGGAGTTAAAGTTCATCCATTTGACGGTAAGATAGCTGTAGATGACTTGGCGCTTCCTCAATGTCTCGGATAATATATTCTAGAAACTCGGTTCACGCATGGAAAGGAGTTTTGTGTATATTTTCCACGGCTCCTCATGGATGTGGACAAAATCGTAGCTTCACTTCAAACGGCTACGCACCTACATCACTTCTTAGAACCGACCTCTTTCTCCACAGCCCTTTGCTGGCGCTTCTCTTGTTCCTCGAGTTTTTCCGCCTTCAGAGTCTTTTCGATCTGCGCGATAGCTCTTTCGATCTCTACCGCCAGTTCTGGTGTTTCTAGAGACTCCGCGATGAGCTTGCCGCTAGACTGCGAGAGAAGCATGCTTTCTGCGGGACCACTCAAATCGACAGCATCTATATAGTCATTATCTGCAGACCGCTTAATGTCTTCGAATTCTTTCTCTAGTTTCGCAATGGATGTGGCGATAGTGGCTGCGGAATAAGCCGTATCGAGAAGCCTCGATGGAGATATGCTCAAAAGTTGGTTCTCATTTAGAAATTCTATATGTCTAGATCCGGACCGCGCTGGGCGACGTCAACGGTTTGCCAATCTGCGGAGTCAAGAGTCAAGGTACTGACCTCTCCAATGCGACCAGGCACGGAAACAAAGATAGAAGAACGGTAAATTAGGTATTCTTGATCATCAAGGTTAGACCTAGACAAAGATGCGAGTCAAGAGCTCTTACACTGGTAGTAATGCAATAGGTGCCGAGATAGGCATCCCTATGATACTTCCCCACAGCCACTTGGTATGAATAGCCTGCCTGTCCTTACCCCCATACTCTCGTAGAACATCCAATACCGACTCTTGGCTGTGAAAGTTTCCAGGGTATTGAACAAGAACCTCCTCTTTTCCTTCCAACTCTTCAGCTCTCCTCCTTTCACTCAAAGGTGGCACGCTTTTTAAACCCCACTCCTGGTATGGAAGGCGCTCGAATAGCTTGTTGCCGTATGACGTGACCTTTTTCTGCCAGCCCTTTTCATATTTCTCCCATTTGAGCCAAGTTGTGGACGCTTTGTTTGTAACCTTGTCTATGTATGTCGTCTCACCTGACAGCTGCTGATTTAAGCGTTGGCAATAGATCAAGCTTCGTCTTGTAGAGATTGGCAATAAGAATAGGCGCATCGCAGACCCAAAGGATTGAGAGTCTGAAGAGAAAGACGCCGCTCGTCTAATACAAATATTACATGTGTAGATCCGCCCTTGAATAAAGCACCACCTGAACAGCTCCTGGTTTTTTCAACGAAAAAGGCTTGTAGACGCCAAAGAGAGCTGTAATGACGCGAAATAAGTCATTTCCAGCCAATGGAATGACAAAGTCGCGTGGCATGACTAAGCTAATCATAGCTTGACGGGCAGCAATTCCTGGTTTGCGGAGCAAAGTCCACTTTGCCAATCCACGTTTTGGCAGTTTTATGCATTCATTCTTACTCAGATAGCTACAGCTAATATGCTAGCATCAATAAGATATGCTGATATCCTTGCAATTCCACCGCCTCAGTGAGATGCAACCAGTCAGTAGGATTGCGGACTCCCAGCGCTCCACATCAGATCGCAGGTGATCGTTGAGTCAGGGGCCTCGCCGGCCTGTACCTCCCATGGCCATAGGCAGCGGTAGTCTTAGAACACGGGCAGCGAGTCTATTACATCCATATGTATCCGTACAACATCAACCGCATGGACAACAGGCAGATCTTGAAAGATCCGCAACAGTACCTCCGACTCAATATGCGGAGCTTTCTATAAATGAGAAGCAAGCTGGGAATGGGCAGGCGGGCGATCGGAAGCATTCGGAATCTCTGTCAACCGCAGGCAAAACCCTCACTTCTTCCAATGACGATGCTGTTGCTCAGAACAGAAGAGGACAACAGCTGGTTCGTACTATACCGCGTGAGTGCGCTCAATTCGCCTGGAAGCTTGGCATTCGTGGCATCTTGGTTGGCTTCTACTGTTCACATCGTACTGACTTATCTATTTTTCAGCTTGGGTGGAATTCTTGGATGTAGATAGTCAAGACGCGAATCCAAATACCCATTTATTACCAGACAACCCACAGCATGCGCAGGTAGCCCAGCACAATAACAGCCCCTGGGCCAAGAACAACGAAAGGCTTGAGCCACCTCGAGGTAGATTGCCTGATCCGGATGAAGCAAGGACGAGGCTTGGTTCCTCCACGACAGAGTCAAGATGGAAGGCATTCACCAAAGCTTCGGCTTATCCTGCCATCTCCGCTAATGGCGGCGAGCGTGTTGGGGAAGAATGGTTGATTGAAAATGGTCCAGACTATTCGCGGCCTTGGCTTGCAAACAATGGAGAAAAAGACGATGAACAAACATTCTTCGGGTCCAAGGCGAAGCGGAAAAGATGGTGGATAAGAATGCAGCGAAAGATCATAAGGAGTCCCATGATTCCTTTAGTAATCCGTTCGATTGTGTGGGGCTTTTCCATGGTTGCTCTGGCACTTGGAAGCTCCATTCATCGTCTCACAGTCAACGTGAGACCCAGGAATACTACATCGGCAGATATGGCTATCGCCGTAGATGCCGTAGCTCTGGTTTATCTTCTTTACATCACTTACGATGAGTACACCGGGAAGCCTCTGGGTCTACGATCTGCAATCGCCAAGATACGTCTGATATTCCTTGACCTGTTCTTCATTGTGTTTGATTCTGCGAACCTAAGCTTAGCTATGGAGTCGACAAAACACAACGCCACCAACCATTCCTGCTCTTCAAACGACAGGATATGTAATCGGCAGAAAGCTTTGGCTTCGGTTCTCCTGATAGCATTGATTGCTTGGCTTTTGACGTTCTCTATAAGTGTATTACGGTAAGATATCTGCCCCTTTTCTCCAGCTTTACTGAGGAACAACAGACTAGTGGCACGAGTTACCCAGAAATGACAGCATTTCGATACCCAAAACTTGTGTAGTATTAGCATTGAAGGCGTTTTCGGACTGTACATACGCATTGGTATCTCATTAAGCATAGCGATGGTGGTAGATCGACCACTTGATTTCGACGAAAGAATGGGGTTCACGTGAGCTCGAGTTCCCTATGACGTATGTTCTATTTCTTGACCTCAATTCGTCATACTACTTCATCACTTCATGCTAGATCGCGAAAAGTTAACAGATGCTATCATCGCGTCTCTTCTTTCACCTTCTCTCCATAATGTCAGCTTCCAAAGCACCCATCACCCCTCTGAAAGACTTGCGCGTTTCCTCTTTCCAGATACCAGCTTTTGATCGCCTGCCAAATACCTCAATCCAGCAAAAGCCTCTTTTGATCTACCATTCAGCTTTCCACCCAGGCACTCCGGCCTCCATCATTGAAGGTCACCTTTCAACTGTAGGAGTCGTCACCCCCCAATGGCGCTACACCATGTACAGCTATTCCCATTTCCATTCTACCGCACACGAAGTGCTCTGCGTCTCAACAGGAAAGGCAAAGCTATGCTTCGGGGGTGAAGACAATCCAAAGAGGGTAGAGCCTGTGTTGGAGAAGGGAGATGTTATTGTGGTACCAGCTGGTGTAGCTCATCGGTTACTAGAGGATCTAGAAGGCGGGTTCAACATGGTTGGAAGTTACCCGACAGGCAAAGACTGGGACATGTGTTATGGAAAGGCTGGAGAGGAGCAGAAAGTGAAAGGGATAGAGGGTTTGGGGTGGTTCGAGAGGGATCCGATATATGGTGATGAAGGGCCTACTCTTCAAGTCTAGAACTTTGCTCCGGGTTACGCCAGGATAGACTTATCCTGATCTAGTCCAACACCTTTACATTCACAGTGTTGATGGTTTTGAGATGTGTTTTCAACGTGTATCTTAGTGATAGCCTGCCACGGCTATTTGGGATTTGCCGCCAAGGCTTGCGGCTAGGACTTCAGCCTACAGGTTAAACCCATAGGTATGACTGGCCGAACATTTATATCGCTCCTTCACTCTACGGTCACTTCACCTTAGACCGAAGTAAACACTAGAGCATGGGCCGATTTTCATTTTCATAACACAAAGGCCAGCCCTAACCCTCTTTATAAGCATCAAGCTTGCCTCGCCTCAATCCAGCTGGCGCCTGACGTTTGCCATTTCGTTACTGCGTCTTGAGCTGCTTTGGTTCACTGGTTTATACTCGCCCAGATCAAACGTGTGACTTGCACCCCCACAAGGACAAAGACACAAAGGCAAGATGCCGATCGCTCTACCTCCAGCTCCTAACAAGGACGACCTTGTTGCAACGTACGTACCCACAGTCCTTGCAGCTCCTGAGGGTATTATCTCCAGATGACAAAGCTAACAAGGAGTGATCGCAGATGGACGTTCCTACAGGCTGGTGTAGAGGGGATCATGAGGAATCTGAAAGATGGCGTGGACATGGCAACAGTAAGCACTATCAGAGAGGAGTGCTGCATTTACCTGCTAATACTTGAGTCTACAGTATATGGGAATCTACACGTAAGCGCACGTGCTGTTAGCCCTGTGCTTGTACTGACACCCCTCTAGAGCTGTACACAATTTCTGTACGTCACAAAAGGCCATCAGTTCGACGAATGGCGGCATTATCGGGAATAACGCTCATCGTGGAGGTATGATCACAGATAGGCCTTTATTGAATTTTGTACTGACTAGAATAGCCCACCTATTGGGTGAAGATCTCTACAAAAACCTAAAGGACTATCTCAAGGTCCACCTCGCGGAAATACATGAAAACTCCAAGACTCACGCAGACGAAGCGCTGCTTACCTTCTACATTCGAGAATGGGACCGATACACGACTGCCGCCAAGTACACAAACCATCTGTTCCGATACCTAAATAGACATTGGGTGAAGCGGGAGATTGATGAGGGAAAGAAGGACATTTACGACGTGTACACCTTACACCTGGTAGAATGGAGAGAGGAGCTCTTCCTGAAGGTCCACGGAAATGTCATGTCTGCGGTCTTGAAGATGGTGGAGAAGCAGCGAAATGGCGAAACAATCGAGCAAGCGCAGGTAAAGAGCATTGTGGATTCATTTGTCTCCTTGGGTCTAGATGAGACCGACAGCACGAAATCTACCCTCGACGTTTACCGCTTCCACTTTGAGAAGCCATTCCTAGATGCGACCTCCAGATACTACGAGAACGAATCTGCCCAGTTCGTGGCCGAAAATAGCGTGGTCGAGTATATGAAAAAGGCCGAGACTCGACTACAAGAGGAAAAGGAACGCGTTGGCTTATGCTTACATCCAGACATCATGAATCCTCTCATGAAAGTCTGTCTACAGGTCCTGGTTACAGGTCATTCTGCGCTGCTACGAGACGAATTCCAGGTATGCCTTGATAACGATCGACAGGAGGACCTCGCGCGTATGTATAGACTTCTAGCGCGGATCATCGACGGTCTTGAGCCCCTGCGTACTAAGTTCGAGGCACATGTGAGGAAATCCGGTCTGGCTGCTGTTGAAAAGGTTGCGATCGAGGGAGACAATCTAGAGCCCAAAACCTACGTTGATGCGCTGCTTGAGGTACATACTCAGTACCAAAAGCTCGTGGACGACGCATTCGCTGGTGAGTCCGAGTTTGTAAGATCTCTTGACAACGCCTGCAAAGAGTTTGTGAACCGGAACAAAGTCTGCAAGACGGGGTCGACTCGATCTCCAGAGCTTCTAGCCAAATACACGGATGCCCTGTTGAAGAAGAGTGGCAAGAGCGCAGAGGAAGCAGATCTCGAGGCGTCATTGACACAGGTTATGACCGTCTTTAAGTATATCGAGGACAAGGACGTCTTCCAGAAATTCTACTCTCGAATGCTTGCCAAGCGATTGGTCCACTCAAGTTCGGCCTCGGAAGATGCTGAAACCAGCATGATTAGCAAACTCAAGGAAGCCTGTGGTTTTGAGTATACCAATAAGCTGCAACGCATGTTCCAGGATATCCAGATTTCCAAGGATCTCAACATGAACTACAAGGACTGGCAGGACAAAGCTCTGGATGAGGAGGATTTGAAGAAAGCCGTGGACCCCAACTACCATGTTCTTGGGACTGGCTTCTGGCCCCTCAGCCCGCCAAATACCGCGTTCATCCCTCCACAAGAGATTGTCAAAACCTACACCCGTTTCCAGAGCTTCTACTTTGACAAGCACAATGGCCGAAAGCTTACCTGGTTATGGCAGCTGTGCAAAGGGGAGGTGAAGGCGAACTATATCAAGGGCGTCAAAGTTCCCCACACGTTCATGGTGTCTACATACCAAATGGCGATCCTGCTTCTCTTCAACGATGCCGATGTCGTGACGTACGAGGATGCCCAAAAAGCCACTGCTTTGTCTCCTGACTGGCTAGATCCTTCACTGGGTGTGTTTGTCAAGGCCAAGGTGCTTATACCAAGTCCTGAGAATGGCAAGCCAGAAGCCGGGACGTCCTACACCTTGAATTATAACTTCAAGAGCAAGAAGGTCAAGGTGAATCTGAATATTGCCGTCAAGTCGGAGCAGAAGCAGGAAGTTGAAGATACGCACAAGACCATTGAAGAAGACCGAAAGCTACTAATGCAGGTGAGTAATCCGTTCTTCTGCTGCATCTCTCCTGTATCTTACTGACTCTACCCCACAGTCTGCCATTGTCCGCATTATGAAATCTCGCAAGAAGATGAAGCACGTCCAGCTCGTTCAGGAAACAATCTCGCAAATCAAATCCCGCTTCGCCCCCAAAATCCCCGACATAAAGAAATCAATCGATCAGCTCATCGAAAAGGAGTACCTCGAGCGCTTGGACGGGGAGGAGCTTGGGTATCTGGCTTAAACGGGTTTGCGCATGTATTTACGAGCATTTTTCGGGATCCAGGCAGGCACCGGTGGGGGTTTTATGGAGGTTATGATACGTGAACGCCTGTGACTAGAAAGAAAGAAAGGCGTCTATATTGCTGGGGGCTATGACGGGGTTTCATGATGGCAGATGTAGATACCCGCGAAGCATCTTTGCTTGCCGTTGCTAATGTCAAGATGGTGCGGATCAGAAGATAGGAGACATTGCGCAGCTTAGCTTCACCTTGTTCCACACGTTCTCTCTAGCCGTCGAGAGATAACCATGTAGCCTAATCGCTCATGATTCTTTGATGTTGCAATTAGAATCAGCCTGCACAATCCCAGATCGCTATCCAACCACTGGATCATCTGAAACCCGCCTTTCCCTCCACTCTTCCCCGAACAACCCCCATGCCCTCCCGCCTCCTCTCCCGTCTCCTCCGCATCCCCTCTCTACTCTCTCTCTCACCTCTCCGTCACCCCCACCTACGCCCCATCTCCACCACCCCCCAAATGCCCACCCGCCCCTCCCGGCACGCTGCAGCTCCCGCGCCC
>JAABUP010011497.1_pt1 | contig 10066 bp, 15 predicted proteins | sample 5559201 | NCBI WGS metagenome assembly JAABUP01 (sample SAMN10711887, study PRJNA513373) | rock metagenome | isolation source: Antarctica rocks | place: Antarctica | reverse complement strand
ACAGCAGCTGAGCAGATGCACATTCAGCCTGAAAAGCTTGTGAGGAGCAAAAAAGTGTGTGTAAAAATGGCATCATTTGGCTGTACGTTGCTATGGAGCAGAAACATATGTTGTGAAACCTACAACTGCAAACTGATCAGAATCTGTCTTTGGATTCATACCTGACAATAAACGACGAATCAGAGATTGGCTACTACCCATGTATTAACAATATTGTATTAACAATATTGTATTAGTCACCAGAGGACTTCAGAGCTGCATCTCCTGCTCAAGGTCAACATAGAATCCAGCTGCAGCGCGTGGTCACGACGAGCTTGTCGCTTGCCTGCACATCCACTGAGCCAGGATTCAGCTGGTCATGTGTGCAGCATATCAATAGTGCCGGCATGACCAGCTTCCTGAAAAGCAAGCTCAAGGGCTCCAGTAAATCGACACCACCCGTCAGCAATCAGTCGAGCTTTTCCGAGGCTAACGATGACGATTTTCACGACGCCTCTGAAGAGGTGATCTATGCAGTTCGCATGGCTTCCTGCGGATTTTAGCTGCGTGCTAACGAGTTTTTGGGGCTTGGATTGCAAGACACCCTTCCCCTTGCACAGCTGTGTGACTGCTCCTGCTCAAGTGTATTTGTGTTGTCGAAGCCAAACTGCCGTTGTCAGGCGAAGGGCTTAGCTGAACATGCTCGACAACCAGTCGACCCAGGTTGACTCAGGCTGAGTCTGTGGGTGTGTCTGCGCAGGCACTGCCTGTGCAAACATTCTTGCATCCTGATGCTCATGCAGATGGGGGACTAGCCTTCGTAGACAAGCAGCTGCTGGAGTCGCAACGTGCTGCAGTGCTACAGCTCATGAAAGAGGTGAGTACTCAGCTGAGTTGCATATTCTGCCATATCTGAAGCCGTCTGAAAACACAGCAGACATGATGGTCTGACTGTTTGCAGGCTGGCAAGAAGTTGCTAACAGGTCACATCGACCTAGTCAACTTCTCTGTGCCTGTCAAGATGTTTGAGCCGCGCAGCTACCTGCAGAAGCTGGCAGATGTCTGGGTGTATCCAAGAATCATTGCTCAGGCCGCTGATGCAGTAGACCCTGTGCAACGCATGAAATTTGCCATCACATGGTGCGTATTGTTAGTGTTGAGAGGACGCTTTTCCCTAGCTACACTTCAGGCTGTCATCATCATTTGCCCTAAGCACAGCAGTTTCAGTCCATCAGGATTTGCTACAGAGCACGACCGCAGTATTGTCTTATTGGACTTGAGTGCACGCACTGGTCTTGTGTCCCTGTTGCAGAGACATGTTGCTGTCCCCATAGGTTTGTGGCTGGACTGCAACATGTGTATCAGTCATGGCGCAAGCCGTTCAATCCCATCTTGGGAGAGACCTGGCAAGCACAACTGTCTGATAGCACAGTCGTATTTATGGAGCAAATGAGCCATCATCCTCCCGTGACAGCCTTCCACATGATCGGAGCAGGTAATGTGACCCATCTCACACATACTATGTGCAAACATGCCTACAGCATGGCATGTAGCACCATTACTACTGACACATTGCTATTGCTGTCTCATTTGGGTAACTCGTGCGCTGACCAGCGCAACAGCTCAAACATGACAATCAACTGTCACTTTGGAGATGCGGCGACACACATGTGTCACCAGCATTATGTGGCATCATGATATAGTTGCTGAGGCTGAAGTGGAGGAATTTGTTTCCAGGTAACAAGTATGAGTTCCACGGCATTTCACAGCCTGAGGTGTCTTTCAAGACCAATGCCATCAAGACAGCAGCCAAGGGGTACCGGCGCCTCACCTTTGCAGATGGCGGCTGCATAGACATTGAGTACCCTGTCTACATGATGCGAGGCATTGTGTACACTGCCATGCCCCGAGGAGAATGTGTGGGAAGTGCCAAGTTCACAGACCAGAGCAACAGGCTGAGCTGTGTGATGGAGTTTGGCAAGGTAGAGGGGTCAGCCAACCCTCTTCTGCAGAGGCCAGACTCCCTTCAGGGCACCATCTACAGCCATGATGCCCCCTTGCAAGCTGCCAGCCCTCCAGAGCAACAGGTGACAGCTGTCCATGCATCAGTTAGTAACGGAATATAATGGCATTCTGTGCCATGACACAACAAACTGTCAGCAGCCCTATGCCATCTTGATTGTCATTGATGAGTAAGAATGTGCATTTCAGGAAAACACTGAGATGGGCTGTATGAGTACTATGCCTTCTTTGGCTATGCACAATGTGGATGTCACAACTTTAAATGAATTTGTTGTTGACAAGAACTCACAGTATGGTTTTGTGTGGACAAAAGGAAAACATTCCTCGTGCGCGTCATCCGGAGATTGCTTGATGTATGCATGCAGCAATTACGTTTCACGTTTTACGTTTGGTTCTAAAATCCAACTGTACAGACAAGTGGGTGCAGGTGGACACAGGTCGTGATGGAAAGCCCAATGCAGATGTTGATGTCCATCTTGTTGCATTGATGCATGCAGAAACGACGCAGTCTGATTCCGAGACCAAGCCTTGGAGGACTTGGAAGCGCATTCTCTAGCCTATCTGTGAGCCGGCCTGAGGAGCAAGCGCACCAAACGCCAATGGCTTGCTGTCAAGGAAATTGGCTCTCGCATCTGGACTGGGATAGTCACAGGTGCACACATGCTACTTGCACTCAGCAACTGACGTATGATTTTAAAAACTGTATGCTTGCCGTAGGTTGGTCTTGCCTCTTGCAGGCCTGTATGAGCAGTAGACCAGTCTTGCTGGATGTGATTGGCAGTGTGCATTGTTTGCAGGTACTGGACGCTACTTGACAGCCAGGCTGACAAGTGGACACAGCTGCAGCACCCGCTGCCATCTGACTGTTCAAAACGGCTGGATCTGCAGACTCTTCTATCTGGAGACGTGGTGGCTGCTCAAGAGATGAAGGAAAGGCTTGAGAATTTGCAAAGGTCTGATGCTAAAATCCGCAAAGCAGCAGGGTCTCTGGGGTAGTAGTGCTTTTGGTACGGTATGCTGAAAAGTTGCAGGCTGAGGAGGTATGTCATTGAAAGTGAGGCCGCCTCATGGTCTTGACCTGACCAACAGGTAAAGCATCCTTCCAGCAGTAGGAGTTTTTGTTTTACACCATGTTGCAACCAATCACATGTCTGATTACAGATTTTGATTGCTGAATTGTGGTGTTGTATTTTAGTGAACCAAGACATCCATGTATTGTCACATCCAGTTTGAAAGTCTCACTGCCAAGTTTGAATCACTTTGAATACAGCTGCAAATTGATGCACAAGCTGCACTACTTCTGCTGCTTTGCAACTGCAAAGGCTCTATGTCTGTATATGTTTATTGTTGCTGATGGGCCCTGGTGTGACCCTGACAAGTTGTCATATATTCAGTGCAAGTGGCACCCGGAATCTGATCAGTCATGTATTTAGTTCTGGCTTTGCCAAACAATACCATCAAGACGCCATTGCTCTGCCTCTCCCAATGCTACATAAGCCTGCAATGCATGTCACAAACTGACATGGCTGCTCGCTGAGACCAAGCAGTCCTTGATGATGGAACAGAGCATAGGCAAAGCTTATGCAGATGGCTGACACACATCATGCATGCTGCCCAAACACATCGAACCACTGAATCCCAGTCTGTACTTCTAGAGAGACCAAGGCTGGTGAACTCATGCCTCAGTTGTATTGGACAGTGTTGACAGCCTTAAGATGTGGATGCATTCTCATACTGTGCATCCTGACTGGTGATGGTTCATTCACAGTATGGAACTCAAAATGCAACTAGTGGCTATGGTTCTGATCGTTCTACAATCAAGATAATACAGCAACACAGAGTATGCCAGCATGTCAGATGCGTTCTTGCCAGTGAACAGTGCAAAAGAATTCTGTACCTTGAGTGACACCAATTCAGTGCGTTTGAGGCTGTCATTGGCTGAGAACAGTGACCGACCGCGCTCTGGCAAGGCAGAGTTCTTTGCATAGAATGTACCCAATCTGCTCTTGGCTGTTCTAGCATTGCTGCTGCCTGCTGTCAACGGTATGGACAAGCCTTCTGCACCAAACTGGATGCCACGCTTTGGGTCATCCATCACAGCTAGGCCAGCACCACCTACCTACAGACACAACATGCAAAAGTTACTTGCACATAGTCACATCGACTAGCTCTCTTGAACAACAAAGAGGACAGAACCAGGCTTGCCTTGGGTAGCTTGATAGCAGGTTTGCTGGTGTTGCCATCTGGCCATGTGAACAGGAAAGCTGCCAATGAATTGCGATCTTCACCAAGCCCTACCTGGCACACAAAGCTTCATCTTACCGTTTGCTTGGTTTGCAACATGCATGAGCAGCATGGAGCAAGATCAGCAAGCTGTTTCAGGCTGCATGTACCTATCCAGCCTCGTGGGTTATAACCTCCGCATACTGCGCCACCAGCAGTTTGTGCGATAATCACGGCTGCTCCATATGTGTTGACGTGGTCATGAAATGCTGAGCTGCTCCACCCATGCTCTTCAGCTGAGTATGCCAGCCTGCTTATTGCTTGAGATCACTTGCAGGTTTGAGCAGTGCCAATAGCTTGCAAAAAAGTATTCAACTATTCAACACCTGAGGGGCATTTTTTGCAATCGCGTCTGAGCTAGGAGCGGTCTGAAGGAGGCCATTACTTCATCATCACCATTGACTGGTTCGGCGAATTCCGTAAGTGTGGCAGGGTATTGCTCCAGCAAGGCCTCCTCGCTCATGCGTTTCATACCCCCAGGCGAACGTTCTTCCAAGGCCTTGACTCCAAATAAGCGTCCAAAGATGCGCTCAATTAGATCAGCTTGATCTTTATCAGTGCTAGCGCAAATTAACTTGAGTTTTCGAGGTTTGCGTGATCTCAGTTGATCTGGATTACAGGCTACGCGGAAGAACGTGATCATCCGCATACTCCCGTGAACACGCCTCGACAGCATCGAACGATAGTTCCAATGGCGGTGCACAGATGTCATGTTGCAGCGTGTGGGGGAGCAACAGAGGCTTCTGTGTGCAGGTCGGTCTCAAGGCATATACCTCTCAAGGTAGCTCCCTCTGTTCTACCGATATATTAACATAGCGATATAGCGGTGCAAACGTATGCAACACCTACCGCCGCATGGGCTGATACTGTGGCAAGAGCTGCAACTCGATACCCCATCACTGGGCGCTGCAGGCGAGGCGAATACATCTGTGAGATTAGATTATCCTGAAAAGACTCTGCCCCCCAAGCCCCCCCCTCCCCCCTCAACATCATTTGGTTAGTGAGACCTATATGTGGCAAGTCCAGCACATCAAGTATGCATTGCAAGCTTTAAGCAGCTGCAGGTTTTGCTTTGTCAACCCAAAAACACCGCCCACTATGGTGTCGATGTTTCTAGGTTTAGAAATCATTTACTTGTTGAGATGTATCAAGACGGCCTGCCATGATCAAAGCCTTGGTGGTCACCACGAAACATTAAACATCCTTTTCCGAGATCCATTGACAACAAATGAGCAGTGCCCTTGGTGATCTGACCATGCACATAGCGCATGTACAGTCCCAAAAGGCCGCAAGAACGTCGTCAAGTCTGCTGTCTTGAAGGTTGTTGAGTACAGAAGACAACCCGATTATGATGAAATCCGGTTGGCAGCAGGAGCAAAAAGAATGGCACTTCGTATCCACATTGAATTGACCAGCACAATTACAAATATACATGGCAACCTTGGTCATTGCAACCAATGCTGCAGAAGGCTCAAGCATAGTGGCACTGATGTACCTTGTCAACAGTTACTGTTACAGGATTCATACACCTTTTGAATCAATGTAGTGCATACGACATCTTGGTCATGATTGTTGTCTACACCTTGGATTCATGTGTTAACATCTACCTGCCCCAACATTCACAAAGTGATTGTTCACCAATTTTCGTACACAGGATATCATTTGCTTTCTTTGCACAACTGTCAGGTGTGACACTATTTGCCTGATGTACGGCTCATTCTGAGCAAAAGCTATAATAATATCAGTTGCAGGTGCTTCCACAGCTGTCAACTTTGCTGTTGCTAAGCCCTACAGACCTGCCCACATCTGTGCTCAGAACTGCTTGCAATTATGCATTCATCCGATTGGCACAACTGGGTATCTTTGGCTGCACCTTGTTGGTGGTGAATGTTGCTGCAATGACGCTCGGACTGCATCACATCAGCTTATTCTGGTGAGTGATCCTGAAAGTGCTATGCAGGATGCCTGAAGACCCTGCTGCCAGGGATTCTGAGGCTATTGAAAGTGGTGACTCTGAAAGGCTGCCGTATGCCAAGATAGCAAGTCCTATGGAGGTGAGTATTTCCATGCGCACACACATGCACACTGCTCTGTCAGCAGACAATGTGCATGCAGCACTGAATACAACTGTGGCCATGCTTCTGGACAGTCAGTGAGGCTGTTAGCCCCTTTATCAGGTTGCTCATGTGTTGTGCTAAGTTGTTGCATGGTATGCAGATCGCAAACATGCTGGTGGCCGCCAAGGCAGATGATGTGTGCATACTGGATGTGTCCAATCAATGTAGCTTCACAGAGCATATGGTGTTAGCTACTGGCAGATCACATCGCCACATCCAGGCAGCAGCCTCAGCTGTTGCTTATCAGGTCTGAACACATTTTTACTTCTGAGCTATGCATATACTTTGCGGCATGCTGGTCTGCGCCCGCATGATGGGTCCAGCTTGACGACTCTACATAACATCTGATTGGCGGCATCAATGACATCCTGTCAGCTGCAGATGCCTTTGGCAAATGTCCACAATTTGCCTGCCTATCACGGTGCACTAAGCTGCATGACGTTTGATCGCTTTCTGCCTGCTGGCATGAGCAGCTGTGCTGTGCAGATGTCCCTACGCTGTGCTGAGGTAGCTCCAGGAGCTAAGCCGAGTGTTGAGGGTGATGATGGGGCAGACTGGTGCGTCGTGGATGCAGGTAAGCCCTTGCATTTCTTGCTGATCAAGCTGTCATGCATAGCAGTGCTGCAGCCACGGCCATATTGAACATTGCTGAGTCAGATGTTGCCTGTAAAGAGGCTGACATAGCTGCTCTGCTATACAGCATGGCATTGCCAAGCCATGCCCCATGCATCACGACATTGGGACAGTTTGCGCACAAGCACTGGTACGGTGCAAAACCTGACTTGATGTGCATGATGCTGGCATGCAGGCAGCGTGATAGTGCATGTGTTCAACGAGGAGGCAAGGGGCATGTATGATCTTGATGGCTTATGGAGCACGCCATACAACCGCACCACAGTTTCAGCTGAGCATGAGACCCTACAAAGTATATCAGGCAATCATGCATCCCAACCAGCAGCAGATCTTGCTAAACATGGGTGACATGTTGACTTGCTGTGTGTATGCAGTTAATCTTCTCATGTGTGTGTATTGACAAAATGCATACTTGCAGTCTGGAATAGTCAGCCATGTCCTGTGAGCTCTCATTTGCACCGGCACAAATTGTTCAAGTAACTAAGCACACAGACGTGTTATGGTCTGTCTCTTGTAAACAATATGCATGGGGGCCGGTGTCAACACCAGATGGCTGTCAATCTTGATGTGTGAGGGCAATGCAGAGGAATATATACGGTTCGCGACCAGGCAATCTTGAGACTAGCTTTTTCTAAACGTGTCATGCGCACTGTGAAGACGTTTTTCCCGTGCACAATCAAATCCCCTGCCACCAGTACTGCTGCCTTGCATCATGTAGACAAAGTGGCAAGATACTCTGCATTCTAAAAGAACTGCACGTAGTGCAATTATCATACCTGCCACATTTGAATACTCCTTCAAAATGAGCACACCCAGCAACATGCACATCTTGATTTTGCCTACAAGGCAGATCAGAGTCAGTAGTCAGCACATGTCAGTGTAATGCGCATGCACAGCCTTACACCTTGAGTGCACGCTGTATGTGGCTTTGATCCAGGCGTTCCATCATTTGCAGACTCTGCAAATCCGTGTATCCGCGTAGACATGCTTCTGGATCCGACAATTCAAGAATACCCCTCTAAAGTTTTAGTTGGGCAACTTTGCCACAGGGCATATGCCTTTGCCGCAGATTTAGAGTCCTAGTCTCCATTTGCAAGCAATGTGCCGGTGTTGCCAGTCAGCTTTTCCACAGCATGCGAGATTGACGAGGCAAACGATCACTCATGCCAGGCTTGCCAGTGTTTTCGGTGCAAGACTTGTCCGTGGAGCAAATCGAACAGTACGAGCACAGCGAATCTGCTGACATAGCTGCAAGGTAGTGGCCTTACCTGTTCGCTTGCAGAAGTTGCTGCCAAACTTAAGCTTCTTCTTATTGGTCTGTGGTTCAGAGATATAGCAAAAAGTCTTGGCCTCGAGGACTACCAGCACGATGCTGCGACTGCTGTGTGTGTGGACTATGTCAGCTATGCTCTGAAGTGAGGACTTGTTTGTTGCACAGTCAGACTGGCATAGGACTTACAGCAAGCGTGCCTGACACCTTTGCATGCGCAGTTTTGCAAGAGAGGCCAGTTTCTCCAGTAAACAGTCTGAAATGCTTTTGAGTTTTGCTCAGCTTTTGCTCAAAGCAACTGCAGGTAAGCCAAAAACTTGGGTCAATGCAACACACTTCACTGCATGCAGACACCATTTAAAAATATACTGACAAATGTGACACCCAAGTGCAGAGGGACAATCTGTAGAAGACTTGCACACCACCTTGAAGCAACAACTGCAGAGTCAGGTTGACTGCTCTTGACAAGCTGTTGCCCTGTTCATTGGAGGGCATATGACGCTTGGCTCTCAACAGCATATCTTCAATGCAGGGGGCCAGTATATTCCTGCCTAAGCAGATTGCACAAGTTGCTCACTTCTTTGGTCAGGGGTTGTTTGCCCATTACAAGTTGTACAATTTCCTAGTCACCCAGCCCCAAGCACACATTGAGCATGAGATCTCTCTGCAGGTGATACCATTTCTTGAACAGGGTTCTTAGGTGGCTTGTATAATGTCGTGATTGCTTTGCATGCTTGAGAAGATCTCCGGGCTGTTTGGCCATATCAAGTGGACTGATGTCCTGGCTGATCAGTCATGACTGGATCCTCTTAGAAAACCCCAACTGAATGACGTGTTAGACCATTTGACCTGCTTAGGCATCATATGTCAATGTTGGAGCGTTTGTCACAATTCCACTTCTGGCTGAGTGCCCTCTGGTGCAGGTGGAGACAGCAAAAGTACAGCCGCTGCAAGATGCTTTGAGTGAGGAGCAGTGGAGGCAGTACAATGCTGACCTGGCTGCAGAAGCAGAGGCTCGCAAGCAGGCAGAGGAGGCAGCTGAACAGCAGCGCCAGCTGGCAGAGGCTCAAGCTGCTGAGCAGCGTGCAGCAGAGGAAGCAGAAGCAGAGCGCCAGTCCAAGCTGACCAAGGTTTGTGCCACAAGCACTCCTTGCACTCACACCTGCACTTGCACTTGCATTCTATGTTACCATGACCAGGGTGACGGCAACCTGTTTGACACAGACTGCACACAGTCGCTTTGCATGCATGACAGATGCAGCCCGCAGAGCTGAAGTTGTCTTAGAATAAGATGTAGCATGACATGATGGTCACACGCTACAATATTGCTATGCAATAGCCACAAGATTACAGCCAAACACCACAAAAACTCTACATGGGCGTGTTGGCTTGATCACTCATGTTGTGACTTGTGTTGTAGCCTGTGCAAACATTGGAGGAGGCAGTTGAGCAGGCCGTGGCACAGCGAGTGGAAGCAGAGCGCAAAATTCTGGAGTCTGAGTATCATCAAAGGGAGGTTGCCTTGTTGGATACTGTTGCGCGCCTTGAAGCCAGCATAGCAGCAGCACCTCCTGCCAAGAAGAAGTAATCCGTGTTCCTGAAGCTCATCAGATTTGCGTCTGTTGGGATTTATATCAGGTGCAGCGCTTCATTCAGCAGCTCCATGTTGCAGTCACCATGAGCAGCACAGAGCGCATTATGAGCTCGGTCAAGGTCTCAAGCTGCAACAAGAGTGTAGATCTCCAGGAAATGAGCATTCCAG
>JAABUP010011496.1_pt1 | contig 10068 bp, 3 predicted proteins | sample 5559201 | NCBI WGS metagenome assembly JAABUP01 (sample SAMN10711887, study PRJNA513373) | rock metagenome | isolation source: Antarctica rocks | place: Antarctica | reverse complement strand
CACTTACCATTGGCTATGTTGAAGCTCATGCCACCTCCACTCCTGTTGGCGACCCTGCTGAGGTAACGGCTATCTCAAACATCTATGGCAAGGGCAGGAAAACGAACGAACCTTGCTATATTGGCTCTATCAAGCCTAACATTGGCCATCTTGAAGCAGGGGCTGGAGTGATGGGCTTCATGAAAGCAGTCATGGCCGTGAACAAGGGCGTCATTCCCCCGCAAGCAAATCTCAATAAATTGAACTCACGGGTCAACTGGGAGGAAGCTGGTGTACAAGTTGTGCGAGAACCTACTCGATGGAGAGACTCCGAAGCAATTCGCCGCGCAGGTATCTGCAGTTATGGATATGGTGGATCGGTCTCGCATGCTCTTATCGAGGAGTTTCACAATAATCGGGAAAATCATCCTGCCCCTGGAAGCATGAATGGTGAGACTAGAGACGAGATGACTGTTCTGCTGTTGTCAGCGCCGCAAGAAAAGCGTATTGCTACCCAGGCGGAAGCTTTCTCATCATGGATCCTCGGAGAGGGTATGAAACATAGCTTGCCTTCAATCGCAACAACTTTAGCCACTCGCAGAGGCCACCATGATTACCGATCTGCACTTATTGTGAACTCCCGTCAACATGCGGCAGATGCTTTGAAAGCATTCTCTGAAAACAGCGCGGACTCAGAGGCTATCTCGAGTAGAGTCCTTGACAGCAGCAATAATTCAGACTCTGTGTGGGTATTTTCCGGCCACGGAGCCCAATGGAAAGAGATGGGCGAGGATTTGCTGTTGAATCCAGTCTTTTACGAAGCGATCGCTCCCATAGATCCACTTGTGAAGACTGAGGCTGGGTTCTCAGCTTTGCAAGCCTTGAAAGAAGGTGACATTCGAACCTCCGACAAGGTCCAAATACTAACCTACGTAATGCAAATCGGCCTAGCTGCAGTACTGCAATCAAAAGGAGCTACCCCCAATGCGATCATCGGCCATTCAGTCGGTGAGATCGCGGCTTCCGTTGTGGCGGGCGCTTTGACAGCCAGAGAGGGAACCCTCATTGTATGCAGACGTGCTACTCTGTATCGCAAAGTCATGGGTATTGGAACGATGGTATTGGTCAGCTGTCCATTCAGAGACATTGAAGAAGAGCTCCGCGACCGTCACGATGTTGCTGCCGCGATCGACTCATCTCCATCTTCATGCGTAGTCTCTGGTGCGGCTGATGTTGTTAATGAATTCGCAGAGACCTGGAAAGCCCGTGGCGTCAAGGTCATTAAGGTAAAGACAGACATTTCTTTCCACAGCCCAAGTCTCAACGACCTTGTTGCACCGCTGTACGAAGGCCTTGCGAAAGCTCTAAAACCGAAATCCCCGTCGATCAAGCTTTACTCAACATCTCTCACAGACCCTCGGGCGCAAGATCTTCGCGACGTCCATTACTGGATTAACAACATGGTCAAGCCCGTTCTTCTGACACAAACAATTAGCGCCGCGGCAGAAGATGGCTACCGAGTATTCCTCGAAGTCTCAACTCATCCAATCGTGTCTAATTCGGTCGAAGAAACGCTTCTCGGCGAGGGAGTCGAATATCCCGCCATCATTCCAACGATGAGCCGAGGAAACCCTGCGGAAAGGAGCATACTCTCCGGCATTGCTCAGCTCCACTGCGTTGGTGTTTGCATTTCGTGGCAGAGCCAAAAACCAATGTCTGGTGAGTGGGCACACGATGTTCCCACGACGAGCTGGTTGCATCAACGATACGTGAAGAAAGTTGAGAGCGGACCATTAAATCCAGCAAACATACACGACAGCGGCAAGCACACTCTCTTAGGCCGACGTATTCCAATTCTAGGAGAAAGCTTGACCGTGTATACGACAAAGCTCGACGAGAGCACTAGACCATTTCCGGGCAAGCATCCATTGCATGGAACGGAAATTGTTCCAGCTGCGGTTCTGATCAATACATTTTACCACGGTACGGGGAAGAAAAGCTTACATGATATTGTGCTGCGTGTCCCGGTGGCATTAAGTGCACCACGGGACGTTCAGGTCACGACTCAGCAAGGACAGGTGAAGTTGACTTCTCGTCTGATTCAGGGCGAAGATCAAGCTACAGACGATGATTCGTGTCTCACGCATACCACTGGTCGCTACGCTGATGAGGAGGTTCCATCCGCCAATGACGTGGAGCTTGCGATTGACATTGCGGCAGTCAAAGCTCGCATTGGCTCCCAGCTGAAGGACAGTTTCTCCATCGACTATCTTAGTGGTGTTGGAGTGTCGGCCATGGGCTTCCCTTGGGCCGTCACGGAGCATTTTGGAACCACGAAGGAGATGATTGCTAGGGTTGATGTAGCACCACACGTTTCAGCAGAATCTCCTCTAGATTGGGACCCTGAATCTTGGGCGCCTATCTTCGATGCTGCAACTTCTATTGGCTCAACACTCTTCTTCGACGAACCTCGACTTCGAATGCCCGCTCAAGTCGGTAGGGTAACAGTACAGCCTAGTGCCACGCCACCCAAGAGTGGCTACATCCACGTCCGAGGGGCTACCGAGACTGAATTGGCAGTGCATGTTGACGTTCTTGATGAGAATGGCAAAACCCTGGCAAGTATCCAAAACATGAGATTCGCAGAGATCGAAGGCACGACAGGCGCTAGCGGAAGCGTGGAAAGTTTGGTCCATCAAGTTTCTTGGCCTCCAATGCCTCTGAACGAAGAGCCGCTAGCCTTGGGGCATATGATGCTCATATCAAGGGACAAGGATGCTGTAGAGAGATGCAATAAAGCTTTGAAGACCCGAACTGCCTCCATCAAAGTCTATGCCTCGGTCAACGAGATTCCTGACAATGCAGTGCTTTCATCCAAGGACAACCACACAGCGATCATCTTATACATTCCTGACAATGTGAAATCATTTGAGGATGTGCCGGAAGCGGGTAGCCGATTCTGCGAGGAACTTCTCGACGTCGTCAAATATGCTGCGGACCTTTCCATCGCTGTGAAAGTGTTTGCAATTACTGACAATGTCATGAAAGGCGAAACCGCAACAGCTCTCGCCCAGGCACCTTTGCACGGTCTCGGACGTATTGTGGCGTCTGAACAGCCGGATATCTGGGGTGCTCTGATAGATAACGAAGACGAAGAGTGGACATTCCCACTTCAAGCAATCAAATATGCCCAAGGCGGAGATGTTATCAGAATTAGTGACGGTATAGCGAGAGCACCAGTCCTCAGGCGGCTTGCACGCAACAAGATGCTCCCCTCTGGTCGCCAAGAGACCACCCTTCCTCGTCCTGAAGGGACATATTTGATTACTGGTGGGCTAGGCGCGCTTGGTCTTGAGGTTGCGAACTTCCTCGTTGAGAAAAGCGCTAGAAGACTGGTGCTACTCTCGCGCCGAGATTTTCCTCCACGTAACAGGTGGAAAGAAGCCGACGGCCCAATTGCGGAGACTTGCAAAGCGCTTGAGCGCCTAGAGGCTCTCGGAGCGACAATTTATACTCTCTCAGTGGACATTGCTGCCGAGGGCTCAAAGGAAAAGCTTCGAGCAGGTCTTGATTCCTTGGCGCTTCCGCCAGTGCTTGGAGTCGTCCATGCAGCGGGTGTGCTTGAAGACCAGCTAGTCCTGGATGCGACCAGCGACTCTTTCGAGCGTGTCCTCGCTCCAAAGGTCGCAGGCGGTATGGCCTTGCACCAGCTCTTTCCCGTCGGGACTCTGGACTTTTTCATTCTCTTCTCCTCCTGTGGCCAGCTCTTCGGCTTCCCCGGCCAAGGTTCTTATGCCAGTGGCAATGCCTTTCTTGACACGCTTGCAAGCCACCGCCGTGAACAGGGAGATAACTGCATGGCGTTCCAGTGGACCAGCTGGCGTGGGATGGGGATGGCGGCCAGTACCGACTTCATCAATGCAGAATTGGAGTCGAAGGGCATCACGGACGTCACACGGGATGAAGCTTTCCGCGCCTGGGAACACTTGGGAAAGTATAATATGGATCACGGCGTTGTGGTGCGCAGCCGTGCTCTAGATGATAATGAGCCGCTACCAGCCCCTATCTTGGCTGATATCGCGGTCCGTCGACGGGCCGACCCTCCTGCGGACGGCCAGCAGGCTACCGAGGCGAGCGAGCTTCCCAAATCAGGCCCAGCACTTCTAGAATACCTCGACGGTGCGATCCGCACCTGCGTCGCACAGACCTTGCAGCTTTCTTCGCCCGACGACGTAGATTCACGGGCAGCGCTATCAGACTTGGGCGTGGATTCAGTCATGGCCGTTGCTTTGAGGACCCAATTGCAAAAGAGCCTGGGCGTCAAAGTTCCGCCGACGTTGATGTGGTCCCTGCCAACTACATCACATTTGCAGAAATGGTTCGCGGAGCAGATGGAAGAACAGTAAATATTTGTGGTAGCATGGGGGAGAAGCGGAAGCAGTGGGTGAGACTGTCAGCAAGACGTAGCGGCGGGACAAAATGACGTACGGAACGCAGTTCAGATGATGATGATTACTATTGTTTCCATATATCTCTCGATTTGAAATTATTCCAAGTTTGCGCTTTTGCAATTCGCGTTAATCTTGCGCTCCTCAACTTCAATAAGCGGTGTGACACAGGGGAGCGTTGGCAAGAGCAAGAGACAGGACCCTTCTATAGAAGGGGTCACCCCCTAACCGTCCACTCGTAGGGCTGAAACCCGCAGAGCCCCGAAGCAGGGCCCTAGAACCCGCCGTCCAGGCACCAAGCCGGGATCTTCTGGGGATAGGTCCTGTCGCCTAAGCAGCGCACTCTAGGGCGCCCTTTCGGGGTTTGCGGGCTTCAGCCCTACGAGTGGACGGTTACCCCTTCTAGTACTAAGGATTTACAATTTACCCGGTGCCAAGCCCGAGATGGGTACATTGTAAACCGATATTTGTGTAAATCCTAACTTCAAGTCCGGTATATACTCTAAGCATCCATACTCGAAGATAGCTTTAGGTCTGGCCCATGGTTTTGTTTCTTCTGGATTGTTTATCTGTGTAAAAAAGATAAATATATTTGTTGGTGCTATCATCGCTGACCTTTGCACAAGAAAATGCTATACACTGGCTTGAACGCTATCTAGTCATTTGACCCCCGAACTTTGACCATACTTATTGTATTAGTAGCACACCAGCCGTCATCCTCGTCATTCGTTGCCAGATGTGAAATACCCATAACGCTTTGAACATAGTATGCAATATCCTCTTCCTTTACTCGCCGCTAACGAACGGCGGCCACATCTCAGTGTTTGTGCCGTTGACTGCTGAAGACGACCACTCGAAGCCACTAAATGAGTCATTCGCAAAATCCACCCCCATGACACCAGAGAACACAGTTTGATCCATTACAGAGTCCCCTTCAAGATCTATTTGGGGCACGACATCGAAGCTGGTACTCTTGCCCATTTTGTAACTTTGTACCGTAGCCGTGGTTGCAGGGGCAGTTGAGACTGGTGTTTGCTGAGCCAAGGCGGAGCGTGTTCTGAAGCGGTCAAGGAAGGAGTCAGCCTTGACTGCTAGGTCACACGTCACGTTTGCGGCGCTAGCAGCGACGGCGAAGTTATTGCGAAACATTTCAAAGACATCGATAGCTTTGTTGATGGTTCTTCGCGCGGTTGGAGTAGGAGGGCAGACCGGATTGGCGAAAATGAAGCCGACCATCGTGAGGGTGGCATTCCATTGGAAATGGTATGCTTCGTGCCAGCCGTTCAAGATGTCCGTGCCTGTGAGTATCTGAAGGATGATGTTCGTGCTAGCTATGGCGTGATTGAGGCACGAGATGCTGTTGCCGTCGGCAAGCAGAGTGGATGAGCTTGGGGGTTTGGCAAAGGTAATGAATGGTCGGTAGAGATTCATCATGAGGTCGTGATACCCTAGTTCCAACAATAAACGCTGCCGTTGAAGCCATTGGGGAGCCTCTAGATCGACCTGTAATGCTGATCTGTCTGTCGAGAATGGCTTTCCGCCGTCTCGCCTCTCCGTCTTCAATGCATCAGGAATATTCTGAACCCAAGTCCGGAGACATGGAAGACTCTGCAATAGAAAGCCAGCTAGGAGTTCTAAACTTTGAGGATTCCCATGAAAGCTTTCCTCGTCACTAGCACTAAGCACTTGCGCACACTTTCTTTCGAACGCGGCCTGGACTGCACGGGCAGCAAGAATCATCTTCACACTTTGAACATGATAACTAAGCCATGTGATGTCTTCAAAGGAAGAGGCAAAGCTAGGGCCAGAAAATAACGCAAGCTCCTGGTCGTCAGCTGGTAAAGCGCAATTCACCTGGGACATATGAGACAGCCAAGGGCGTCCAAGCGCCATACAGGCTGTGCTTTCCAATGCATGGACTGTCCACCATAAGCGTCGATGTAATTCTTTCTGTACCCGTGAACAATGGTCACGGGGTTCCTGGTGAAGCCCAAGAGTGTGCGCTGTCTGAATCGCCAGGGCCAAAGTACTGTGAGCCATATTCACAAAGGAAGCATTCCGCAGATAGACGGCAGAAAAGATTTGACACTGCATAGTCAAGATGGATGGCGTTTCAATTTTGGTAGACAAGAGTGTCTGGCACCTGCGGTAAAAAGCTCGGCCTGCGATAGTGGAGTCATCACTGTCAAAGCTTGCCATGGATGTTTGCGTTGCGTCGTTTCGAGGTACAAATGTCATGCCGTATTGCATACACAGAGCCAATACAATGTCGGCTAAAGGTGACGGCTTGCGACCAGAAGGGGTAGGTGTCGCCCATAGTGATTCATAGTGCTCTTTGAACTCCAGTTCATTTAGGATTGGGATTGTGCAATGAAAACTCTGCCAGAACAGTGCTAGAAAGTTTTCTTCCTGGGGTCGAGTAGTATTCTCAAATGCCACAAGGCTATCTGGTGCCGTTGGATGTGCTTCCGATAGATCCGTTCGTAAAATCGTAGGACTGGCGAGAAAATTGCTTGCTCCAATTGGTTGCATATGGTAGTCACGAAGCGAGAGTTGCAGTGAAAGCGCAATGTGGGTGCACAGCCTAGTAAGGAAAAATGATGAGGATGATGGGCCAGAGAGCTGGGTCTCATGACTTTGTGAGCCTGTGGTCCAGGTACCTTGCCACTGTCGCTGGTTTCCTTGGTGGTTCTCCATTGGATCCAAGTTCCCGCATGGAGACGAGACACGCAAGGGAGAAGCGGTAGGCGGTGATGACATGTTCATATCTTTCCGACTCTTAAGCTGCTCCTCGAGCTCTTTGACCCGAGTATTGAGTCTCTCGATCTCCCTGGATAATGTTAGTCCGTGAGCGACATGTATGAAAGAGTCACTTGCTTGGTGGCCTATAAGAATGTCGAAGTCAGAATTGTCCAAGGTTTTATGCGCACAAGGACTCAGATTTCGAATTATACATACCGTTGGAAGGGATCTAGCTTCCGCCCGCCCAGTATTGGAACACTCTCCCCCTCGGCTCTGGCAATTGTGGCATGGCTGATTATTGTCACACTTGATACGGTTGAGGCGGCACCATTCACAGGCTCGTGTAACCTGGCTGCGTTTTGGTCTGTACACCACTCAATGACAGATCTAGGCTGTGGTAGGAGGATCGCATCGAGGATGTACATACCTATATGCATCTCGAGGTCAGCATTGCCTCTTCCAGAAGACAAGTGGGCCAGGAGACATATTCCGGCAGCCGAAAGTAGGCAAGAAACCCTCTCTGCTACCAAGGCTTGGGTATGATCCCCAAATGCACATACCGTGTCGTTGTTGAAGCTGGCGATGTCTGGTCATTCTGGCCGTCAATGTGTGTAGACTGTCTCCTCTGCGTGGATGACCCCTTCGAATTGCCCTCCTGGCTGAGGGAATCAGCAGTGAAGTTTTTGAACATGGCGGGCCGTTTAGACTAGATCTACGCAGAGTAGAAAAATAGGAAGCTTTCAGGGCTCAACTGACCTAGGCAAGTAGTTGAGGCGCGAGGTATTGTTTCCCCCTCGGCATTCCCCTTCGGCGTTCCGCTCTGATGCTGACAAAGCAGGATTCGTGGAGCTGTTGAAGGACGGATCAACAAGGAATCACATTTGGCCATCACGCCATGCCACCTCGTGAGCGGTAAGAAAGAAGGCAGTACGGTAAGACGTTGAGCCTTCTGGACCACCTTGGCCTTTTTACACTCGGTAGTCAAATCTGCATGCATCACGATAGAACGACTCGCTTCCTTAGCGAAGATTCATTGATAAGGCAAAACCACCTCCCGAAGATCCCCCCGACTCGTCCCCGAAAGGCATCCCTGAAGCACGTGGCAGTTCCTGGTGGCTGGAGGGAAGAGGCGCTATCGCTGCAGCCGTCAGCGGACGCCCAAGAGAAGGTTCTGGGCACCACCCGTGTCCGGACCGGCTTATGTGGCGCAAAACTAGCAATGGTCTTGTTTCAATCTCTTTCTTCACCTGCTTGTATAGTCTTCAGAGACGGGATGGGATGAGCCGCCATGATAACGACCAAGATAAGTCTGCGGGATGGCCGAGAACCACCTGACTGATAATGTCATGCAGCTTGTTTCGTATCACACGCGTCTTCAGAGTCTCCACCTCAGCGCGCACCCATATTCGTTAGCCTCGACAAGATGATTACCTACCTGCTGTAGCCTTATCAGCGAATAAGAGGGCGTGGAATTTTACCGTCTGGACGAGCCAGCAGCCACACTCACCAAAAAATGTCTAAGGCCATATAATAGTCCACCAAAGGGTTGAAAGAATTGACGAAGACTACGATCCTTTTGACTCCAGGAAACGCCCACTACCTTCGGCAGCCTCTAGATCCCCCACGTTCTAAAGCCTTGTGGCCACAGTGGAGGCCATACAATTATGCCATCTCGATCGCCGTGATATAGAAATGAAAGTGGGCTTGCGAAGGCTAGGCCTCCTCTTCCTAACGTGATAAAGCGTTGGGAGATCGAAGATGGTCTCAGTCTTTTTTCAGCACAGACCCTGCAGACAGTGTCTTGCTTGGCGTGGGATTATGTTGCAACGTTGGATGTGGGTCGCTTGTCTCACTGTGCCTAAAGGAGCTCGGAGGCTCGCACTCCAGGTTTGGAGGAGTTTGTTCGTTTTTGATTCAACGAAGCCAGCTCAAATTAATTTCACGCATGCACAGACACACTTACAAGGAACAAGTCCGCGACCAATTACAGCAAAAGTATCTGGAGAACGAGAGCATGCGAAGTCACTACTAGCATCCATACCCAGCATAATATACAGATATACCGATGGATCGAAACAGGCGAAGCTGATTGCTCTTCTACTGGCTAACGCTTGTAATTCTGCAAGGCTGCTTTGTGGACATGATCGCGCGCACCTCTGATCAGGCTCACTGATAAGACTTCAGACGCGGAAACAACGCCAAGGCGCTTCCGTTGAAGACTGCTATCAGTGGCTCCGGTGATGCATCGAAGTGCTCAAGATTGGCAGTAAAGCGCTTTATCGCCGGGGCTGGTGCATTGGGGAAGTCTGTACCGAATAGTACATGGCCTGGTTTGGCAATCTCGTAGAGCGCTTTGAGGGTCGCGGGATTCGAAGAGATGGCTAAGTCATAATAGAAGTTGCTTGCTTCTTCGAGTATCTCCTCGGTCGATTTGCCCACGGTCATTGGAGTGACCGGCAGCATACCGGCAGCGCGGTGAATCAGGTATGGCAAGGTTCCGCCAGCGTGAGAGAGGATGACCTTGCAGTCTGGGAATTTTCGAAGTGTGTTGCTCACAATGAGACTCATAGCTGTACGGCCAGTCTCGTGTGGGTAGTCGAACATAGGCTGCGGAAGGGACGGGTGAATAAGCCGAGTGTCGGCGGGATGAGTTGGGTGCACGAAGACAACAGCCTTTCTTTTGCTCAGCTCCGCCCAAATGGGTTCGAAATCTTGATGGCCGAGGTAGTAATTACCATCTCCATAGCGCGTAAAGAGAATGGCGCCATCTGCACCAAGTTCGTCAAGAGCATAGGCAATCTCTGTGAGTGTTGCTTCGGTATCAAATAGGGATGGGAGGGAAGCGAAAAAACCGTAGCTCGCGGGATCCTTTCTCTTGAGTGAAGCACAGTACTCGTTA
>JAABUP010011494.1_pt1 | contig 10068 bp, 9 predicted proteins | sample 5559201 | NCBI WGS metagenome assembly JAABUP01 (sample SAMN10711887, study PRJNA513373) | rock metagenome | isolation source: Antarctica rocks | place: Antarctica | reverse complement strand
CCTGGCTTGACGGTATCTCTGGGTTGTATCAGTGTAATAATGATTATAGTTGATGGGGTAGTTCTCAATATCCTCCATTATCCGATCGAGCTCTTGGACTGCAGCTTCACTGCGGCTCTTCAACGCATCTTGAATCTGGTACGACCAAAGACGCGAATGGATGTCCTTGGGACACTTCTGCTGAAGTAGAAACCGAACGAAGCGGCTGCATTGATCTGCTACGCTTTCCAAGTGGTCCAATGCTAAGCGGCGCCACTTTGAGGACTGTTCCCAGAACAGTTCACCTATGAGCAGTGGGTTGAAGTTACCGGTAAGCTCTTTTCCACGAGTTCTAGTGAGGGCTTCACGAACCCAGTTGAGTGCCTCAGGGTTAGAAAGCCTGGTTGGTCTGTTGGCTCCTAAACTCGGCAAACTGCGTTGGATTTCGGAAGATTGTGACGGGTTATTCTCGTTTGCGTTGTCCTCTGGTGCTGCTTCGGCCGGAGATTCCGTGCTTTCAGGTCCTTCTGATAGTTTTATATGATACTTGTGACCTTTCGTGCGAAGATTGTCTGAGAACCGGCTATTCATATACTGAACAACTGCACGTAGTCTGCGATTAGTGGTGGGCTGCTCAGAACTGTGCTTGAAATATTCCCCCTCATAGCTCCCGCCCACGGCTGCCTTACAAACATCACGATAATCAAGGCTGAGCTGCATGAGGTAAGCTCTGCAGTCTTGTGCTGTTGTCCGGCGACTGCCCATTGTCGCTAATCCGCCTTTGGTATCAGCTAATGCCTTTTCAAGGTCTTCTCGTAGCTTTGGGAGCTCCTGCTTGATGTGATTAAACAGTAGCTGGTTGAGACGACTTCTTAACGAATCGATACCACAACGCAATCGCGGTGTAGAGTCTTGAAATTAGACGTTCTGAAGTAAGCAGCCTCTGACATATTGCGCTCCAGGAACGAGCTGGCGCCTTCCTCATAAGCACGGTTCTTGAGCACATGCCAGCCTAGGCTGATAAACACATCTTCGTTCCTTGCTAAAGCCAAGTATGCCTTTTCGCTTCCGGATCCCGGGGATAATCGGTCAGGCTTGGTAATTATCCCGAGCGTACGTTCTCCTTTCTCATCAACTTTATGGACCTTGGTGAGGATCCCCTGATTCGCGTAATCGTTAGTGGCAGCGATGACAGCCAAGCAGATGGTACGGGATGAAGATATGTAATGGTCGGTAATCTCCTTGACCATGTCCACGTCGGCTCCAGTAACACCTTTGGTTTGATTTTGAATGAGACCAGGAAGATCTACCAATGTCAGCTGAGGCCTCGACGGACCTTCTATCTGAATGCTGAGGACATCTTTGGCAAAGGCTTTGGCGTTAGACGCCGAGGTCGATGTGCCATCGAGGCTACCCAAACCCATAGCGTCCATGGCCGCCGTCATTACGCGTGGAAGTTCACCAAAGTTCGTAATGGATTCCTGAAAAGCTTGGATGGACTCTTGCTCCATCTTGGGACGTTCGGTGTCTGGAATTACCTTGATAGTAAGCGAATCGCTTGGTGCTCGGCGTAGGATTATCTCGGTCGCAAAACGAGTGCACAGGTTGTCGTTCCTTGGGAAGGGAATCTCCGTAAGGGCCTCGAGGACAGAGCTCTTCCCGGCGGATTGGTCTCCACAGACGACAAGTTGAGGCAGTGAAAGAACGCTTTCGAGACCACATTTACTAAGCTGAGCGACAATGTTCAGGACATGCCGCTGCTCATCGGTTTGAAGACCCTCCAAAGATGCAGTTGTGTTAAGCTCGTCTTCGATGATAGCTCCATTGGTATCTAGTGCGCCATTTGATTCAGTATAATTTCCGTAGAAAAGCTAGAACCTAGCGGAGCGTTACCCTGCATTATGTCGTCCAAGGGCTCATCTAGATTGTCCGTAAATTCCATACTTACGGTCTTGCCTAATGATGATCGTAGACAGTTACGATCCGAGATACAAAAGATGGGAAGCCCACCATCTTAAACGTAAAGCACTCGTAGACTGTGATGCATCGCAACTACGATAGAACCTCAAACGGAAAAGTGTATGTATCCGCATCTAAACCTCGAAAGAGTGGAATCATGAAAGCATAATGAAGCGAAGCAGAATGTCTTGCACTAGAATTTCATGGACAGCCTGGCAGCTTAAAGACTTCATATGAATAGAGAATCGGCATGACCGCGTCAAACGCTTGAGTTCTTTTGTCTCTCTCGGAATGTGGTAAGGGAATCTCTGTAAGAAACCCCGGGTTAGTTGGGTCACCACGGCTTCCTGCGCCATTCATACTGATACACGTTACCACTCGCAAACGAGGTGGTCAAAGAGGAATTACAGAAACGATACACTCATGAAAGATCGGAAGCACCAGTCCAGTTGACCCCGTCCGAAGGATTCATACGGAATCTGATTCTCCGGACTGCAGGATTCGATTGCAAGGGGCTTGACTGCTTGAGAAGGGGCGCGGACGACTTCAACCAGTGTTTGCAGTCCAAAAACAAGTAAATTCATATCATATAGCACCACAGCCAAAGGGTAGACTACCGGGATTGACTATGGGGTTGCATGCCTTGCTACTTCTTTCAAAGATATACCAGAACCTAGCGGATAGACTGGCAAAGAGTGTTACTCTCTCTCGGCTCTTAGCATTTCCATTTCCATTGACCGCGTGTCAACCCGAACTGGGAAAGCCAGCATCACAAACATGCAAAGAGTGAGCGAAAGAGACTGAAGGATGTGAGAAGAACTGAATCCCATGCGTTTCGCGGAACGGAAACGGGACGGAGACCTTTTCTGTATCCCACATCAGACTCTTGCATTTGTTGATCGCAAAGGTAGGACCGACACCTGAAATGGCATCTATCTACCTTATGCATGTAACGGCCTGCTGCAGAATCCAAGATCTTGGGAGTTGGGACGACAGTCCACGCGTGGGCGCATAAATGGCCATGCAGCAGGGACAGGCACGGCAACGACTCAGAAGTGGAAGTAGGTACATAAGATAAAGTACTCTAAGTACCAAGTACCAAATACCTACTAAGCGCGATAGGCCTGGCTCGGCGCCAGCTGCAACTTTTACACCTTACCTACCTTACGGAATACTTACCTAATTTTACCTTTCCTGATCCACACAACTGGCGCCGTCCCAAACGAGATTCCAAGAAACGATTCTGGGACACATTTAACCTTTTCTCTCCGACTTTTGGGCCAAGATAAGTAGACAATCTGCATCGAGAACGCGAATCATCGAGAAAGGGCGGAGACGAGATGAAGAGGCTCCCAAACTACGGGTTTCTATTCACAACAGACTGAGACGACAGACGGACAACAATCCCAAACATCTTACCTTTCAACAGTATTTCTCCACGGGCGATGGAGCCCAATTGGGTCGACGACAACGTGGGTCTACGGAGTCCCGTCTGGCGGTGAGAGAGCACGTGGGAACAATCAATTAATTGCTAGTGGCGCTTCCGATCCCGAGAAAATGTGGCTGTCCTGCGAAATCGGGAACTTGGCGCCGAAGATCGCTTTATCGTTAATCACATCGCTGATTAATTCATGTAGGGAGTTAGTTGTACTTATCTGTGATTATTGTTATGTATGGATCTCTCGAGGGATGGGATCGGGGTCGGTATTCGCTTTGCAAACTGGGGTCTGCGTCGGCCGGGGAAGTTGGTCTTGCCTTCCGGGGCTAGTAGGATGCCGACCGACCAGGATGAAGGATGGGGGTTACGCACGAGTACATAGTACGACGTACGGAGTAATACCTCCGTCGATGCAGAACTGTCACCTCTTGGCAACCCCCACACATGGGGGATTTACGATTGGAGGGGAGACGATGGACGCGTGACGGTGTGGGGGAGTATTGTTTGTTACCTTCATTGTGATAAGAAAATCTGCCTTGTAAGGAATATCAATAAGCCTGATAGTGATGGTGATGGTGATGGTTGGAAGTTGTGACTTGTGACAATGACAATGACAAGTAGCAATGAGGTCATTTCCCCTCGACAACCATCGAACACGGCACAACTGAAAACGTTCCAGCACTGATTTCTTCATGCTGTCCCGCAATCCTTCGAGTAGGGTGCCGCTTACGGAGTATTATTGTTGTTGTTGTTGTTTTGTTGTTGAAACCGGCACTAACTGATACACACGTGGAGCCCCGTGAACTGCCTGCTCACTCTGAAACTGGGGTATTCTACCGTTGCTGGAGGACCTGAGTTCAGATCTTCACGGGACTTGCTAGTTGCTACCCTTACGCTACTACTGCCCCCCTTCGACCGGTTGGACGTTGGTGGAGGCCCGGATGAAATCATCCGGGGTCCGGCTGATTCCATTGCCCTGGATTCAACCGATCGTCGGCCACGCGACGAGATGGTAATCAAACTGTCCCCTAAAGGTGTTGTGGGAAAAGGGATCCAGGGTATTCTACGGAGTACAGCACCGGAAGACAAGCGAACGAGTATTTCCGTACCAGTCTTCGGTGATAAGGGAAAGCCTGCTGTAGTACTCTCCCTTAGTCGATGATTAGATAATGGAACCAAATGATTCAAGCTCTTTGAGTGGTGGGCAAGAGTAACTTCACCGCTTCTTCTCGTCGTCGTCGTCGTCGTCGTCAGCATCAAAGCAACAGATCATACCTACATTAGTATATCCAGGTGTCACGATATACTGTGCATAATGCCCTTTGGGAGCACCTCTTTAGCCACGGTGACCCACACTTCCCCCCGGATCCCTCCTTAGGCGCCACTCCCTGCTGTCGATTTCAGGATTCCTTCATCCTCGATTCGACTTTCCAATAGATCGGTAGGTTCCACTGGAGACGATATGCCTGCTCGTGAGGTATCGGATCCCGTGGGATGACAACGCATCCAAGAACCCTTAGGATTCTGCACAGCTGACTATCTTTGTAACGGGCGAACTACGACTTGATTTGTACAACCGCTGTATCACAGTATTGCTATTATCACTACTCCGGTGGGGGGCGACATATCTATGTGGAATCCGGTCAATCGCTACCTTTCGAGACCGTCACATGAGCTGTCACTTTATGCGACCGCTCGTACGCTGCGACCATATTAATATTGGCGCCACAACATGCGCTGTACGTCAACGTCATCCAACCAACGCAAGCGACAAGTGGTCACCTGGGAAGACTGCTGCCATCTTGAGTCCCGAATTTATTACTCCTCCAGGTACAGTCAAGGTCACGGTGATCAAGTTGGCTTCGCACGACAACCGTGTACCTATGAGAAACTGGAGTGCAACTTCCCATTGTTGAGGAACGACCTATCAGTACCAGCGCCTCGAATCACCTTTCCGAAGTCCAAGGCAAACATCTTACGATGATCAATCTGCGATGATTAATTAGTACATGCTGGCAAGAACCTGACTGTTTCCGTAGTTGACAAGGCACCGCGAACAGTCACGGCGAGTCAATGCCCCGGTCCACATACGACCTGCATTCGGCCCTCTGAGAAGTCTTTGATCGACGCATTCAACCTGTATTGGATCGCGTTGTACGGAATACACGATCCAGATCTTACTTTTGCACTTCTTCATACAGAATCAATGCAGCAGACCGGTCCATGGAAAGCAGGAACACATGCAGAGAACCACCACACGATGCTTTTGATTGGCAGCGCGTAAAGCAAACATCGACCTCTACCTTTAACCCTCCAGACTGAAGGACAGATGGCTTAGTAATGATTACCCAACAAGGACAACATTCAAGTGTGAAAGATCCACAGTAGGTACCTTAAGGTAGTGACAGCCTGACAGGCGCTCGTACCAGCGCGCAACATGTGATTTGTCTGGCTGCATGGTTGGCATGGGATGATGGGATGATGGGATGGTCTCCTGGCGAGGAGGCTAGAGGTCGTAGTGCCAAGTACTAAATACATACTTGTAGGTAAGCAATCGGTGCCACAGTGGGAAGGGGATCTCGTTGGTGGCGCTTTGGAGGCGTATCAAAGTAACACGCTGCTTTGGATGTGGGTGTGTGACCTATCCCAGATTTCCGGGACCCGCAGACGAGCAATAAGAATAGCTGGAGGAGTCCAAGGGTCGTACGAGTGGGGGGTCTATCGCTTTAATGCTACGGACGCACATGCTGGGGAAGCGCTCCAGAATCCGAAGGTTTGGGAGGCGGTAGGCATCCTTGCATTCATCTGCTTATCCCATAAAGTATCTAGACCGCATATTCGAAGAATATGATGTACCGTTGATGTTTTCCAGGCGGATCAAGGAATGGAACAATAATAACAATAATAATACTACTGCTGTGATTTGATAATCTCCCTGAACCATGGTGTCTCTGGTTGTTGTACCTCCATACCCACGTACCCTACACAGTAAAGTACGTGCCTACCTGACCTTACTGACTTTGCCTAGTAGTACCTAGCCTTTCGTAGCAGTGTCTTTCTTCTCCCGTCCCTTCCATGATCCATCATCTCCTCTCCTCCTCCCCCCTCTGTTTGCGCCGAGGTTACCCCTGTTGGATCTCGTCTGCCCCAGCGGCCAGAGGAACCGGCTTTCCTTCCGTTAGCTAGTATGGCCTAGCCATGAAGGAAATGTGCCCTATCGCATCTTGTCTTCAGTCTCATTCATCTCCTACCGTGAAATCGAAGCTTGCCGCCGCTCAGACAGCTTTCTCCACAAGTTCCACTTGCCCGGTAGCGCAGATAACGTGCCAGACCAGTGGTCTCAGACCGTCAGGATGTAGCAACATCACCAGTATCACGGCTTTAATAGTCACCCAGTAGTGGGCAGTGAATGGAACGAACGTTGCAAGTGACTAAGGAGAGGGTAGTGCAGAGTCATCGAAGGGATCCTTTATGAAGTGTCTGGGTCCCCTCCTCTGAATGCAGAAAAAGGGCTTATATCGTTCGTCATTGTGTACCGTCCATCTAGAACCGAAATCAGACTTTCTGTCGACGTATTAAACCTTTCTACCATTTCTTTGTTATCATATAACAACTACCCAGGTATTTATTATTATTACTATTATTATTATTATCTTATTATTATCGTTATTATTGCCGAGAGAAGAGAATCGAATATTAATAATTCGTATTCGCCGTCTGACCTTGGACCAATTCGGCCTTAAGGTACTGCGGCAGAAAGTACGGCGTGCTTGCAGAGCATGGTACTGAGTAGTACCTACACGCTCCCAGACAAAACCACCTGCTCACACCCACTCGCCCTCGTTGCATACAATTCCTCCGCTCCCCCCATTCCTCCCACCTTCTCACCTCACCTTCCACCAACCCATAATTTAACATCGCATCATTGTCGTCTGGCAATTGCGAAGCCTTCACCCTAATCAAATACTCAAACCTTTGACGAGGCCAAGATACCTCGGCGAGTGCGGGCTCTGACGCAACCCGGCCCTCTCTCCGCAAAAGAAAACCACCACCAAAATTAATTCTCTGCCGGGTCTCACTTTATTTTTGGCTTGACTTGGACCCTCAAGGCGTCATGCCTTTGAGAATGGCGACGCCGATGCTAAAGGTGGATGTGGCCAAAATGCACGACGTCGACCCGAAAAATGTGGAGAACCTGCATAACATGTGGAGTGGTAAGAATCTTTCAATCGCCACCATCCTCTCGCCCCAATTACTGACGGTTTTTCCGCAGTCTTCTCAAAATGCGCAGAATCGATGGAGGACGGCCGGCGGCTGGAGAACCTGAGCTGGAGGATATGGAATCGGGAAACGTTCTGCTGCGAACCGCAACCACGTTCTGCCACCACACCGGAAATCAATCTTTCCAGCTCAAGACCACGTACTGCGGACATACCAGAGCTGTCAGTGAGCGTGGATTCCGCCTCATCGGATGAGGTAGACCAGTTCGAACCGTCCTCGCGCACGGCGCCTGTCACCTTTAGATCGCTCCCATTGCACAGCGCAGGGTCCGTGAAAGCGGTGAGCAGAGGACGAGAGAAGCATATCAGTTCGTTCCGTCTGGAAAAGATGGTACTCTTGATCCAAAAGCAGCAGAAGGTGGAGCCATTGTCTCCGTCTATTGCCGATGCCGTACCCACCGTCATGCCTTCTACCGATATCACCCCTCGACCAGCATCACCTTCAAAGCACGCGCCTCTACGCTATTCCGAGTCTTCCTCATCCACTGCTCCACTCAGCAGTCCAGGTAGCGAACACAGCTCCAGGCAGACTGTTGGCTCGGACACGAGCGCAGAGATCCTCACTTCTCACAGTGTGGTGCGCGGCTTCTCCCCGAACCAGGTTTCATCATCCTATCGATCAAACTCACGTCTTGCACCTGCACCTATCCCTACCAAATCCATTAATCACTCGAAGGCTGAGGGATCAAAGATAGGCGGCATGTTCGTTCTGGGTGGCTCATCCGGTGATGACGACAGCTCGTTTGACGAGCAGATGTCGTGCCAACCGACAAGGCACAGCTCGTTAACTGCGGGCCTGAAGCTTCCTCTCAGGAGTAAAAAGCAAACCTCGTTCAAAGACGAAGTCGAATCACGCACAATCAACCACCACAAGTCACATGAAGATGAGGAGGTTTTTGAGTCGGATGATGAAGGGGATGCGCCTGAAAGCGCCATTGAGGAAGATGAGGAAGAAGACGACGAGGATGGGTCGGACTGGGAAGACTCTGTATCGGACAGTGCTGAGCCCCTGACGAATGACAAGCAGCTTTTCCAAAGGGTCGATTCGAGACCGAATATTACATCACGGCGATCACTGCTCACAACACTCATGCATCAACCCGACCGAGCCGCTGCGTTTGCGAACCTGGCGTCAAAATCTACATCGGATCTACAACGCTCAAGAACATCTCCACCTATTGGCCCTTCTGCGGGGACGTCAGCAGAAGAGGAGGAGGAAGAGGAGGATTCTGGTCTCGCAATGCTTCCTCCAAACATGACGCGATCGAAACCAATTATCGTGACCACATCCAACACACACCCGCCGGCCCTATCGCCCCGGACAACACGCCGCAACATGTTGGCGACGGAGCTCACACAATCTCTACGGAAGCATTTGCTCTGGGAACGGCAGCAGAAGAGCACAACTGCGAATGCTGTCCTCAAGCGACGACACACGGCCCACGATGTTGCCAATCTCCAAGAGTACCCGGGGCAAAAGCCTAGCCAGATCTCACAAGACGGATCAAAAACTAATTCGTGGAACCATTATTTCGATCACGGACTTGGAGAATACCACCAAACTGGGTGGTAATCGGGTCGTCCAAAACGTTCTTACTACCATTCATCTTACATCATTGCTCATTGCTATTAGCGTTCTGGGGCTGCATACACACATAGCGGGGCGATGACATTCGCATTCTATAGCGGGCTATCACTGGCGCATTCATCTTTCGGAGGCACAAAAATCGGGGTTCGGATTTGCTTTTTCACATGATACCACTACAGCTTTGTGCTCAGCACTTGGCAATGCCGTTTGCGGGTTTCAACCTTCCAAGTCACACGGCGGGTGGACATTTCACATGTATATCGGAGCATTCATGGGGCTTGGGGGAAGCTACCGCAGCTGCGATAATACCTGGCCATCCTATGCTGAAGGCACGCTGTACATTAAAGAGGGCCATTGGGGTTGGCCTTGGAGGGCAAGGCGGCTTGGCAACAACAAAGCCTGATGGAGGACGATAGAGAGTTCGATGATTTAGAACTAGAAGCATGCTCTTGTGCGGTAGTTGCAGTTTGCTATCGACATCTTCAACATCCTGATGTGCTGCATGAAAGTACGAGGTCCTCTGCATCTTAATATCTGACTTACATAGCACCACTGCACCAGCCATGGATATGTGCTTGATCTTCGCTTAATCAGTTGCAACGATAAATCTCATCGCACCTACAGATTAAAAATTCCCTAGGGCAAACCCTGACTCTTCCCCCTATACCTTACGTACATCAAGAACGTGACCACCGCTCAACGCTTTTCCCATGTGAAATCATGTGAAATGCGCGCAGTCTGCAGACTATCAGCCTCAGTCCATGGGCCCCAAGAACGTGAACACGAGACATCATCCCCAACGGATTTCCCCATATCCCCCCCCA
>JAABUP010011493.1_pt1 | contig 10069 bp, 8 predicted proteins | sample 5559201 | NCBI WGS metagenome assembly JAABUP01 (sample SAMN10711887, study PRJNA513373) | rock metagenome | isolation source: Antarctica rocks | place: Antarctica | reverse complement strand
TGGAGTAGGTATGCGGCGTCGGACATTTTGTAGCGTGCTATTTCCTCTATTGGCGGTGTTCGGCTTGGCGCGGTGAAGGCGGCGGAGTCGCGCTGCTGCTGCGCGGTGGAGGAGGCGCGGCCGTGTCCTCGGTTGTTCGAGTGATATGCGATGATGCTGTCTGCAGTCTCGACCATCACGTTGCGCAGCTCCTGTTTCAGGCCAGTGATGGCGACGGCGGCGTTGCAGAAGGCTTTGCCTTCAGGCGTGCTCTCCAGGATGTTAGCTGGTACCAAGGCGGCGATGTATTGCAGGTCGCGGAAAATTGCAACAGGACGTAGTCTCGTGTTGCAGAATAGCCTCCGAAAGCCCTCAATGCCGGCATCGGCTCGGCGAGCACTATGTGATTTCGGGTGACGAAGTTGCGACTCGTCCATGTAGAGCGGTAGCAGTTGGTCAATGTCATGCAGGACCGAGAGTTTGGCAGATGGGCTGCTCGAAGCGGCAAACGAGCTAAGCATTCGCTCGAAAGCTTTCGGGAAGTCGAAAGTGCCGGTTCGTCCTGCCATTTGTGATGCTTCTTCGGACGTTGTGCGAGGACCTAGAAGATCACCGTCAAGGCTTGCGATGTACTTGTCTGTGACCTCGCCGCCAAGACCGGTCCATAAAGCTTGATCAGTCTCGCTGCCATCGCTGAAAAGGGTTGAGGAGAGATCACTCAGCAATAGAGCAGTGAGACATCGACGTAGGTCCTCGACCGTCCCGTAGTGTTTCTGCCAGTTGCGAGGTGTTGTGTGCAGCTTGGTGGACATGTGCGGCTTGGGATGCGTGTGGTAAGAGCCCATGCTCGTTGCGCTTGATGGTGACCGCACCTCAGTCATTGCCGGCGACCAGAACGGTGCCGATGACCTATGAGTCAACGTTGGGCTTCGCGACTCCAGATACTCTCGCGAGCTTGCACTCGACAATTGCTGCGAGGTACTGGATAGAGCATCAATGCTCGAGACGAGGTTGGTACGTAGTGGTAGATGACTCAAGCGCCCAGCGGTGTCATGAGGTATGGAGAGTGGGCGATCCCGGGCCTCCGGACGTGAAAGTTCTCGCGCAAACAAGGGGTTCGAGAACAGTAAGGCACCGTCGACGGTCGTGAGCTGCTCGACGCACTTCCGTATCTCCATGCACAAGCGGTGCAATCGCTCCTCAACCGGGCACAGGATCTCGACATTATTGCTCTCCAACCAGGTCAAAGTGGCACGAGCCTGGTCATCGCTGAGCTTTCCGGAACCACCTTGCTCAGGTGAAGCGCTCAAAAGCTCAAGAACCTGCGCGTCGGTCTTCAGTTGAAAGCTTGCAGTAGGCAGCTTGATACTGCTCCAGTGCCGTAGGGGAGGGTTGAACCGAGACCGCATTTGGCGCGTACTTCTCCCCATGACACGCAGCGCGCTGGCGATTGAGCGTGCCTCTTCGTATGGGGCTGACGTGCGGACATCTGCAACGAACCACATCTTATCCCGTAGGTTATCGGCTGTGCTCCGGGCCATCGCAAGGTCGGATGTATGCGGTTCAAGTGCCTGCATAGTCAGACGTAGCCAGTCCGTGCAGGTGCCCATACTCAATTCGTCGTTGGTCAGGGTGAGCTGCGCTTGAGCTTCGATTTGCGCCAGTATGGTCATGAGTCCTTCGGTCTCCGTGCCGTCCTTGCAGACTCCTCGGAAGTGCTGCAGCTGCTCGTACCAGTAATGTGCTCCAAGAAAGTCTGCATTGTCTTTCGCGTTCTTGTAGATACCTTCCATGGCATGCAGAAGGTGTATGTATATTTTCAGCGCTCCAGAAGGACGGGATGAAGTACTACTATCCGTGACGCGAACGTCGGAAGCAGGGATACTTCTCACGAGATCTTGCAATAACGTGAGGTACGTGGCAGTTCGATGGCCATCATGGTCAGCTACCGCTCCGTCGGTCCGGTCATATGAATGTTCCGGTGCGGTCACTTCCGGCTCCAGCAGTGTCTCATGGTGAGGTGAGAGGAGTAGGACCGCCCGGTTGTCCGAAGTGGATCCGCCTTGGCCTATCGTAACTTCAACGCTGCGAAGTGACTCATCAATGAGCTCAGTATCGAGGATAGACTGCGTGGTGGGGAAGAGATCACCATGCAGATAAAATGCTGACGGTGGCAGGTCGGCAGCGACGTGTTGCCCTGTGGGCCCTGGTGTAGATGTAGTTGGAGTGGCGACCGGCTGCTCCAGGGGCGTCGGCGACGTGAACATGGAGAACCCAGAGATGGACGATGCGGAAGACTGTAGACCGGACTTCTCGGAAGCGAGAGACTCCGGTCTTCGCGGAGGATACAACGCTCGGATGATAGTGGCAATATCAGTCGCCGACATGACGAGGAATCCGTCCCGCCTGGGCTGCACCGCTCCATTGCTCTCTAGAGGTACCGACGGCCTATGGTACGGGTGGGAGCAATCCAATCGCAGCATGACGGCATCGACTCGGGATGCGAGATCGAGAGGTACAGTGTTTCCATGTTTCCTATGGGAGGGTTAGCTGATCAATCGACGGCGGGTCGAGGTAATTACCATGCGTGCGTGACATCGAAGACTGCCTTCTGGGTTCGGACTGCAATTTCACGAAGGATTCGAGAGCGTGCATTCTCCGACACATAGTGGTCAGAGAGCATCCCAAAGGCCTATGTGAAGTCAGTTGCATTTCGAACTTCGTAGCGCGCCAGGTCTCGTACCTCCGGGAGGACGACAGCGTCCAGCACGAACGAAGAGAATAGCCAGCGAGTGAGTAAGAAACGAGAAAGTCCACGTTGATGGCCTGAACCCGGTGACAGCTTCTTCCATATGGCGTGGCACATATCCAAAGCAGGCTGCGGAATTACCGTGGCGCCCGACACATCCGACAGTAGCTCTAGGAGCTCGCTCACAGCATCAGCATAGAACACTTCCGCTTCCACATCCTCTTGGGCCGGTATTGCCGGGCGCGCTTGGATTCGCATACGGAACGACTGCTTGCTAGGCTGCTCAAGCAAGAAAGCTCCGCGCTGGAGAACCTGGAGCATCCAAAGCTCGAGTCTCTGTTTCCCAGGCCATGCGGTGGACACCGCCCATAGATCAAGCACAGCCGGGACCAGCTTTTCGCTCCCCGGCTTCTGTATGGCTATTAAGTGTGCGCACACAGTCGACCATACTTCAAGAGCGCGACTTTCATCAGTAGCCAGATTGCCAGAGTGTCCGTCTACGGCGTATATGAGAGTTTCCAAAGCGCTCCCAAATGCAACGGAAGAAAGCGAGTCCATTTGGCTGTCAGCCACGTAGCCCAGCTGCTGAGAGACTCGCGAGTATGAGGCCCTACTTGAATCGAGTACAGAAGCAGTAGATCTCGTAGGTCCACGGTCAGGAAGGAGTGCCAGGAGTTCTCGATGGGTCAGTGCAGCTAAACGGTCGGCAACGAAGGCTCCGTCATTGTGGACTTCGTGTAGTAGCTGTAGGATAACCGTACGGTGGTGATCTGGTAGTCTGTCAAGGAAGGTGCTCTGGGCCACCGCGGTATGGGCACGCTCATCCGCGGGCTCGTCTGCGACATCGTGGAACAGGCTGAAAAGGCTCACAAAGCTAGGTTTATCCTCCGACCGGATGCACTCGGCCATAGTGCGATGAACGGAGGGAGCCATCTTCGCCAGGCGAGCATTCCGGGACGTCGCGAGTTGCAGCGAACGCAACTCAGCTTGCAAGTCGCAAAGTTGTCGCCTTTGGTACTTTTGCAGTCTCAACACCCTGGAGATCTGCGGTAGGTCAGGAAGAGGAGGGGGAAGAGTGGCCATCGGAGTGACCGGCGGAAGTGGAGTTCCTGTTTGAAGAGCCTCCGGCGTCGTCTTGGAGTGGACCTCGTCGTCCTTAGTGGCCAGATCCCCATGGAAGGACTCCAACATACTCTCCGAGATCTCCCTCTCATCCAGAAAGACCGGCATCATAACCATATCCAGCGAGGGTGGGCAAGAGAGCGCCCGCGGCGGAAGAGAAGAAGCAACAGCAGCAAAGAAGTTCGCACATCCACCGCGCCAACCAACTCCCGGACTCGAGGACCTGGAGCCATGGGAAGAGCTCGGAGGCGACGACACAGCTACAGGGCGTAACACACGTTAGCGGCGATGGACGGACAGATGCCAGCTCATAGGGGCATCAGCCGGAGGGTCTTTGATTGGACCAGTCCGGCACTGTAATGCAACTGAACCCTTGCCCTGCTGGGGACTATGTATGTACATGTATGGACGGACGTACAGCGTGAGATCTCGTTAGCTTTGTTCTCCACTGGCAGGCCGGTAACGTCAAGCATCTCGAGACGGCCGGTGCGGCGGAGGGAGGGAGGTGCGCTCGAGTCTCTCTCGAGTCCGGGCAGCTCACATCGCTGCCGGTTCCGCGCTATCGATAGGGTCCAGCTGCGCGTAGCCGTGAGCAAAAGTGCGGTACACGATTTCCGACGATGAACGTGGGCAGAACCGGAGATCCAGGACGACAGGTAAGGGGGGGAACGGGACGGTGTGCCGAGCGGAATGAAACGTAGAACTCTGAGGGCAAAAGAGTCTGTAGAGCACAGGATGATGGATCCCGAGCCAGCCGCGAGACTGCCAGTAGTGCTCGGTGGTGTGCGTCGGCAGCGCAGCCAATCACCCCACAGCTCGTCCCCTCGAAGTGTGTGCGCCCGGGACGCGTGGGGTACGTCTGGATTGAGCCAGATGCATGGGGAGAGATGAAGTCCGCTTGGCCACGTCCCAAGTTGTCGACGCTGCATTGCAGCAGGGCAAGCGGAAGTGCGTCGATGCCGTTGTACACTGTTTCGGTGATTGGGTGTTACGAACGCACCCTGCTTGGTAGTGCAGGTCGTCACGGTTGATTGGCAGAGAGGCGGCCAGCAAAGTGTGGCCGCCTTCCCGATTGGGCAAGTGCGAGAATGCTTGGCATATGTGTACATGTATGATGTGCGCACTGGAAACGAGGCTCAAAAACATACAGGTAAGGTAGGTGAACAGCGACAAATGTCCCCCCCAGACATGCTCGTACTCCTCGCATGCTACTTCGACGCCAACTCCACCCACGCAACCTTAACACCAACTCCGCCCATGCTGCTGCAAACATGCGCTTCTTACAAGACAGTCCCCATCGCAACCATCCATCCCACCCCAAGACACATCATACCGACACTCCCCGTCGCCAACAAAGCACCCGCCCCAGACTTGCTCGTAACACTCGCGCTCGGCGATCCACTCCCACTAGTCGTATTCGGCGCCGCCGTAACCGTAACATTAAGGTCCGCAACATAAATAATCGCAATCCCCATGATATCCGCCGCGCTCCCATTGGTATTCAACATCAAATCGTGCCTGGCGGGATCGTAGAACGCGGTGATGGTCCAGACGTCGCCGGGGCTGACCACGCCGTCCTGCGGGCCGAGGCAGGTCGAAATGTTGGAGATGTGGATGTTGTCAATCAACGTCGGGGTCGGCATTGCTGAGCCGGACATGCTCATCGTTGAAGCCATGTCTGTGCTGCTGCTTGGCGAGGCGGAGGTGGTCATCGAGGCCATGTTCATCGACGAGGAGGCCATGTCCATGGATGAGGTTGTGGGCATGGCCATCGACATCGACATCGCCATCGATGTATCCCTCCGCGCCATGGTCATCGACGACGCCATTGAAATTCCGCCGCTGCCAGATTGCATTGCCATTCCGCCGCCGATGTATGCGGTATTGGCACCGTAAGTCGCATTGAGATCACAGTCATCGGTCTGGTTCCGGTACACGCTCAACGTAGTTCCGCCATCGTGCAGATGTCCGCCGATGAACGTGATCTTCCCGCTCATGTCGCTCACCCACGGCGGGCTCGTGTAGTTGAAAGATTGCGTCGTCGAGAGCACCGGCTGGTCAGAATTGCCGTTGCACCCGCCGATATCGAACCAGAGCGCCGTGACGTGCGAGAACGACGAGGGTGGGCTTTGGATGAATTCGTACGTCATCGTGAGGACGCCGGTCTGGTTTGTGGGCAGCATGTTCATTAATTCGACTTCCACTACCCAGGTGTCGCCTGGGGCTATGTAGTAGCCGGCCTGCTCGGTACTGGATCTCTGTCAGTATGATGCAAAGGACTTATAGAGGGTACGGAAAGTGCACTCACCCGCTCACACTAATGTCCATTGCTGTGCGCTCATTACCCGAGGCAAAGAAGAGGTCAGGGCTGCCTGGGCCTGGGCACACTGCAGAAGTGCGGTTCATGTTGGCGAGTACAGTGTGATGCAGCCACAGGTTGGTATTGGCATTGGCGACGGTGCCGTTGGTGTACTCGAGACCGGCTTGCATCCAGGTAATGATGCAGTCGGTGCAGGGTAATTGGATTCCTGCCGCCTGGAAATCGCCCATGCCATTGTTGATGTCCATCGACTTTACCGTGAAAGGTCCATAGCTGAGCTTGACACGCTGCGAGTTGTATTGCGGGAAGAATTGCGCGGCTTCGGTCACGTTTGAGCCTTGAGAGGCAACAAGAGCCGGCAGGGTGGCCAGCAGAGTCGCCAAGGCCGGAGCCAGGAAGGTTGGACGAAGCATCGTGTGGAGCTCGTTGACGTATCAGTGGATCGATGGTATGAATGGGTGATGAAGTCCGGTGGTATGTTCGCTAATGTAGTGAAGAGCCGGGTCTGAAGGATTTGTATGCCAACATAAGCAGAAGGGAGCGAGATGGGTATATATGTGTGGGCAAACAATCCGAAGTGAACAACACCATTCGAACTGCCCTGGGCGCACGCGAGCCATTTCGTGGGAAGCACCCACGCACCCCCGAAGGCGCAGTGCCGGCGTACGTCGAACATGGGCACACGCGTCGTCCCTCGTATAGCAGCCACCATCTTCACTCGCGGCGCTTTTACTGCTGCGGTCTCCTGGAGCATGGGGGCAGGGGGGCCGGCACCACGAGCACAGCGCACCAGGTTACTGCCTAAAGTCATCAGCGAGGTGCTACAGCTGAAGGATGCTAAGGCGTGATGGGCTGATGGCGGGTGTCACATTCCAGACGTCCTTCATGATTGGTCTGCTCGTTCAATACCGCATCGCTAAGGTAGGACGCGTGCACTGTGTTTCAGGGCGGAGCCCGGCATTAGAATGATGGACTCCTGGATCAGTGCGGCGGTATATCTTAGTATGTACGAAGGATCTGTGCAAAGCCCACACAGAGGCCTGCGAGTGACGCTCTATACGATGGTCACCGATAGGTTGTCGCAGCGAGACAGAGCACAGGGTAGTTTGTGTACTTGCGAAAGTCGCATTGCAAGCTGCGGTCGACTTTGCGGAGTAATTCATGTGTGGCGTAGTCCGACGCAGCTACGCCAAGGATTTGGGATTGTACGATACCCCCAACGAGACTGTCGCAATAGCGCTGCGAGGTTGTGGACGATGCGAGCGATTACGATGGCTGTTCATACTAAAGAGTTATATGGACAAATTCGTCACCTCTATTCTCTCCCATCAACCTCTTCAACCTTCTCCAATCCTCGCCAACAGACCATTGTTGCAACACCGCCATCATGGACATGGGAACACCAATGCCGATGCCTGGGGGCTCGGGCTTGATGCTGGTCGATCCCAGTCAATTCGATCTCACCAACGACACACAAGCAGCAGACTTCTTAGGTCAGATGCTCGACGACAGCATTCTCCAGTTCGACGCCCAGACCTACTCGAGATACTTCTGGTACGGTATCGTGAGCGTCATTGGTGTAGCCGCCGTGTACAATCTTGCGTGGAAGGGGGGCCTCATACTCAGGTAAGCTTCTCGGTTGAGTGGGTTGCGGTGTCGGGTATACGCTTGTCGTGCGAGACTGACATGAATTAGAATACGAGCGGCAGCAGCGAATCGTCCAACGATCGGAGCCCTAGGGCGTCTCGGCGCCTCCATCAGAAGTCTTTGCTGCGTAGCGACTTATCCTCAATTCACACCATCACGGGCGCAGTCCTGGTTCCAGCTGCCGCCGCTCGGCACCCTCATACTTCTTGGCGGATATCTTGGCTTCATCCTCGCCCTCGAGTATATCAACAACGACGTTCCCGGGGCTCAGTACTGGACATCGCTCGGCGTCAGAGCCGGATGGCTTGCAGTCGCGCAGGTCCCATTGCTCATCCTGCTCGCCGGAAAGAACAACCTCATCGGTCTCGCGACCGGTCTGTCATACGAACGCCTGAACATACTGCATCGCTGGTCGTCCCGAGGCACCTTGTTAATGGCGGTCCTCCACGTCGGGTACCAGAACGCCGGCTGGAACCAGTATGGAATTTCGTCCTTGGAGTGGTCAACGGACACATGCCCTCCAACAGGCATGGGTGCGTTTGCTCTGCTACTGTGGCTGAACGTTAGCACACTGGCACCCTTCCGGAACTTCGGCTACGAGTTCTTCGTCTTCCAGCATCTTCTGACCTTCTTCGGCTTTATCATCGCCATCATGCTCCACCTTCCGAGCACAGCCTTGGAGACAAGAACATACATCTGGATCCCGATCGGACTCTATCTGTTCGACAGGCTACTCAGGACCGCCCTCATAGGCTGGAACAACTCGCGTAGAATGAGCACCACGGTCGTGCCCATTGATGGCGAAGTCACGAAGATCTGTGTCAGCGGTTCGCGTATCCGGAAGTGGGGGCCGGGAAGTTTCGTCCTTCTTTCGATACCGCACTATGGCATTGGCCAGTCGCACCCGGCAACCATTGCATCGACTCCGGAGTCGCATGGTGGAGATTTGGTCTTCCTCCTCAAAGCGCGCAAGGGCTTCACGAAAAAGCTGCTGTCATCTGCCAGCGCTTCAGATTTCACCCTCGTCACCAGCTCCGGGGACAAGAACGCCCATGCAAAAGGAGAGAGCCATAGAGCATTCATCGACGGCCCGTATGGAGGCACGCAAGGCGACTTTGCAGCTTTCGACACCGTCCTCCTCGTCGCAGGGTCGACCGGTATTACCTACGTTCTATCAATTCTCCTTGACCTAGCAGCTCGTGCCAGCAAGCAGAAGTTGCCCTTACGCCGTCTCGAGCTCGTGTGGGCCGTCAAGCGCTCTCTGCAGTCCAACTGGTTCTCCGAGGAAATCGAAAGTGCCTTCTCCAGTCTCCAAGCTGCCGGGACCGAGGCAAACTTGAGGGTCTTCGTCACCGGCAATGATGCATTCAGGGACTCAGCCGACAGCTCAGGTCTTTCTGGAGGCGACGGGATCAATCTGCCAGAGTATACCCAGGAACCCCGACAGGAATCACAGAAGTCGGCCAAGTTACCCTGCGCTACTGTCGTGACTGGTCGGCCTGCTATGAAGGCGATCGTGCCAGATTTGGCTCTCCAGGCGCAAGGGGAGCTCGGTGTTGCGGTCTGTGGGCCGTTGGGGTTGAGTACTGCCGTGAGGAACACTGTTGCCGTATCTATGGTGAAGAGACCGATCTACCTGCATGTTGAGGGTTTTGGGTGGTGATGGCACGTCTCTCTCGGGATTTGCGCTCTTCGCTACATTCTGATCTAGTCTGGGGCGTTATGGTGTCGGAATCTGCAGAATGAGTGGAGTAGGGCTTGCTTCTGCTGGGATAGTTTGTAGATATACCACATAGCGCTCGAACTGATTCGCGACGAACAAGCAGCCGAGCTCCCGCGGTCTCCTCTATGTGTGTTCTTGTAGTGGTGAACTAGCTTCACATCTGGACTGTAGAATATCGGGTCACTCGACGCGGATGTTTTGATATCGCGGGCCGAGCCGGACAGTAGCGTCCTGCACCGCAACTCATTCATATGCGCAACCCTCTCATGCACAATTGATGTCAAGGACTGGTCGCATCAAACGCTCCTGTAGACTGTCGTCACCTCGATCCAACGGCAATCTGCATCTCGTGAAGCGTTACACTTCCGCGCATCCACGGGCCCATCGCGGTCACATTCGCGGCACCCATAACAGCCGAACGTCAAGCAGGCGCGAGTGAGCGGCAGTGCGCCAACAGTGCTTGCGTAGAGCTGGCGAGGAGGACTACAATCTCGGGTCGACCGCGATGTCGGTCTGGAACCCGGAGAAT
>JAABUP010011491.1_pt1 | contig 10069 bp, 16 predicted proteins | sample 5559201 | NCBI WGS metagenome assembly JAABUP01 (sample SAMN10711887, study PRJNA513373) | rock metagenome | isolation source: Antarctica rocks | place: Antarctica | reverse complement strand
CAAGCGAACGATCCACGACTACGTCGCGCCCATCGTGGAGCGCGGGCCAGTGGTCCTTGAGGTACGCGATTCAAGGTGCACCAGGTGCAACGCCGAGCCTCGGTTGCTCACAATGCGCTGCGCAAGCAACTACTTCCACCGCTTGGACAAACAGAGGGTGGAGATAGGCAAAGCGTGTTTATATGCGGTCTAGCCTGATCAAACCTCCGCTCACCTCCGACAGAAACACGAACTACTCCGGGACGAGGTGCGGGTAGTCTGCGACAAAGGTGGTGACTCGGAGACTGTTCGCGTCCAGCAACGCAATCGAGCTCGCTCGGGAGTATCAGCAAGTCTTACCCTGCCTGCCAATTCACGCGGATGGGCTCCGCTACCAGCTCCAGCCTCAACATTGTCAGTACATCTACAGGAGTGACACCTCGACACGGAATCACTGGCGTCAGACCCACCAGTGGAGTGCTTCGGATCATCGGGGCCACCTTGGGCGCATTAAAGCGGAGGAGTACCGAAAGCGGTGCGCAGACGCTTCGGGCTCTGTGTGCTGCCAGCGCTTGTTTCCCGCTGGCAAGAGTTCCGGCTACTTTGAGGTATCGCTCGGTGATGCGGGACCATCGCGAGCCGGAGCCGATGCCGAAAGGGAGTCTACTATGAAGCTGGCCAGTATTGTCCGTGGAGAGCTTGCGGCGCTTGAGGAAGAGCAACACGAAGGTGCACATGTCTTCCGTGGCTTCGAGAGCGCCAAAGAAGTGTCGCTTTGGGCTCGAGCTCCACACGCTGGCCGGAAGATCTCAAGGGACAACGCCTCGGCGAGGTCGCCAAGTTTGGAGCGCCTACGTCCTCGGAGAGCGAGCCGGCTTTGTCGACGCTATGCGACAGCCTCGAGCGTCTGGTGAAAGAAGCCCACCAGTCGGCGTGCAACGATAGCGCAACGTGTTCAATCAAGCGCGGATTAACAGCTGCGTGCAGCGTCCGCGCGCAGCGGACCGGCCTTTGATGGTGAAACTGCCGAAGTCGACCTGGCGCGCTTATACGAGAATCTGGAACTCGCTTTTATGTTTTGTGTAACGTGCTAGCCGGCCACATCGTCAGCATGTGCATCGGCATCAGCTCACGACCCGGCAGACCCTTTGCCTCGATGAGGCCGTCATATGCTTAAATAAGCTCACGCTACCTCATACATTCTCTAGGTCACAAGACACATACACCCTATAAATCAAAGCAGCGGTGACCGCAACAATCGAGCTTTGCTGCCTCGACCTCTGCATCTCTCTTATTGACCACGACCTGAAGGGAGGTCTCTTACCACTATGATCTATTCGGATCAACTCTTCCTCCATTCAAAGTCCTTGGTAGGGTATATCATAGGCGCTGGGACGGAGCCGTCCCAGGGGCGCAGTCCATCAGGCTCACTCTGTTTAGACGTACAGGTGCGCGCAGGGCAATCCCATGCAGGATAACGCAACAACATCTGTCGCATGGCTAAGCGTAGGAGATCGCACCATTTGCACTCATGAGACAGTGGCGGTGATTGCCGCTGATAGGTCAGACGTAGCGAATGTGGAAACTCGCGCGCAGCATCAGCGCTGGGGCCCGCTACGACAGCTCTGGCGGCAAGATGGACTCAGCGATTTTGACACCATATGACCATACAGATCGTGAGCCAGCTGTAATCACGAATACAACTTCTGAGTTACGACGACTGGTCCTCCATTTCCATGAGATCGACCGATTCGAAAACACCCGAACTCGAAGTCCTGCGCAGGGGTCAACACGATCGGTGACAGCGCAGAGAGCAACTCAAGCGCCTCCGCAACCTGTCATCAGCGCGCGGATCAATGTCTCTGTTCGTCCTCCGAGTCCCATAATGTCAACTCAACCGACAAGCTTTTAGGCTTATTGTCTATCGTATCCTGGGTAAAGTGCGATGCTTCATATCAAGCTTAGAGGACAAGCAATAGAATATCGGGCACGTTGGAACCAAGGCCAGAGGTTTCCCGAGATCTCTTCTCCGGTGCAAGGCACTTGGCTCCAGACCATGCCACAAGGGCCCAACGGGCTCATATCCCATTTTAATGAACGTACGTATGCTCTGGAAACATGATGGGATATATAATCTGCCCGCGAGTTATTCCATAATTAGAGCAGAAGACTAGAAGTGCTTGCGGTCCACTTAAGTACTTGCAGATGCTCAGAGCTTCGTATTGCTGCCGTACGTGACCAGACGACTGCGAGATTGATGAGAACACTGCCTACCGAAAGCTTTCGGCGAGGGTATATCTATGTGGTCCGCTGCTACTTCCGATCCTATCGGGCTAAGTTCTTGCTCATGAAGAGGCTGCGAGCTTTAATTCTGCCTACACAATACAGCTCGCCGGCTATATGGAAGTATTATTGCCAGTAGTGGCCACGATGTTGCGCTTCGAGAGCCTTCTTGGTCGGATAGAACGAGTGGGGTCGCGCAATGGCTCAACAACACTGACCCATGGAGGGCAGATCTCTTCTCTATCTGCCGTCGTTTGAGGGACCTTATCACTTGGTCCACCGCGTTGTGAGCCCAGTTCGTACCGGTAGTCGGAGGCTTGCACTAAGCTGTCAACGAGGCTTGCGAGTATCGCGCTTCGCTCTACATCGTCATCGCATAGATCATGATCAGCTGCAAGAGTTCAAGGCGAACAAGGTGGTCCATTCCAGAAGCACTGCATTTCGAGCATGAGCTGGTTCAAGTCGTCGGCGCAGAGGAATTCGAGCATCTGGTACGACAATGCTAGCGGACTGTCTTATTCAGCGAACTGTGGTAACGTTAGCGCTCGACGTGCCGTAATATATCCATGGCGTTTCCATATCAGGTGTGCATCGATCTTGAAGGCTCATGGATGCGGCATGGGCGTGACGAGGGTGCGTGTGGTACCAATCGAGGACAGAATGGGACGTGACTCTGCCGTCACGCCCTCCGATAGATCACCGTTTTTGAGTGAGACAGGAGTACAGAAGCAAGCCTCGGAGACACAATTCATCCTGGCCTCGAGCGTCTGGCATTGCGTGCTACCCCAGGAGAACGTGAGGTGAAAACGCAAATTCGGAAAGGACAACAAGCTTATTTGATAAGCCTACTACGGCGTTGGAGTGGAATGAAGATGGACCGACTCCGAGAAGTAAAAGTCTGCCAGCGCTTCCTGAGCCTCTTATGACAGCTTCTGTTGCGTCTCCAGCTTCACAAACAATCATGCCGGCCGCGGAATCAACACCTGAAGTGGGCACAGGATTGCCGACGTCTTCTTCTCCCTCGTAAACTCAGTCCGCCCGTGCCTTCCGAAGCTTCCATTGAAGGACATTTCAAGTCACAGGAGGAGCCATCAGCGTTGCGACTGGTACCCAGCCCAGATGACGAGATTTCACGTAGACTCGCCATACTAGAGTCCCCGTCACGAGACATCGTGGCGGCGGAGTCTGTTCCGATCGGCGTGCTGCCGCCGATCGCACACTCGGAACAAGACTCACCAAGCGTCATGACACCGCTGTCGGCCACGTCGCACAGTAGAGCGATTTCTGCTCCAGAGCTGCCTCTCGGGAACCGCCCTGATTATCTCGCTGACGTCCGTTCCTGGGCACTTCAACTTCACCTCGCCATCTCACTTGTGGTCACAATTATTATCCTTGCCTGCATCATGCCTCTTTGTACTGCGCCGCTCAGCATCATTGTGGCGATATCAGATCTGGAATGGATGACTTGCCAGGTGTCCGGCCTGGAAGCTGGAAGGGCTGCGGCGGGCGTCGAGGATAAATACATTGAATCAGCCCTCTAATAGGATGCACCCATTGGCTCCCTCAACACAGCCAAAAGTTCAGATCCATGCGGGTGCACGAACGTTTAGATCTGTACATGACAAAGGTAGTAGGCCTCTCAGATGCTTTTTGGCTAATTGTACGTGCGACTACATGCGAGCTATACTGTTGGTGGCAAGCTTCGTGTACTATACAATAGTGGCTACGCATATCCAGAGTATTGAAAGCGCATCACGGCACTGCGACTGGTCGACGGTCAACTTGTTGAGAGGCTGTTGAGCTCACGGCGTCGAACGAAGAATTTGGGGCGCGCTGTTATGCTCAAGATTAAGTCTGCTGCGGTCTCGACTGAGCCCTTGTTGTCTAGTCACTAGACAGCAGAAATTGCGTGGCTAGCAACAAGCTTGACAAGCCTGCGGCGCGTCAAGTGAAGTTGGAGGATTGACATGTGGGCCACTTCCAGGAGCCCAATATCTTCTGTCTCGAACACTAAACGGTAAAAGTTTAGGAAAGCAACTGTCTAGGGACAAGCAGAAGCCTGAGTTCCGAAAAAGGCTGCTGCCCAGCCGCCCATGGCCGGGTACCGTGCAATGGGCGCTGTTGACTGATGAGAAAGCATCTTTGGACAAGTAACAATCGCCACCTGATCTTCAACAGCAACACGCACAACGCAAGAGGAAGCAAAGAGCGCAAGGACTGATTGGTTTACAGGTTTGGGTTGCTGCGTTGTTGAACATGTTCTCTTCTACGGACGATTTCCAGCGGTGGAAGCTTCCGAGGAAAGGTGGAGAGCTGATCCGTGCGCACACTCCGCTGATGATGATGACGACCGTGACCTCTGACTTCCCATCAGTGCCAGGCTTGCAAGAATGGTCGACGCACACATACTTTATCTGAACGCTCGACTTGGGTCTGCTATACAGCAGAGGTCAGGCGCTAATGTTTTACGGCTTTAGCACTCGGTTTCCCCAGACAATCGTATACTAGTCCACTTGTGGCAAAGAAGTTGCTCCAAATTTGGCCCTCATGATCACGCTTCTTTCTTGGTCTCTCCACTCTCTTCTTGCCAAACCCGTCCTCTGTAAAGCTTAGCTGCCTTGACCCTTCCGTTCGCTTCCACTGCAATACAGTCCAAAGCTTGATCCTTCAGGACAAGCGCAAGACAGCCTGTACAGGCGTCGGAGCCATCTTGTTGAACCAATCACAGGGGTGGCGGCGGTGGAGGCTTGGCACTCTCTGTTTTGTGAACATATAACCCGGGCACGACGTGCTTGCTCCTACATGTCCAGTATCAGGATTCTCAAGATGGACACTCCGACGGAGCGCAATAAAAGTGGCGCCGGGCGCAATGTGTCGACAATCCTGGATGAGATTGAATCGCTCCGTTTTCGGCTTCGAGAGCTCACGGCCCATCTGTACACTGCCCAGGGGGAAAGCGCTGCTAACGATGGGAATGCTGAGCAGAACTTTGACCCTCCACTGCAGCGTATCTAACAGTTTCGCTCAGCGGCGAGCGGAAACTCAGGAAAAGCTGTGTGTCAACGTCGGCCCAGATATGCACACCGTGCTTTGATCTGACTTCCAAAACAAACATGCGTGCACTGCCGAACGCCACTCGCTTCGCAAAGCGTGTGATGCAAGCATGGTGGAGAACCAGACGCTACCCCAGGAGCGAGAGGAGACCACGGCCGAGCTCAGACGGGCAACCCGAGCACATACTTCTGGTAAACGCGAGGTAAGTGGATCGCCATCATCCTTCGCCGTCTGCCCGTTGGAAGCTGATCGGCGAGGTGAAGGCAACGTACAGCTCCACAGAAATCTTCCGCCGAGACCGACATGGCAGTCACCGGACGGAGCGTAGAGGAGCATTGGGCGGTCTGCTTGCAGGAGTTTATTGCAGACTGGGGAATGATGAAGGACACGGACGCGCGTAGTCCGGGGGACTCCGAGATGCATGAGTCAGTCACAAAGCCAACGCGGTCATCACACCACGACAGCAATGGTGACGAGGCACACGGCGCGGGGCACCTTCATGCGAATGTTGAGGCCCCTTTCCGGCAATCTCTCGTATATCCCCAATCAAAGCAGAGGGCTGAATCTGCCGGAGTATGACGGTGGTGTTGATGCACAGAACGAAGCGCGGATCATGAAGCCGGAAGGCTCTAACGGAGACCGCTCGGTGCTTTGGAAAGGGCCGAAGCCCGTCAACCAGGCACTAGTCATGAGGAGACGGTTGGTTACGATGAGCGACATCCAGAGCAGATTGATCACAGGGTCGGCCACAGTCTGGACGATCAGCAGTGGACTGACAATAGTAAGCCTTCGAGCGACCAGCACCAGACCTCGCGCCAAGCTTCATTGGCGCCGGACAACATGGCAGCCCAATATGCTCTCGCTAGACGATCGTGGAGGAGCTCCTGCGAGTCTGCTGCTGGATCACTCTTACCACCCCTGGGAGAACTCGGGCGCAAATGGGCCTGTTCAGAGTTCAGTATATGAGAATCACACGGATGACGATACTGCCGGCGAACCGACATCTGCGTTACCAAGACCCGGATTATGTAGCCCAGTCTCCATGGCAGCGCCAGCAGAGCCGCATCCACCACCTCTCTCCTCTTGCAGCCTGCCGTGAGCGCTGCGCCCCAGCCGTTCGAGACGCCTTCTCCCAGCGCTGAACCAGACGAGACAGCTTCGATCGTATGCCCAGCGTATTCGTTGTCGTTTGCCCGTGCAGCAGCGGAGTCTCCGGGGGTGGCGTCACCACAGCCGGGATTACTCCCGCCGTCGATTAATACCATAGGCTCTCCAGAAGACTTGTCTGCGCCTCCCACATGTGCAAAATCAGAGGCTGCCACCGGACCTACCTTACCGGTCGCACATCCACGGGCGGCGTCCAATGAGGAACCTATCACGCTTTCCTCGAACCCCAGATTAATACTGCTCCTGGATGACGTGCCATTGGCCACGGTGACGGTAAGGAGGAAGGAAGATGATGGTGGTGCGGCATTGAGGTGCAAGCCTCCTTCGCCGCTCACCGCTGACGTGTCTCCCCCGTCCGAAGACGACGATGAGACCGAAACAGAGACGGTGCGAACGAAGCTGGATCATGTTGTAAAGCCGGCAGCAGTTGAGTCCGACACAGGCGACGGCGCGTCAAGCATTACGAACGGGCCCTTGTCGTCCCTACTGGCCCATAAGGAAAGATGTATCCGTCAGACCTCCATACAACAGGCTCCGACCCCTGCGATCCTGAAGACGGCGTCACGATGGTATCCGCACGTCGTCAAGAGAGACCGTTATGCAAAAGGAGCGAGTCAGATCGAGCGGCTCGGAGATGCCATCCGCGCCAGCTACGGTAATTTTGGCATCGATGCTCAGCGGCTGATCATCGCGCCAGCGCTTCAATCCTCCAGCCCCATGTCCCTTTCCATGAGCTCGGCTGCCAAAGTCGGCGCTAAACTAACTCCACAGCGCATGAAGATGCTCCAGCAGCGGTAGGTGATCTGGCGATCGGATCGGCGGACATCGATCTTGTTAAGGGCCTCTGCAATCTGTACAGCGAGCCGGCATAACCGCAGGACATGATGGACCTCATCCACGCACTTCGGCAGCGGCAGAAGTACTGTGCACAGCAGGAACATTGTGGCCATGGCCGGATCCTTTTGTCCATTCAGGAAATGCTGTGCCGTCTACCTATATCAGGCGAACGAGACTACAACGAGAGAGATTCTTCGATGGCGCCACCTGCTCTTCCACGTCCGCGATCACACTGTGCCGACCGACAGGCCGGGTGGAATGGAGAGGAAGATGAGGTGACTTACGAAGAAACTACTCTGCAGATGGATCATATTCCTACGTTGTTGAAGTCTGAGTATCAACACTGCCAACGAATCCTATATGACAGGCTCATGCGCCCCCGAAAGACGTCTGCCACATGCATGCTCCAGCGTTACGCGACCAATCCGACGTTCAGACAGTGCATTGGAGCTTCAGAAACCATCCAGGTAATGCAGATCCGCTATGTGGTACTGATTGATTTCTGCTTAATGTCATCGAGCGGTCCAAGTATCTGAGCTGCCTTCTTATCACGGAGTGAGCGTCTGCGGCTGAAGGATGGCGTTGGCGGCAAAGTGCCATTGCCACCTTCGAGAGGCATGTTCAAGTCTTCCTCGCACAGCTGTGTTTCCTCATACACGTCAGCAGCAGACAGGCCATCTGTGAGCCCGAGATGTTTCCAATGATGCGACGCAACACGCAGCGAATACGACATATCACTATCCGCCATGACCAGGTCATAATTCACACGCAATACGGCAAACAGTAACAGTAACAGCAACAGCAACAGCAACAGGGGTTGTATCAGGACAGTTTTCGCTTCCTTGCTCAGCACGTCGGCATACTCCTCCTTGACTACTTGGTCTTCGTTCTTCCGCTACGAAAGCATTTCCTTCGACAGTCATCTTCGCAGGCGCTGCTCTTCTCATTCTTGTGGGAACGGGACAGAGGAGTGTGGTGGACGGGTCAGTTGAGCGCCTGCCTTGAAGCCATGTGTGTCCGCGCGGTAGTCCCGCGACTGCACGTATTCAGTTGGCGGCAGTTCATGGTGGCGATCGTCAAGACCAAGTTCGCCAGCGATTCCATCTGCTTCGATCCTGAGGATGTCAATGGGGACGGAGAGGAGATCGAAGCAGACAATAAGGTGATGACGGAGCAGCGCAACCACAAGATTTGGACGGTCAATCGGGCCAATGCAAATCAGGCGTCGTCGAGCTCCACTTTCGCGAACGTGTACGATTGACTGATCCAGAAAGGTCTACGTAGGTCGCAGCTCTGGCACGCATTCTGGAGAGTGAGATCGTCTCCGCCAACAAGAAGCGAGAATATTCTAGCCTCGAGGAGGCAAGCATTACGAAATCAATCGCTAGCGGCAGTTACAGGCCACGTTTCACCTTGGTCGACATGGGCCTTGTTGAATGAGATGAGACGTTTGCCTGATAGGGCCGACATGCAGTGGAAGACGAAGGAGCAGGAGCAGGCGCTAAATACCATCCTGCTGTGGGGCAGAAGCATGCGATTCGTGTTGCCGTGTGCCCTTCCCAACGCCGAACGACCATCCTCACTGTTCCGCTCGTCGCGCTCCGCGCTGACCAGATCCGACAAGTGCAGGGGCCGAATACCAACCACCTCGAGCGGACACTAGGAGAGCGAAGGGAGGCATCGTTGGTCTTCGGTAGCGTGGAAGCGGCGTGCTCTCCGGAGTTTGAGCAGTATGCCACATCGTTGATCGAACGGCAGAAACTTGACTACATTGTCGTGTACGAGTGTCATTTGACCGTCGTCGCCGCGGACTACCGACGGAAGCTCACTGATCTAGCGCACCTTTGAAGCTTACCTACCCAGTTCGTGTACCTGCCAAGCGGGCAGACTTCGAGGGACGCAACTCCCTCCACCAACCCACCGTTATCCGAGCATCAATCAATCGGTCCAACCTTTCCTATATGGTGCGGAAAGCAACGCTCGATTATGGCAGTCTATTGGAGCAGGCTGCGGCAGAGGCTCGTGCTGCTTAGGAAGAGTTCGGACTGTTCGATCACGCCCACGACAAGATCATCCTCTACGTGAGAACGCGCGACGAAGCGAAGACCCTTTCAAAACTTTGACAAGCGACTCCCATACTGCTGAGAGTAGCTGCACAATCGAGAAACAGCGCATTTTGGAGAAATAAATATCACGGCCCGAACAGTGGTTCATTGTCGCTACCAGCGCTCTCGCCGAAGGCTTCGATTATGCCCACGTGGGCCTCGTCATCGAAGTCAATGAGCCCGAGTCTTTGGTCATGTTCGCACAAGAATCTGGTCGCGCAGGCGGCGATGGGCAGAAGGCGATTTCTTTGGTTCTCCTCTTCCCCAATATGGCAAGCACAAGACTACGGAAAGCCTGATCTGACCGCATCGTCCTCTCGATATGACAATGGGCTTCGGAAGGAGCAGGAATGTCACGCCGTGCATCGGGACTTGCGAGGCGAGCAATATCATCGCACGTCCTTGTCCGAGTACCTCGATGATGCGAGACATCGACAATGGTGTATGCCCGAAAACGTCCCCGGTGACGTCTGTCAGTCCTGTCACGAAGAAGTCATCCCTTTGAAGCAGACCGAGTCAGCTAGCACCAAAGGGACAGGCCTCGATTTGATTCAGCAGGACAAGCTGAGGGCGCAGTCCGAGCTTGCAGACCACCGGTCTCGACTACGCGCCGTGCACGGGACCTGCCTGCTATACTGAGCGCT
>JAABUP010011489.1_pt1 | contig 10070 bp, 14 predicted proteins | sample 5559201 | NCBI WGS metagenome assembly JAABUP01 (sample SAMN10711887, study PRJNA513373) | rock metagenome | isolation source: Antarctica rocks | place: Antarctica | reverse complement strand
TTGCTGTTGCTGTTGCTGTTGCTGTTGCTGTTGCTGTTGCTGTTGCTGTTGCTGTTGCTGTTGCTGTTGCTGTTGCTGTTGCTGTTGCTGTTGCTGTTGCTGTTGCTGTTGCTGTTGCTGTTCTTGCAGCACACACTCTACTCAGCTAGCATGATTGCCTCCAGGAGCAATGGATTCTGGTGAGTAAACTGTGACAGAAACTTGATAACTGTTGTTGCAGGTCAGAGGTGACGCAAACCACAGCACAGACAGAGCTAAACCGCATACAAGCAATCGGACAGACTGTTGAACTGTGATGCGCCCTCACACTCATTACATGGCAAGTTGTAGTCACTCTCAGGTGAGCGTGACAGCTTCTGTGTCACATGTTCACACAGATGACAGTCCGTTGCTGTCATGTTGTTTCCCTGGGTAGTGTTCATGTAGAGCATGTTGTCACACATATGCAAGCAGTTTGCCATGTATTTTGGGAGACTTGCCTTATGCATCAGACCAACTTTACTGCTGCCTGGTACAGATCTCAAGCACTGTTTCTGCATGCGGCTGTGTTGCATTTCAGCTGTGTTGCATTTTAGCTGCAAGCAATGTTTGCCAGCAAGAGACAGACAGCAGCTGATTATTATGTTGAAATGGCCTCTCCAGCAGACTTCATACAGTGGCACTGTGTGTTCACTTTGTACAATGGGGCTGTAGGAACAAGGAGCAAGCTTCAGGAATGTGCAGCGTATGTCATGCCACACAGGCTTTATGGGAAGAAACGAATGATTGAGAACTGAATGAAAGACAGTTGGGCATCAATCTTGGGTGGTACACTTGAAATGCTGTCTTGAAGGAGCTTGTAGCTGAGACTCCTTACACCGCAATCTTGGGAAGCACACGTTACATGCTGTCCATATGAAACGTGTCCTCAATGTCCTCAAAGTGCTCCACAGAACTATCATCCCTCAGAGAATGATCATCTCTCTGCATTCTGTGGAGCAAGCTGCATCATGCAACTCATTGATTCACAACATACTCAGCTATGGGGATGTCAGCATAGTACTAACATGTTCATGCATACTTCTATGCCCATGTCTGAAGTTAAGCTATGTTGTACTGTCACCAGCACGTGTGTCAGGGGCGTGCAAATGAACCTACCACTTTAGACTGGGCAGCCCGGTATAGTGCTCGGCTTCTCAATCAGTTGAAGCTGTGTAGCCTTTCCTGTTATTTTCTAGCTTCGTCAGAGTGTCACAGAAGCTTCATGACCTTGGTGTAGATAGGTGCTCAGAGTTACAGGTTGCTAAACCTTCAGGTGGAAGGGTTGTGATGTCGAATTGTCATTTCAATTGTCTGTCAGGAGCTCGTTGAATGGAGAAGGCCCTTTTTGGGTGCCTTGACCAGCTGTTTGTATACTATTGTTGGCTTTGAAAGGCAACATGATCAGATTTATCTCTGACAAAATGTGATTTACCACTTGAGTTCTACATACTGTGACTGTTTCTGGCACATATGCATGATCTTGTGTGTACATGAGACGTTGTCGTATCAATGGGCCCATTGATTCCTGTGGGCATGTGGGTCATAGCAGAAATTACAAGCAAGGGTGGCAGCACAGCGTTCACAGCAGCAGCAGCAGCAGCAGCAGTGCCTTAACGCAGCCGAGATGCTTGAACAGCCTTCGCTGGGTCAGCATCAGGCGCAATGATTCTGAGCAACTGAGCTGGCATAGCAATGCACTGTGCACCCGCCATTGCAGCTGATGGGAAAGGTGACAGCAGCAGCGCCCTCTTGCAAAGAAGAGCAGGAGTCAACATGCAGGGTGCCAACAACGTAGGTAGGGCAATTTTCTTTGTGTCTCCACAGGTGCTTTTGACCTCTTATGAGCTGAGAGGCTTTTCTTGCAACGTCTCCCCAACCTGAACAATGGTGCTCAGCCCAAGATCAGATTGTAAACGTTATATGTGTTCAGTCGAGTCAGACTTGTTGGCAGCATACTACTGACCACCGCGTCTGTACCCAGCATCAACATGTGACAGTTTGGTGGCAATGCAGACAGAGCAAAGGCTACATGCGCTGGTGACAAAATCTGTTGGCAGGCCCAGAGAGCTGCAAAGCTCTGCTCATGGCCTCATTTCATAGTGGGAAGCTGAGTCACACATTGTTTGGCTCAGTATGCTGGTCATTGCCCCAGCATGATCAATGCCAGGGGTGTTTTGAAGCATGCTGGCTCCAGAGCACAATGCTTGCTTGGCGTGTTAGTAGTTTGTCAGTAGCGCTAGCGAGCTTTGCTGCTCCTGCTTAGCTTGAAGTGAGACTGGTCAGCGCATAAGCTCTGTTGGCTGCATCGAATGCCCAATTTGATGCACTGCTTTGCAGAATGCACTGTGCAGCAGTCATTAACAGTCTGAGCAATAGATGCAGGTCACCTTCATCACTACTTAATAAGCTTGACACAGTTTTTGTCCCCTCTCTATCGGACTGGTTAAATGCACCACCAGCAAAGCCCAGCTGAGCGGTTCTCTGATATCTTTACATACCGTAGTCACAGAAACTCACCGCGAAAAACTAATTATTTTGAGCGCTGCGTGAGCAAAAAAACACCATTGGTGGGTCTACGCGATGTGCCTGCGCGGTCCGTAAATTAATCCGCCAGACTCCTGCGCGATCTCTTAATCTGCCCTGATTGTATCAAAACGCCGAAATGGTGTCAAAACACAGCATAACACGCCAAATTTCGCCGCGCGATGCACCTTCGCGGTCCAAAAAATAACTACTTGCCAGGCATGCGCGATGCTGCTAAAGGGTGCTGCATGCTTCGCGATGACCTGCGCGGAGCTTAAATTAATTAAAAATCCGGCCGCTTCGCGGTGAGTTTCTGTGACTACGGTATGTCCATGCCACTGATCTTAAAGGAGGGGCCGCTGTACAGTGCCGATATCAAACAAACCATGCTACATTTAACTGCAACCACTGAACAATCCAGTCCGGCGCAATGACATATCATCAGTAGTATACAAAGTTGACACAAGCAATGGATGATAACGTGCTTCACAATTGTGCATTGCAATAACCCACAAGAAGTTCAAACTTGAAATTTGGTCAACAGAATTGCGGCTGCACAGTATGTACCAAATGCTGTCCTGCTGATAGCCTAATTTCCTACGCCATGTACATGCCACATTGCCTACACCATGCACATGCTACATTCCCTCAACACATATACAATTGCACTGCACAGCGGAATCACATGCTACCACGTATGGTCAGAAAATCCCCAGGAACTTCCTGTCAGGTGGAGGTTCAACAAGTTGGTGGCCCTCAGCATGACTGTGACTGTCAGCAGTCTCAGGCTCTTGGTGCTGTTCATCAGCATCATCATCCCTGACTTTTACTGTGACCTTGTGCAGTCGAACCTTGTGTGACACATCATTCACAGCCTGTTTTGTGCTTTCTGACCCAAACCCTGTCTTGGCAATGACAAATCCAGCTAGCACAGGCAGCAGCAATCCCAGCAACATCCTGCCTGGACTCGTGTGCCTCTGCTTGGCAAGAGTCTTCCTGCGCCACTGTGTGTATCTGCAACAGTGCAAGTCCAGGTGAGACGCACGACATCATGGATTGTTGTATTCACAAGACAAACGTGCTTGTACTCAACATGCAAATCAGTGCAAGTCCATGTGAGACGCATGACAGACTTAACACAAAGATTGTTGTATTCACAAGACAGGCATATGCTTGTGACCAACACGCATCTCTTGGCTGTCGTGGAGACGCACCAATGCACAGCCCCAATATCAGCAGGAGACAACATGCTTTGGACTGTGACAGCTCTCAGCTGCAAAGACAACATGTCCTGCATATGCGGCATGTTTTAACAATGGAGCGAGCAGCTCAAAGGTGCTACTTGAGCAGTTCCTCAGCTTGGAAACCACAGAGCACAGCTGATGTTCATACTCGATGCGAACACTGTTACTGCACACGCTGGGTTGGTGCAGACTTTGCCAACTTTGTATGCATTCATTGCAGATAGTGCTCCATGGTGTGGTGATACCTGGCTCGTTTAGCTGCAGACAGCTCATCACAAGCTTCCTTGAGTAGCAGCAGGCGCAAGTGCAGCAGGTCACTGTGCTGGGGGTTGAAGGCTTCGCTCACACCCCAAGGGTATCGCCTCTCTGGCCAGAACACTGGATCTTGCCCATCCAGCTTGTCCTGCAACCATGACATGGGGTAAGCGTTACATGTGCAGGGCTCATGCCAGGTGCAGTTGCATCAGCAGCAACTGTGTCATCTCAGTGTTTTTCAACCATTTGCAGAGCCGCCTCTGGGCAGAGGTCGGACGCCCACAGCCTGACCTTGCAACTCATGCCAGTCACTGAAAATACTGAAGCTGTGCAGGCATCATGTCACAGCACTTGCTTCCACACTTGAAATTTTCAAGCAAACCTGGCACTTCAATGAAGGCAGTCCATGAGAACAAGCTAAGCCAAACAGTTGGGGCCACGAGAGAGTCACATGTGCAATGCCTGTCTGTAACCCAGGGCACGAGCAGCATAGGCTCACTTTGCTGCAAAATTTCACCAGCTTTGCAAACTCAACGACTTTAAGCATCTTTGTGTGTCACCCATGGAGGCACAATTCAAGCATGTTTACTGTAGTGCTTTTAATGCTAGTCGGCTTTTATATAGCGCCTTTGTCAGGCCGTCATTTCCATCTGTATTTACGGGTTGTAATGTCACTCGCACTGTGTAATGGGCATGTAATGACGGTCGGGCCAAAAACAATTATTTAATTGATCGACCAACATTAAAATGACTACGGTATGCAAGTTGTTATCATACAGTGGCATGCCCGGTGAGGAGCACCCACCTGATTGACATCATTGCTAGCCACTACCAGGAAGGGGGGGACTGTCTGAGACTGGTGTGACTGCAGCAAGCCTGCGCGCTCCAGGGTGCCATCCTCAAAGGTGAACACATTGATAGCTGATGAGATGCCTCCAAGGGCTGCAGAACCTGCACAACACATTCATTCGTTCGTTCATTAACTCACTCACTCACTGGAGCATCCATTTGCGTATGCACTCAATTGCTCTCATGCCAGGTATATACTGTCCTGAGTGGCTCCCTATGTGAGTTCCTGTTCTGTAAGTGAGCATATCAAGCATGAGCTGCATCCTCACACCCTGTGCTCACCGACTCTTTCCAATGCTTGCAAATTCATCTGCTGGGTTGTGGCTGCAGACATTGCTTGGTTTTGAAGAGTTGCCTAGGTGAGAGCCCTTTCAGCAGACCTGGACTCAATCTCTCTGTGAAAAGCAGTGTTGGGCTTGACTACAGGTACAAGATGCTGCTTGATCTGTCAACTTGCAGCAGAAACAAGTGGCAGGAGGAAATTCAAGGTACATGCAAGCTGAAGCCACAAGGCAGCAGAGGAGTCGCTGAAGTGGGGCTGCAGTGTCAGCAGCCCTTGACAACTGCTCAACTGACTGGCAGCTTTGACCGTGCTGTGGGCCTGAGTCATCTTGGGACGAGAGCCAATACCCCCTTGATGGGGTAGGGCCTTAGCCTCAGCAGGGATGTAAGTTGTGCTGGCAAGCATGGAGGTGTGCCAGGTACAATAGGCCTATTACTATAACAAAAGGCCTATTACTACGACAATAGGCCTATTACTACGACAAAAAATGTCACCTTGGGGCTCAGGAAGTTGAGGGTTCTGCAGTTTGCGGTACACCTCTCGCCTGTAGGTGGCAGCTTCCCGGATGGTCATGCTGTCAGATTTAGTCACAATGGGAAGAATGGGCACCACCTTGCCCAGCTCTGCCATAAACCTGTAGTCATCACGAGCACAGTCATAGCTTGCCGCCACAGTGTCTACAACCTAGTCTGAGCTGTGCCACGCTGTGCTTTGCTGTGTGGGGCTAAGCTTCCTCAACAGCTTTCAACCATAAAAAGTGAAGGTGTAAGCTGAGCTAGCATTCAGCTTGCGTAAAGACTTGTCTTGCTAGGCTATCACAACTCATTTACACGACACAGCTTTGAATGAAGAATCGTGAAGACCCATGTGGCAGAGATCTTGAGTCAGCAAAATGAAGGATTGTGTGCCTTGATGTCAGGAAGGGCATGTGCCTACCTGAGGTCGACAGGGCGCAGCCTGTGAGCCTGTATGCAGAAGAGGCAAAGATCAACCCTTGGGTCCTCAACATCTGCTAGATCAATGCCCCTGCCTTTGTCCATTTCTAGAGCCAGCCAGATCTTGTTCTGGCGCTCCACATACTGTTGCAGCAGATGTATGGAGTTCATGATGTTCAGGTCATCCCCATAACCTGTAGAACCAGCTCTCAACACCAGAGCGACGTCATTTCCCAAGACTGTTTCCAGGTAGTAATGAACAAAGTTGACTGTAGGTGGACGTGTCAACTATTGATAAGGCTGAGACACAGTAGCGTGTGACAAGGCACAGATCAGGCAGTCATCAGGCAGAGATGCAGGCATAGCTTTTCTACCAAGTACTTACGCATGCATGCGGCTCAAATCAATGTTGCTCACAGCTGCTGCGATCTGAATCAGCTAGCAGCTGAAGATGGCTTCTCATGTACCTGGTGTGTCTTGAATCTTGTACACCCACTTGACTTTGTCAGTTGTATCATCCCAGCTGACTGTGCTGCACAAGCTTTCAGCATCCTCGAGAAATTGCTGGTGGCTTGTTGCTGTGCCATCATGCAGCTTCAGGTTAGAGCCTGGCACTGATAGAAGGCACCGGCATAGAGTTGTTTTACCCTGCACAAGAAAGTTTGACTGGTCAAAAATGTTCTGGCCGACAATAAGGCCAAGGGAATGATATGGCTTGCATGCGCAGGCAAGTGATGAGGCTGTACCACGCCACCACTTCCCACAATGAGCAGCTTCGCAAAGCGGTGCGTCCAGGGCTTGCGGGTGTGGTGTTGAGGAATGTCAACGGTGAAACTCATTTACAGAAAGTATACCAGGCCAGAGTCTCCCACAACAAGCAGCTTGACGTAACGCTGTGTCCAGGATCGGTGTGGCTGCGGGCGTTTGCGACCAAGAAGCTTGTCAACGTTAGCTTGTGTAGCAGAGTCTGCAGGTCAGAACGAAGCGAAAAGGTATTCAGCGCCATAATTGTATGTGTGGACAAATCATGATGTTGGGTCATCGTACCTTTCGCGTCCCCGATGAAAGCTGAAGGACTTGCGAAGGGGGCCTGCTCAAGCTGATCGGATCCGTACCTTGTCGCCTCGCGTTCCTGATCAGTGCTGTCCGTTTCTGCCATACAACTTTGTAAGCAGTTGTCGAAGATACTTCAGGTTCTCACGCTGTGTCAAGCTGTAGCTTTACTCTCAGTCAGTCCAAGACCGAGACTTCGGGAAACCATTACCACCGCCCTCACTGTGACTAGACAAGCGGTCACGAGAAGAGGAAGCATGCTTATGATGCAAGATGTTGGAGTGTTGCGCCGGTTCGTCTCCTCAACCCAGTACTCGGCGGCTAGTCAAACAGAAGCCCCTTTGAAGTGCACTACTTCCGCCGTTGCATCGTCTCAATCAGCAGCATGTCGTCGTCCCAGTTGGTGTGGCAAATTGTCAAGAACAACAACTGCTTTATTCACAAGGGTCTGAATGGGGTGATCCTGAGCAAGGAGCCTGGCAACCTATACAACGTGCACTGCTACAAGTACTCCGGTGAGGAAAGCAAAGCAGAGCAGAAACGTACTCAGCAGCTAAATGCCGTTGCATGCATAAAGTTTGCAGTTGACTCCGTTTGCCAACCCATCTGCAGTGCATCTTATTTACCGTAACAGCACTACATCAGTCATGAGTGGCATCTGGGGATGCAGGCATCTCAAATGACAAGGCCATTCACATTGAGGGAGATGGACAGGGTCTCAAGGTCACCAAGCTGATTACTAAGCACTCAAACAAGCCCAGCAAAGCCAAGAGCAGCAGCACCAGGAAAAAGTCATTTCAGAGAGTCAGTGCAGGACTCACAAAGGAGCTCGATGGATACCGACCTGACCTGAAGGTGCATTTGCAGCTGCCTTGTCGCCAGCAGTTGTGCACGCTGCATGTACTTGGTGCCATTGGAAAGGGATGCACAATGAACCAACAGAGTATTTGACCTTGTCCCTCAAGAGTTTAGACATGGGTCTGGGAAAGCTTTGCAGTCATAGTTGCATTTGAGGCATGTCAATGGAATGCAGCAACCACACTGTTGGATTTGTGCATGTGCTGCTGCTGCTGGGCCTTGCATGCCCCATCGGGACAGTATAAGATTACTACATCCTTGCTGCTGCTCATTTAGAATAAAAGAAACGGTAGGCAACAAATGCCTCAGCTGAATGCTCACAGAGGACCTGTGTGTGTTGCAGAAAGCAGCACTAGCACGTGCAAGCGCTGTGAAGAGGAGTAGCAAAGGCAGCAAGAGCGCCAAGAAGGAGTAAATAGGGCCATATGAATGGTTGTAACATAGTGTTTGCTATACCTAAGTGGAGTGTGTTCATTGAACTTGCATTACATGCAGCCCTAGCATTTGCGATAGTCAGCTGCATGTCTGTTATATGCTTGCATGCCTGGTGATCGGTGTGGTGATGTCATGCGTTACCTCTGCACAAACTGGCAACCTGCTGGGCACCTGCAGCTGGTGCTGCAGGCATGGGTTGCATGCTGCACATTTTTGCTGGGATGCAAGCCCACTAGTGGGTACTCTCAGTGGCCTGTGCGCCGATGGGTTGGCAGGCTGCTCAGCCTTGAACTGGTAAATCGGGATGAACCTGGAATTTATTACAGACGTACACTTAGGAATGTGGACAATGAGGCTGTGCTTAGCATGCAGCTGACCATCTGGGCCTTGGCCAAACCACAGTGGCCTGTAGCAGTCATCAGCAAGTCAGCTTTGGTATGGTCATGTGTATGTGCATAGTACACTGCATGGAGATTCAGTTGTTACTGAGCGTATATACTATTCTGACACTTTTGTCTACTGATTGCATTCCTTATGCCCAGCGCGACTACATTACATAGCCGGTACATTGCACCAAACATCATAGCCGGTACGTTGCACAAACAAACGTTGAGCATGAAGGGCAGCTAGAATCTGGGCAACACACTGTGGCACAATCTTGAATATGAACACAAACCAGTCCAGCTGCTCATGGCCTTTCATTGTATCATGGAAAAGGGGTGTGCGGGGAGATTGCATCATGAAATAATTAGTGCGGAAGTGTTGAAACAGAAACTGATGCTGTGCCAGTTGACCTCTAGAGTTGCAAAGCTCACGAGCCAATACTTGCAAGGACAGATTGAAAGCACCCAAAAACGCTTGTCAAAACCAAAACAAGCCCTCGTGACGCACATGCCACCAGTGCCATCCCAGAAATCCCCAGATCTGAATGCTGTGGTGTGTTCGTTTGTCTAACATCATTCTGACGACCAGAACGCAGGCTATGTTTGCCATGTGCACAGTTTCTAAGCAACTGTTCTACAACTCCTGCTTCTTTGACCTGCTCTCGGCGACACCACGGGCATGGTCAAATGCCTTTGCAAGCTCCTTCTCTGCTTGGCTCAATCTCTTGTTGGCCTGCAAATCAACACATTATGTACTTAGCCAGGCCATGCTGTTTCCCATACATAATGCTGTTTCCCATACATAATGCTGTTTCCCATACACAAAAGAGATTCGACGCTCAAAAATCAGTATGCCCAACAGGTACCATTGCTTGAGAGAATGTTTGCACGGAATGATCAACCAATTATCCAAGTGGCCATTGCAATGCAACATGGTCAATATGGTCAACTGCCACCGCTCTTACGTACGGCAGCTGACCTTACATAAAGTACATGCACTGTACACTCCAAGATCGTGTGAATGCTGGCTGCTGATGAGCACAAGAACAAAAGATGGCATGATCAAAGCCTGATGGCCAACAACAACAGAGACAGTGCCTTGCTGACCTCATCTCTGGCCTTCTGGGCAAGGTCCCAGGTCTTCTTGGAGGCCTTCTGGTTGGAAGGGGTGGCCTTCTGGTACTGCTTCTGTGCAGCAGCCCACTGAGCCTCTCCAGTCTTCTTGGACTCC